>Ga0193753_10004340_pt1 | contig 10164 bp, 10 predicted proteins | sample H1c2metaG_FD_144925 | JGI IMG/M metagenome (GOLD analysis project Ga0193753, IMG submission 144925) | Soil microbial communities from a riparian zone of the East river system, Colorado, United States - H1c2 | ecosystem: Environmental > Terrestrial > Soil > Riparian zone | place: USA: East... | reverse complement strand
TGGCATAGATAGATCTGAAATCTGTTTGCATAGGTATATTATCATTGACCGTTGCATTTGCCGGTATAATTGGGTTACTGCCAATAATGCCTGGTTTAATTGTGTGCCCAAAATAAAAAACAGGCGCCGCTGCTCCATGGTCGGTGCCACCGCTCGCATTGCTTTTTATTCTTCTGCCAAATTCTGAAAAAGTCATACCCAATACTTTATCCTGTACCTGCAACAACTGCAGATCATCCATAAACGCAGCAATGGCTTCTGATACCCTTTGTAATAATTTGGCATGCGTACCGGTAGCCGTATCTGTTTCTGTTTGTTTGGCATGTGTATCGAAACTGCCGGTATTAACCATATACACTTTTGTTTGTAACCCGCCTGCAATCAGCCTTGCTACAATTTTCAATTGATCTGCCAGCGGATTTTTCCCTGCTGCGGGATACCTGGCAGATTGCTGTGTCACCTTTAATGCTGCGGCTTTGATTACACCAGCATACTGATCCGTTTTCTGGCTCATCAGCTCAATATAATCCAGTTGCTCCCCCCAGCGTGTATTACTGTCTACATTTACCTTTCCTTCAATCAAATTATAAAAACTGGATGGGTTACTAATGGCAAGACCCATTGTAAATGCAGGCCCCTGAAAAGCAGATGAGACAACAGAACCTACTTGTATGGCCAAAGGATCAGGCATTCCTGCATTGGGATAATTTTCAGGAAAGCCTTTGTACACATCATTTAAAAACCTGCCTGCCCAGCCGGTGTTTACTACCTTATCGCTGTCTGAAGCTGTCATCCATATATCCGTAGCACGAAAATGAGAAAAGTTGGGTTTGGGATAACTAACGGCCTGCACTATCCCAAGTTTACCGTCATTAAAAAGCTGCTGCATATCCACCATGGCCGGGTTTAATGCCGTAGCATCAAATCCGTTAAGACGCAAAACCTTGTCTTCGGGCAGGGCGATATTAGTGCGTGCAGCAGTATATGCACTGTACTGGTCAAAAGGAATAACGGTATTAAGCCCGTCATTTCCACCTGCCAGTTGTATCAGTACCAGCACCCGGCCACCATTCATATAATTACTCAATGAATGCACCAGGGGTGAACCCGCCAGCGCCCTTAATGAAATTCCGCTTAAAAAAGAAGGCAAAATAACACCAGTAATAGTTTGTTGTAAAAATTTTCTTCTTTTCATATTGCTTTTATTAAATCAGCACAATTGGTACTGTGGCAGGTTCATTAAATATTTATACAGATTGCGAAGCTTGTTCATCACATCTTTCTTATTAGCGTTATCACCTGGTTTGGTTTGCATTTTATTCCAGGCATCAGTCCAGTAATGATCACTCATCATTCCCTGTAGCCCGGATAGAAGAATGCCTGCTTTCATGTATTCCTTTTCTTTATCGGGCAAATTCATAGCATACAGTAACTCAACAGATTCATTGATAATGACATCGGGGTTCCCCGGATCTGACAATGAAAGGGCAAAAATGTATGGATCAACCATAATCTTCTTATTATTCCTTGCAAAACCATTGTTCAGCATGCGATCTGTAAACTGGTTGCGTTTGGGCAGGGTATCTGAATTGATCCAGGTCTTATCATACTGCGGTTCCTGGTAGTAAGCGGGCCATCCTGCCACATTGGGCGGGTCACCAATATTCTGCTGCATCTGCGCCGCCGTGGTTTGTATCGTATTCCATAAACCGTACAGGTCAATATAATCGTCCATCCCGGGAAACACTATATTAAACTCACGGCACAAGCCAACCGTAAAGTCTATTGGACTCTTGATTATTGCTCCCCGGTTGGCTATATCAAAAAAGTGACGGCTGGTCAGTAATTGTTTCAATAAAGGTTTGATTTCGTAATTATTTTTTCTGAATGTTTTTGCCAGTGGTTCAATTATATTTTTTTCAGTGGCAGCATCTATGCGGTAATAAACAAAAAAACGATATAATTTCCTGCATATAAATTTTGACAATTCTTCCCTGGCAAAAATCATAGCCAGCATATCATCCAGTTCTTCCTCCCCTTCTTTTGCTTTTCGCCCCTTCAAAATCGTATTATCATAAAAAGGCGAAAATTGTTTATCAGTTTCGTCGTGCCTGCCGGCATCAAACACCCCATGCACTTCGGGCAATACTTTATTTTCTATACGGAACCCGGTTAACACACGTGCCGCGGCTCTTACGTCTGCCTCCGTATAATGAGAACCCGGCCCCTTGCCAATGGTAAACAATTCCTGCAATTCCCTGCCATAATTTTCATCCGGTGCTTTTTTAGTATTTGCATTACCGTTAAGGTATTTAAGCATGGCAGGGTCCAGCGTAACAGCCCTCAGCATATCCCTAAAATTGCCCATTGCATACTGTCTTAATAATATATTGTGCCTGTAACACATGGTTGGGTTATCAACAGAATTGGTTTCTGTAGCAAAATGATTGTGCCAGAACAATACCATCTTTTCCCGTAATGTACGCTGCTGGTTAAGCATTTGCCCAATCCACCATGATTTGTAGGAATTTCTCCTGCGACCACTGTTCATACCGCTTACTTTAGTGGCAGTAACCCAGGTCTGCCCGGGCTGAATTTCTTCATCGGCATATTTATCGTCGTTATAATTATTTACAGGAGGCTCCGGCAAAGCCTCCTCTGCATCAATTAACTCCTTAATAGTGGTGCGCAAAGACTTTGAAGTAAAATAGTCTGCATCCCGCTTTGCCGCCCCAAACATGGTTCGTTTAAGCAGGTGCTTTACTTCTTCCTTCGTCCATTTACCTTTGTATCTTTTGAGATTACTGTTTACCGCCGGTATATCCATACATTTTATTTCCTGATTTGTAATATTGTTCACCAGTCTTTTACCCAATGTAAGCAAAACATCTACCACCTTAGCTTCGGGAATGTAAAAAAGATGTTAAGTGATAATGCTGCATCGTATTTTATTGTAGTAAGTAAGCATAGCGATACAGGTGTAGCATATTTTGCCCTAAAAACATTAATACAATTTATAACTATGATCAATACAGCCGGTCTGCATGACAGCATTTTCAACGCTGTAGGAAATACGCCTTTGGTAAGATTAAAAAATATGGTGCCTGCAGATTGTGCTGTTGTCTATGTAAAGCTTGAATATTTTAATCTCACTGGCTCCTACAAAGACCGCATGGCCCTGTACATTATTGAGGCAGCGGAAAAAAGAGGAAGCCTGAAAAAAGGAATGACGGTAGGTGGTTACTGTTGCCTGCGATTCGGGAATGAAATACCTGCTGGGGGCTTATTTGATTAACCATAAAATAATTGCCGGATTATTATTTTAATTTTTCGAGTGCGAGGATAAGCTCCTGTACACCTGTTGTAGCGGGCTTTTCAATGGCGGTAAGATGATGAACAGATGAAGCATAGGGTATGGTTTTATCAATTATAAATTTGGGAATTGATGCATTTGCATAATTGATAAGACCAGCAGCCGGGTAAACCACCAGCGAAGTACCCACTACTACAAAAATATCAGCACCCAAAACGATGGGCACTGCTGTTTCAATCATGGGTACGGGTTCTTCAAACCAAACAATGTGCGGCCTCAGCTGCGCTCCATCGCTGGCTTTATCGCCCAGTAAAATATCGGTCATTATATTTGTAACGAGCTGTTCACTTTTTTCACTGCGCATTTTTATAATTTCACCGTGTAAGTGAAGCACTTTTGTTGAGCCTCCTCTTTCATGCAGATCATCTATATTCTGTGTTATAATATGCACATCAAAGTCTTTTTCCAGCCCGGCTAATCCAATATGGGCAGCATTGGGTTTTGCATCCAGTACATTCTTACGGCGCTCATTATAAAAATCCAGTACCAGTTGAGGGTTTTTTTTCCATGCACGGGGCGTGGCCACATCCTCAATATTATAACCTTCCCATAAACCATCACTGTCGCGGAATGTTCTTAACCCGCTTTCAGCGCTGATACCTGCACCCGTAAGCACTACCAGTTTCTTTTTGCCCATACACCAAAAATAACGCAGACGCACGAGGATACAAAAATGTCTGATGGCTGATTTTTTGATGCCTGATATCTACTGCGCGGCAACGAAGAAAACCGAAGTTTTTTAAAAACTTCGGTTTTCTATATCCCCAATGGCCTTGTTGATACCTGATGTCTATACTACCTTATTTTCTTCTGGTTTGGCTTTCATTTTTATATTACTTATCAACTTTTCTGTACATGATTTTTTGCAGGTAATATCTTTAGTTTTCTTATAAAAAACCAGGCCAGGATAATACCAGCCCACAAAGGCCACAAAGAAACCAATATTACAAAGAGTTCAGCAAACCAATGCAAACCAGATTTAAAGGATTCCAGTATTCTGTAACCATAAGAGGGATCAGGGTTATTTATCGCGGTTGCATTTAATACCTGGTAAAAATTAATGTGTATAGTACTGAAAGCAGCTGCATGGCCAAGGTAACCTATTCTGCCTGCGGCAGCTTCAATGTTTTCCTGGATACCATTTACTTCATTCTGCACCTGCAGTATTTCTTCCATGTTTTTTGCCTGTTTCAGCAAATCAAGGTACCTGTCTCTTACTCTTTTCTTTGCTTCCATTCTTGATTTGGTATCTACGATTTCTGCGGTAACATCTTCAGAAGTAATTTTCTTTTCAACAATCTTTTCTCCATCCTGGGTTAGTAGCAACACGGCGTTATCAAATTGATCTACCGGTACCTTAATTGTTACAATATTTTCTATTTTGTAATCAGATTGGTTTTGCTCTTCCTGTGCAATATACCCACCGGATTTTTTAATGCTGTTGTGCACCAATTCATTAAATGCCGCATAGCTTTTTACTTCTATGGTAAGATTGCCGGTTTTAATTATTTTTTTATCCCAGTCTTCTTTTGTTACTGGTATACCAGGCGGGGGAGATTGCCTGGGGGAATTATTTTGAGGGGGACTGGTCGAATCTGCTGCAACCAATCCTGAAGTAAAATCCGCTTTGAACTCCTCTTGCTTATTTGTCTCTTTTGATAAAGCAACATCTTTTACCATCAACGCGGGTTTATCTTTTGCTGAATTATTACAGGCAATAAAAATCCATAGCAGCATTGCTGCCAGCAACTGGCTTAAAAATTTCATGGCTTTTTTTTAGGTGTGTATGCGTATAAGATGCTGAAAAAACAATATTACATAAATGAGAAAAAAAGTATTTCAGCAGTAAACTATGGGAAGAAGGAAGCGGTATATGCAATGGCAAACAAATACCTGTCTGCTGCCGGGGCAACTGGTCTGCATTTCATGACAATAATTTTAATGAGGAAGATTTGGTATTGATTCTTCCTGCATTCAAAAAGTAACCTGTTGCAAAAGTTAAAATGAAAAATTATTTTCCGGGATCAGTGGAAAGCAAATATGTCCATGCTTTTTTAAATGCGGGTTGCAGCATAGCGCCATGGGGGTTGGCTGATTCAATATTGGTTACAAGTATGTGTTTGTTTTTTGAAACGGTAACACCCGGCTGCACCAAAACAGTATCAGCTGTAACAGCCTGCATTAATTGTAAACAACCAGCCAGTTGCTTATTAAAATTAAAAGGATCTTTAAGATGCAGGAACGCAAAATATTTCGAAGGGTTTGTTGCACTTTTTTGAGACAGCCAGCTGGCAGGCGAATTAAAATGGACCAGGAAATCCTGCGGACCAGCAAAAATCAAAACCCTGCTGACCGGAAATTTTTTGCCCAGGTAAGCTGCATGCCCTGCGCCCTGCGAATGACCGGCCACAATAATCTTTTGCCATTGTATCGTATTTTTATTTATATATTGTTGCCACCCCTGTTCAGGATATTTTTTTAACAGGTATTGCAGCAATTCATACAAGCGGTTGTAAATACTATTGGCGCTGTCTACTTCTACCAGCGCACTTACCGGTTCACCAAACACTATCTCCTGCCTGAAAACATTAAAACAACTGCTGTCTTCGCTATTGCTGCATGCTGTGGTAATAACGGTATTTTTATAATCAAGACTGATAACATGGTACCCGGTAGCAGCAGCAAAGCTATCAAAAGGCAAATTATCACTGGCAGGTGCACCTGTTCCCACAATCATCAGTACCAGCTTGTTTACGGGTTTTACAGATGTATTTATAAGTGCCTGGTGATCGCCATGTATTGCGTTTATATGAGAACCAGTCTGTGCGGGATTGATTGAAATTACCTGCACTTGTGCAACAAGAGAAAAAGAAAGAATTAGTAACAACAGGCCTGTTGGTATTGCCTTAGCCATTTTTATATTATCATTTTAAAAAAATCGTGGCTGGCCCTGCCATTTATTTTTCACCCGCCATTTCCATTACAATACCCCATTCCTCCTCTGTTACAGGTTGCACACTTAAACGCCCCAGGCGAACCAGCGCCATATCAGCAAGCCGTTTATCTGTCTTTATTTTATCCCTGCTTACGGGTTGTTTTAATTTTTTAAATGCCTTTATATCTACAGCTACCCATGTATCATCATCTGCAGTTGGATCAGGATAGGCTTCTTTCACCACTTTGGCAATGCCCACTATGTCGAGGCCTTCATTGCTATGGTAAAAAAATACCTGGTCGCCCTTTTTCATTGCCCTTAAATGAATACGTGCGGCGTAATTACGTACCCCGCTCCAAACTGTTTGCTTGTCTTTTTCCAATTGATCCCAACTATACGCAGCGGGTTCAGATTTTACTAACCAGTATGCCATATTAATAAGTATTATGATTTAAAAATACAGATTTTCCGTTTCCGAATATGAAAAGAGGATAATAGTTCCCGCCATTGAAATTAAACTGGCCCTGAAAAGTTAACCTGCCTGCTGCAACGCCCCTGAAGGAATGGCAAACGCCTTAGCGGCATGGCGGAATTTCTTTCAAAAAACAATTGTTTGGAAAATCCGGAGACAGGCATACCCCGTATCTGTTCCTGTTGATTACATGTAACAATCCTTCCAGGCACCCGAAAACACAGATACATTTTTGAAAAAAAACTATTTAAAAAACAAACGAATGAAACTTATAAAAACTTTGGGATTATTCTTAGGAGCTGCACTTGTTATTAATTCTGCCGGTGCACAGGATAAGATGGCCACGGAGCAACCTGTAACAGTTGGTGGCGCGGCTATGTATCCTTCAAAAAACATTATTGAAAACGCTGTAAACTCCAAAGACCATACTACCCTGGTGGCTGCCGTAAAAGCGGCCGGCCTGGTAGAAACACTAGAGGGCGCCGGACCTTTTACCGTGTTTGCGCCTACCAACGAGGCTTTTAACAAATTGCCAGGCAGAACAGTAGATAACCTGGTAAAACCGGAGAATAAGGCAACACTAACCAAAATACTTACGTACCATGTAATAGCAGGCAGGTTTGACGCCAAAGCAATTGCTGGTCTGATTAAGGCTGGTGGCGGAACAGCTTCATTAAAAACAGTAAGTGGTGGCACATTAACAGCCACGATGAATGGGTCTGCACTTGTTTTAACAGATGAAAAAGGTGCCATGTCAACTGTAACTATCAGGAATGTATACCAGCGTAACGGGGTCATTCATGTAATTGACACCGTACTAATGCCGGATTAATAAAGAAGGTTGGTGTATAGTGGGATTTTTCACACATTAGGCCTACCCTTTCTAAGGTGGGCCTTCTTAATTTTTGACCCGGAGCACGTGCATTTTGAAAAGGGTGGAATTTTGCCGGTCCTGATGACAGCTGCTTACAGCTGGTTTAGCATGATATTCGGGAATATTAAATAAAAATCAGCTTTATAATCATCAGCCATTTTTAAACTCCCAACTAATTCTTACATTCGCTTCAAATACGTGAAAATGGATTTGAATGCTCTTTTTATCAAGGCCGTTGCAGAAAGCAAAGACTTGCCAGACCGGCCCAGCAACGACACCCTGCTGCAGCTTTATTCTTTCTACAAACAGGCTACCGAAGGCGATACCAACGGAGAAGCCCCCGGCATGTTTGATTTTGTAGCCAAAGCAAAATATGAAGCCTGGTCATCTTTAAAAGGAAAAACAAAAGAAGGCGCCATGCAGGAGTATATAAATTTAGTAGAAAAGCTCAAGGCCTAATCTTACAGCACGGACTTATAGAATTCACTGAAAAGTTTACCCACCGTTTCATAATTATATTTTTCTTTTGCAGACCGGGCTATTGTTTCATCAGGTATTTGCCTGGATTGCTTCATAAACCATACAAGTTTTTGGGCCAAAGCTGCAGGATTTTCACCCGGTACAAAATAACCGTTCACACCCTCCTCTATAATTTCATGAAATACAGGTAAATCGCTAACAATTACGGGAATGCCGCAGGCATTGGCCTCAATTATTACGCAGCCAAATGTTTCATAGCGGGAATAAAGGATAAGCGCATCTGATTGCTGTACAAAACCTGCCAGCTCAACCTGTGGGATTTCATTGAAAAAACTCACTTCTTTTTCCAACCCAAGGTTAAGGGTCAACGCCTGCAATGCTGTTTTTTGCGGGCCGAAAATAGTTACAGTAAATGCAGGGTTTGTTTTTTTTGCAATTGCAAATGCCTGCAGGATTGCTTCAGGGTTTTTCTGGTAATTCAAACCGGAAATATGAATAAACCGGGTAACCCCTTCCTCCCTTTTTTTTGCCGGAAAAAAAATAGTATCATCTGCTGCATTGGGAATAACCGTAAAGCGAATATTATTTTGTATCCGGTTGATAGATGCTTCCAGACACTCGCTTACAACGCTGCATCCTTCCGCAGCCTTTATTATCTTTCTCCACATAACCCGGAAAAAGAAATTAAGCTTTTTAAAATGCGGAACCGCCCCGGGAAGATAAACAGTCCAGTGCTCTGTTATAAAAAATGGGATAGTAAACTTTTTTTTGAGCCAAAGTGCAAGCAATCCGTTTTTGTTTATTATATGCACATGCGCACATACGGGAAAACCTTCTGCCTTTATATATTCTTTTATTGCCTTCCGGTAAAGGCGGCTGTAGGTTTTGTTTGAAATTATTTTATCTAAAAATGAAATGGAAAATAACGGCGTATAATAATAAATAATTTTCTCTTTCAGGTTGCCATCCTGGAAATGCTCTTCCTTTACCCCTTTCGTAATTTTTCCTTCCCTGTCCCTGCGTATATGAATTACCTGTACAATATGGTACAGGGAGGCGGCTCTTGCATGTCTTTGTATAAAATCTCCGGAAAAAGGCTCCATCTTATCAGGATACCAGCCAGGCAGCCAAAGTATCTTTTTCATTATTTTCTATTTAGCCAGCACCATCATGGAATAACCACCCCACAATTTCACACTTTTATCAGTATTCAATGAAAATGAAAGTTTGCGTAATATTTTTTTAAGCTTGTTTTTTACAGATGCCTGTGGAAGCAAATCAATCATAAGTTTGGTATAATCCCAGTCAATTATTTCATACCCTGTATCTTTCAGCATCCACAGTACCATTTCTTTAGAAAAATAATGAATATGGCCTACAGCTTCCCGCTGTTGCAGCATTACATGAGGCTTTAATATCGTACGGCATGACAGATCAAGCGGGATATGGAAAACAAAATAATCCGATTTGTTTTTCAGCTTTTCCAGGAAACCATAATAGTCGGCTACGTGTTCTACTACATCTATGGTGAGCAGCAAACCAGCCCGTTTTGTATCATTGCTTAAAAAATCTTCATTAAAAAAAGAAAGACGCTTATCCTGCATCTGCCTTGCCAGATCAATCGCCTGCGGTGAAATATCATAACCTGTCCAGTCTTTTATTTCCGGGTACAATTCACATAATTCCTGCAACAATTTTCCCCCGCCACAACCCACGTCCACTACATTATTAAATTCAATCGTATTTTTGCTGAGTAGCTTTTTTATCCATTGTACTTTCCATACAGCATCAGCTGCATCCCATGTAGGGTTTTTTTCAAAATACGCTCCGTTTTCATACATTTCAATTCGCTTCATGAGACGATAATATTTGCTGAAGCCGTTGCCAGTCGGCCCTCACAGGTATAAAAAAATTGCTAACCGCTATATTATACTCTTTTTTAAAAACATACAGCAGGTAGCTTAGATAGCTGATATATCCGGCACTGCTCACAACTGCTGCTGCAGCTATGCCGTATTTCGGAATTAACA
>Ga0193753_10004339_pt1 | contig 10168 bp, 8 predicted proteins | sample H1c2metaG_FD_144925 | JGI IMG/M metagenome (GOLD analysis project Ga0193753, IMG submission 144925) | Soil microbial communities from a riparian zone of the East river system, Colorado, United States - H1c2 | ecosystem: Environmental > Terrestrial > Soil > Riparian zone | place: USA: East River... | reverse complement strand
GATTCGGTATGAAATGGATGATGGGTTGGATGCACGACACCCTGGATTATTTTAAATCCGACCCCCTGATGCGTAAGGGCCTGCAGGATAAACTTTCATTCAGCATGATGTATTATTATGATGAAAATTTTATGCTGCCGCTAAGCCATGATGAAGTGGTTCATGGTAAATCACCCATGTTATACAAGATGCCGGGAGACGAATGGCAGAAATTTGCGAATCTCCGGCTAATGTACAGCTATATGTTCATGCACCCCGGTGGTAAGCTTCTTTTTATGGGTGATGAATTTGGTGCAACCAGTGAATGGAATCATAAAAGTGAATTGCAATGGTATCTGCTCAAATATGAAATGCACTGGAAAGTGAAAGACTTCGTACGTGATCTAAACCTGCTATTGAGAAAAGAACCTGCCCTTTATGAAAATCAGTTTAGTCAATATGGATTTGAATGGATCGACTTGAATCATCGGGAGGAATCGGTGATCGTTTTCAGACGAAAAGGTAAACTGCCCGAAAATGATATACTCGTCATTTTAAATATGACGCCGGTGGTTCGCAATAACTGGAAAGTTTATGCGAATGGCAAATCGGTGTGGAAGGAAATTTTTAACAGCGACGAAAGGGAATATGGCGGATCAGGAAATATTTTTAACCCGGAACCGATTGTGACGCTCGTGGATAAAAACGAAAACCGCTACGAAATAAACGTTCATCTCCCACCACTTGCAGCCGTGATACTGAAATAAGCTCAACGCGTAACGCAGAACGCGTAACGCTAAGGCTGAACGCCTGAATTGGATGCAATATTCACAGGCCTTGGCATTATACTGTTAAACGGTCGTTATGTTCTGCAAGGTCTTTATATTGTGTGTGGCTACAGATCATTCAGATAAATCAAAGAAAAAGGATCACCGGGTCCTGCTGAAAAAGCCTTCTAAAAGCCTGACTTCACTGGTGCTTGAACTTATCAGGCCATATAATAAATGGTTGCTTGTTATTTTTTTGGCCATGTTACTGGAAACGGCCATGAGTCTTTTGGGTCCATGGCCTTTAAAAATAATAATCGACAACGTTGTGGGCCACCATCAGTTGCCAGAGTGGCTTAGTTGGATCAAAGATTTGCCATTTGAAACGGATAAGATGGCGATTGCGGGAGCGGCGGCCATCGGACTCATACTGATCGCGCTCATCGGAGGGATTGCCGGTTATATCGATAACTATTATACAGAAAGTGTTGCCCAATACGTAGCCAACGACCTGCGACAAAAAGTTTACCACCATCTGCAGCGCCTCTCTCTTTCTTATTACGATTCTCACCAGATTGGAAATATCCTGAGTACGATTACCTCGGATGTGTCTACCATCCAGAGTTTTGCTTCCTCTGCATTGCTGAGCATTCTCATAGATGCGCTTACGATTATCGGGATGCTCGGGTTGATGTTTTATATGAATTGGGATTTTGCACTGATAGCGGTAGCAGTAACACCACTACTTCTTTTATTTGTTGCCCGTTTTAAAACGGCGGTCAAAAAAGCCACACACGAAGTACGGACACAGCAAAGTACAATGGTTTCTGTGCTTCAGCAGGGACTTGAATCAGTGCGTGCCGTTAAGGCGTTCGACAGACAGGATCTGGAAGAAACACATTTGAAAGATGTGAGCATGGATACAGTACAGGCTTCATTGAAGGCGCGGAAAGTTAAGTCCCTGCTATCCCCGGTGGTAGCGCTGATTGTTGCCGGTTGCACGGCTTATGTTCTTTGGAGAGGTACTCACCTGGTACTTATAGGAGCTATGACACTCGGTGGATTGACAGTATTTCTTTCCTATCTTGGAAAATTCTTTAAACCCGTACAAGACCTGGCCAAAATGACTACCTCCATTGCGCAGGCTTCAGTGGCATTGGAACGCATACAGGCTATACTGGATACAGATACCGTCATACCTCAAAAACCAGATGCTAAAATCCCGAAAGATATACAGGGACATATTGATTTTGAACATGTGGCATTTTCATACGACCCCGAGTCGCCTGTTTTGAGAGATGTCCATTTTTCAATCAAAGCGGGACAGCGGATTGGCATATGTGGTCCTACGGGCGGTGGAAAATCTACCGTGGTCAGTTTGATACCCCGTTTTTATGATCCTACAAAAGGAAGGGTTTTGATGGATGGCGTGGACATTACCAATTTTCAATTACATGGTGATACCGGTTTACGGGATCAAATAGCGTTTGTACTACAGGACACCGTTCTTTTTTTCGGAACGGTGCGGGATAATATCGCTTACGGTAAACAGGGTGCAACCCAGGAAGAAATTGAAGCTGCCGCCAAAATGGCCAATGCCGATGAATTTATTTCGAAAATGGCACATGGTTATGATACAATGGTTGGAGAAAGGGGATTGACGCTCTCTGGCGGCCAGCGTCAACGAATTGGTATCGCGCGGGCAATCATTCGTAATTCTCCTATTTTAATATTGGACGAACCGACTGCTGCGTTGGATACGGAATCAGAAAAACTTGTCATGGAAGCATTGGAACGTTTGATGAAGGGCCGCACGGTAATCATTATCGCACACAGACTCAGTACTATTCGCGATGCCGATAAAATTGTTGTTCTGAAAGGGGGTTATGTGGCCGAGCAGGGAACACACGATGAATTGGTGGCCCAAAACGGAATTTATGCAGACCTTTATCATATACAGGCGGGAACAGAACCTGTAGCAGATCCAAAATTAAATTAACGCATACTTTTAAAAGCAATAATAAATATGTCAAAAGATTTTTCCACCAGGACCATCATCATCCTACCCGACGATACGAAAAAGCCTATTGTAGATGCTATTGAAGCTGCTAAGAGTTCCATCAAGATAAAGATGTTTGTATTTTCCGATCCGGATCTGATCAATGCAGTGATCGCTGCCAAAAAAAGAGGCATCGACGTGCAGGTGATGTTGAATCCGGCACGAAGAAGTGGCGAGGAAGAAAATGCCGAAACCCGCAAGAGCCTGGAAGAAGCTGGTATTGATGTAAGAGACAGCAATCCGAAATTTGGCCTCACCCACGAGAAATCCATGGTGATCGATGATAATGTTGCCTTTATTAAATCCCTAAACTGGGCAACCAAAAACCTGACGGTAACCCGCGATTATGCGATTACCACCAGTCACAAACATGAAGTGGATGAAGTGATCTCCTGCTTTTTGGCTGACTGGAACCGAACAGATTTCGATCCGGGTGAACATGCTCATATGATCTGGTGTACCGGCAACGGTCGGGACCGGATCGCACGCTTTATAGATGAGGCAAAACATACATTATTTGTAGAGAATGAACGATACCAGGATTCTGTGATCATTGAAAGACTGGTACGTGCGGCAACCCGTGGTGTAAAAGTCCATGTGATGGCCCGTCCGCCACATTCTCTGAAAAAAGATAAACTGGTTGAAGCCGTAGGTGGTTTGCGTATCATGGATGATGTGGGAATTAAAATCCATACGCTCAGGCACTTGAAACTACATGGGAAAATGCTGATTGCCGACGGTTCCCGTGCGATTGTGGGATCCATCAATCTGGCCCCCGGAAGTTTTGACGACAGAAGGGAACTGGCCATCGAAGTGCACGATGAAGACGTTGTTCTAAGGCTCCAGTCCATTGCACATGAAGACTGGAAAAATTCACATCCGCTCGATCTCACGGATGAAGGGCTGATTGCTGATCTCGAAAACAAAGGAAACGGAGGAGAAGAAACCCTTGCGCTCAATATGAAGAAAAAGGACAAATCTAACGAAGACTAAATCAAGTATGGAAGTATGGAAGTACTTTTTTTAAAGGGCCCTTACATTCGTTCGGGGACTTTAATTCCCAAAAGATTCATAGATGACTGAATGATATTTGCGGTCATAACGCAGATCCTTAAACGCAACTGCTTTTTTTCTTCGGTCTCTGCCCGGCTGACAGAATGTTCTGCATAAAATGAGTTGAAAATCTTGGCAACACCATAAACATAGTTTACGAGCAGCGATGGATTCATTTCGGCACAAGCCTGCCGCACCAACAGGCTGTATTTTTCCATAGTTATCAGCAGTTGCTTTTCCATCGGGAGCAGCGCTGCTCCCTTTTTTTCAGGGTATTCCCCAAGGGCTTCTTTTCTCAATATAGATTTTATACGAGCATGTGTATATTGAATAAAAGGCCCGGTAAATCCCTGAAAATCGATGGACTCATCCGGATTGAAAACCATTCTTTTTTTCGGATCCACCCGTATGAGGAAAAATTTCAGAGCGCCTAAACCAATCGTATCGTATAATTCTTTTCTTTCGTCTTTTGAAAAATCTTCTACTTTACCAAGTTCTTCAGTATGTCTGGCTGCGATACCGGTCATCTCGTCGATGATATCGTCAGCGTCCACGACATTGCCTTCCCTGGTTTTCATTCTGCCGGATGGAAGTTCTACCAATCCGTATGACAAATGAAAAATTCCTGCGGCTGATGGCAATTCCAACTTTTGACAAATCAGTTTGAGTACTTTAAAATGATAATTCTGTTCGTCAGCCACTACATAAATACTCAGGTCCGCGTGATATTCATCATACTTTTCTTCAACCAGGCCGATGTCCTGTGTCATATAAACTGATGTGCCATCGCCACGCTGAACTATTTTTTCATCAAGTCCGTCAGGCACCAAATCAATCCAAACGCTACCGTCTTCTTTCTGAAAAAAGACCTTTTTCTTTAACCCGGTTTCTACCAGATCTTTTCCCAGAAGATATGTTTGGCTTTCATAGTAAATCTTATCAAAATCACTACCGATCCGCCGGTAAGTAATATCAAAACCAGCATACACCCAGCTATTCATTGTGCGCCAGAGTTCAATTACTTCCGGTACACCGGCCTCCCAATCGATCAGCATTTGCTGGGCAGATTTCATAAGAGGCGCTTCCTTCTCAGCTTCTTCCTTCGTGAGTCCCGAAGCCACTCCGGTTTCCACCTGCTTTTTCAATTCAACTCCAAACAGCACATAATAGTCTCCTACAAAATGATCTCCTTTGATACCCGTGGATTCAGGCGTGGATCCTCCGCTAAACAGTTTCCATGCCACCATGCTTTTACAAATATGAATACCCCGGTCATTCGCAATACAGGTTTTTACGACATCATAACCACAGGCTTCATAAAGAGCAGCTACACTCCAACCCAGAAAATTATTCCTGAGATGACCAAGATGAAGTGGTTTATTGGTATTGGGGGATGAATATTCAACCATGACCCGTTTGCCATTGGATGGCTGTTTACCAAATGAGGGCTGATTGTAATGGGAATTCAGAAAATCTTTCAGAATGAAATCTGCTAATACCAGGTTCAGAAAACCCTTGATAACATTGTAACTCGCGACCCAACTGGATTTTCCGGTCAATAAGGCTTCACCCAGTTCAAGGCCCAGTTTATCCGGACTGGTTTTCAGGATTTTGGAAAAGGAAAATAAAACAACGGTATAATCGCCTGAAAATTCAGGTTTGGTTTCATTGACAAGAATGTCGTCGATATCGACCTGATAATTATATTTTTCGGCCAAAACTGACTGAACTGCCAGTTTGATGCCGGGTACAAGCTCCATTTTAAGTTAAATTGGACGCAAAAGTAGTATTTGTTGTTTAGACTTTCTGGCCGTTATATTAACTTTGCGCCCGGAATCTGAGGATTATGCCAAAAAAGGAGATCATTTTTTTCATAGATTTTTTTTATCCCCCCTTCCGAAAGTTCATTCCCCCACAAACTTTTCGTTACGCGGCCTGCGGAGGATTCAATACTGTCCTGGATATCTTCATTTTTTTCGTGGCTTATAATTTTATTTTACAAAAGCAAATACTCCATCTGGGTTTTATTTCCATTAAGCCGCATGTTGCTTCTTTCATTATATCCTTTTTGATCAGTTTTCCCACCGGCTTTATGCTGAATCGTTATATCGTGTTTCCAGGTTCAAACCTGCATGGCCGTGTTCAGCTTTTTCGTTACTTCCTGCTGGTTCTTATCTGTGTCATCCTGAATTATTTTTTCATTCGTCTTTTCGTGGAACACTTTCATTTATATCCTACGATCTCCAAAATTATCACTACCGCCATTGTAGTTTCATTCAGTTACCTCACTCAGAAAAATTTTACATTCAAGGCCGAGGACCCAAAACTAAAAGCATAGGGATAAAGGTCAGCGCTGTATGTCGGGTGGATAATTTTTCATAGAACCTTTCATACAATACACGTAAATTGATTGTTAAATTATTATTGTTTGTATATTTAATCATAATAAAAAAACGATTGCCATGACTACATCCCGCAGAAATTTTTTGAAAACCAGTGGACTCTCTGCCGCTGCGCTGGCTATTGGGTCACATAAATTAATGGCCGCTGCTGATCCCGATGTTTACCTCGCCATACAATTATATACGGTTCGGGAGGACATGGGTAAGGATCCTTCAGGCACACTGAAGAAATTAGCTGATATGGGCTATAAATATGTTGAACATGCCAATTATAAAGACCGAAAATTTTACGGTTATAAGCCGGCCGATTTTAAATCCCTGTTAAGTGGATACGGAATGGAAATGCCGAGTGGCCACGTGCAGATGCTGCCAAATGATTATGAGTTCTCAAAAAATGACTTTGCCGATAAATGGAAATATACGGTGGATGACGCAGCTACTGCCGGACAGAAATACCTGGTTTCCCCCTGGCTGGATGATAGCCTCCGGAAGAACATGAAAGATTTCAAAGCTTATATGGATGTATTTAATAAATCAGGAGAACTTTGCAAAAAATCCGGAATGAAGTTCGGTTATCATAACCATGACTTCGAATTTACGACCAAAATCGATGGCGAATTGTTATACGACCTTATCCTCACCAATACGGATCCTGCGCTGGTTGCACAACAACTCGACATGGGTAATCTTTATAATGGAGGTTTCAAAGCAATCGATGTGGCTAAAAAATATCCCGGACGATTTGAGATGATGCATGTGAAGGATGAGATCCTGGCAAAAGAGGGTAAGGAAAAATATATAAGCACAATATTGGGTCAGGGAATTGTAGGAACGAAAGAAGTCTGTGATATTGGCCGAACCAGCGGTGGCACCAAATGGTTCATCATTGAACAGGAATCTTACCAGGGTGGACTGACACCACTGGAGTCGTCAAAGAAAGACATTGCAATTATGAAAAGCTGGGGTTATTAAGCGTAAAGCACAAAGCGTAAAGCTTTCACATTTAAGTTCTCTTATAAATTATAAACCCTCTCATTTAATCAATGAGAGGGTTTAGATTTTCTATTATAATGCTTTACGCTTTGCGCCTTAAGCTTAATACCGGTAGTGATCTGCTTTATAAGGGCCCTTCATCGGAATACCCAGATATTCACTTTGTGTTTCGGTCAGTTCATCCAGGGTGACGCCAATTTTGGCAAGATGCAAACGGGCAACTTTTTCGTCCAGATGTTTTGGAAGAACGAATACTTTATTGTCATATTTCTTGTGGTTCTGCCAAAGTTCGATCTGAGCCAATACCTGGTTTGTGAAAGAATTGCTCATCACAAAACTTGGATGACCCGTTGCACAACCCAGGTTCACCAAACGTCCTTCGGCTAAAATGATCACATCCTTGCCATCGATATTATATATATCTACCTGTGGTTTGATAGTGTCTTTTGTGTGACCATATTGACCATTCAACCAGGCCATATCGATTTCGATATCGAAGTGTCCGATATTACAAACGATGGCCTTGTCTTTTAACGCGCGAAAATGTTTTTCGGTGATCAGATCCCGGCAACCAGATGCTGTTACTACAATATCTGCTTCTTTAACGGCTTCGGTCATGCGCTTTACTTCGAACCCGTCCATAGCGGCCTGAAGAGCACAAATCGGATCAATTTCAGTAACAATTACACGGCAACCGGCACCCTGTAAGGATTGCGCAGAACCTTTACCCACGTCTCCGTAACCACCCACAACAGCCACTTTACCAGCCATCATGACATCCGTTGCACGGCGGATTGCATCCACAAGGCTTTCTTTACATCCGTATTTATTGTCGAATTTAGATTTAGTTACTGAATCATTTACATTAATGGCCGGCATTGGCAGGGTACCTTTGGCAACTCTTTCGTACAGTCGATGTACACCGGTAGTCGTTTCTTCTGAAATACCTTTTACATGCTGCACCAGCTCGGTATATTTATCAAGAACGATATTCGTCAGGTCTCCTCCATCATCCAATATCATATTCAACGGACGATCGGTACCGCCGAAAAATAAAGTCTGTTCTATACACCAGTCCGCTTCTTCCAGGCTTTGTCCCTTCCAGGCAAAAACCCCAATTCCTGCCGCGGCAATGGCTGCTGCCGCGTGATCCTGTGTAGAGAATATATTGCATGAGCTCCAACGTACTTCAGCGCCCAGTTCGATCAGCGTTTCGATCAATACAGCGGTCTGAATGGTCATATGAAGACAACCGGCTATCCGTGCGCCTTTGAGTGGTTTTAGTTTTCCGTACTCAGCACGCAGAGCCATCAATCCGGGCATTTCAGCCTCTGCCAGGCGAATCTCTTTACGGCCCCAGGCGGCCAGGCTCATATCCTTCACTTTATAAGGAAGGGTCAGATCAATATTTTTTGTTTGTATAGACATATAAAATGGTTTTGTGGTCTAAAGGTAGGCCTGTAGAACAAGAAGTGGATAATTATGTATATTTTTGGTATAAACAGTATAATTTAAGTAGTTTTATAGAACAAACAAGCTATATCGAATGCAAAAAGATGCCCTAAAAGAACAATCGCCCACGCCTGTTTTGCCGCTCGATGAAAAAGATAAAGCAATCCTCCGCTATATACAATCCAATGCAAAAGCGACGGTCCGGGAAATTGCGGCTAATGTTCATCTGAGTGCAACACCCGTACATGAACGGATAAAGCGGATGGAAGAGGAGGGCGTCATACGGCAGTATGCCACCTTATTGGATCATTCCAAGATTAACAAAGGATTGATGGCAATCTGTTACATTTCACTGAAAGAGCATAATAAAAAATCAGGCGGCAAATTTATAAAAACGCTATCGGAAATGACCGAAGTAACCGAGTTCTATATTATTTCAGGAGCCTTTGACTTCATGCTTAAAATAGTAGTTGAAAACATGGATGACTATTATAACTTTCATGTAAACAAATTGGGACAGGTTGATAATATCGCTCAGGTACAGAGCACTTTTATCATGGGGACAATAAAAACGGGACAACCGGTGATCAGCTAGACTTCAGCAGATCAGCTACCACTTTATCTATCGGAAGACTTACCGAGTCAGCAGAAAAAGAACTCAAGGGAACAAAACGAAATGTTTCTGTTTCTCCTGTTTTTCTGTATACCTCCAACTGGGCCTCATCAAAATCAAATAATCTGATACGAAGCGGCGCACGAATTTCTTCCAGTGCTTCGACCCGGTAATAAATTGAAATGATCTGATGCTCAGGATTAAATGCACTCATCTGAAAAAAATCGGTCGTATAAATATGATCCGTTACAAGAACTTTCAGCTGCATCTCTTCCAAAAATTCGCGTTTTAAACAAGCCCTGGTCCCTTCACCGAATTCTAAACCGCCTCCCGGAAATTTGGTATACTGGCTCCCCCGTATGAGTTCATCCGATACCAATACATCTCCATTTTTATTCTGAAGAATTCCGTATACCCTGATATTAAACATGGACATGAAGATAATTTAATTATTTTCAGATTTCTATTTTCTGCAAATGGCCAGACGTTTATAAAGTTATAAAAATGGTTAACTTGAAAAAAAATCCCATTTAAATATTACAATTATGGCAGAGGATGAGATTGTAAAACATAGCCGGAAAATTTATAAAACATGGTTCAATAAAGAACTGACCATCTGGCACAAAATATCTGAATTCCTGATCGAAATTACAATCATTGTTTTTGCGGTCAGTATTTCCATCTGGTTTCATAATATGAGTGAACATAAACAGCAGCAGGAAGACGTTAGGCATTTTCTGACCGGATTGAAAGCGGACCTCCAGAACGATATTGCAGAAATGACAAATGACAAAGAATCCTATCTGGGACAAAAATTCATTTTTTCGTACATCGCCCAATTTACGAAAAA
>Ga0193753_10004338_pt1 | contig 10168 bp, 3 predicted proteins | sample H1c2metaG_FD_144925 | JGI IMG/M metagenome (GOLD analysis project Ga0193753, IMG submission 144925) | Soil microbial communities from a riparian zone of the East river system, Colorado, United States - H1c2 | ecosystem: Environmental > Terrestrial > Soil > Riparian zone | place: USA: East River... | reverse complement strand
CGGCCACCTTCTCGGCGGCGCCCACTTCTGTGCCCGGATCGGCGTTGCGCGTGGGCTTTGGCTTTTGCCCTTGAACGAGGACTGGAGCGAGCCGCTGCGCGATCGGCGCAAGCACCGCGTCGACGACGTAAACGGTGTCGGCTGCGTTTCGCGTTATGCGTTTGCGAAAGGCGACGAATCCGATCTTGGAGATGTGGACGAGATAGTCGCCGGTGCCGTTGGCGATCCGAAGGGCATATCGTCCGGCCGAGTCAGTTCTCGTCTGGAAGATCGCGCGGTCGGGCGCCATCGTGACGACGATCGCCGCGTCGGACATTGGAATGCTGCCGGGCGCGGGGCCGGTGATGCGACCCCGGATGATTTCCGGTCGTCCTTGAGCCGTGAGCTGGGTGGTCTCGAACGACGCAAGCAGGGCCGCGACCGCGATGGACATGACGGCGGCGTTTGACATGCGGTCACCATACCATCAATATTTGATTCAATCAAGAGTTGAGGCAATAAAAAAACCAGGTGTCTGGTCTCTGGTCTGAGGATAAGGGTAACTGACTCCCGGCCGGTCACTGGGTCGTTACTACTATCCTCAGACCAGAGACCAGCGGCCTGGCAGTTCCTATTTGACCAGCGTAACCGCCACGTCCCCCACGATCTGCAGGCTCTTCGCTGATACCTTGTCAAACGTGTCCTGCAACGTGTGGTGGTAGTTGGGGCTCGACGCAGTGAATGCGTTGTGCCCGGACGGCAGCGGGCCATACTGGATGTCGAGCACGTCGATCACCCGCAGACCCTTGGCTTGCAACGGGACGTGGTCGTCAGTGATCTGTTGTCCCACTTCTCTAATAAAAGAGTTACCGTAGCCGAGGTCCATGGCGGTCTGCCAGACGCGGTTCACGACCTCGGGCGCGTTCTGCACCGAGTATGCCTCTTGGTAGATCTGCAGATCGGCGTCGCCAATCATGTCCCACAACACGCCGAAGAGCGGCTTGTAGTTGGGCGACGGCAGATGGCTCGCGAAATACTGCGAGCCAAACAGCGCGTCGGGATACCCGCCCGAGCTGTCGGCGTCGAACGCGCCCCAATCCTCCCCGTCGACGAACAAGAGATCGACACCTACGGACGGCGGCGTCTTCTTGAAGACGTCGGCCAGGGCGACGAACAATCCAACGCCCGCCGCGCCGTCGTTGGCGCCAAGGATGGGTTGCGTCTTGTTGCCAAAATTCGAATCGTCGTCGGCGGTGGGACGCGTGTCCCAATGCGTGATGTACAACACGCGTTGCGTCGCACTGGGATTGAAGCGCGCAAGAATGTTGCGGAGCGGCAGCTTGACGCCTTTCACCGTCGTCTGCGTCCATCGCTGTTCCGACACGCTGTCCGTGCGCTTCTTCATCTCGGCGACGATCCAATCGCCCGCCTTGTCGTGCGCCGGCGTTCCCGGCGTTCGCGGACCGAAATCGACCTGCGCCTTGGTGTAGCCCAGGGCCGCTTGGGCGTCGAAGGCCGTCTTTGGACCCGAAAAGCGATCCTTGACCTTGTCGCAGCCGGAGAGGGCGATGAGCGCGGTACAAAGAATCGGAATGAAGGGCATGCGCACGATGAGGTCTCGCTGAAGAGTACAGTATAGGGGAAACAGCCGCGCCTGCCACACGGAATTACTTTCCCGCGCCGAAGAATTGTATCTGAAGGACGGTCGAGAAGAGTGTCTGCTCGAACCGCCGGTTCAAATTGTTGTCGAACGTGATGACATGCGAGCCGAGGAAGGTGAACACCACGTTTTCCTGAATGTTCGTGTCCGCCGTGAGATTGAACGCCGTGCGGCCGTTGTCCTGCAGACGACTGTGCACAGCGCCGCTCGGATCGAACACGTACGTCGTGGTGCGGGTGTTCTGTACTCCCAAACGTGTCCGCAAATCGCTCTTCAACCCCAGTCCCCAGCTTTCAGGAATGTGAAACGCCCGGCTCGCGTCGACGCTCACCTCTTTGCCGTTCGTGCGGGCAATACTGCCCGGCAAACTGTCGATGCGCCGTAGCTGACTGTAGCGCGCCCCCGTGCTCAACGCGCCGCGACCCGCCCATACCACGGTGCCTCCAACCGGAAACGTTTCCGAATGTGTGTGCCGAATCTCCGGCGGCGAATCGTTGAATAGACTCGGCAAGGACACTGTGGCGTCACTCCGCACGAATCCGGCGTTCGCGTCGAAACTCGAGATCGGTCCAGATGCGGCCGCGGGGCGATACTGCCAACGCACCGCGACGTCGGGAAACTGCGTCGCGGCGCCGTCGACCTGCGCCTGCGAGTTGTCGTCGGGCTGATTGATCCAGTTCAACGTCGTCGTCCGGCGGTAGCGATTCACGAGCGACGTCCCGAGTGGAAAGACGAACGCGGTTGTGGCGCTCAGCGTTCCGGTTTCGCCCGCCGTCGTCGCAGCAAAGCCGTTCACCTGGCGAAATGACGCCGGCCCGCCCAATCCGAGTTGGAGCAGGAGCGGTGCGCCGCTCGGCGCCGCGTCGAGCGCGGACAACAGGCTGCGTGTGTACGAAACGTCGATCGGCGCGAACAGCCCGCCCAGGCGTCGCGTCCAACTGGAGTCGCGCGTATGCATGGTAAACGCCTTCGCGATGTCGATCGACGTTCCAATGCTGCCCGTCTGCGCGGCCGTCATCCGGCGCGGCAGTGTCGTAGACGGGAGCGTGGCCAACGAGTCGCGCGCGGCAAGTACGCTGTCGACACCAATGACGCCGGGCAACGTGATGAGCGAACGCACATTAGGGTCGCGCAACATGCTGTATTGCGTGCCGAGATCGGCGCGAGGCTTCAGCCACTCGGAGAACGTCGGAGAAAAGGAGAAGCTCGAGAACATCGACCGCTCGCGCTCGAACCCGGCGTTCGCACCAAAGACACTCTGCCGCTGTCGCCCAATGGCCGGTCCAAACGCACTCGTGTCGGCGTAGTCGCGAAGATCGCGCACCGATTGAACTTCCCACCGCAGGCTCAGTCCATTCGTCGGACGAAGTTCGAGAACGCTTCCGTTCCGCCAGAGTTGGCTGAGAGCGGAGCTGACCGACGGTTGATCGTCGATCGCACCGGCTGGTTTAATGAACGACACGCGACGATCCGTGCCGCGCACAATCCCGCTGGTGAATCGCAGCTGCGTGGGATTCCAGCGAAATGCGCTCTCGCGGAATGCGCTCACCGGTCCCGCTTGAAGCACGCCGGGCAATGCGCCCAACGCGCCGTCAAGCCACGACGGAAGCCGAAGGGAGCGAGCACTGTCGTCGGTCACCAAGTAGTCGAGCCCGAAGGTGAAATTGTTGGCGTCGCCGTCCTGATACTCAGTGCGATCCACCCCGGTGGAATAGCTGGTCGTCGCCGACAAGTTGTTCAAGAGTGGACCGAGGACGCGGCCATTCACCGGTATCGTCCGCCGCGCAGTCAAGCTGTACGTAGTCTGATCGTTCCGCGGTTTGCGCAGGCCCGCGATTCCCTTCCCCAGCACATCGGTCCCGGACAGATACAGCGGATCGCTGGACGTTGATACTTTTGTGATCGTCAGCGGCAGCGAGAGTCCAATGCCCTTGGGCAGCAGCTTCTCGAGATGCACTGTGGACGCGATGTCGATGTTCCGCTCCGACAGAAACGTCGGTTGATCACCGAGTTGCCGGAAATTGGGATCGCGATTGGCGACGTTGAGCCGGATGTCGGCAAAATCGGCGATCGTCGCGCTCATGCCCACTTGTCCGGCAACGCCCGAGGAGTTGAGCGGCTGCGTGGCACGAATGTCGTCCACCCACAACTCGAGCGTGTCGCCGGGCAGAATTGCCGAGGTGCCGCCACTCGCGGCGGTTCTGATCATGCCGACGGCGAGCTCCTGCACCGCCGCAAGGTTGGGCGCGGATACCGCGGGATCGACAGTGTAGACCATGTATCCGTTGTCGCACGCCGCAAAACGATGCGACACCACGCCGACCGGCAATGGCGACGCCGCGATGATCGCCGAGTCGACGCCCGTGCAGGTGATCGATTCTTTTTTCCCCGCGAGGTAGTCGGCGCCAATCTTGTTGCGCAGTGAAACGAACTTATTGAAGTCGATCGGCAGATCGGTCCACGCTGCCGCCGTTTGACCAGCATTCATGGGCGCGCGATAGAGGTAGAAATTGTTCTCGTCGCGCCCGACCTTTACGAACATTTGCAAATCGCCGTTCGGCCCCCACCCGTTGCCGCGACCGCGACCCCACACGCGCAACTGCCGGAAGCCGAGCAAAAATTGCGGGCCCGCCGGAAACCGAAAGAACGCCTCGGCGCGGTGATACAGCGGCATGTTCCCCGCCTGAATCCGCATTGAGTGTTCGTTGATCTGCGTGCGTCCCACTTGGAGGCCGCCACTCTTGGTGTCGGTCTCGTCACCGAAACCCGGCGGCGACTGATACACCACGGCGGCACTCGAATCGTTCGTCCCGATCGACGATGCGATGACAAACCCTCCGTCGGGGCGCACGCCGGCCACGCCCGCAAGCGTCACGTTGCTTCGCGCCAGCCAGGGAGCGCCCGTGACATGCAGATCCGCGATCGGCAATTGCGTGACCTCGTCGGCCAGCTGGTCGGAGCCGGACACAATCGTGAGACGAAGCGCGCGAATCCGACGCCGATTCACGTCGTTGAGCGAATCGGTGGGTGTCTTGAACGGAATGCTCACCAACGCCCAGCGCCGCGTGCGAACCTCGGCGACGCCGTGCGCAATCACGGTGTCGGTATACGTGCCGCCGAGCCGTTTGTACTTGGACGGATCGCTGAGCTCGACGACGTAGCGCAGCAGGCGCTCGTCCTCACGCCGGTTATTGAAGAAGTTCATCGAGTTGTCCTGGTCGATGTCCTCCTCGTCAAGCCGGGCGTTGCCTACCGTGCAGTTGGCGTGCGGATCGCCGAGGACTTCGAGTGTGCCAAGCGAGCTGCGGCAGATGCGGGCGTTGGGCACTTTGGTCACGGTGGTTCCGTCCTTCACGACCAGCGTGTCGACGACGTCACCAGGAAGCCCGGTGTCGTTCACGTCCGCGTTGAACGCGCGAGAGAACGAATCGCGCTCGGTGTCGAGGCGATCGAAGCCTTGAAGCTTCTTTCCTCCGAAAATACTGTCCGGCTTGGCTGTTCCGTTGTGAACGATGGTCAGCGTCTCCGGTGCAAAGCTCAACGAATTCTCCGAGACGTCTCCGAAATCGAAGATCATCGTCGCGTTTTTTTTCGGGACGTTCGTATCCACGAGCGCCCAGAACTCGAGCAGCTCACCGCTGGTGAGGTCGAGGCCGGCGGGCGACAGCACCGTTCGAATCGATCGCCAGCGTTGGCCCGCCGGCCGGTTCGCGACGGTCCAGTTGTAATTCTTGGTCGCGCGATTGTATTGCCCGCCCTGATCGAGTGGCAGCAGCGACAGCCACAATACCGATTCTGGAAACTCGGCGCCGGTGCCGGCGAATACGGTAAGCGGATCGATGGCGCTGCGCGTGAACTGAATGCGCCGGCCTGTGGTCGTGACGGGATACGTCTGCCACGCGAGTGTCGCGGCCCGATCCGCTTCGAGGAATCCTCGACTCAGCGGCGCAGGCAGGTTTCGACCATAGGCGGGAAGACTGCTGTAATACCACGCGGCATCGCCGAGGGCGATCGCGATCCCGTTCGCACCATCGAACGATTCGATGAATGCTTGGTCGTTGTTCTTTGCGAGAAACTGCGGACGGCTGCTCGCGACTTCGCCTTGCACGGAGAAATGCGACGCCGCAGTCGTTCGGCCGAATGGCAGTCGACTCACGAGGCTTGTAAGCGCCGGCGCGTCCCAATTGAACTGGCCGGTCACGCCGGCCGTGAGCATTGAATTGCCTTGAAAGCCGAGTTGCGGCCGGTTGAATTGCGTGGACTGCGACTGGTTGATCGCCGTGAACGTCAACAGACCATGGCTCACCGGAAGCTCAGACACCACGCCGGCCAATGTGATCGGCGTCGGCGCGAACGACGGGTTGTCTTCGTAGCGAACTTCGACGCGCCGCGGAAGCGCGAACAACGTGTCGGGCCGGAGAAAGTCGATGCGTCCGAGGTCGTAGTCGATGTGATAGTCGAGATCGCGAACGAGTGGACGACCTTCGAGCAAGACTCGCTCAGAACCGGCGCGCATCTGCGTGGCGCCGAGCGTGATGACGCCGCCGTCGTCGGCGCCGTTCGTCTCGTACCGCAGCACCAATCGGTAGACGGATGTAGGATGTTGCGTCGAGTACAGATACTCGCCCGGCGTGGTGTAGATGAGCGGGTTGGCGGGATTGCCCGCGACGACGAGACCAGAGTCGCGCTGCGCGAATGGACGCGTCGATGGAAAGACGATGAAGTAATCCCGGAGAATGCGCCCGCCGTCGAGCGATTGCCCGTTTCGGACGTCGGCGGCGCCGACATCGAGGTTGAAAACGGGATCGCCAATGCGAGGCCAGATACGATTCTCGAAATCGAACTCTGACGGATTGGTGGACTGCGCCAGCCCGAACATTTGCAGGAAGGTCGGATCGTTTCCGGCGATCGGATGTTCGAGCAGTCCGCTGCCGGTGACGATGCGAACCTGCACCGATTGTCGAACGAGATTCTCGCCGCTCAGGCGATAGACAGATCTGATTTCGCGGCGAAACGCCGGCGCCGTTGGCCCGACGCTTGGATCCATGACCAAGTTCGCGACCTGCACGTGCGCGGTTGTCGCCTGAAGGTCCGGTGTTCCCCCCGTGGTGACCCACGTCGTGTCGCGCCCGTTCAATCGCACATTGAACGCGACGACGAGCCGTTCGTTGCTTTCGTTCAGCGGCCGAACGAGCGCGAACCAGAGTTTCGATTGATCGAGCACGTAGTCGACGCCTTCGCGCAAGAGATCGTACGTCTGGCCACGACCGGGCGGATCGCCCTGCAGAATGAACTTGGGCCCGTTGGGATTCTGCGGCTGCGTTCCGAATTGGAGCCGGTACAACAACACCCGCGTCGGTCGGAGCGTGTCAGGCAACGACGACCGGATCGCCGCGAGCTGGTTGCGATTCAGAATATCGACATTGGGATATGCTCGTCCGAACAACGCCGGATCGATCGTGAAGAAAAATCGCAGGCGTTCGATTTGATAGTCGGCGACCTCGCGATTGGAGCGTTGTTGCGCGCGCGCCGCCATATCGTAGATCTGGCTCTGAACAATGTTCCCGGTCTGTCGGGCGAAGATCGTTTTGAGATTCAACGCACCGAACTGCCACGTCGTCTGCGCGCCATAGTTCCCACTCGGCAACGAGGACGTGATGAATCGCGACGGCGGCGGCGCGAAGTTGATGTTGCCGACATCCACGCGCTGGAGATGCGCGTTGGGTTTTCCTTGGTAGTAGAGCGACACGACGTTCGACGCGTCGAACTGACGCTGCGCGTCGTAGTCGATGTTGACGTGGAGCTGGTCGCCGATCGTGCCAAGGCTTTTAATCGAGAATTTGAAATCGGGAGTCGGCGGGAGAAATCCGCCGCCGCACCCGGAGATCGAGTTGATTTGTCCCGCTTCGAGCGACGTGCATCGTAGATTGCGATCTCGCTCGGTGTTCACCCCAACCCGCAAGTTGAGTTGCACGGGGAGATCGCCCGGGAGTACCAGAGTACCGACACGAGTCGAGTCCGCCGGGCGTTTGGTGGTATCGCGCGGCGACGATTGTGCATGCAGCAGCCCCGGAACCAAAGGAACCACGAGCGCGCAGACAACGAGGAACCGCGTCGCAGAACGGTGGCGTCGCACCAAACCCTAGAGGTGGGGTAGGAACCCGCCGACGGGTGCTGCCGCGAGGCGGGCATTCAAATCCAAACATCCGACGCTTTCGCCCCGGGCAAACCTTGAATTCGGGCGGGTGGCGGGTGGAATATACAGGCCAGGCACGGGCGTACAACCCTGTGACATACTTGAAGTTCCGCGATCGCGCGACAGTCCGGTCCCTTCCGTGAAAATAATCACTCGGTACGTCCTCAAGGAGCACGTCGGCCCATTCGTGTTCGCGCTGTCGGCGCTCACGTCGCTCCTGCTGCTCCAATACATCGCTCGACGGTTCGGCGACCTGGTCGGAAAGGGCCTGTCCTGGCACGTGATCGCCGAATTCTTCGTGCTCTCCGTGCCGTTCACGATGGCCATGACGCTGCCCATGTCGGTGCTCGTGGCCACGCTCTATGCTTTCAGCCGGCTCGCCTCGGAGAACGAGGTCACGGCCCTCAAAGCCGGCGGCGTTTCGTCGCGCTCGCTGATGCGCCCGGCGTTGATCGCGTCGGTATTCCTCGCGTTCTTCATGCTGTGGTTCAACGATCAGTTGCTACCGCGCGCCAACCACGAGCTGGCCACGCTGCAGATCGCAATCTTCCGAACCAAGCCGACCTTCGCGCTCCGGCCGCAGGTGATCAACACGATCAAGGAGAGCCAGCTCTATCTCAGACCGGGATACATCGCTGAGGACCAGTCGGGGCGCATGCGCGACGTCACGATCTACGACGTGACCGAGGGCAATCGCCGAAAGACGATCTACGCCGACAGCGGCACGCTCACCTTCAATCAGAATCGTCGCGACCTGGACATGCATCTGTTCTCCGGCATGATGCTCACCGAGCCCAACGACAAGCCGGGGCAGATCAACCGCGTCTATTTCAAGACGGACCGACTCAAAATTCGAGACGTCGCCAACTCGTTCGACCCGATCAACGCCGACACATCGGCGAAAGGCGAGCGAGAGATGCCCGTGTGCGAAATGCAGCGACACCTCGAGACCGCCAACATCAAAGTCTGGCGCGCCGAAGACGACAGCCTCATGGCGGTGTGGCGTGCCGCCGGCGAGCACAAAACGATGGACTCATCGCCCAAGCCGCGCATCATCAAGAAGGCCGGCGGCATCGGCGCCGTGTATTGCAACCTGATCGCGAAGTACGGCCCCTGGGTCACGAAATACCTTCACATCAAATCGCTGAGCGCCGCCGAGTTACCGCGTCGCGTCCGCCAGGACACCACGAAGAAGACTCCGGCGCAAGACACGACGAAAAAGCCTCCGGCACAAGACACGACGAAACGCCCCGTTCCCGTGACCAAAAAGGCCGCGCCCGCAACAGGGACGCCGCATCCGGATTCGGTATTCGTGCTCATTGGGACGCAGTACGTCAAAGTGCCGTGGAACAAGATTCCAGCCGGTGCGGAATTCCCCGGGGCCGGCGCAACACCATCAGCCGGCGCGGCGTCCGCGGCCCGCCCGGTGGTTCCAGCGACAGGAGCGCCAGTGATCGCGACTCCGCCGGGCGCTGCGAACGTGCCGCCCAGCCCGGGCGCGAGTGGACCACCGCAGGACGTCGTCATTTCCAGCGATGTCGCTGACGCACACATGCGGCTCGACGAAGCGCGTCATAGCCGCAATAGATACGGCGTAGAGATTCAGAAGAAGTTCTCGCTCGCTGCTGCGTGCATCGTCCTCGTGATCGTTGGCGCGCCGATCGCCCTGCGGTTTCCGAGCGGCGGAGTTGGCGTGGTCATCGGCGTAAGCTTCGCCGTCTTCGGCCTCTATTATGTCGGTCTCATTGGCGGTGAGGCGTTGGCGAACAAGAACATCATCTCGCCGGTTTGGGCCATGTGGGCGGACAACATTGTATTCCTGCTCATCGGCGGCGTGCTGATGGCGCAGATGGGCAACGAAAGCGCGACGTCGCGCGGCGGAAACTTCGGAGAACGCATCGAAGCCATTCGCGCATGGTTCGGGCGGCGAAGCAGCCGGCCTGAGGTCACGCCATCGGCTCGCGGGGTACAGTCGTGAGAATCGTTCGCCCGCTGGACCGGTACGTGTTCACCGAGTTCTGGAAAATTTTCGTCGTCACGTCGCTCGGGTTTCCGCTACTGCTCGTCGTCACCGATTTGGCGGAGAACGTCGAGAAGTATCTCAATCGCGCGATTCCGCCGCGGGACATCGCGCTGAGCTACGTGTTCTGGATTCCGGAGTCGATGTTCATGGTGATTCCGGCCGCCGTCCTGTTCGCCACCGTGTTTTCGATCGGCGGACTGACTCGGCACGCCGAGATCACCGCGGCCAAGGCGTCGGGAATCAGTTTTTATCGGTTGATCATGCCGATTTTTCTCGGTGCGATTCTGGCTTGCGGGCTGGACTTGGGACT
>Ga0193753_10004336_pt1 | contig 10175 bp, 12 predicted proteins | sample H1c2metaG_FD_144925 | JGI IMG/M metagenome (GOLD analysis project Ga0193753, IMG submission 144925) | Soil microbial communities from a riparian zone of the East river system, Colorado, United States - H1c2 | ecosystem: Environmental > Terrestrial > Soil > Riparian zone | place: USA: East... | reverse complement strand
CAGTTTCTGCCATTCCAATTACTGTGAAGAAGAAAGCGAAATAGAATTAAAACTGGTTATTTACAGAATAATCCAGGAACAGTTGAATAATATTTTGAAATATGCAGAAGCTGATGAAGTTCACATATCATTGAAAAAAGAAGACGACTATCTAACCGTTATTATTAATGATAATGGTAAAGGGTTCGACACAGCTGAAAAAAGAACAGGGATAGGTTTAAAAAACATTAAAAACAGGGCTGAAATATATAATGGAGTGACTCAAATTATATCCGCGCCCGGCCATGGCTGTAAAATGAAAATAATCTTCCAATTAAATGATTCCTGACAGGCGCTTTGAGACATAGAAAGCAGGTATGGTAACTTCCGGAACATGGCTCACCTTATCAGCACAGAGACACCTTTAAGAAAGACTTTTTTGCCTGTATCGTGGTTGGTATAGCGCAATATCCATGCATAGGTGCCAGCGTTTTGTAAATTGCCATTTATGCTACCATCCCATTTTTTCGTCCAGTCTGTTGTATGAAATACCAACTGTCCAAGTCTGTTATATATATTGAATTCGAGGTTATCTGCCTTGTAAGCATTCAACGGGTACAGGAAATCGTTAAAACCATCCCCATTGGGCGTAAACGCATTGGGCACGGCGATATAACAGGTTTTTAAAACTTTTATTTTGCTGACAGCCGTATCAGCACATTGGGCCTTGTTTTGTACAACCAGTTGTACCTGGTAACTTTTCTCTGCCCCGGCTGCCGGATAAAGCTTTGGCTCCGGTGTTTCCAGTATGCTTGTATTACCATCGCCAAAGTTCCAGTTGTAACTAACGATACTTCCAATACTGTTATTTTTAAAAACAGCAGCATCTTCAGGACATAATAAATCATTGGTTTCAAAAACCGCTTTTAATTCATTGTCTAAAAAAATAGTTGTTGTAATGCTGTCACTGCAAAAACCATTGGACACTTTAAGAGAGATTTGTTTTTGTCCGAAACTTGTAAAAATAACAGATTTGCCCTGTAAATCACTGGCCCCTGCTGCATCAAAAATCCATAGCCATTGGTTTACATTATTATTGCCATCATGAGAAAAAACAATGGTGTCGGCATTGCAGCCTAAGAAAACTTTATAATTGAAATCTGCAGACACTGTATCTTTTACTGTAAAACTAACAGAAGCGCCTGCAGGCGTTTCCTGTCCGCATTCATCAATAATATTATTAAGATCTGAACCCTGTTTCAACTTTACCTGGTACACACCAGCTTTTACTACCGGTGATGCCAGCTTGAGTATAACAGTACTTGTAAAATCATTGTTACATGTACCGGCTGCACTGCTTACAGTAAGCGGAGCGGGACCGGTTATTATAAAATCACTGCCATCAGGAGCTATTGAACTGCAGCGGATATTTTTTTTGAACACCAGCTCTAATTGGGAAGGTGCACATTTTAAAGGGCTGATGCTGTCAAGCGGTGTAGGCTGAAGGGGAGAGATAATAAAAGGAAGCTGGTGTCCTTCCGGTATGTCCCTGTCGCAATCATCCAGCAAGGTATTTACATCCACTCCTTTTTTTATTGCAAGCGCGTAAGAACCAGGAGGCAAAGGATTGCTTAAAACAAGAATTATGGAATCCATATCAAAACTGCTGTTACAACCGCTGCCGGTTGCGGCAACCACCGTTGCCATTGCCGGTGAAATAATAAAATCGCTGCCATCAGAAGCAAGGGAATTACATTTCATTTTCGTATCCAGCTTCAGCCTGATAACTGTTGCATCACAGGAAACCTGCAGATTTTGCAGATCGGGTAATTTAGGATCATTAATAACCGCAGTTCCTCCTCCAAATGACAATTTGTAGCCGCTTTGGTTATCACTGAAATGACTAATCATCAAAAGATAAGTATGCGCATTCTCTAAAACCGGCATCACACTATAAGTGTTAATATTCTCTGCAGGATCTGAACCACATTCTACCTTATGCGTACCCGATAGCCCGGCGCCGGTAAGACCGTAACTGCCGGACCAGTTAGCCACTACAAACAAAGAGGTATTGGTATATACAGAATTCAGATCTGTAACGCCGGTTATATCATACAGCTGCCAGTCATAATCATCATTTAAATCATTGGGAGTGATCAGAAAACCAAGGGTACCTGCCTGGTAACAGGTAAACCGGTACCAGAAAGGGTTTTTATCTGCATAACTGGCATTACTGGCACTGCAACCCGGCACCGTTACCACCTTGTTGGTACAAATGGGCACTGTAGTCTGTACAAAAATATCTTTTGTACATAGAGGAAAAGCCGTGGCTGGCGTTTGCCCCAGCGTACTGCATGCCCCGGGTGCCTGGGCATGCAATGCAGAAAAAGCTACTAAAAAAAGAAATAAAACAGTGAAAATCTTCACAAGCATATACTATTGACCCGCAAAAATATCGCATCGCTGCAAACAGGTAGATGAATATTAATAAACAGAAAAGAATTAACAAATAAAATGAGGCCGGTTATAAATCGCATAAACTCAGTGTATCTGTTGACCTGGTACTGAATTGTACAACATTTACTTTACCTGCTTTATTAAAATGCAGTACCAGGATGCCATAAGACGTCTGGAATGCATCCCAGTCCTGGTCTTTTATTTTGGGGTTGCCAAGTATTTTAAACAGGCTGCTGCGGGGCAAACCCATTACAGGTGTAGTAAATTTGCCCTGAAATTTCTCTTTAATTTCAATATAATCCCTGTCTGTATAAAAATAAATGTCCTTGTCCTTATAAAAAATGCTACCCCCGCATTTTGCGGTGGTTCCTTCAGGTTCGGTGGCCGTAAAACAGGGTAGTTTCTCTTTTATCTCGTCAAAACGTGCATTTGGTTTAAGTCCGTTTACCTTACCGTCCAGGATGTCTACCGTAAAAACATCACAGTGGGATTTGGCAACTAACTGAGCCTTAGTGGTAAATACAATACTTGTTAAAAGCAGAAAAAGAAATAGCAGTTTCATAGATATTTTTTTGGTTAAAATTGGTTTAAGTTAAAGGTATATAAGCAAAATTCCTGCTAAAATTTACCTGAAACGTTTTTTCAGCTCAAAAATGAACCTTTACCTGCGTATTTGCTGCTATTTGTGTGTTTCAGACCTGGTAACCGTATAATAACGGGGGCCCGGAGCCGTTATTATAGTAGCAAAATTACCTTAAACAGCCAGCCTGTCTTTTACTAATTAAATTAAAAATGCTGATTATAATCTGACCTGATTTTTGTAAATTCATATAACTGCTAATTAAAACTATACCGCATGAAAGCATTATCGGAAACATGGTTTGCAGATGGTTATATTGATTTTGAGCTTAAAAAGTACACACTCCTTGCATACCTGCAGGAAGTAAACAGGTATTTTAATGAAAATAAACTCTACCCGCAATTATCTGATTTAATATTTCATTACAACAATCTTGTAGCTTTCCGCGAAAACAAGAAATTTTTACAGGAACATTTTCCCAAACGGCTTAATGGAATACAATTAGAAAAACTGCAGTTATTGTATCAGCAGATTATAGAAGATGATGACATGATGAAAGAGCTGGAAAGCATCATCAATTATTCGGCATCTAAAATGAAAGATGCCATTTCAAATGGTGCAGAGTTGTATGAATTTATTGAACATAAACTAACCATTTTTCCCATCGGCATCATACCACTTGAAATTAATGAAGGTTATTTTTTTCTGAATGAGGGCAGTGCCCGCCATACAAAAGTTTACCAGTACCGCCTGAGCATTTTTGAGAAACATGATGAAAAATACCGTTCCATACGTACGGAGTTCATAGCAGACTGGCAACGTAATATGGTAAACACGTATGAAAATATAAAATCTGAACTGATACGTGGTAAAAAAGACCTGCCTAACCCCGCAGTATATTCCATAGAAACAGATCTTACCTGCCCGGTTGAAGAAACCCTGTTGCCGATTGCTAAAAGAAGTTTGGTAAGGTATATTTCAGGTAATGCAGCGTAATTGCTGATTTTTGGATTTTTAGATTGTTGGATTTGCGCTGGAGCAGCAATCCCCCAAATCACGCAATCACCCAATCAGCTATTAAATGAATGGCGGATGTCTTTAATATGGTCCTGCATTATTTTCTGTAACTTAGTTTTCCGAAATTCACCACTCACCACTCACCACTCACCACTCACCACTCACCACTCACCACTCACCACTCACCACTCACCACTCACGCCTCCATACCCTCACTGTTTGCAGTGCTACTGCTATGAGGATAAACAGCAGGCCAATATAAAATGATTTACCGAGGTCCTGGTTCTCACGGTATATAACAAATGCCAGTATAATTCCATACACCGGCTCCAGGTTATAAGTAAGATTTACAGTAAAAGCAGGTATCTTTTTAAGTGCATTTGCGGAAAGCTGAAAAGCCCATACAGAACAAATCCAGGATAAAAACAATAACCATAACCAGTCTGAAAAAACGGGTATCCTGTGGGTTCCCGGAAACTTCTCCAGGTAAAAAGGAATAAACAAGGATAAAGCGAGAAAGCCACCGGTAAGTTCATACGTCATTAATGTTTCTGCATTCATACGTTGCATCAGCTGGCGGTTACCTATAGGAAATACTGCACCCAGTATGGCAGATATAACGCCAATGATAATGCCTGTTTTGTAATGGGTATCAAAATGAAAAATGATAAATATACCGGCTATTACAAATAAACCCAGCAATAGTTCTACGGGCTTATAGGCTGTTTTAAGAAGTATGGGTTCAAGCAGCGCAGTAAAAAAACCAACCGAAGAAAAGCACACAAGCGCAACAGATACGTTTGCATATTTAATGGCCCCGTAAAAACTTACCCAATGTAAAGCAGCCACCAGCCCAATGCCGGCAATTTTCATCATATCAGCGGCTGAAATTTTCTGAATACGTTTGGCGGGTAAAAACAATATCCACATGGTTACAGCGCTTATGAGCAGGCGCCACCATACAATCAATCCTTCATTCAGGGTTATTAACCTGCCAAGTATACCAGTAAAGCCGGCAAGAAAAACAGCTATGTGCAGTTGTATAAAAGCCTTTTTCAAGTAATAAGTTGTAAGTATTAAGTAATTCGTTGTAAGGAGTATAAACCGGAGAATATAAGATGGATGGAATAATACTGTTTAAAAAACAGCCCGCTGCTGCCGGGCAGGCGACTTACAACCTAACTTACAACTTAAAACTTTTACTGTTTTGTTTTTGCAAATACCTCTTTGCTGACAGCAGAATAACCGGCGGTTTCAGTTTTTTTTACCCGGTTACGGTAATCTTTAAACCAGCTTTGCCAGCGCAGGTACAATACCCCGGCTATACCTTCTTTTACTATGCCTTTATTCATCTTGGAAGTTCCATAGGTACGATCCCTGAAAATAATAGGCACTTCTTTAATAACGAAGCCGAGTTTCCAGGCTGCAAATTTCATTTCTATCTGAAAAGCATACCCGATAAATTTTATTTCATTGAGGTTAATTGCTTCAAGCACCTCGCGTTTATAACAGACAAAGCCGGCAGTAGGGTCTTTCACCGGCAGCCGTGTAATAAGCTGTGTATACAATGATGCGCCTTTTGAAAGAATAATCCGGTTACGCGGCCAGTTTACATTGCCACCGCCTTTTACATACCTTGAACCCACTGCTACATCGGCCCCCTGTAAACACGCTTCATATAAATTATCCAGGTCTTTGGGATTGTGAGAAAAATCGGCATCCATTTCAAATATATAGGTATAACCTCTTGCCAGGGCCCACCTGAATCCATAAATATAAGCTGTGCCCAAGCCCTGCTTTCCCTTTCTCTCTTCTAAAAAAAGCTCATTGGGATAAGCGGCCTGCATATCTTTTACAATCTCCGCTGTGCCATCGGGTGAGTTGTCGTCTATCACAAGTACATGAAACTGTTGCCCCAGTGCAAAAATGGCAGCTACTATACTGAAGATATTCTCTTTCTCGTTGTAGGTTGGTATGATAACAATCTTTTGCAAAATAGGCTTTATCGTTCAGTCTTTTCCCTGGTTTGCTACGAAAATACATTTTTTATTAATGTACTGAGTACACTATTGGTTAAGCATTTACAATTATCCCTTTTTTAACAAGGTCCGGTTCAGTATTTCTGTAAGTTTTTGCTTGGTGTGCAATGGGAAATCGCCCCGCATCATCCAGTCATAATATTGTGGTTCTGCCTTCAATACATCAGTCACGGGCCGCCCTTTGTGCTTTCCGAAGTTAAAGATTTCCACCCCCTTATCCATGATAAACCGGCGTGCAAAATCAACAATTATCTCTTCCCCTGTAAATTTTATAATGCTATCTATAGTGTTTCCAATTTGGGGATAACGTATTACCTGGGCTTCCAGTATTTCCATGGTTGCCCGGGCGTCAGCCTCTGCGCTATGGGCGCCTTCCAGGTCTTTCTGGCAATAAAATTTATAGGCTGCCGTTAGTGTCCGCTGTTCCATCATATGAAAAACTTTCTGGACATCTACCAGTTTTCTGCCCTTCATATCAAACTCAACCTCCGCCCGTAAAAATTCTTCCATTAACATGGGTATATCAAAACGGTTACTGTTGTACCCGCTTAAATCACAATTATCAAGAAACTGCCTGATGTCATTGGCCGCTTGTTTAAAACTAGGTGCATCTTTTACCATCTCATTGGTAATTCCATGTATATCGGCAGAAGCCTGCGGTATAACCATTTCAGGATTCAGGAGTTTTCTTTTAGCAGACCGGTTACCATCCGGCAATATTTTAATCATACCAATCTCTACTATGCGATCCGATCCGAGATTGATACCAGTAGTTTCAAGATCAATAAACGCCAGCGGGCGGGTTAGTTTCAGCATTTTAATTTCCTGTTTAAAGAAAGGTTTTAATAATCGGATTTCCCACTAGAAAAGCATACTAATAGCCTGGTCAGCTTTTCAATGAATTTTCTTTGCCCGGCACCTCATTTTCCAGGGTATATGCCGGCTTTTGTGCAAATGTAAAATATATCTTTGTCAACATAATTAATTGATCTTAAAAGTATTTAACAGAAAAAATCCATAAAAATCAGTTTTAATTTGCTTGCGGGGTTGCATAAATAAATAATTTGTTGTTTCTTTGAATTCTTCTCCGCTATCCTTTCGAAATTTTCATTTTCCGCATCCTTCAGAAAAGGCCAATCCAGGCAGTATCCGCGTTTAACCGCACTGTTTGTATTGTTTAACTTTAAATACCACAAAAAAATGAAAGCTAAAGTATTAATCCTCGTACTGCTGATCGCGGCTGGCCTCACTATGACGTCCTGCACTAGTTCAAAAAGCGGTTGCAAAGCAACAGCGGGTTATGTTGGATACGGACACAGATAAATAATTAATTTGTAAATGCTCTTTCAGCAAAAGACATTTATACATAAGTGAACCAGGGTTATCTTTAATTTGTTTTAAAGATAACCTTTTTTATTTTTTATGAACTGGATACAACTTACCACTGAGACACAATTACAGCAGATCAGGGATTATTCTACAGCAAGGCCACAGGTGATTTTTAAACACTCTTCCCGCTGTTCAATCAGCAGCATGGCAAAAAACAGGTTAGAAAGAAAGTACCAGCCTGCTGATGTCGACTTTTATTTTCTTGATCTGCTGGCTCACCGCCAACTTTCGCATAAAGTTGCAGATGTGTTTAAAATTGCCCATGAATCCCCGCAGGTATTGCTAATTAAAAATGGACAATGTGTATATGACGAAAGTCATTCCGGCATCAGTATGGATGAGATTATGGAGAAAACTGCGGCGGCCTAACTATTTTAATTGCAGGTTTTATACTGCTAAGCGGGATGCCCGGTCAATAATAAATAAGACATCTAAGCTGTCTGCGGATGTGCTGGTTATTTTTTCTTATAAAAATACAGGGATTGTGCGCTTGCATTTCCCTTCTCACTGAGTGTATAAAACCCGCTGTTATCAAGGGCAAAGCCTACTGCTTCTCCCTGTGGCTCTAACTGGTAAGCTATATCAGTAACATCTTTTTGCAATGATTGCGGCATGGTTTCGCCTGCAGCTCTTGAATAATAATAAAGCGCCGGGTAAGTTTTAATGATAATGCTTTTACCATCACTACTGGCAGCAGCACTCACCACCCCGTTATAAGGAAGCGTTCCTGCAAAAACAGCGGTATTCATGTTTGTGGAACTATATGGATAACTGAGTTTATATATTCTTGACTTTACATCTCTTTTAGTAATTATATAAATGTCTTTGGTATTATCATCCACCAGGAAAGCTTCTGCATCCCTGGGCCCATCTTCATATGTAAAACTGATGACATCAAATACACGCACCGTATCGGTAGTTGCTGCCGGTTCTTCAAACCGGTAAAATGCAGAACTGGTATGCATAGCATCGTTGTCACCAATTTCCGCTACATACAAATATTTTTTAGAAGCGTTGGGGCCGGCAGCCAGCGCTATATCTTCCCAATCTATATTAGCCGCTCCTTTTATGTATATTTTTTTTACTGTTGCAGCAGTATGATCCAATAAATATAACTGGGGTGGGTTGCCGCTGTCTTCTTCTACCCACAGATATCCGGGGTTAATTTTGCTGTCTGCAATACCACTGGCTTCACTTATATAAGTAGTAAGCGGGTATGCAACAGGTGTTTGGTTAAAAGAAATGCCTATGGTATCTGCGCCTGTGGTATCTGCACTGAGGTTTTTATTGCATCCTGCAGCATTCAATAAAACCGCCAGGCAGGCATATGTAATTAATGATGAAAAAAAGAAATGTTTCACAGAGAAGTTTTCACGAATATAAGCTGGATTAGGATAATACAGGCTCCTCCATTTTTAACCTGCCTGAACGGTATAACAGGAATGAGACACTGTTTTGATTTTATCAAACAAATAATGCCTTACCTGAATTTGTGCATTTCACTGATTTTTATCCTTAGCCAGCGGTACCGGCTCTTTACTGGCTCTTTCTATCGAATCTTTAATCCTCTTTCTCTCCTTTTTCTTAAAAAAACCCCTCAGAAGAAAACTATGTTTGACGGCTTCCATATTGTCAGTAACACTGCCGGCCGTTTTGTTAACAGTACCCACGGTTTGCTTTGCGGAGCTTAAAGTACCCTCCAGGTTTTTGACAAGTTTATCATCATTGATTAGCCTGCCAAAAGAACCTTCGCCATTATTTATTTTTGTCATTACACTGGCAAGACTGCCGGTAAGTGCTTCTGCATTGTCAGATATTTTTGAAAGGTTATTGACGATCCTGTCTACATCTACCGGGTTCACAGCTTTTATTTGCCCGCCTTCTTTCACTAGCGGAGATGTATAACCGCCAGGAGAAATCGTGATTAATTTATCACCCATTAATCCATCGCTGCCAATACCGGCCATTGCATCTTCCCTTATATACGCCCTTATTTTTTTTTGCAGCAGCAGCGTTATCACTACTGTTGTATCATTGAGTATCCTGATATTATCCACTGTACCAACATTAATACCTGCGTACCTCACATAATTACCTTCTTTTAATCCGGAGATATTTTTAAACTGCGCACATACGGAAAAAGTGCCGCCAAACATATTCTTCTGCTTTCCAATCAGAAAGATAATGGCCAGTAGTAACAGCAGGCTCAGCAATACAAATACCCCGGTTTTTATTTTTTGGGCTACAGAAATATCCATAGTAATTTATTTAAAGAATGATCGTATAAAAGGGTCTTCAGCATTTTCGAGTTCATCGCAACTGCCTTCCGCTATAAATTCTCCCTTGCTCATAATCAAAACCCGGTCTGCCGTTATTCTTGCACAGGGTATATCATGGGTAATGATAACGGAGGATGTTTCATATTTACGCTGCATATCAAGTATCAGTTTACTGATTTCTTTTGATGTGATGGTATCCAGGCCGGTAGTAGGTTCATCATACAGCATAATCTCCGGCCGCACAATCAATGTGCGGGCCAGCCCCATACGTTTGCGCATACCCCCGGAAAGTTCCGAAGGCATTTTATCAATAGCCTCCGCCAGCCCTACCGCTTCAAGTACTTCCATTGATAAATTTGCAATTTCCTTTTTGTTTTTTATTTTTGATACCCTTTCCAGGGGAAAAGCCAGGTTTCCCCTTACCGTAATAGAATC
>Ga0193753_10004335_pt1 | contig 10176 bp, 28 predicted proteins | sample H1c2metaG_FD_144925 | JGI IMG/M metagenome (GOLD analysis project Ga0193753, IMG submission 144925) | Soil microbial communities from a riparian zone of the East river system, Colorado, United States - H1c2 | ecosystem: Environmental > Terrestrial > Soil > Riparian zone | place: USA: East... | reverse complement strand
AACGCGCATCAACACTCCACGTGCCCGCATCATCGCCGAGTCCCTCATAGGCAAGCCCATCACGATCGGTCCGGCGTGCCGGCTCTCGTGGGGCTACAACAAGCAAGCGCCGACAGTGGGAACGCAGCCCGTGGTCACTTGGGTTGCGTCAAGCGTGCCTCTTCGCAGGGGCACTCGCTTGGCGCTCACGTTCCCCGAGTTCAAGTGCGGAAGGACGAAACAGCAATTGCAGATGCGTGGAGTTAGTAACGGCGACATACGTCGCGTCATCAAGCGCGGTTGGGTCCGCATGGTAGGAATGTAACATGGCAATCAATCTAGGTGAGGCCGAGGCACTGGTAGGCGACCTGCTTGACAGCGACCAGTGGGTCCTGATCCCCAAGCCGATACCGTCATTGGCAGGACCCAAGAAGCGGGCCGAGTTTGAGAAGGCCGTGAAAGACGCACGATACGAACTCGTTCACAAGGAGTGGCGCGACGCTCTCGAGGCAGCGCGTGAACTCAGTGACTGCGGTGGAATAGAGAACGTGATAATAGCGCGTGTTCGCCATATCAAGAGATTGCACGTAGAGTTCAAGGACGGCAAGCAGACTGGGAGACAGTAGACAATGACTTGGAGAGGCAGCAATGATAAGTATCGCAGCGACAAACCTGTACCTAGTTCTCTGGATCAACGGTGCGATAGCGGGCACGGTGCCGTGGACCTCGACGAAGGCCACCTGCATGGTCGAGGCGGCCCGGCGAACGATAATGATGGTCGACAGTGGGGCGACCCGGAATCGGAGCGTGACCGTCACGTGCGAGACAATGCTCGAACTGCGTCGTGCCGACCGCTGATGGTTGCGGCGGGCATCGCGCTCGCGATCGTGATAGTTCTTCTGATCATGAGGTGGACCCGTGGATGACAATCAGGCGTGGCTCTTGAGGCGGATTCTCGACGAGGCGAAGATCATGGCACCCTGCGACGGTCCGGACGACAAGCGCCTTCAGGCTCTCGTGTCGTCCTACCTGCTCACTCACAGCGACTGCGCATACGGGAACAACTACTACTCGCTGACGCCGCGCGGTCGCAGGTCATTTGGTGTCATCAAGTGAGCACGCGCAAGACACGTCAGAAGGCCGACAACAATCTGCGCCCCGAGATACGCTCGCACAATCGCGTGGGAATGTGGTGGACGACGATCGAGACGGGTCTGGTAACGCAGGGCGTTCCTGATCTCAACTACATTGCAGACGGAGGAATAGAGGGATGGGTCGAGTGCAAGGCCACTGATGGATGGGCCGTGAAGTTCCAACCCATGCAGGTTGGATGGCACGAGCGGCGCTACCGCATGGGCGGCAGAACGTGGATTGCCATTCGTCGGCAATCTAGGGGCGGCCCTCGAAGCGGCCCCGCCGTTGACGAGCTCTACATGGTTCCGGGCGCATTCGTCATCGAGCTGCGTGACGAGGGCGTCAACTGCGGTAGGGCACGCTTTCTGGGAGCCGGCGGCCCGGGCGCGTGGGACTGGGACGAGTTCAGGCGGCTGGCGCTTGGCCGGATAGTGCGCAGGGGCTAAACGCAACCTAAGATGCCCCCTACCAGCCCGGGCGGCCCCGCACCCCCGGGTTATAGCGCCCTGCTAGGCTTCGCCCGGGGTCGCGGCTGGCCCCGTAACCGGGCGGCCCGCTACTGTACCAGCGCCCGGGGGCCTGCCAAGGCCCTGCCCGCCCGCCGCTAGGCCGTGGCAGGGCGGGCCAGCGCGGCCCCGGGGTGCCCGCCCGGGCACGGGGGCTGGAGTGGTGCCCGGGCAGGCCGCACCGCATGGGCCGGGCGCGCAGGAGGCCCCGAACAACGTCGGGGCGCTGGCGCTGTACCCATGGGCACTTCAACGAGGGCCGCGCGCTGTGCACCGCATGCCAGCCCTCGCCGATCTCAAGTCTTCGCTATCATGGCCGCGTACACCTGCATGAAGCCGTGAATGGCGGCAGCTCGCTGGTCCGTGCTGGTCCAGCTATACTTGCCAGCGTATTCAGTGGCCTTCTTTAGCGCCACGGCCGCGACGGCTTCGGCGACTGCGGTCGCGCGGTCTAGTTCTTCGATACTCATCTCAATATCCTCTCTGGTTGGCGTTGCCACTTCCCGGCCCCTCGAACGTGATTGAGCGACCGGCCATCTGGTGACACCTGAAGTGGTACTCCTCGAGAGTCAGCTCGCGCATGTCGCTGCTGAAGCTGTCTTGCAGGCCGAAACGTATTGTGCCCGCGACGATCCACGATTTGCCGCCGTCGCACGACACCCGCCTGCCTCCCGAATACACGTGATCATTGCTTCTGCTGCGACCGGCCATCCGTCTCGACACGCGATACACCATGTTGTCGATGATCCAGTGTGTCATGCCAATGGTCCTCTTCCTTTGCGGTAGCTCCGCCATTGTCGCTCGCGTGCTTGGTCCCTGCGTATTCGCCACTCGCACTGCCCATTGCACGTGCAGTCGTGCGAGTGGTGCGGGCATCCCCTGTTTCTGTCGAAGTCCTCCTTCGACATGGTGGCGGGCGGCCACTCCTGCAAGTACAGTTTCTCGAAGTCTCCCTTCGTCAGGTGCATCATGTGTCGCCAGCGCCAGCGCATCACATGGTCGTCTTGCTGCTTCTCTACCACTGCCACCTCCCACTTCGCGTGCCACCACCGCCGATGTCACCGGACGAGTGCATCTGCTTCAGCGCATCGTACTGCGGTGTAGTCAAGTACGAGTTGCGCTCCCAGAAGTCCCGCAGGCTGGCGAGGAACATCATGGTGCTCACCTCGTGGCGTCTCGAGGCCAGCGCCGACATCATGGCGTCGATGTCGCTGCCGTTGTGTTTCTTGCCGTCGTCAGGCATTCGCTGGCTCGCTCGCCTTCCGTATCGCGAGGTATCGCCGGTCCCCCGCTTCGACGGCGGTGTTCGGAAGTCCTGCGACGGAACATGCAGAACCGGGGGACGCAGCACGTCTGACCAGCTCAGGTTCGCGGACTTGAGCATGGCGTTTGCCATGCGGATTGCGTTGAGAGCCTCGCCGTCGCCGTTGCTGCCGGTCATGCCCATGATCTGCACTAGTCGCTTGAGATCTACACCCGCCATCCCATCCTCCCGTAGTGCAGCGGGTTGGCCTTCAGAAGCACGCGCTTCATGCCGTCGTGAAAGGCCTTGTCGAACATGAGCGGCGGGTCTTCGTGATCCAGCATCCACGGCGTGACACCGCGCTCGTCGATCTTGCGTCGCCGCCTCTCGTCGAGGGTTGCTTCGCAGAGCTGCAGAAGCGAAGTCATGTGCCCCTCCCACACGGCCACGTTCACGAGGGCCTTGCTGAGCCGGCCGGGAATGATCAGCGTTCGAATGGCCTCCCTGATGAAGTTGCGCTGCTCCTTCAGGTGATCGTCGGTCAGGCACTTCGCCGACCGTCGATAATCAGGATACGGCAGATAGATTGTCATCCTTCCACTCCTCTATGGCTTTTGATTTCGCGTGCTGGTAGCAGACACTTATCACACGAACGTCGAATGACAGGCCCCGTGTCTGGCACGCCTTTCGCGGGCACCTGTGGTCTGTGCGCATCCACTCCCAGTGGTACGACGGGTGACCCTTCACCAGCGCCTCGCAGCGCTGGCCATCTGGCGGAAGCGTGAAGTGCGGGCCGCTGTGCCTGCTCATTGCTCCTCCGGCCACGTCTTCGCGTCGTGCAGCACGCCAAGCGTCTTGCTCGCAGCTCCACTCAGCGCATTCGCCGTTATCGTCTCGCCCATGAGGCGGGCCACCAAGGACATTGTCATGAGCAACAGCGACTGATTCTCGAGTATCAGTTTCTCCGGTGATGTCATCCTCATCGCGGTGCCTCCCACGTCTTGCGCTCGACACTCACGGCGCAGCTATCGAAGTGCGGTCGCGAGGCATTGCGACTGCGGCCGTCGACGACGAATTCGCGCATGTACGCCTCCAGTTGATCGGCGAACACGCCCTCGTTCCAGTCGTCGGGCATGTGATATATCACCTCGAGCTTGAACCGCTTCATGACTCGACACCGTCTGGATCGCGCGTGGCGGCCGTCGGCCCCTCGGCCTCGGGATCCTCCCACGCATTGAACCAGTCGTTGATGAGCTTGTGAGCCACCGACAGGCCCGGTATCGTGTCCTTGACACCCTTGACGATGTCCTCTTGGTCCGACTGCTCGCCGGTGATGAGCGTCTCGAACGCCTCTTTCTTGTGAACGCGACGCAGTTGATACAGCGCGTTCTCGGCCTCGGTCAGCTTGTCGACGCCGTAGCTGTACGGCATCTCGAAGCACTCGAGGTTCGCGACGTCAGGTTCGCCGGCCGCCCGCTGAATGCGGTTGATGTGATGCGCGCCGTTGTCCATCTCGACCATGAGCATGGCCAGATGGGTCATCGGAAATGTCTGCTGCGTGATCTGCACGGGCCTGTCCTTGAGCAGCACGCGGAACCCACCGTCCTCGCCGATCAGAAGCGTGTCGCCGCTCTCGATGTGGAACCAGACGCTGAGCCCCGAGTTGTGCCCCTCGAAATCGTGAGGCGTGTCGCCGTTGCATATCGGATGCAGAAAGGCGTGCAGCTCGTTGGTCTTCTTGTCTGCCTCCGTGGTGCCGTCGTCTTCGTGCAGTAGAAATGACTTCATGGTCGTTCTCCTTGGGGTTAGCTGCTAAGTTTCAGGTCGAGGTCGAAAGCTGGATGGATCAGGTTCATGGGGCAGTTTCGTAGATCATTGCGGTTCAATGGTCTACCTAGTCTTCTAACCATGCACGGTTCGCACGCAAACGAGACGCCGCGGAAGTGTTGCTTCCACACGATAGTGCGTAGCATGGGTCCGTATCCATGGTTCTGGCACCCGCGCGTGTCGCAGCGCCAGCCTCGCTCGCCGGTGAATTTCGGAGACTGGGGCGAGTACCAGAAGTATCGACCCCACTCCTTGCGCGGCTGGCGCAGGCCTTTCGTGCTGTAGCTTCGTCGCTGCTTTGCCCTGTACTCCGCTGGCGTGAAGCTGTGACCAGCGTACTTGGTGCGCAAGAAGTCCTTGCGATCCCTGAGCCGGCGCTCTGCGCGCACGGGCCGCGCCTTCTTGGCTCTCTTGCTCATGTTTGTCGTCCCATCTTCACCCGAACGACGGCACGGTATCGCGCGATCTTGGCCATCTTCGGATCGTCGTCGTCGGCCTCCTCGTATCGACAGATGATCCAGCGAGGCAGTCCCCCGTTCGCCTTGAAACCTTGGTCGAACGCGCCGTTCTGGCGTCGCCACGTTTTCCCGATCGTGACCCCGGTCGGATAGCTGGCGCTGTAGTCTGACAGGCGCACTGCCTCGCGCATGGTGATCGCGAACGGGGGAAGTTCGAGCCAGAAGGCCCTCGCGTCGATGTCTGGATTGGTCATGCCGGTTCGTCCCCTTCCATAGAGTTCGCCATGCGGTGCGCCGCGATGATCCACTCGGCCAGTATGAGTGAGGGCACCTTGCCGTGATTGCGCGCGGTGTTCGCGCTCTTCATCAGTGTAATGGCGCCGAGCCGGCACGCCTCGTTGATGAGTGCCTCGAGCGCGATGGACTCGTTGATGTTGAAATTCATGACTTCTTCCCTCCACCCCATGGCAGCTCATCGTGAAACATCACCATTGGTCCTTGCTTGTGCGGCGAACCGACGAAGTACCGCTTTGACAATGTTGCCTGAGATACGGGCCGCAATAGCGCGGTCGAATCTCTCGTTGATGGCACGCCGGTCTCGCTCAGCGATGGATAGGTCGGCATGGTCCGCAGGTCGGGCATCGCGGTGACGGACAAGACAGGATTCTGCTTGCGTAGTCTCCGTATCTCGACCTCTCTCTTCTTCCATTTCATCGCACTCCGAGCTCCAGCCGCGTGTTCTGCCTCTCGAGCTCGCGTTTAGCATACGTCTTCATGTGAACCACCATTGCACGACTGCGATGCCGAAGCCCAGCATCCAACTCAACATTGCGATAGCCTCGATGCTCATGATTTCTTCCCTCTGCCCCATGGCAATTCACTCTTCAACATCACCATCGGACCCTGCTCGCCAAGAGTCCGATGACACAGACCACTGCGACCAGCGCCCAGCGAATGCCGACGCCTGACTGTCGCGTGCGGTCCATGGCCTCCTGCATGGTTGCTACCGTATCGCCGCACTTGCACCGATATACGCAGCTCATCGGCTTGCGCGGGTCGTCAAACTCCATCTCGTAGTCGTGAACGTGCGGCATCTTCATGTTCGCCTCCACTGTGATGGGTCTAAGTCGATGGTGTTGCCCTTCGTCGTTGCATGCTCGCTGCCCATGTATCGGGCATACTTGTTCATGCGGCCGACGAAGCCGGTCTTGACGCGAGGCTTCACGGCCTGCGTGTGATGCACGAACGCCACGAAGTCATTCATGAGAAGGTCGAGCGTGGCCTGCTGATGGACCATCACTTGCCCTCCATGGAGCACTTGAGCTTGAACTCGAAGCGCACCACGTTGTCCACGCGAATGGACGTGCGACCACCCTGAGACGACATGCTGATGCGCTCGAAGGCGATCCTCTCGCGAATGAGATCGGCCAGTCGCGCGTCGAGCCACGTGCGCAGCGTGATAGTGGACTCGTTGAGCATGCGCTTCTTCAGCGCCCGGGTGTCCCACTCGATCCACTCGGGGGCGGGCGGCTGGAACGCCGCCTTGTGCGGCTGCAGATCGGCGAATGACCGAATCGGCGGCGTGGTGCCCGGTCTCTGCGGGCGGGTCGCGTCTCTTCCACTCATAAAATTTCTCCTCCAAAATAAACGAAAGGGGACACGCCGAAACGTGTCCCCCTGTGCATAACGCCTAGACGCTGGTACGATGGCGTTACTTGACGGTGATGTGCTCGTTGTCGATCAGATACCGCAGGGTATCGGTGCGATTGAACGGCGCTTTCTCCTTCGCGTAGTAGTCGGCCACCTTCTTGCCGTTGTACTTGAGCACGACGGCGATACGCTTGCCGCGCTCGGAGTCGGCACGTGCCGGGTTCTCCTTGGTGAGCACCCGGATGACGGCCTTCTCGCCGAACGGGTTGCGTGCGGCCCCGTCGCCGGCGGGCTTGCGAGCGTTCGCGGCAGCGGCCTTCTTCGCTCCCTTCTTCGCCGGGGCCTTACCCTTGGCGACCTTCTTCGCGGGAGCAGCAACCTTTGCAGTCTTAGCCATTTTGGTAGTCTCCTTAGCGCCCTTCTGCACCACCGTCTTGGCGGGCTTCTTCGGTGCGGTCTTCTTGGCAGCCTTCTTGTCGGCCACCGCCTTCTTCTCCTTCGCATCGGCCTTGGCCGCTGCGTGGAACGCGATAAGACCCTCGTGAAGGGGCGGGATGACCGCCTTCAACTTCGCGGCGTCTTCGGTCTCGATCAGACACTCGTCGGGCACCTTGTACCCTATGTCGTGGGCCGTTGCCAGAATCTCGCTGTAGAGGCTGAGAGTTTCCTCCGTACCGAGCTCCTTGATGCCGGTGAGTGTCTTAGACCAGTCCTTGAGTTCTTTCATCGGGCGTCCTGTTGATGCTGCTTATTGACCCCTCTCGGGGTGATATCATTATGGCCGGGATGTCGTGCCAGAACAATGCGGTATTTTTACGTGCTCCCCCGACTAGCCTGCAACCGGGGGAACCAGAGTGCGCCGCATCTCCTTTGAGGTCGGCATGGGCAGCCATCGCAGCGTATCGTTGATCTGGATGCTGAGCTGCTCGTACGCATCGCGCTTGTTTGCAGGCCCGTCTTCCTTGTCGCACTCGTCGTAGAGCAGTTGAACACCGCTCTCGATCGAGTCCATGACGTCGGTGTACGTTGCGAAGCCGCGCTTGACGTACCACTCGACCTTCTCCGGCAGACCCATCTGGAACAGCACTCCACCGCTTCCGTCGTTGAACGGCTTGTACGAGCGCGTGATGAGAACCGCCGCGCAGCCCGGGTTCCGCATGATGGCGATACCGGCCGGAGGCGCGTACCCAGATGGCAACTCTTTCTCGTTCCGACGCGTTCGCGGCGAAGCGAGAAAGGGACACGCGATTGCCGCGTACACGCCGCACGAGTGGTGCGATGGCGGCTCGGCACTCGTGCGCGTGATAACGCACATTGGGCCGACGACGAACGCCTTCTTGCTGCCCATCACCTTGCCACATATCCAGCACAAGTGTTCCTTGTGACAGCGAAGCGTTGTAGACGGGTGCACCACGCGAAAGTCCCAGTCGTCTCCCACCTTGGCGGCGAAGAACGGCACGGGGAAACCTGCCTTGCTGATCGGAAGGTCTTGCATGTTCGGCGGCAGAGGCAGGCGTCGAATGGACTCGTTGAGGTCGCTTGGCTGTGTCTTCATGTCGTTTCCTTTTCTGGTAGTTTTTGGTATCCATCACCGACTTTTTGGAGAAGTCCAACTTTCTTCATGTTGGCTACAGTTGGTGAATAGCTTCTGAGATCGGGTGCCACGTTTGCCAGCCAGATGTTCTTGGCCTGTGCAAAGTAAACAAACTCAGTGTCGATTGCATCGTAGAACCGAGCGGCCAGAGATTTTCTCTTTTGCAGGTCCACTCCTGAACTACGTCGCGATCGAACCTCAAGCTGCACGTGATGCAGACGATGACCGCTGATGGGCTTATCGCCCTCATCATCGTCGTCCATGAGCTGCGCATCAAACGCCGAATATTCGCGCAGAAGGTGATTGGCGTCCGGAATTCTAACGCACATTTTTATCCAGACTCTTTTCATATGCGGCTCTCCATGATACGTTTCACCTCTCCTTCTGATAGTGTTCGTCCTACTGTAGAACGAGGACCCAGTCGCTCTGACAGTGCAATGAATCGACCGCCCAGCGTTCTCAAGTAGACACCGTTGCAGTCGCGAAGCGGCAAACCGTTCGGACACCTGTAGTTCATCCAAATTGTGCGCTGCGCCCTTGCCACTCTAGACGCTGCGTCGTCGGCAAGCTGTTTCTTGGTTCTCGGAAAGACGCGTCTCTTTGCCGTATTGTAGTTGAGACTGACCACAGCGTGATAGCAGCTAAATCGATAATCGACGTTCTCGGGCAGTTCTAATAGTTTGCCGAACTCAGCTTCGTGATCATTTTTCGAACCGCGAGGATTCTCCTTGATGACAGCACACATTAAGTCAATATAAGAGAGTTTCATGACATCGCTCTCTTCCACTTGCGCGACTCGACGAAATCGCCGGCCACTTCTGTTAGTCTCCTGCGCAGCGCGGTCACGTGCGGCGTTGCGGCCTTCACGGCTTGCTTGTGCGTTGTGTACCCCGTGCCCACGACCCAGTGAACATCGCAGACGATAATCTCCGCGTCGTACGTTCCCGATCGAGAACACGCGACGGCCCTAGGATTCAGGTCTTTCATTCGGTGCCTTTCTGCCCATCACCTTGCGGGCATTGTTGATTGCGGGCGACATGTGATCCGCGAGCCACTTCTCGATGTCTCGCGGGCCGTGATTCACTCCACCGGGCAGGGTCTCCCATGCCTCGATGACCTTGTCGAGTGCGTCCCACGTGTTGAAATACTTGTCGAACGGGACGACTTGCTTCTTGACGCGCTTCATCGACCCTTGTCCTTGTCGCTGTAGAGCTGCGAGCCCATGTTTGCTGTCAGCTCGGCGTATCTGCCGACGACACGACCAACGTGCTCGACCTCGTAGAATTCGCGGGGCTTGGTCCCCTTCCAGAAGATCAGTTCGTCATCGGTGCCCGCCTTGCGCCGGTCGTACACCTGCACGAAGAACGTCATGAGCGGATGATCCCATCCAACGAAGACCTGATGGTTCTGGTCTTTGGCTGGTATCTCGTGTCTACTCATGGGCGTTCACCACCTGTTCGAGGGTCATGGCGTGCTGAAACATCACGGCCTCGGCGCCGGGCCTGCACACATGGTTGATAATGTACTGCGCCGACACCATGGCAAATTCGATAGACTTGGCACCGAGTTGCCACGCCTTGCACAGACGATGCGAGCCGTCGATGGTGGTCGTGTAGAATTGCCGCCATTCGACCATGACGCCGGGTCGCTTGACACTTTCTGCATCGTGCCTGTCGACGCCAGCCTGTTCAACGCCGCACGTCTCTGTGATGTAGTCGACCCACTCCTGCGTGAGGTCGATGCGCATCATCGTGAACGGTATCATGCGGTTCGCGAGTAGCCGCT
>Ga0193753_10004334_pt1 | contig 10177 bp, 5 predicted proteins | sample H1c2metaG_FD_144925 | JGI IMG/M metagenome (GOLD analysis project Ga0193753, IMG submission 144925) | Soil microbial communities from a riparian zone of the East river system, Colorado, United States - H1c2 | ecosystem: Environmental > Terrestrial > Soil > Riparian zone | place: USA: East River... | reverse complement strand
TCCACCCTCTTCCATCCCGGATCCGGACGACGACTCGTTCCGCAACGACAACGACAAAACAAAGGCGAAGACAAAGACAACGACAGAGACAGAGACAGAGACAGAGACAACGACAAAACAACAAAACAAAAACAACAAAGATGACGGGGGGGTGGCCTGGCGTTAGTGAGGAAACCCCTGCTGATCGTTCTCCGGGGGGCGGACGCCGGGGTTTTCCTCTTCCCTGGGCCGTCCCCCCGAAGACATTTTGTCCTGCCGTCGAGCAGGAGCAGACAGAACTTTACAGTCGTTGACCATTCTTTACGGTTTGGCGCCCCGGGTCATGATCGAATAATGGTGGCAAAGAAGCTATGATTGAGATAATGGAAGAAGCCCAGTCTGCGGCGAGTTCACCATGAATTTCAACAGAATATTGCGCGTTCTGCCCTGTCCTCTGCTCGTCCTGGCAGGGTTAACCTCGTTTTCTCCCCTACCCAGCATCGCCCAGGCCCAGGGAGCACAGGCTCCCTCCCCCAGTTCGGTCACCAAGCCGTTCGGGACGGTCAAACTGGTGGACGGAAACACCATCACCTTGACCACAAACTCGGGAAGCGAGGTCGATGTTCTGGTCCAGGATTCCACCCGCCTGGTGAAGACCGCCCCCGGCCAAAAGGATCTGAAGGGCGCGACCCCGATCCAGCTAAAAGATGTGCAGGTAGGCGATCGTGTGCTCGTTCTCGGAACCGCCGCCGACGATGGCAAATCTGTTCTGGGTTCCACCGTCATCGTGATGAAGAAGACCGATATTGCCGACAAGCAGCAACACGATCGCGAGGATTGGCAGAAGCGCGGGATGGGTGGACTGGTGAAGACGGTTGACCCAGCCACGGGAACGATCACGATCTCCAGCTCGGTTGCAGGATCCACTAAGACCATCGCCGTCCATACTTCCGAGCGAACCATCGTGCGGCGGTATTCCCCGGACTCGGTAAAGTTCGATGACGCCAAGCTCGGAACCATCGATCAGATCAAGGCAGGCGATCAATTGCGGGCCCGCGGAAATCAAAATCCTGGCGGGGATGAATTGATGGCGGAAGAAATCGTTTCGGGAACATTCCGGAACATCGCCGGCAAGGTGATTTCAACCCAACCCGGCAAAAATACCGTCAGCATTTTGGATCTCCTGACCAAGAAGCCGGTGATCGTGCAAGTCACCGGCGATTCCCAGCTGCGAAAGCTGCCCGAATTCGCCGCGCAGCGGATCGCCCTGCGGCTGAGAGGCATATCGCCGGAAACGCCGGGTGTGCCGACGGCGGGAGCTTCCCCGTCGAGCGGCGGTGAAAACGCGCCCGGCACCCGCAGCCCCGGTGCCCGCCAAGGCGGGGGTGCGGATTTCCAGCAGATGTTGGCGCGCCTGCCGGAAGTCAAGCTGGTCGATCTGCAAAAAGACGACGCCGTAATCGTCGTGGCCACCCAAGGCACTGAAACCTCAGCGCCCAGTGCCATCACTTTGTTGAGCGGTGTGGAACCCCTGCTCACCGCATCCCCAACCGCCGCCAGTGTTCTTTCGCCCTGGAGTCTCGGTTCCGGCGGGGACCTCGGAGCACAATAATCGATCGCGGCAGGCAGATCTTTTCTGGAGAATAAATGAAGGTTCGGCGATCAGGAACACGTGTAGGCGGATGCATCGCACTCTTGTTGTGGGCGGCGGTTTCTGCGGGTCATCTCTCGGCCCAAACCTCTTCGGGCACGCTCCACGGCAAGGTGACGGACCCCAGCGGCGCGGTAATCCCGGGAGCAACCGTCACCGCGTCGACGCCCAATGGCCAACCGACGAGCGCGGTCAGCAATAAGCAGGGCGTTTACGAGATCAAAGGATTGGCTCCGGGCACTTACACGGTCAGCGCGGTCGCAACCGGCTTTGCCACCGACGTGGAGCCGGACGTGACCCTGGCCGCGGGCCAGGCGCAGCAATTCGATCTGGCGCTCGGGATCGCGGTCCAGCAGGAAAAAGTCGAGGTCCAGGAAGAAGGCACGCAGGTCAGCGTGAATCCAGAAAATAATGCGGGCGCCACCATCATCAAGGGAAAAGATCTGGAAGCGCTTTCCGACGATCCCGACGAACTGCAGTCCGAACTTGAGGCCCTGGCGGGTCCCTCCGCGGGTCCGAACGGCGGTCAGATCTATATTGACGGATTCACTGGCGGCCAGCTTCCTCCGAAAGCATCCATCCGCGAGATTCGCCTCAACCAGAATCCATTCTCCCCGGAATACGACAAACTCGGGTACGGCCGAATTGAGATTTTCACCAAACCGGGCGCAGACAAATACCACGGGCAGATCTCCTTCAATGATAATGATTCGATCTTCAATGCGAAAAACCCCTTCGCGGCGTCGGAACCGGGTTACCAGTCGGAAATCGTGAACGGCAACGTCGGCGGGCCGCTCGGCAAGAAAGCTTCCTTCTTTTTCAACGTTGAGCACCGGAACATTCAGGACGTTTCCATCGTGGACGCGGTTGTGCCCGACCCCAGTTTGGGTCTCGGGAGCCAGTCCGTGCCGAATCCAAGCACCCGCACCAACCTCAGTCCGCGTCTTGACTACCAGGTCAGCAAGAACAACACCCTGACCGCCCGTTATCAGTTTTTTGATGAAAATGAAAGCAACGGAGGGGTGGGGCAGTTTTCCCTGCTTTCGCAGGCCTACAACACCCACGAACTGGAGCAGACTCTGCAAATCAGCGACACCCAGGTGCTGAGCTCGAACGTCATCAACGAGACCCGCTTCCAGTTCATCCGTGACAGCACCAACCAGATTGCTGCGAGTTCGGTGCCTACGATCCAGGTACCGGGCGCGTTCGTCGCGGGTGGGAACTCGGAAGGCAATGTCATCGACCGCGAGAACCATTACGAGTTGCAGAATTACACTTCTATTTCCCACGGCACCCACTTCATCAAATTCGGGGGGCGGCTACGGGTGTTGCGGGATGCGAACTCCTCTACCTCGAATTTCAATGGAGTGTTTAACTTCCCTTCCCTGTCCGCGTTCCAAAATCTGATCAACAATGGCGGCACGTGCACCTCCGTTCCGCCTCCGCCGGGTCCTTGCGGTCCGAACCAGTTTTCTCTCACCCAAGGAACCCCCGCAGCGGAGGTCGCGGTCGCCGATGTTGGCCTGTATGCCTCGGATGACTGGCGAGTGCGTCCCAACCTCACCTTCAGTTACGGCCTGCGATTCGAGACCCAGAATGAGATCCAGGACCACCACGATTTTGCTCCGCGGTTGAGCGTGGCGTGGGGTGTGGACGGGGGCGCCAAGAAAACACCGAAGACCGTACTGCGCGCCGGCTGGGGAATGTTCTACGACCGCTTCCTTTACAACGAGGTGCTGCAGCAGCAGCGGCTCAACGGCACCGCGCAGCAGCAATTCATCGTCGTCAATCCTGACTTCTACCCGAATCTTCCTACTCCCGCCGAGTTGAGCAACGCCACCACCTCACCCACCGTCTACCGGCCCGACCCCAACCTGCGTGCTCCCTACACGATCCAGACTGCGTTCAGCGTGGAGCGGCAAGTCACGAAGTCGGCCACCTTTGCGGTCACGTACCTCAGCTCGATCGGCAATCATCAATTCTTCACGCTGAATGTCAACGCTCCGGATCCGCCGCCGGACGGCACTCAGCCGTTTGGAGCCGACAGAAATATCTATCAGTACACGTCGGAAGCCAGGTTCCGGCAGAACCAACTGATCGCGAACGGTCGCTTGAGCCTGAACTCGAAGGTTTCGCTGTTCGGCTTCTACACCCTGAACTATGCCAACAGCAATACGGGCGGCGCAAATACGTTTCCTTCAAACCAGTACGATCCCCTCGCGGACTACGGACGAGCTTCCTTTGACGTGCGTCATCGAGTCTTCCTGGGCGGCTCGATCGCACTGCCCTACGCTTTCAGCCTCAATCCCCTGATCGTGGTGAATTCGGGCATGCCGTTTAATGTCGTGCTGGGTCAAGACCTCAACGGCGATTCCATCTTCAACGACCGGCCTGGCTTGGCTTCAGCGACCGCCTGTGCCACGGTCCAATTCAACGGCAACAACGCTTGCACGCCTTTAGGAACCTTCAACACCCTGCCGGCTCCGGGCAAAGTGATTCCCGTCAACTACGGCAGCGGCCCGACGCAAGCGACGGTCAATCTGCGATTGAGCCGAACCTTCGGATTTGGCAAAAAAGCGGAACGGGCTTCGGGTGGCGGTGGTGGCTTTCCCGGGGGAGGGGGCGGCGGTGGAGGCGGCGGACGCGGCGGGGCTCCGGGGGGCAGCCTGGGAGGCCGCGGACTCGCCGGCGGAGGGGGCAACCCTTTTGCCGGAGGAAACACCACCAATCGGCGCTACAACCTGACCTTCAGCGTTTCCGCGAGAAATCTGCTGAATCGCGTGAATCTGGGCGTGCCCTCGGGAAATATCGATTCTCCGTTCTTCGACAGGTCGAATACCCTTGCCGGCGGCCCCTTCAATACCCAGTCCGCGAACCGCCGCATCGATCTGCAGGTCAGGCTCACTTTTTGAGAAGCGGCGGGGCGTGGATTCGGATTACTTGCAGTTGGCGCCCTGCGGCAGAGACAACGTCGTGAGCGTGCTTGGATTCGGATAGCTGTAGGCTCCACCCAGCGCGCTCGAGGGAGACTCAAAGGCAAACCACTGCAGCAAGGCCACGTTCTGGGGATGGTAGGTCCGGCCATTCATGGTGATCGGGTATACGTCGAGCGGAAGTCCTTCAACGGCGTCTCCCACTTCCAGGTCGTCCTGACAATTTCCGTTGGGAGAAACCCACCACGGCGTGAGGTTGTGCACCTTGTCGCTGACCACGAAGGGGTCGTTAAAACTCTCCGCCAACTCGTGGCTGGTCGCGGTAATGTCCTCGACGCCATCCCCAAAAAGACCGGGACTGATCCAGCTGGAAAAATTCAGCACGTAACGCTTTTCCGCGTAGCCATTGCTCGCGTCCCCCGGCTCGTAATCGTAGGTGTGATATCCGAGAACGCAGCAGTTGCCGGGATCGCCGTCGTAGAGATAGGTATTGGGAAACAGGAAAGTCGAAATATCCTTGGTGGTAATCTCTTTGCTGTTCTCGGCCGCGCCCACCGGGGTGGTGGTGTCCCCGGGAATGGGAGGAAACAGGAGGGTTCCGAAGACCTTGCTGTCGACCAGAACATATTCGCAGCATCGGCCGTCTCTTTTCAGCTGGTAATAGTACGAACCCGCGGGAACGGACATGGTGCGCACGGTCTTGACGCTGGGATTTAACAGGGTGTGCCAGTTGGGCTTCATGGTGTTATAGAACTCGGCCCGGAGTTCGGCGTCGATGAGCTGGGTGGGGACATCGCTGCTCGAGTAGTTCCAGCTCTGAAAAATCGGAGAATAGATCGTGGGCAGAATAAAAGGGACAACGCTGTAATGAAGCGTATGACCGTTGCCGTCGTAGTTCAGAAGATCGAGCGACACCGGGACGATGGGAGCATCAATGACGGTGGTCCCTCCCTCCTGGGGCGACCTTCCGGCGATGCTGTACTTCCACCCTCTCCTCTTTTTGCCGCTGTCGTCCACGCCAATCGCCTGAAAGTGGCCGCTAAAGCTGGGCAGCGAGTCGATCCCGTGGGTTGCACGCGGCAGAGCGCCGAAAGCGGGACTCGCATGTCCGCGGGGTGCCAGTTCCGTGAATTCGGGGTTGGCGCCGCGGAGGTCCCGCGAGAGCTGCTCGGTCTGCCCATTTTGGGCGAAACCGCTCAGGACGGCGGCGCACACAAACAGCCCGACCTTCGGCAGTGTTAATAAATTCTGCCTGCTACCCATCAGAAACCCTCGCAGAACCTGCGGCCTGAAACTAACACAAGTTCTAGAACGATACCCTGAGTCAGGACGGCTTGTAAATCACCCCTTCGGGGGAGCGCACTCCTGCACCGGCGGGCCACGAAGAGAAAGAGGGGGAACCCCGGATAAAAAGGCCCGCCCAAAACGGGCGGGCCTTGCCGTGCGTACATAAAGTGCAGACGTCAGTGGCCAAGCTACCGGTACTGGAAGAAGATCCCGTACTTACCCTGCACCGTGGGCGAGGAGACAACGTTGTTGCTGTTGTCGAGCATATTGAGCAACCAGGTCGAGGCTGCGGTCGCTCCCGGATCGCTCACCACTCCCTTGAAGGTGGAGTCTTGGTTCAGAGCCCAGAAGTCGTCGATGTAGTAGGTCAAGGTAGCGAGTCCGCCATTCACCCCGGGGCGTTCGACGACGTATTCGGCGCTGTTGCCGACCAGCGAAGTTCCGGCAGGCGGCGTAAGGTTGTAAACCGCAGAGGTATTGGTGGTCAGATCCTCGAGAAATACGAAGCCTTGGGTGGCGCTGGTGTCCCAAGTCTCCACGAACATGTCGTCTCCAGGGTTGACACTGAATACTCGGGTCTCGCTGAACGGGAACCACTCGATCCAGGCCGAATAGAACGTCGACTTTGAGCCGCCGCTGCAATAGGCGTCGAATTCAACGCCCCCCTGCAGGACATCGCCGCTGTTGAAGCCGTCGATGCCGTTCCAGGACGAGCCGTAGTCCCATCCGCCGTCGCAGGCAGCCTGTTGCGCAACCGGCACATTGAACTCCGATACGATGTAGTAATACGAAGCGAGGGAGTTGTACTTCTTGAGAGTGTTGGTATTGACGACACCGCTCCAGTTGGAGGAACTGCCAACCGAAGCAACGTTGGAGACCGTTGCTGCCGCCGCCGCTGCCGCCGCGGATGGGGCCTTGGCCGGTTTCATGGGCTGATGGTAGATCTTCGTGGCCTTCAGTTCGCCGTCCCAGCGTTTGGTCGCGTGGGTCATGGCTCGGGCCCATTTGGCGTATCCGCCCGGATCCGCGGCGCGGTCGGGCTGAGGCGGCAGGCCGAAGGTCGCCAGCTCCATGGCGGACGCCGCCAGCGGGTTGAAACTTGCCGGGGGCGCCGGGAAGCTGCGGATTCCTTCGACCGTGGTGGGCATGGTCGCGGACGACTCATAGGTGGCGCGTACGGCTTCAACCTGGGCTGCCGCTGACATGGAGAAGCTGAACAGCGAGGCGGCAACTGGCACTGCGGCAATCATCGATTGCATTGAGCGTTTCATAATGTGATATCTCCTGATATTTCATTCGCTTTCGCGGGGTAGGTGGGGATAGATAAGTGCTTTCGCGGTCACCCTTAGGGAGCGAGATACCTCGGCGCTGGAAAATGAGCCCTCCCCGGCTCATCCTCCAGCCGCCGCGGTATCAAGGTGCGACTGAGATCCATCGAATCGCGGCTGGAGCATGCCAAAATTTGCCGCCGGGGTCAAAGGATGCGGGTAAGACCAATTCGTGACCCAATAAACATCTTTAAATCAGCACCTTGAAGAGTTTCCTGACCTGCGTTTTGAGGTTCATTCATTCGTGCTAAACTTTTCGGCTAGTCGAAACGAGTGGGGTCGGGGCTCGGAATGGCAGGCACGGACAAGGGAATTTATCGTTTTGGTCAATTCAAGGTGGATCTGGCGAGTGGCACGCTCACCCGGCAGGGCGATCGCGTCAAATTGCAGGAGCAGCCCTTCCGCATCCTCGCGCTGCTGCTCGAGCGGGCCAGCGAGATTGTAACCCGGGAAGAACTCCGCCAGGCTCTCTGGGCCGAGGACACGTACGTAGAATTTGATGGCAGCCTGAACGCCGCCCTCAAGAGAGTTCGCCACGCGCTCCGTGACTCCCCCGACAATCCAATCTTCATAGAAACCGTGCCCCGGCGAGGTTACCGGTTCATCGCTCCCGTCGACTATTCGGAGCCGGCAGCGGTCGCTGAGTCCGGTCAACGGATTGTGACGGTCTCGAGTCCGGCCGCCGAGCTGGCTGCGATCGCTGCTCCTGCGCTCGCGCCATTTGAGGAGAAGCGCCGGAGAGGCACCGCCGCCAGGGGAATTGCCGCCGGGGTCCTGCTGCTTGCGGTCCTTGCCATGGTATTCAATCTGGGTGGGATCCGGCAGAAATGGATCAGGTCCGCAAGCCCCCAGATCCGTCCCATTGCCTCTCTCGCCGTTTTGCCTCTCGAAGACCTATCGAGCGATCCCGCCCAGCAGTATTTCGCGGACGGCATCACCGATGAACTCATCACCGATCTGGCCCAAATCAGCAATCTTAAGGTGATTTCGCGTACCTCGACGATTCAGTACCGGGGCACGAAAAAGTCCATCCCTGAAATCGGAAAAGCGCTGCGAGCGGACGCTCTGATCGAAGGTACGGTCGAGCGCGACGCCAATCGAGTCAGGATTCGCGTGCAGCTCATCGACTCCGCCAGTGATCGTCACCTCTGGGCCAGAAGTTATGACCGGGAATTGCGGGATGTGCTGTTACTCCAGAGCGAAGCCGCACGCGATATCGCGCAGGAAATTCGCGGACAAGTGGCGCCCGTACCGTCTGCCGCCGTCGCAACCGCTCCCACTCCCGTCAATCCCGAGGCCTACGAGGCCTACCTCAAGGGACGTTACTTCCTCAACAAGAGGTCGTCCGAGGGCATGAAGACCGCCACTGGATATTTCGAGCAGGCCATTGCGCTCGATCCACGATTTGCTTTGGCCTACGCCGGCCTGGCCGACTGCTATTCCCTTCTCGGTTCCGGCACCATGCCGGCTTCGGTGGCCAGCGCCAAGGCGCGCACCGCGGCTCTCAAGGCCCTGGAGTTAGATCCGTCGATCGCCGAGGGTCATACCGCTCTGGCGGTCGTGCATTTCTACTACGACTGGAACTGGAATGATTCGGAACGCGAACTACAACGGGCCATCCAGTTAAATCCAAACTATGCCACCGCGCACCACTGGTCGAGCGTCTACCTTTCCGCCATGGGACGCTTTCCCGAAGCAATCCAGGAAGCGGAGCGCGCCCATGAGCTCGATCCGCTTTCCCCCAGCATCACCATCAGCCTGGCGACAGAGTATCGGGACGCGCGACGCTTTGATCGTTCGATCGAACTGTTAAGCGCGGTGCTCGAATTGGATCCTAATTTCGCGGCCGCGCACCAGGGGCTGGGCAAGACCTACGCCGCCATGGGACTCTGGAAACTGGCGGTCGATGAATTCCAGAAAACAGTTGCTCTCTCGCACGACTCCGATAGCCTCAGCGGTCTTGCCTATGCATACAGCGCGTCGGGAGAGCGGGCGCAGGCGCTCAAGATCGTCGCTCAACTGCGGGCGGAGCGGGCCGGGGACTACGTCTCGCCTTTTAACATGGCGGCGGTATTTACTGGCCTCGGCGAAAAAGATAAGGCCTTCTCGTCCTTGGATCGGGCCTATCACGAGCGCGACAGCCGATTGCCGTTTCTCGCGGTCGACCGCTGGTTCGAACCCTTGCACTCCGACCCACGCTTCGTGGAGTTATGTGGTCGCATGGGCCTCTCCGCCGGCAACCGGTCGCAGTAATTGCCGGCCTGCGGAGTGAGGTTCGAAAAAAGCAATCGTCGAAGGAAACTAAGCTTCGAGAAACAGGGATTTAGGGATTTAGCAATTTAGGAATTTGGGAACTCAGGAATTCAGGAACTCATCAACTCAGGAACTCAGGAACTCAGGAACTACGGAGACACGCCGGCAAAATTGATTGCCGCCACCAAGCCATCGGGGGCTTTCGCCGTCAGCGCGACGGTGGCAAATCCCCCGCTCGAAACCCCCATGGCGACAACGTGCGCCGCATCCACCTGTGGCAATGTTCGCGCATAGGCGATAGCCACGCGCAGGTCCTCGGCTGAATATTCTCCGGCACGCTGGTAGTCGGTTTGAGGGCATGGTCCGCTTTGGCGTCCATCCTGCTCTCCCCCGGAGCGTCCATAGCCCCGACGCACCACGACCAGAGCGATCCATCCGCGGCGAGCAAACCACAACGCCTGCGGCAGTTGCTGCCAGACCGTGACCTCGGCGCGCTGCTCCCGGTTGCGGGACGAGCCATGGATGTTTACAACCAGAGGATGCTTGCCTGGCAGTTCGGCCTAGACCAGCGGCGCATCGAGGCCGGGCGCTAAGGACATTCATGGAATCGCGGCCTCGCGTTCGACGCAGGGCTGTGCGTTCGCCCGGATCACGGGCGCGAGAGCAGCCAGCAGGCTCCGCAATCGCATGCCGCACGAACCAGAAGAGCCAGCGGCCAGGGCGAAGCGTGCTATCGTGATCCGCAC
>Ga0193753_10004333_pt1 | contig 10178 bp, 7 predicted proteins | sample H1c2metaG_FD_144925 | JGI IMG/M metagenome (GOLD analysis project Ga0193753, IMG submission 144925) | Soil microbial communities from a riparian zone of the East river system, Colorado, United States - H1c2 | ecosystem: Environmental > Terrestrial > Soil > Riparian zone | place: USA: East River... | reverse complement strand
CGACCAGCACGACGATGGAAATGAGGCCATAGTCGCCAAAACGGTCTGCTAGGCGCACTGAAAATCCGCGCACGTCCGGCGTATCGATGAGCGATTCCACTTCGGCCTGGGTGCGTCGATGGGTCGTCAAGTTGAATTGGTTGCTCTTGTTGATGAGTTGGGTGACGCGCGGGACGTCTTCGGCGCAAATCGGCCGAATCAGCATCTTCATGTCGAGGGACGTCAGATACTCATCCATGTTCGTGACGCTAGCTGTCGACGCCCGCCGGCTTGCCTCCGTGCGGTATTGCGCGGTCCGCAGTGCGTCCTCGGCGGTAATCATCTGCGCTTCGAAGGCGCGGCGCTCGTCGAGCAAGCGAACGTACTCCGAGGGGTCCGCGGAAAGTTGAACGGTTTCGACCTCCGGCAGAAACTGATTGACGATCGCGATCTCCGCGGGGTTGTCGTCGACGAACACAAAGCTATCGAGACCGAGATTCAACTCCTCGGAGATTTGCTTCAAATTGTCGGCCTTCGACTCCCAGTTCGCCCGCCACGCGGCGATGTGCTCCTCGCGCAAAACCATCTCGGGGTGGGAGGAGAAGGGTTGCTTCGCGATCGCCAGATCATTCTTCGAAACAACAGCGAGCAAGATGCCTCGCTCGGCGAGGGTGAGGACGTAGCGTTGAAAAGCCTTGAACGCCTCGCCGATCGCGCCGGTATCACCGAGATCGATCCCCTCGACCCCGGCTTCGGCGAGCACGCCTCCCCAAAGCGTGTTGTCGAGGTCGAGTGCGAGCACCTTCTTCGCTGGCCGCCGCGCTCGGTGCACGAGTCGCGCACATTCGGCCGCCGCGACGATCTGCATCTCCGCCGAGGCCATTTGCTTCGATTCGAACCAACCGCGCGGATCGGTCGCACGCAAGTGGCCAAGGCGGGCGCCGAGAAACTCGAGGTCGCAGATCTGCACGTACGCGGGTGCACGCAGACCGAGTTCGAGATTGACCCGTTTGACGAAGCTGTAGTCGCTGCCGGCGTATCGGGAGCGCGCGCTACCCAGCCCGAAGTCGCCAGGCAGCCGAAAATTCGCGAGAATGATTTCGGCGGAGGTCGTCCCATGAAAGGCGGCGCACGCCGCAAGCAGTTCGTCTGCGTGGGCGTGTGCTTGCTCCTTCTGCACCTGTGCCGAATCGAGCAAGCTACCGGTGTACCGGCATCGCTTGTCCGACGGAAAGACAACGACGAAATCTGGTTTCTCGGCGTGTACAGGGCTCGACGGATCGAGCAGCAGGCTTATGTAACTGTCGTAGTTGCCAATGTAGAAGTCCGCACAGTGGCCCAGCGAGAAAAGGTGCTGTTCGAGAAATTCGACGAACGGGTGCGCTGTATAGGCCGAAAGCAGTGCGATCTTCACTCGTGAGCAAGTCGTGTGCGGTTCGTTGCTGGCCGCCGTTCGCTTTCGTTCGCGAATCAGTCGCAATAGCGCGAGCGGACTCAGTGTGTCGAGGGTCCTTTGGGCAATCGAAGCCAGCTCGGGCGATGTGAAGCTCATCTGCTAAAATCCCTTGTAGACTATGGTGTTATCGAGCGCGCTCGGCAGAATGACCGCGCACAGATAGAGCGCGGCAATCGACACGACGACTATGAGACCATCGAGCGCCAGAAACGTCGCACGGCGCAGGCCCTTACCTGTGGCCGACTCGCCGCGGTTTGTGACGGTGGATGTCATCGGCGATCCGTCTCCTGGTGAGCGGTCACGAGGGCCGGCGTGACGATACGTGTGTAGTAGCGAGCGCCGTTTCGATTGTAGTGACGGCGATCTGAGTAGAGTCGTTGGATGTCATCGAGCGCGAGATCTTTGTAGAGGACGGCATTCGGTATGCCGATTCGCGAGAGGCCTTGACGATAGAGGTCGGACGGCAGCGTGACGATGTCGATTGTCTCGTCTAGATGTTGTGTGGACGTCGTGAGTCCCGGCAGATCGAGAAAAACGACACGGGTTCCGCGCTCACGAGCCAGCGTCAAAATCGCCTCGACGAGATCCAAGTCAGGGCGAGGCGGTGGGACCGTTTCGCGAAATACCTGATTCGATCCGGGGCCGCAGTAAAAGGTCGACTGCGGATCGACCGTGATAGGTCGCGGCTCGTATTCGACGAATGGGGCGTGCGGTGCGGCGCCGCCCTGGGAATCAGAAAAACCCTCGGAACGCAGCAGTACACCCAGCGTCTCGTTGCGCTCCTCCATCTTGGCCAATTGTTCTCCCGTGAGGCCCATACGCGCATTCGGACGGAGGTTGCCCAGCAATCGGCGCGGTGTACCCAACACCGCGAACGCGTAAAAGCTTGCACGAACGTCGAGAGGCTCGCTGGCGAAGACGTGCGCGTCCTCAACGTGGTTCCACAGGTAGTGGCTGATGCCCTCGTGTCCTGTCGGTGGGCCGGCTTCCGACCCGAAATGAGCGATGACCGCCAACTTGACCTGCCGGTGCCGGAGGACCTCCTTGAGGTACTCATAGGGAACGAGAAGCGAATAGCCCCAGGTGAGCAGCGCTTCGACCTCGGCTGGACGACCGAGCTGCTTGGACAGCGCTGTCTTCACTTGCCCAGCATCGATGTCGGCTTCTAGCAGCGACGAGCCGAGAAAGAGCACGTCGATGTCGCGAGACTTTGCGGTCTCGAGGTAAACGTGCTCGGCCGGAGCCCAGTTCCGCGGAATCGCTAGCAAGTACTCGGAGTCGCTTCGTGCTCCCATTAGCGCCGGCAGTGCCAGAAGAAGCCCCGTTCCGAGTAGGAACGTGAGCTTGTTGGCGGCCGTCGGCACAGGAGGTTGCACTCGAATCAGACCTTCTTCGGCTTGGACGCGATCAGGTCTACGAGATCGCCAACATTCTTGGCTCGCTCAGTCTCACCCAGCGCAAATTTGATGCCGAAAGACTCCTCGACCGCGAGCATGAGGGAGATGTGTGTCAGCGAGTCCCAACCTTCGACATCCGCAGCGACGGTGGAGCGAGTGAGAGACACGTCGTCACTCAGCACGTCGCCAAAAATGCCGTTGAGAGTGTCTAGAATCGCCTCGTTTGAGGTGCCTTGGATAACCATGCGCCGCCCCTATAGCACGATCCGGTCGTAATTTCGGCACAATAGAGCGCTAATGTCGCGCTCGAGCAGGGAAACGGCTACGCTAAAATGGTAAATTTCCGATCGTCTAGACTCGTTGCGGCGTGTTCATTCTGAATGCCAGTTAAGGAACATCGGTGTCCAGCCTACGTCTGCGTAACGGTCTATTGCTTTCATCGATGCGACGTCGGTGAATGGCGCTCTTGACCCGCTCGAGGTCGATGGAAAGACCGCTCCAACCTGGCTTGTCCGTCTGGTCTGCACGAGCAGGCAATGCAAATAGGTGCCGTGCTCGAGCGAACCACTCCCATCTCAAGGACCACATTGAGTTTTGCTTAGTCCGGTCCGTACACGAACGGCCAGCCCTCGACGCTTGAGCGGTGCGGGGGGGGCCGCGCACGAATACCTACGTGTTACAAGCCGCGGCGGGCTCGGGGACGTGAAAGCGATCAAGGTAAAAACGGCAGCCGAGCGACATGCCTACTCTGGAAGAGTGCTCGACCGTGCGGCGGACATCGGCTATTGGCTCCCCTCGAGACATGGCCGATCGACCACAGCAGCGCGCCGTTGAATCCGCTCTGTTGGCGACCGCCGCCAGTCTTCCGTTTTTGCCATATATCCTCTTCTTGCGGGCGCACCCCATCCCGCGATTTGCGACAATGGGCGATTACGCTGGATTGGAACTCGCGACGCGCTTCGTTTGGGCCGGCAAGACGCTGCTTGGCCCGTATTCCAGATATCAATTCAATCATCCGGGACCGCTCTGGTATTTTCTGGTCGCCCCGGTTTATCGAGCAGTCGGAAGCACGACTACGGGAGTGTTCGCAGGAGCCTGTTTCACGAACGCCCTTTCAGCTGCCGCCATCGTTCTGGCAGTGCGGCTGTTCACATCGCGAGTCCGCGCGATTGGCGTCTTGATGATTCTCCTCGGCTGGCTCGTTGCGTTTGGCGATACGTGCGTCCAGCCGTGGAACCCTCTCACGGTGGTGCTCCCGCTGATTGCCTTCCTCGTCTTCTCAGCGTTTCTCGCGCGCGGGATGACCGCGGCTGCAGTACCCGGAGCTCTCTTTGGAGCCCTCGCCTGCCAAACGCACCTCTCCGTCATGCCGACCGTCGTCCTCGTCGTTCTCGCGTCTTCGGGCGCGCTATATCTTGGCGCCCGCGAGCGCAAACTGACGCGAGGTGAGCGCGTCGCGCTTGCGAGTGCATGCTTTATCGGATTCGTACTCTTCCTCCCTCCCTTAATTGAAGAGTTCCTTCCTACGGGCGGAAATGTTTCGAAATTGGCCCATTTTTTTTCGAGTCGCGAGGAGCCGATGAAATCGTTCTCGTCGGCACCCCTCAATTGGGCACTCGCGAATTCTTGGCTCTCGGACAGAATCTTTTCACTTACCCTGCTCAAAGAGGGGCAGCTTCCGGTGCCCATGTCCAGCGTGGAGGTTCCGTCTGCGGCGTCGCGATACGCGATTTTCGCGGCAGTAGTCACGCTCGCGTTAGTATTTGTTTCCACTTTGTTGGCATGGCGACGGCGCGATCGAACCAGTTTGGCGCTCTTGCTGACTAGTATCGTTGCTTCGATGGTCGCGATTGCAGCGTTGAGGGGGGTGATTGGCACAACGTACTGCTATCTGCTTTTCTGGGTGACGGCTGGGCCCACCGTCGGCCTAATGGGTGTCGCCTCATATGTCGCGGGGATCTTGGAAACCAAGATTCAATGGCAACGTACCGGCGCCACAATAGCCGTCGTGGGGGTTGTCGCGGGGGCTGCGGTCGGGGCGTCGGCAGTGCAGCAGCGCTGGCTTGACCACAACAGCGACTTCATACAGGCACGCAGTTCACGCTTGGCCGACGTTTACGACGAACTGCGTCGCCACGTGGCCGTAACGGGTTCTACTCCGGTGGTGCACGTGGAGGCCGACTGGACGACTCAGCTTGCGCTGCTGCTCGAGCTCGACAGGGATGGCGTAGATGTGCGTGTCGAGCCTCGCGACCGCTGGATGCTTGGCCGTCAGTTTTCGACGCCGACGGGCGTGGCGCGGCCGATTCACGTGTGGTCGGAAGCTCAGATCGGCGGCCAACTGTCGACGTCGAAGTGCCTCGAGCACATGGCTTCGAGCTCCCGGCTGGAGCTATGGACGGCACCGAACGACGTCCGCGAATGTTCGGAAAAACGGTCACCGGCCTCGTCGGAACCCTAGTCACGATCAAGGGACTGTGACGTCCAACTCCTGCACGAACAACGTTACCTTCTTCGCGTCGACGATACTAACCTTGGCAGGGTAGCGCCCGGTCGGAAGATCGAGGTCGACCTCCCGCCGTTCGATTTGTGGCTCGTCGGGATGCACGAGCACAGGGGCCAAGTAGAGCGGGTAGCGACGCTTTCTCTCGTTAATTTCGAGCACCATCTCGAGCTTCGTCAGGCCGGGTTGATACACGAATAGACCGGATTTCGAGGCTATCGCTATATCGAGCAACACCCTTCGTCTCGAGGGCCACGGGGTGGAGCCTACAGCCTTCCCCTGCGAGATGGTTACAAGAGTCGTGGCGCTTGAAAGCGGATCGTGGGGGGGCGGATTCGGGAGCTCAAAGAGATTGTCGCTCCCGAACGAACCGATGGGGACAGCTTGCGCGAGGCTCAGGATTTCCTCGTATCGTGCGAGTTGCTCCGAATCGAGCTCGCTCCGATGAAGCACGATGTATCGGAGGCCTGCCGTATTCAAAGACTGGAGGGCGGCCTTGCCGTGGCCCTCGCGCATGTTCTCATCGAACAATCGTTCGACCCAGGGAAGGGAAAATCCGGTTACTGCATTGACGGTTGGCCGACGGTAAATGTTTGCAAACAGCATCGGCTTACGCCCCTCGATATTCCAATTGAGCGGCAGCTCCGCCACGGCGCCCGGCTTCGGCGCCAACTTGAGCGCAGTGTATACCGCCGGTGCAATATCGAGCGTAACCAGGCGCCGTATAGGAATGGGTGCGACACGAAGTTCGAGCAACGCAAGGGTTGCGGTGGCGCCTGCGACGCAGAAACGAATTCGTTGGCCAGGAATACGTCGCAAAACGAGAGAGAGACCGTATCCCGCTACAATTGCGATGCAGAGGATCGTGAAGAAATAGAAGCGCCCCGGTGTTCGAACGTTCGCGTAGCCAGGCAGTTGCACCATGAGATGCCAAATCCCACCCGATAGAAGGCGATCTCTGTATCGGATCTCGGGTCCGAGCGAGATGACGGCGTAGAGCAGCCCAAGGCCGGTATAGAAGCAAACGTCTCGATTGCTCTGATTCGCGAATGACCGGGCGTGGCGTGCCATCGCAGATGGTCCTCCTGCCGACCGCAGCCACAGAAAGACTCTGCTGGCCGAACCGAGTCCAATTCCAGCGAGTGCTAGGGTCACGACACCCGCGAACATGGGGCCTTCCGGCGACGCATTCCCCGCGAGCGTGCCTCCATAGACGCGGCTAAATGCGGGAGCGGCAAGGAAATTTTCGATCTTTGCCGAATAAAGAATGACCTCTGATATCTCTTTCGAGCGCATCCAAATGCTGGAAACTGTTAGATAGTTTCGGTAGACACCATAGGCGACCACGGCTGCCGCGAGTCCGGCACTGAAGACACGCGCGGCCACAAGCCATCGATGGCGGCTCGGAGCTGTGAAAACGACCCAAGGCACGGCGAGAAGGTAGATGGGGGCGCTGTATAGTCCAATGTTGCAACTTGCACATAAAGCAGCCGAGAGAAAGAATGCCAGAAAAGCGGTATTCGCAAGTGAAGGCTTGAATCTCATTCGATGAAGAAAGGCAAGGCTGTAAGGGAGCCATTGCATCTGCAGCACATTCGGATGATCCAAGTGTCGAATGCGAAATAGGCAAAAAGCAAAGAGAAGCCCGCCGACGAAAGCTCCTGGGCGAGAGGGCCAGAGTTCCTTGATCAGAAGGTACGTTCCGTGCGCCGCGAGAGGAAACGATAGGAGCGTCGCGAAGTTGACGATGAAAACGTAGTCGTCCGTAAAGATACGAAGGGGGAGGGTGAGGAACGCGATCCCAAGAGCGGGATCCGTGCTCGTTACGGCAAGAGGGTGTGGAAAAAAGAAGTCGAGATCGAATAGGCCCCCGTTTCCGGCCCTGCCCAGGAACCAATCGTGAACGCATCGGGTGATCCTCATGTAAAGGAGAGGATCGTCGAATCCGTAGTCGATGATGTGCGTCCGCATGTGCGCCGCGAGCGGCCACGTCGCGAGAATGGAAAGAACGAGGAAGGCAGCGAAGACGAAAAGCTCGCGCGCCCACGTCCTTCGTGCCAGCGAGCGAAAGCGCCAAATGGGAGTCCGGTCTCGCGAATAGGAGGGCACCATCGCGTCTATTTACGAATGTAGGCTGTGAGGTGAGCGTCCGAGACGACCGCGCGGTTCCCTCAGATCGTAAGAGCCCGAGGGGTGCGCCTGGCCGGCCCGTCCCAAGGGCGCCCCTCGCGGCGATACCACGGCGGTCGAGTGAAATGTACGCCCAAGCATTCGAATACCTTGCAATGCAAGGAGAGTAGAAGAGAGCCGGCCCATCCGAGGAGCGGACCATAATACGGATGGTGCGAATGCGTACCGGCCTTGTGCGAAAAGACGCCGCTCGTGGGCGCCGCCCTTCGCCCTTTCTGGCGGTGCTCACGTTGCGACGGGCCGCCGGGTCTCATCTAAAGGTCCCCCTCGGGAGACACGTCAGGGAATCGTACCGATGTCATTGACGCTGCCCACGCCACTGTTCAGGATGCGTGTCGCACCACTCCCACCTGGGATATAATCGTCTACGCCCCAACATGCGCACGGCCGCGTCGGGCGATTCGTTCAGAACTAGTTGGAGGGTAACGTCGATTGCAAAGCGACCCGACCAAATGATTCTACATTTCGAATTAGGCCTAATCCAAATGGCTCTTCCGTAGGTGCTTGCATTGTGTGTCGACAGTCCGTGAATGATGATTCGTGCCTTATGAAGTTCATCAGCCTTATGAAGTTCATCAGTGGGCGTGGGATGATCATCACACTTCACGGCAGTGTCTGAACATGGACTCTTCCGCACCATCGACTCGGTATGGCCGTCTATTAGCGTGGTGCCAATTAATCAGCACCGGCCCAGCGGCCGCCCAAGAGTTAGGATTGAGCTCACAGATGCTGTCGGCCTTCCGGACGGAAACAGCCTACGCTTCGCTTCGCGATCTCAAGCCACTACCCGCGGCGTCAGCGTCTCGGATGCCGCAAAGACTCTGACGTTTGGCGGCGCGGCCCAAGACCGGCCCTGCCCGCTTATGTGCCGCCAAGCGCCTTTTGAGTTATTTCTTTAGTGCCGTCGTTTGCGGGATCCTAGTAGCAGTTCACGCCGTCAACGGTGGCGCTGTGCTCTCCGGTATAGAAGCCGGCCGCGAGTGGGCGGCCCTTTGCCTGGCAAATGTACGCGGCAGCCCTGGCGCCCTGGTGCCACGTCACCGTATCGATGTTCGAAAATTTGTCAGGATTGTTGGGGTAGTCGGTCGTAGCGACTTCGTAATGTATTGCTGCAGTTTCCTTAAGACACACCGTTTGGTAGACGGTGTTGTGCTCTCCAGTAAAGATTCCGCCAACATAGTTCTTCTGTGTACCCGAGGCAGTATAGGTTCGGCCCGTGCATAGACGATTGGCGATGCAACTGGCCGCGGCCCACGTCGCGCCCTCGGGGGTGGAAGTGGACCCACAATGCACATTCGCCATCTCAGTCGGATTAGCGTCGAATACATAAGAGTCGTTTGCAAGACAGATCACCCCAATAAGGCCGTGCGCGAGGTCTTGATAGCCTGTTGGGTGGCCACTGGCGAAGCCTTTTGCGCTACAAAAGTGGTGGGCGACATAGCTCGCTTGAAAGAGGTCTACTTTGGCTATGTCGTCGAAGGTGTGATCTGCCCCGCCCGCCTTCATGCGCTCTGCGCTCGTCGTATTAAAGAATGTATCCTTTGTCAGATCGGGTCCTCCAGGGCCCGAGTCGTGTGGACCGGTGCCCGAGTCGTGTGGACCGGTGCCCGAGTCGTGCGGATCGGTGCCAGGGCCAGAGTCGTACGGGTCGTCCGAGCCGGAGTCGTTGTCCGGCGGCGGCGGGATGGGGAGAGCGTCGTTTCCGGCGTCGTGTGTGGAGTCGCCGCCGGAGTCGTCCGAGCTCGAGCAGCCCAAGTGAAGCGCAAGGGCAGCGAGGGCCGAGAGGATGACAACGGGGCCGACGACGCCACGACGATGATGGATGATTTTCATGAAGAACCTTTCGGCACTGTAGCAGGTGAGGTTGCTCGGAAAATAGACGTCGTGCCCGTTAGCCGGGGGCGCTCGAAACGGAGGGACGCTCTTTTCACACGAGGTAGTTCGGTCGGCCCCCGAACGGCGTTGCGCGCAAATCGACGCGGACGTTGCGTTTTCGCGCCCGGCTTCCGCCAAAGCTTCAGTTAGCGCCGAACCGCGTCGTCCCCCCTCACTTCACCGGCGCAGCTTCGTCCCATCCAGAAACGCGCGCGAGATCCGACAAGGCGACGTTGTAGTCCATCATGGCGGAAATATGGCTGCTCCGCGAGCCGGCGAAGGTGCGCAGTGGCTCCATGAGCGCGCTCTCCTCCTTCGTGCCGAGATCGATCGCGTCCTGCACGCTCGCGATCCATTCCTTGGTCCGGTGCTCCGCGTGGGCCCAGGTCGCTTCGCGTTGGCGCGCCTCGACCGTGGTGCTGTAGGCAATCTCGACTTCGACCGCGATGCCGCCTAGCGCCAGGCGCTGGAGCGCGCGCATTTCCTCGAGCTGCGACTCGGCGGCCGCGATGCGCGCTTGCGCGGGCATGATGTCGAGTGACCAGCGGCCAACGACCGCGCCGCCGAAGCCGAAGCCGTTGCTGTTGAAGGGGTTCGAGACCCACCCGTTCTGGATGATGGCGGCCTGCGCAAACGAGTATCCCGCGCGGAACCCGAGGGCGATGTCGGGGAAAAGCTTGGCGCGGGCAAACTCGAGCTGGGCCCGGCGCGCTGCGATGCCGGCCCTCGCTTGATTCACTTCCGGTCGAAAGAGACGCGCCGCTGTCAGGTAGCTGAC
>Ga0193753_10004332_pt1 | contig 10180 bp, 9 predicted proteins | sample H1c2metaG_FD_144925 | JGI IMG/M metagenome (GOLD analysis project Ga0193753, IMG submission 144925) | Soil microbial communities from a riparian zone of the East river system, Colorado, United States - H1c2 | ecosystem: Environmental > Terrestrial > Soil > Riparian zone | place: USA: East River... | reverse complement strand
CCTGCATTCGAACTGTCAGTGCCGAGGGAACCCCAAATTTGTCTTTGTGGAATTGTGGGGTTTATCTTCAACCCTCGTGTCCGACATTTTGTCGCCACACGGATGCCTAGACTGGCGCGACTCGGGAACTAACGGGGAATAGCGTTCGTATCAAGACTCGGAGGGATTCATGAAAAAGACCTCTTATGGCCTGGCGGCCGCGCTTCTGGTTGCCCTGGCTGGCGCAAGTCCGGCATCCGGCGCCGGCGGCGAAGGGCCGGACGGCTCCACGCCCGCCTCCACGCTCGATCTCTCGTATGACCTTTATGTGGGCGGCATTTCGCTCGGCAAGGTCGGCATGTCGGCGCGCTTCGAGGGAGAAGATTACAAAGCCATCTCGACGGTCGAGACCAAGGGCATCGTCAATGCCTTCTGGCAGGCGCGGATCGAGGCCTCGTCCAGCGGCCAGGTCAATGGCGGGCGCGTGCAGCCCAGCCTCTATGATTCGTTTTCGCAGAACCGCTCCGCCGCCCGCCGGCACGCCACTCTGACCTTCGATCCGGATGGTCCCAAGTCGCTGGCGTCCGACCCGCCCTACGGCGAAAACCGCTATCCGGTCAGCGAGGGCCAGCGCAAACAGACTCTCGACCCGTTGAGCGCTGCCGTCTATCTCACCTTGAGTTCGACGGCCAAACAGCAAAAGCCCTGCGAGACGACGGCGCCCATTTTCGACGGCCGCCGCCGCTATGATGTGGCGTTCAACTTCGTCAAGAAGACCGATGTCCGCATGGACAATGGGCTCTATAGCGGCCCCGCTCTGGTCTGCCAGGTCCACTACAATCAGATCGCCGGCTACCAGCAGAGCGTGCTGGACCAGAACAAGAAATTTCCGAAAATGTTCGCCTGGGTGATCGAGGCCAAGAGCAGCAGCGATCCCACGCGCACCTTTATGGTGCCGATCCGGGTCTGGGCGGAGACCGATTACGGAGTCGTCGTCGCCCTGGCGTCCCAGGCAAAGCTCGACGGCCAGCCCTTGGCGCAAGCGAAGTGAAATTTTCCGTGGGTAAGTGGGTCCTTCGTCTCCATCCTGCGTTATCCCGCTACAAATTGTTTGCGCTGGGAATCGGTTGACGATATATTGTGCGTGAACGAATAATGATGTATTGCACAGTTAGTGATTCGGGCGCGGTTTGTTCGCGCTTCGTGCTGTGCGATTTTCGTAATCCACAAGCATCCTATGGAACTTTTTGGCTTCTCATTTCGCGCGACCTCGCTTGCGCTTGCGACTGGCCTTGCGGAAGCCGGTCAAAACCCAGACTCTTCATGCAGATCAGGTAGAGTCGCGTGAGCCAACGGCGTTCCCAGCACTCCTTGCGCAGCGATACGGCGTTTGCCCAGCGCGCCCGCGTCACCGCGGTGCTCGGCCCCACCAATACCGGCAAGACCCATTTCGCGATCGAGCGCATGCTGGCGCATCGCTCCGGCATGATCGGCCTGCCGCTGCGGCTTCTGGCGCGCGAGGTCTACGACAAGATCGTGCGGCTGAAGGGTGCGGCCGATGTCGCGCTCATCACCGGCGAGGAACGCATCGTTCCGAAAACGCCGCGTTTTTTCGTCTGCACGGTGGAAGCCATGCCGGTGGATATTCCGGTGGCGTTCCTGGCGGTCGATGAGATCCAACTGTGTGCCGATCCGGAACGCGGGCACGTCTTCACCGACCGGCTGCTGAACGCCCGCGGCGAAGAGGAGACCATGTGGCTTGGCGCCTCCACCATGAAGGGGGCGATCGCGCGCATCGCGCCGGAGACCCATTTCATCACCCGGCCGCGGTTTTCCGACCTCGCCTACACCGGACCGAAGAAGCTTTCGCGCCTACCCCGCCGCTCCGCCATCGTCGCTTTCTCGGTGGAGGACGTCTACTCGATCGCCGATACGGTGCGCAGCCAGCGCGGCGGCGCTGCCGTGGTGTTGGGCGCGCTCAGTCCGCGCACCCGCAACGCCCAAGTGGCGCTGTACCAATCCGGCGAAGTGGATTTCATGATCGCGACCGATGCCATCGGCATGGGCATCAACATGGATGTTGATCATGTCGCCTTCGCGGCGCGCGAGAAATTCGACGGCGCAATGGTGCGGCTGTTGCGGCCCGAAGAGATCGGGCAGATCGCGGGGCGCGCCGGGCGCTACATGAACGATGGGACTTTCGGCGTCACCGGCGACGCGGAGCCCTTCGATTCCGAGCTCGTGCAACAGGTGGAGAATCATCGCTACGACCCTGTAAAGGTTCTCCAATGGCGCAACAGCGCGCTGGATTTCGGGTCATTGGACCGGCTCATCGCCAGCCTGGACGCGCCCCCGCCCGCGCGCGGGCTGATGAAGGCGCGGCCCTCGTCGGATCATTGGACGCTGCAGACCTTGGCGCGCGATGACGACATTCGCGCGCGCGTTGGCGCGCCGGCCGCCGTGCGGCTGTTGTGGCAGGCCTGTCAGCTTCCCGATTTCCGCAAACTGAGCGCGGACGAGCATGCGCGCCTGGTGGGTCAGATCTTTTCCCATCTGGCGAGCCCCGCCGGAATCCTGCCCGAGGATTGGATGGACCGCCAGATCGCGCGCCTGGACGTGGTGGATGGCGATGTCGGCACGCTTTCGGGAAGGCTCGCGCAAATCCGCACCTGGACCTATGCGGCGCATCGCCAGGGCTGGACCAAGGATCCCATCCATTGGCAGGAGGTTACCCGCGCCGTCGAGGACCGTCTGTCGGACGCGCTCCACGAGCGCCTGACCCAGCGCTTCATCGACCGGCGGACATCGCTTTTGATGCGCCATCTGCGCGACGAGGAAAGCCTGACGCTGGTGGTCGATGATTCGGGGGCGGTGTCGCTCGGATCCGAACATGTCGGCAAGCTGGACGGCTTCCGCTTTGCGCCCGATCCCCGCGCGGAAGGCATCCATGGCCGGACCTTACGCGCGGCGACCCTCAAAGGTCTGGAAGGCGAAATCCTCAGCCGGGCGAAAGCCCTCGCAAAGGCGCAAACCGCGGATATCAGCTTGAGCGAACATGCCAGACTCTGGTGGTCGGGCGCGGCGGTGGGCCGGCTCATCGCTGGGCCCCACCCGCTGCAGCCCAATGTGGAACTCTTCGCGGACGATCTTCTGAAAGGCGAATTGCGTGCCGCCGTCGCAGCGCGGCTGGAGGATTGGGTTCGCGATCACATCGGGACGGTGCTGGAACCCCTGGTGGCGCTGAAACACGCAGCCGATGCGCGAACCTCGTCCTGGGACAAAGGCGGCCTGCCCGCCTCTGCGCGCGGGCTTGCCTTCCAACTCGCGGAGAATCTCGGCCAGCTCGACGCGCGCGCCGATGAATTGTCGCCGGATATCCGCGATGCGGCGCATGGGCTGAAGCGGTTCGGCGTCCGAATCGGCCGCCGGGCGCTCTTCCTGCCGCGGCTGATCCGCCCGGCATCCTCAGCTCTTGCCGCCTTGCTGTGGGCGGTTCACGCGCGCCTCGTCCAGGTGCCTTCGCCGCCGGCGCCGGGTCTGACCTCCTTTGCGATGGAGAAAGGCGAGGACAAGGGCGTCGCCGACAAATTCCTGGCCGCCGCGTTCTTCCGCAAAGTCGGCGGCCGGGCAATCAGGCTGGATATATTGGAGCGTATCGAGGAGACCTTGATCGATGCCTCCCGCCTGCAGCGCCCCGCCGAAGAGGCCTCGGCCCGCATCCTTTCCCTGCTGGGTTCCACCAACGAGGATGCGCACGCGCTGATCTCCGCACTGGGCTGGAAGCGGATGGAGCGCAAAGCCGGGGACGCGGTGACATCCAGCTGGCAGCGCCTTCGCGACGGCAACAAATATGCCCGTGGACGGAAGGTGCGGGAAAAACCGGTGGTCCGCCCCGACTCGCCCTTTGCCGGCCTTGCCACGCTGATTCCCACGGATTGAACGTTGAGCGAACAGCTTCGCCTCGACAAATGGCTTTGGCATGCACGCTTTTGCAAGACGAGGGGACTGGCCCAGCAAAAGGCCACGCAGGGCCGCATCAGGATCAACGGACATGTGGTCGAGAAAGCCAGCCATGCGGTGCGGGTTGGCGACACAATGACGCTGGCCCATCTTGGAAAAGTCATGGTCATCAAGGTGATGGGTCTGGGTGTCCGCCGCGGTCCTGCTGCGGAAGCGTCCGGTTTGTATGAGGTGCTTGAAGAGCCAGCGGCGGACAGGTGACAAAAGGCGTCTTCGCCCGTTTATCGGCGGTGAATCGCTTATGGCTTGATCGCGAGCCCTCACCGCCGTAATGGACCCCGTATATCGCGTGGAGATTGTCTTTATGACCTACGTCGTCACGGAAGCTTGCATCCGCTGCAAGTACATGGACTGCGTCGAGGTCTGTCCCGTGGATTGTTTCTACGAGGGCGAGAACATGCTGGTGATCCATCCCGACGAGTGCATCGATTGCGGCGTCTGCGAGCCCGAATGCCCCGCCGACGCCATCCGCCCGGATACGGACACGGGACTCGAGAAATGGCTGGAAGTGAACGCCGAATACGCGAAGCTTTGGCCCAACATCACGATCAAGGGAGACCCGCCTGCCGACGCCAAGGAGTGGGATGGCAAACCGGGCAAGTTCGAGCAGTTCTTCACCCCAAAACCCGGTGGGGGATCGTAGAATTGACCTATTTTACGGGATGTTAGCGGACTTATCTCGCATTGCGAAAAACATTGCCGCGATTTCATGAAATTCTGGATTAATGCGGTTCTTCAATGAGTTGAGACGAAATTCTTCTTTCATTGTGACAGGGTCTGTGTTATATTTGCATCGATGAAATTAATGGATGGCGCGTCTTAACGCTGCTAACGAGCTAATCTGAAGGAAGCGCCGCGAAACGGCGCATGGCGTAAGCCGGCGGAGATTTCCGAGGTTTCGGCATAGGGGTGGGCACGGGTTCCGAGCGGGGCCGGTGTTTGCGCTTCGCAAAATGCCAAACGCGTTCCGCGTCCCAGGATTAGGCCCTCGATTTGGGCATTCTCAAGCATCGGTGCGCGTTCGGGAAGGTTCTGATGACAAGTGCTGTGAAGAAAAAAACTCCCGCCGTGGCCCCCTTGAAGGTGGTTTCGAACAAGGGAGCGTCGGCCAAGGCTGCGCCCGCGAAATCCGCGGTGAAGGCGGCACCGATGAAGCCGGTTCAGGCGGCGAAGCCCGTTTCCAGCGTGAAGCCGGTTTCAAATGTGAAACCCCTCTCCAGTGTAAAACCTGTGCCGATGAAGCCTGTCGCCGCCAAGGCGCCCGTCGCGCCGGCGAAGGCCCCTATGGCTGCTGCCAAGCCCGTAACAATGGTCAAACCGGTCGTGGGCGCCAAACCGGTGGCGGTTGTCAAACCCGTCATGGGAGCCAAGCCCGTGGTCGTCGCGAAGATCGCCGCGCCGGCTGCGCCCCGCAAGTATGAATTCAAGGCCGGCGATTTCGTGGTCTATCCCACCCATGGCGTGGGACGCATCCAGAAGATCGACGAACAGGAAGTCGCAGGCATCAAGCTCGAACTCTTTGTCATCGCGTTCGAGAAGGACAAAATGATCCTGCGGGTGCCCACCATCAAGGCCAAGGCCGTGGGGATGCGCAAGCTGTCCACCCCCGACGTGGTGGCGACCGCTCTCAACACGCTCAAGGGCCGGGCCCGCATCAAGCGCACCATGTGGAGCCGGAGAGCCCAGGAATATGAGGCGAAGATCAATTCGGGCGATCTGGTTTCGATTGCCGAAGTCGTGCGCGATCTGCATCGCGCGGGCGGCCAGCCCGAGCAATCCTATAGCGAGCGGCAGCTTTACGAAGCGGCCCTTGCGCGGATGGCCCGCGAGGTTGCGGCGATCGAACGGATCGACGAGCCCGCCGCCGTCAAGCGCGTGGAAAGCGCGCTGGTGAAGAAAGCGGCGTAAGAATTTATAAACCCAGAAGCACGTGAACAGCCCGGGCGATGCTTGGGCTGTTTGCTTTTGTGACGGTTGATGAAATCTTAATCGCGCCTCTCATCGAGCATCTCGATGGCGGCGGGCGTGGCGATCTGCATCTCCGGCCCGTTATAGAGTTCGACCCAGCCGCGCACGCGCACGCGTTTTCCCGCGAGGCCCTTCACGTCGAAACGCGCCGCGCGGAAAAGCTTCATGTCTGCGGGCGCGACGGTCACCGTGAAATCTGTGCGGTAGTCGGGGCCGAAATTGATATAGGCGCGTCCTTTGTAGGTGGTCGCGGTGGTGACCATTCCTTCCACGGCCTGGAAGCTGCCGGCGCGGCTTTTCACCTGCTCGGGTGTGCGCAGCGAAAACACACCATTGCCCCAATGACCTGCCCGGTCCGCGCGCGCTTTTTCTTCGGCGGCAATCAATTGTTTGGCGCAAGGAGAAGCCGCGCGGTCGGGCGCCATCCGCACCGCACCCGCCTGGAGCAGACTGCCCTGCACCCATGCGTCCCCAGCGAAAACCTGCGCAAGGATGCGGCCGTAACGATCCGGCGCATCTTCCACAGGGGCGATCGTAATGGCACCGCCGTTGAGCGCCGCCGCCAGGTTTGCGCGCGCCGTGGCGGTCAGCGGGGATAAGGCAGCCTCGCCGCCCGCGCCCTGCGCCAGGACACCGGCCAGGCGCACTTCCCTTCCATCCGCGGTGAGGAAGGTCTCCCCGTCCAGCACCTTTGCAAGGCTGGCCATTGCGGTGCCCGAAACCGGACATCGCGGGCCGGCCGGCGGCGCTTTGCGGCCTGTCACTTTGCGGGCGGCCGCGGCTCCATCTTGAGGAGCCACGGCCGCGGCCGCAAACAGCGCGAGCAAACCGCAGCCGGCGATTTTTCCGAAATAGGCGCTCAGTTCCACTTTCCGCCGATATTGAGCCCATAACGTCCCGCGCCGAGAAGCGCGACGGCGAAGCCGCCCAAAAGATAGAACATCTGGGTCTCTAGGAAATAATGGTCCCAATGATTGCCGGCCGGGTTGTTGGCCACCATGAACAAGTGGTTCTGCGCGCCCATCAATCCGACATGGGCCATGAACAGCGCGATCACCATGAAGACCCCGAGCGCGAAGCCCCCGAGCCGGGCATAAGCCCCCAGGACCATCGCCAGACCGCCGCCGAACTCCACCAGGAAGCCGACCCATTTCAGATCGGGCGGCAAGCCCCACCGCACCAGATTGTTCGGTATGCCCGCATCCCCCGTCGCCAGGGCCAATCCGTGGAATATGATGAGAATGCCTACCGTAAGACGAATGACCAGTTTGCCCAGATCATCATTGGATTGCGCGACCGCCACAGCCATTGTTTCCCCCTATCGATATGGTTGTTATGCCCTGTTCACTATACGCCAAACGAGGGCTTATGACAGCCGCCAGAAGGCGATAGCTTCCCTGAGAGTCCCCCGTCATGCCGACGCCACCGATGTCATTTGCCACGCCGCCATGACCCGGATTCTGCCCGCCAATCCCCGCAGCATCGCCGACGCCGCCAGCCTTTTGCGCGACGGCAAGCTGGTCGCCTTCCCGACGGAAACGGTTTACGGGCTGGGCGCCAATGCGCTCGACGCGCTCGCGGTGGCATCGATTTTCGCGACCAAGCAGCGGCCGCGATTCAATCCCCTGATCGTGCATGTGCACGACCGCGAGGAAGCGGAAGAGCTGGTGAAATTCAATCCGCTCGCGTCTGCGCTTGCTGATGCCTTCTGGCCCGGCGGGTTAACGCTCGCACTGCCGCACCGCGAGCCCTCGCCACTGGCCCGGCTGGTCAGCGCAGGCCTTCCCACCGCCGCGGTGCGTTCGCCCGCGCATCCCGTGGCGCGCGCCTTGGTCGAAGCGGCGGGCGGCCCCATCGCTGCACCGAGCGCCAACCTCTCCGGGCGCATCAGCCCGACGACGGCTGCCGATGTCGCCGAAGATTTGCGCGGATCGGTCGAACTGATCCTGGACGGCGGCCCCTGCCAGCTCGGGATCGAATCGACCGTGATCGGGTTCGATGGCGACACGCCCATCCTGTTGCGTCCGGGTGCGATTGCGCGCGGCGAGATCGAACGCGTGCTCGGACCGCTGCAGGCGCCGGGCCGCAGCATCATCCAGGCACCGGGCATGATGCAAAGCCACTACGCGCCGCGCGCCAAACTGAGGATGAACGCGACCGCCGTGGAAACCGGCGAAGCGCTGCTCGCGTTCGGGCGGATAATTCCATCCGGCGCAGGCGTCGTGTGCAATCTCAGCGAGAGAGGCGATCTCAGGGAAGCCGCCGCCAACCTCTTCGCCATGCTGCGCACGCTCGACCGTTCGGCCGCGGACACCATCGCCGTCATGCCGATTCCCGTCCACGGTCTGGGCGAAGCCATCAATGACAGGCTTGAACGCGCCGCCGCCCCACGGCAAGAGTGAGCGATGGCAGCGCTGGATTCTTCGATCGCGGGACGGCTGAAGGATGCCGCCGGCGCCGGCGGCTGGAGCGAAGACCCCGCAGCGATCGCGCCGCATCTTGCGGAATGGCGTGGGCGTTGGACCGGAACGACGCCGCTTCTGTTGAAGCCTGCGCTCACCCAGAACGTCGCGCGCATCCTTTCCATCTGCAACGAGACCCATACCGCAATTGTGCCGCAGGGCGGCAATACCGGACTTGTGGGTGGACAGATCCCGACGCGCGGCGAAGTCCTGCTGTCGCTCGCACGCATGGACCGCATCCGCGCGATCTCGATTGAGGACAATACGATGATCGCCGAAGCCGGTGCGGTGCTCGCCAATGTCCAGAAGGCGGCCGATCAGGCGGGGCGTCTGTTTCCCCTTTCTCTCGCCGCCGAAGGATCGTGCACGATCGGGGGAAATATCTCGACCAATGCCGGCGGCGTGAACGTGCTTCGCTTTGGCATGACGCGCCATCTCGTCCTGGGTTTGGAAGTCGTCCTTGCCAATGGTCAGGTGCTCGATGTGATGCGGGGGCTCGCGAAAGACAATACCGGCTACGATCTCAAACAGCTTTTCATCGGTGCTGAGGGCACGCTAGGCGTGGTCACTGCGGCGATGCTGAAATTGTTTCCCAAGCCTGCGGGCTATTCCACGGTGCTGGCGGCCCTCGCCGGCGTCGAGGGCGCGGTCGCATTGTTGAACCGGCTGCAGGCGGCCACCGGCGGCCTGGTGACGGGGTTCGAACTGATGCAGCGCCGCGCGCTCGATCTGGTCGCCAAGCACATCGCCAACACAGCCAATCCGCTGCCCCCGCATGTGGACTGGACCGTGCTGATCGAAGTCTCCAATCCTTCCGCCTTCGACGCGACCGAGGCGCTGGAACAGGCGCTCGCGCGGAGCATGGAAGAAGGCGTGGTCGTCGATGCGGTCTTCGCCAAGAATGCGCGCGACCGCCAGGCGCTATGGCGTTTGCGCGAGAGCATCCCGGAAGCGCAAAGACAGGATGGCGCCTCCATCGCCAATGATATCTCGGTGCCTTTGTCCAAGATCCCAGAATTCATCGCGAGCGCCGATTCCGCGGTGCGCCGCGTGCTGCCCGAGGCCCGCACGTTCACCTTCGGCCATATCGGCGACGGCAATCTGCATTTTGCCGTGCAGGCTCCCGGCCATGACGCAGCGCTCATTGCCGCGCGGGCCGCCATCGAACAGACGATCCAGGAAGAGACCGAAAGACTGCGCGGCTCGATCTCGGCCGAACATGGGCTGGGCCTCGCCAGGAACGACGCCAATGCGCGCTACAAAAGCGCGGAGGAAATCGCGCTCATGCGCGCGCTGAAGCACACGCTGGACCCGAACAACATCCTCAATCCTGGAAAGCTGCTTCCCTCAGGGCGGGGGTGAGCCTTCCGGCTCGACCTTCAGCAGCGCCATCTGGAAGACCAGCGTCTGATTGGGCGGAATGACCCCACCCGCGCCCGCCTCGCCATAGCCGAGATTGGACGGGATGACGATTTCCCACTCATCGCCTTCCTTCATCATCTGGAGCGCCTCGACCCACCCCGGGATCAGCTGCCCCGCGGGGAATGTCGCCGGCATGCCTTCCATGGTCTGATCGAAGACCTGGCCGGTGATCAGTGCACCCTTATAGGTGACCGTGACATTGTCGGTGGGCGCGGTCGCGGTCTTGCCGGTTCCTGCCTTGATCACGCGATATTGCAGGCCATCGGCGGTGACCATCACGCCCGCCCGTTTGGCGTTGTCTTCGAGATATTTCTTGTTGGACTCGGGAG
>Ga0193753_10004331_pt1 | contig 10181 bp, 13 predicted proteins | sample H1c2metaG_FD_144925 | JGI IMG/M metagenome (GOLD analysis project Ga0193753, IMG submission 144925) | Soil microbial communities from a riparian zone of the East river system, Colorado, United States - H1c2 | ecosystem: Environmental > Terrestrial > Soil > Riparian zone | place: USA: East... | reverse complement strand
GTCTAAAAACGGTATGGCTGGGCTATCAGCAACTATGCCATGCAGCAAGTGTTTATGAATTAATGACACAAAAAATTTAGGTAAGGCATAGCTGCCGGTAGGCAGGTTTGATAATATGCCAATGAGTGTGCCAGCAGGAGTGACCTTTGTGCCTCTTTGTGTCCTTCGTGCCTTCGTGGTTCAACTACGGAAAAGAGAAGGATTCCGCACCCGTTATTATAACAGGAATTTTTTCCGCATTTTTTTTATAGCCTAATCATTAAAATCAGCGTATGAGTCTTGGAACCTTCTCTTACCCGATGCCCGTCAATGAGCCCGTACTTTCCTATGCCCCCGGAAGCGCGGAAAAGAAAAGACTGAAAGAAGTATTGGCGGAGCTCAAACGGCAGGACATGGACATACCCATGTTTATTGGCGCAAAGGAAGTAAGGACGAATAAGAAGACGGCCATACATCCACCGCACGAGATCAAACACACACTCGGACATTTTCATGCAGGAGAAGAGAAGCACGTCCGCCTGGCCATCGATGCGGCGCTTGCGGCGAAGGAGCAATGGGAGAACATGAGTTGGGAAAACAGGGCCGCCATTTTTTTAAAAGCGGCAGATCTCATCGCCACTACCTACCGGCCGTATATGAATGCGGCCACCATGCTCGCACAAAGCAAGAACGCCTTCCAGGCAGAGATCGACGCCGCCTGCGAATTGATAGATTTCCTTCGTTTCAATGTTCATTTCTTAAGCGAGATATATAAACAACAACCGATCAGCAGCCCGGGCATGCACAACCGTCTGGAGTACCGCCCGCTCGAAGGGTTCGTCTTGGCCATCACACCGTTCAACTTTACGGCCATTGGCGGTAACCTTCCAACTTCGGCCGCGCTTTGTGGCAATGTGGTAGTGTGGAAGCCGGCGAATACCCAGATATATTCCGCGCAGATGTTCATGAAAGTATTGAAGGAAGCGGGGTTACCGGATGGCGTCATCAACCTGATCTATGTAGACGGCCCGACACTCGGAAGCGTATGCTTCACTCATCGCGACTTTGCCGGCGTGCATTTTACGGGTTCCACTGGCGTATTCAATACAATGTGGGAAACGATAGGGAAGAATATGGCGAACTACCGCACCTATCCCCGCATCGTGGGTGAGACCGGTGGAAAAGATTTCGTGATCGCACACAAAAGCGCCGATCCCGATGTGGTGGCGACCGCCTTGCTCAGGGGCGCCTTCGAGTTCCAGGGTCAGAAATGTTCTGCAGCTTCCCGCGCCTATCTTCCTTCCAATATTGCCGAAGAAGTGAAGAAGAAACTTATTGCAGGTGTGAAGAGCTTCAAGGTGGGTACTGTCGAAGACTTTTCCAACTTCGTGAATGCCGTGATCGACGAGAAGAGCTTCGATAAGATAAAAACGTATATCGACAATGCGAAGAAGGATCCGAAATCGGAGATCTGGGTTGGCGGTAAATGCGATAAGAAAGAAGGTTACTTCATTCAGCCGACGGTGATAGAGGCCAAGGATCCGAAGTATGTTTCGATGTGCGAGGAGATCTTCGGGCCGGTACTAACGGTATACGTTTATCCCGCCAATGGTTTCGAGAAGGCGCTCGACCTGGTTGACAACACATCGCCATATGCATTGACCGGTTCCATTATTTCAACCGACCGCCAGGCGATAGAGCTGGCTACTGCACGCCTTCGACACGCAGCCGGCAACTTCTACATCAATGATAAGCCAACTGGTGCGGTGGTGGGTCAGCAACCATTCGGTGGTGCCCGTGCGAGTGGAACGAATGATAAAGCGGGTTCGATCCTCAATTTATACCGGTGGCTCAGTGCGCGCACGATAAAGGAAACCTACAATCCTCCGAAGGACTACAGGTATATATTCCTCCAGGAAGAGTGACGCTTTTTTTTGAATTTTCCTGCGCATAAACTTTAAAATTGTTGATGTGAATACATTTTTATTTTGTCCATATCAATAATTTGCTGCCATCGAAAAAAACAAATGCCTGATACGGCAGAAAAAACTCCTAGTTTGGGGCAGTTTATCTTTATTGAGTTGTTTTTCCTTTCTTTTAAGTAGGAATAGCGCCGCGCGTTCTACTGAGTTGAGACGATATTCATCTATTTTTATTTTATTTATATCGACGATTTATCGCGTGCAAGAAACCGCATAGCTAACACGGCGCAAGAAATGTTTGATTTCCATAGTTTAAATTTTTTGTGAACTGTTTTTTCCTTTCTTTTGAGCCGGAATAACGCCGACATCCACAAATTCAGGCGGAGGAAGCTGAAAATCCTAAGAGTAGGCACGAACCAAACCACCACTTTTGTATTATGAGTATTGTAAAGAGGCTTTGCTATGCCCTTTTCTTCATCACCGCAATCACCTTTCTCACATCCGCCATGCCTTCTTCGAAGGCAAGAATCTCTCCCGAAAAGATCAAAGCTGCCACCCTGGCTTTGGATCTGGCCGCAAAGGACGGGAAGGTCACTTACACGGAATTAAAGAACATTGCTACTGATCTGAAAGGTTCAAAGTTGACCTTCAAAGAAAGACTTGGATTGAAGATCTTTAACAAGAGGATTTCTTCCAAGGCAACTTCTTCTCCATTTTCCGGAGGAGGAAAATCCCAGGTTATTGCCCTGATTCTTTGTGCCCTCGTTGGAGGATTAGGAATCCATCGTTTCTATCTTGGCTACACATGGCAGGGAATTGTTCAGCTGCTGACTTTGGGCGGCTGTGGAATTTGGGCTCTGATCGATCTTATCAGGATCATCACTGGTAGTCTTCAACCAAAAGACGGCGAATACGAAACAACGCTGTGATCCGATCATTAACTATTTAAAAGAAGATGGCAGGTTCCGGCATACGCTGGAACCTGCCTTATTAATTATGAAACTGCGTTATTATCTTACAATAGCCAAACTGGCATTCATTATTCTTACCCCGATCGTCCTGCTGATTCTGCCAGCCGATTTTTTCGATACTGGAAGATCCCTGTGTTTGTCCAAGCTGCTGCTTAATGTTGAATGCTATGCCTGCGGCATGTCGAGAGCATGTATGCACCTCATTCACTTCGAGTTTGAAGATGCGTTTGCTTATAATATGGCTAGTTTTATTGTCTTACCATTATTGGCTATCGTTTGGGTCCAGTGGTTTTTAAAAGAGTTCAAACGCTTTAAGCTTTACCGTTTGGCGGGTATATCATAGACTGTTCCTTTCGACAATCTTTTACTCCAGGTTGAATGAAACTGCAATTCGCTGTTTCAAGAATTCTCATGTCAGGCGCATTGCCTTTCATCTCAATTAATACGCTGTCGTTGCATCAGTACAGGATCAGCGTGTAGTTACCCGACCCACATTAACACCCCGCATACATTTCTGCACATTTGTCTCAATCCATTTCAAGCAATCGGCAGTTCATCCGTTAGCTCGTTGACCTTTCGTTGTGCCGCTTCTAAGTTTGCCTCATAATTAATAACCAATAAAACTTATTTATGAAAAAGGTATTCTTAGGAATTCTAAGCTTTGCATTGTTTGCAACCACAGGTCTCGCACAGACCGGTAAAAATCAACTGGGAATCGGTGCTGAAGCGGCGTTGCCTACCGGTGATCTGAAAGACGTCAGCAAGACCGGCTATGGTATCACATTGAAGGGACTGTATGGTGTTGGTAGTGCGGGACAGGTAACACTTACCAGCGGTCTCATCTCTTTCAGTGCAAAGAATGAATTGAAGGATCTTCTCGGCGCCAGTAAGATCACCACTACATTCATTCCCGTGCTGGCTGGTTATCGCCAGCATTTCAATGGCTTCTTCGTGGAACCGCAAGTTGGCTATGGCATCTTCGCCGGCAAGATCAAGGGTGGTGAATTTGCAGAAAGCAGTTCCGAAGGCGCGTTCACCTGGGCGGCTGGTGTAGGCTATGTGTTCAGCTCGATCGAAATTGGAGCACGCTATCAAAGTTCGCACAAGGATGGTGAGAGCAATGCGTTGGTGGGGATAAGGGTTGCTTATAATTTTTCTTTCTAACAGGAAGTATGAATCCATCAGGTAACATGTTAAGAAGTTTTCCTTGAAGATTTACGGTTCGCAGTAAGATGTTTTATTTACACATTGCTAATCGTATAAACTGAAAGTAGTTTTACCTGATTATTTAAAATTTGAATCTTCTATATTTTGAAATACAGCATCTTGAATTTAATTTGCGGCTCATAAGATTTTTAACCAAAAACAATTTTATGAAAAAACTCATTGTAGCAATCTGCATTATTATGATCTCCGCGACGACCTATGCACAGAAGGGCACGACACAAATAGGTGTTGGTGCCGACCTAGGCATTCCTACCGGTGATTTTGGCGACGTTGCAAAAACAGGTTTCGGCGGTTATGCCAAAGGCTTATTCGGCATCGGCGAAGCAGGACAAATAACATTTACCACGGGTTACACTACCTACAAAATCAAAGGCGCTGGCAGCGGAAGCAACTTAAACATTGTTCCCTTGCTTGCGGGTTACCGTCACAACTTCAGCGGTTTCTACGCCGAGCCCCAACTCGGTTATGGTATCTATGGTGTAAAGCTCAAGGGTATCGGTAGCGATTCCGGAGGAGCCTTTACCTGGGCTGTAGGTTTCGGTTATGCCATGAACGGCCTCGATATCGGTGTACGCTATCAAAGTGGTGACAAGGATGAATTGACTCGTTCACTTGTCGGTATCCATGTCGGATATAATTTCTCACTGGGTGGAAAGTAATCCAGATTTAATTTTAGAAAAGGAGCCGGATGTTTATCTGGCTCTTTTTTTCAGTACCCATTAGGAATTGGGAATTAAGAATTAGGCTTCAGCAGACTTGATCTACCGGACAGTTATACTCCTCGAGTGAGGTTTTTGAATTTTTAATTTTGACTTAACTCCGTCCGTGGATGTAATACCTCAGCGCCAGTTACCGAACAGCATCCTTTACTTTTTTTTAATAACTATTTAATTGATGAACAAATAGTTACCTGTCATAGTGATTGAATTGGCATGATTTTTTTAAAGGATGGGGCGTTCCTGGTTCAGGAATCGTTCTTTAAAAAAATAAAACATGAAAAAATTACTTCTCGTCGCGGGAATGGGCGTGCTGTTCTTCGCGCAAGCCGGTGCTCAGCAAACTCATTTCGGACTCAAGGCCGGATTGAATGTATCGTCTGTGCCGGTTACGGACAACGACGATTTTACAAGCAAGACGGGCCTGCATATCGGCGGTCTCGCACATATTCATGTAAGTCCTCACTTTGCGGTGCAACCAGAACTCGTGTATTCCATGCAGGGAGGAAAATTGAATAGCACCACACTAAAGCTTAATTACCTGAATGTGCCTGTGCTGGCGCAGTACATGACGAACGATGGTTTCAGGTTGGAAACGGGTCCGCAGATCGGTTTTCTTACATCTGCAAAGTCAAAGACTGGCAATGTAGAGATCGATCAGGATGATAATTTCTCGGCAATCGATTTTTCCTGGGCGTTCGGCGCAAGTTATCTCATCCCCCGTTCGGATGGCCTCGGCTTGGACTTCAGGTACAACCTCGGCATCAGTAATGTAAGTGATCAGAACGGTGCTACTGCCAGAAACAGCGTGATTCAACTCGGCGTCTTTTATCAATTCATGCATTCTCGTGTTGCCCGGCACAGGTAAGCGATCTCATTTAATAATAAAGCCTCTTTTCCGGGGCTTTATTATTTTTACAGAAATTATCACTGCTTGAAATCGATTCTCAACGAACAGCAACTGGCTATCACCATTAAGCGGCTCGCCCACCAGATACTGGAAAACAATAGCGATCTAAGCAATACAGTCCTTATCGGCCTGCAGCCTCGGGGCATCTTTCTCTCCGACCAGGTGGTGCAGGCCATTAAGAAGGAATTTCCCGGCACCGTGGTGCAATATGGCAAGCTCGATATCACTTTTTACCGCGACGATATAAGAAAGGAACTTCACATCGCCAACCAGACCGATATCCCCTTCTCGATAGAAGGGAAGAAGGTGGTGCTCATAGACGATGTGCTGTACACGGGCCGTACCATCAGGGCAGCGCTCGATGCCTTGCTCGACTTCGGCAGGCCCGAGAAAGTAGAGCTTTGTGTGCTGATCGACCGCCGTTTTAGCCGCCAGTTCCCCATTCAGCCCGACTATACCGGCAAATCCATCGATACCATCGTATCTCAGAAAGTGAAGGTGTTTTGGAATAAGAAGGATGGGAGGGAAGAGGTGGGGATACTCGATTGAAGACAATTGGATAATTTGGTAATTTGATAATTAGCTAATGTGCCAATATGCCAATGATCCTTATTACATCAGTCATTACTCATCGGAGCACGCCGCATTGTCAAATTATCAAATTGTCAAATTATCAAATTATTCTTTAATTTCGCTCTTTAATGCAACTATCCACTCGACACCTGCTTGGCATTAAAGATCTCACGGCAAGCGACATCTCGCTGATTCTCCAGACCGCAGAACAATTCAAGGAGGTCCTTCAACGGCCCGTTAAGAAAGTGCCCTCGCTTCGCGATGTGGTAGTGGTCAATCTCTTTTTCGAGAATTCCACCCGCACCCGGATATCGTTCGAGCTTGCGGAGAAGAGACTCTCGGCTGATACGGTCAATTTTTCGGCCTCGGCCTCCTCGGTATCTAAAGGAGAGACGCTGCTCGATACGGTCAACAACATTTTATCGATGAAGGTGGATATGGTGGTGATGAGGCATAGTGCCAGCGGCGCCCCTCATTTCCTGGCCAAGCATATCCCGGCCGCCATCATCAATGCCGGCGATGGCGTAAATGAACACCCCACGCAGGGACTGCTGGATGCACTCTCCATCAAGGAGCGCACAGGCAGCCTGGAAGGCAGGAAGGTGGCGATCATTGGCGATATTCTCCACAGCCGGGTTGCTCAAAGCAATATCTATTTATTGAAGAAAATGGGGGCGGAAGTCACCGTTTGCGGCCCACCCACACTTATCCCACGCTATATTGCCCAGGCGCTCGGCGTGAATGTGAGCTACGACCTGAAAGAAACGCTCGAATGGTGCGAGGTGGCGAATGTGCTCCGAATCCAACTGGAGCGGCAGAACCAGGTATTATTCTCTTCCCTGCGCGAATACAATCTTGCGTACGGCATCAGCCGGCGATTGCTGGATAGTCTTCACAAGGAGATAGTGATCATGCATCCGGGCCCTATCAACAGGGGAGTGGAACTGGACAGCGATGTGGCTGACAGCAAACAATCGATTATCTTACAGCAGGTCGAGAATGGCGTAGCAGTAAGAATGGCCGTGTTATATTTGTTATCGAACCGGTCGAACTGACCGAATTCTAACTTTTATTATGAGTAGCATTTGTCTCTTTCCAGGCACCTTCGATCCCGTGACACTGGGCCACGTGGATATCATTAACCGGGCCATCCCCCTATTCGATAAGATCATTGTAGGCATCGGGCTGAATGCCTCGAAGGTCCCGATGTTCTCAGCGGATCAGCGCCTTCAATGGATCAATGAGATGTATAAAGGCGAGGACAAGGTGGAAGGGGCGGTGTACGAGGGGCTGACGGTGAATTATTGCCGTAAGATAAATGCAAGGTTCATTCTCCGCGGCATAAGATACGTCAGCGACTTCGAATATGAAAAGACGATCGCCGATGCCAATCGCACGTTGGATAATACTATCGAGACTATTTTCCTCACCGGGGAACCCAAGTACACGTCGGTGGCTTCTACTATTGTCAGGGACATCATCCGCAATGGCGGTGATGCCAAATTATTTCTGCCGCATATAGTCTATCAATCATTACCTAAATTATAAGCATGTCTATTTGGTACAATAAGAGTTTGTCGCTCGAGATGTTAAAGGTTTTAGGTCCGAATACAATGGCAGAACACATCGGCATCGAATGGTCGGAGGTGGGTGATGACTTCATCAAGGCGACCATGCCCGTCGATAACCGCACCCGGCAACCATATGGACTCCTTCATGGAGGCGCATCATGTACGCTGGCGGAAACCATCGGCAGCGTGGCCTCGGCCATGGTAGTGGATCATGCGAGGTTTGCCTGTGTGGGTCTCGAGATCAATGCCAATCATATCCGCAGCGCGAGAGAGGGATCGGTAACGGGCATTGCCAAACCGCTTCACCTCGGCGCCAATACACATGTATGGGATGTCAGGATCTACGATGAATTGGACAGGATGATCTGCGTGAGCCGGCTAACCGTAGCCATTATTCCGAGGAAGGAATCATTTCGTCAGCCCAGCCTCTAATACGTCGATCACAGAGGGGAACGAGTCGTCCTTATAAGGCCGGATAGCGTCTTTTTTCACCCATTTGATCTGGTGTATATCTTCTTCCGCTTGCGGCACGAGATCCTGGTGACTATCCGCAGACATGGTGTACCAATGGGATTCTTTTAAAATAAAATGCGTGCCTTCATGATAGGTATGGTACGTTACTATGAGCGGAGCGGTCAGCGTTACTTTCTTAAGGCCGGTCTCTTCTTCCACTTCGCGGACGGCACATTGTTCGAGGGTTTCACCCGGATCGAGTTTCCCCTTTGGAAGATCCCATTTCCCACGGCGATGGATCAGTAATACTTCCTGTTGTTCATTCACGACCAGGCCGCCGGCCGCCTTGACCAGCCTGAATTTCTTGAAGAAGGCCTTCTTCAGTTCGCCAAGGTCAGGGTGAATGAATACACCGGCGTGCACATTTTCCTGTTGCATTTCATGTATCATCGACTTGATGGTATGGGGATCCAGTTCATCTATGAGGACGGCATCGTCGTGATGGATAAAAGGTTCGATGATCTCGTCTATCTGGTCACAGAGGAAGAGAGGCTTTGAGTTGAAGTAGATCTTGATGTACAATTTGGCAATTTGATAATGCGGCGTGATTGTTTGAAGATACAAATTTGCTAATTAGCCAATGTGCAAATGTGCAAATGTGCCAATGTGCCAATTGAGCGTGCTCCGATGCGAGATGTCTTTACTGATTAGGATCATTGGCACATTGGCAAATTGGCACATTATGAATTGACTAATTGTTCTTTCTTTGCACCATGACCGATGCAAAAATAGTCGCCGAAAAGCTTCTCCAGGTTAATGCCGTCCGGCTTAACACCAAAGAACCGTTTACCTGGGCCAGCGGTTGGAAGAGCCCTATTTACTGCGACAACCGACGTGTACTGTCTTTTCCCTTTATCCGCGATTTCATCAAATCCGAGCTTTGCAATATTGTATTTGAGAAATTTCCCGAGGCAGGCATGCTCGCCGGGGTAGCCACGGCAGGAATTGCCTGGGGTGCAATGACGGCCGACCAGCTCAAACTTCCCTATATCTATGTCAGGCCGAAACCGAAAGAGCATGGCCTCGGCAACCAGATAGAAGGATATTATGAGAAGGGACAGTCGGTGGTGGTGATAGAGGACCTCGTTTCTACCGGTAAGAGCAGCCTCCAGGTGGTGGAGGTGCTGAAGGCCGCGGGCCTGAAGGTGGCCGGGATGGTTTCCATTTTCACGTATGGGTTTACACTTGCGGATACGGCCCTTTCAGAAGCAGGGGTCACCTATTATTCCCTGACCGACTATCCCTCTCTCATCAGCCTGGCCATCGAGCAGGGCAAGGTATCGGAAGGTGAGCGGGGCATTTTGTTAAAATGGAGGGAGGACCCTGCGAATTGGACGGGAGTTTTGTAATTTGTATACCGTAAATCGTATCAAATGAAATATATCCTTTCCGCCTTTCTCCTGCTCGCTGTTTCATCTCCTGTCTTTTCCCAGGTGAAGGCACTGCAGACCGCCAAGATCAGTACGCCAAATGTTCTCTGCGAGGATTGCAAGAAGAGACTGACTACGTATCTGGACCGGTATGACGGCATACAATACCTCAATATCAATACGCACAAGGGGGAGATAACGGTGAAGTACCTGACGGACCGCATCAATATCGAAGAAATAAAGACGGCAATCGCCAATGCAGGCTATGATGCCGATGATGTACCTGCAAATGAAGAGGCTTACAAGAGACTTCCCAAGACCTGTAAGAAATTTGAAGACGGAGGGGGGCATCCCAAACCCAGGACACCGGCTGTTCCAGCGGGAGGATGAGAACGTCAATCGTGAATCGTGAATACACTCTGTTATAAG
>Ga0193753_10004330_pt1 | contig 10182 bp, 8 predicted proteins | sample H1c2metaG_FD_144925 | JGI IMG/M metagenome (GOLD analysis project Ga0193753, IMG submission 144925) | Soil microbial communities from a riparian zone of the East river system, Colorado, United States - H1c2 | ecosystem: Environmental > Terrestrial > Soil > Riparian zone | place: USA: East River... | reverse complement strand
ATTGTCCGGTTGCGACACGAGCAGATTGTCGAGATCGACGCCGAGGTTCTGCGCATACTTCGCGTCGAGCGCGTGCTCCGCGTCGACAAACGCCGCCATGCCGCCGCTGCGGTGGGCTTCGGCGATGACCTGCAGGGCCAGCGTGGTCTTGCCGGACGACTCCGGGCCGTAGATCTCCACCACGCGCCCACGCGGCAGGCCGCCGATACCCAACGCGTAGTCGATGCTGATCGACCCGGTTGAGATGGACTCGACTGGAGCGATCGAGCCGCGCTGCCCGAGGCGCATGATCGAGCCTTTGCCGAACTGTTTTTCAATCTGCCCGACAGCAATGTCGAGGGCCTTGGTGCGTTCCTTCACGTCTTCGAGCGGCATGCGGTCTCCTTCGGTAATGGCCGTGGATACGAGGATGGCTTGGCGGAGTGACAGGGAAGGTCACGGCCGGAATGATCCTAGGAACGGGCCAAGCGAAAGTCAAGCGAAAATATGTGCAGGGTAAGAGGCTCGACGTAAGGCTATCAACGAGTTACCGTGACGGGGACTTTCGCCACCGGCACGTGGACGTGCGCGATCTGCCATCTGAACCAGGGCGGCCCCACGAGGATTTCGCGAGCGCACCACGATCGCGCTTCCCGGCCAGGGAGCCGGCTCAGCGCCAGACGGGATCAGGCGTCACGCTCAATGGCCAGCGCCAGGCCGTTCCCTCCGCCCATGCAGAGCGCGGCCACTCCGCGCCGGAGCCCTCGCGCTTCGAGCGCGTAGAGGAGCGTGGTGAGAATCCGGGCGCCGCTGGCGCCAATGGGATGCCCCAGCGCCACGGCGCCGCCGTTGACGTTGACGCGCGATGGATCCAGACCGAGTTGCGCGATCACCGCCACGAGCTGGACCGAGAACGCTTCGTTGATCTCGAAGAGATCGACCTCGTCCTGCGCCCAGCGGGCGCGCTCGAGCACACGACGCACGGCGTCGACTGGCGTCATCAACACGTACTTCGGCGGGAGGCCGCTCGACGCCTGCGCGACGACACGCGCGCGCGGTCGAAGGCCAAGCGCCAACGCGCGCTCGGCCGATGCGAGCACCAGCGCGGCCGCCCCGTCGTTGACGGGCGGGGCATTTCCGGCTGTCACCGTGCCATCCTCCATGAACGCCGGCCGAAACGCGGCCAGGGCCTCGAATGACGTGTCAGGCCGCACGGACTCGTCCTGATCGAACACGAGCGGATCCCGGCCTTTGCGTGGGATGACCACCGGCACGATCTCGGCGGCAAACCCTCCGTCGCGCGCCGCCGCGGCTGCCTTCTGGTGGCTCGCCAACGCGAAGCGGTCCTGCGCCTCGCGGCTCACGTGATACTCGCTCGCCACTACTTCGCCAGCCCGGCCCATGTGCCACTGCTCGAACGAGCACCACAGCCCGTCGTACACCATCGAGTCGAGCACCTGGTCGTGCCCCATGCGCAGGCCTTCTCGGACGCGCGTGAGCAGGTAGGGGGCGCGGCTCATGGATTCCATTCCGCCGGCGACCGCCACGGACACTCCGCCCGACTGAATCGCCTGGGCCGCGAGCATCACCGCTTTCAATCCGGATCCGCACACCATGTTCACGGCAACCGCGGCCACGCGATCAGACAAGCCGCCGCCCAGCGCGGCCTGGCGAGCCGGCGCCTGGCCCGATCCCGCCGACACGACATGGCCCATGACGCACTCGTCCACAAGGGATGGGTCGATGGCGGCGCGCCCCACCGCCTCGCGGATCGCCAGCGCGCCAAGCTGAGGAGCGGAGAAGTCCTTCAACGCGCCGAGGAACCGGCCGGTCGGCAGACGGGCGGCGGAGAGAATGACGGCGTCGTGCAGGACGGACACCTGACTCACCGCGCAGCGAGATTGCCTGACGCCTTGCCGGACAGGTCGCCGGACACGCCCACGACGACGTCGATGGCCGCGACGACCCCACGGCCGAGCACGCTGTCGAGCCGCGACCGGATGAGCGAGCCGGACCGCACAATCTCGCGCCGCCACTCGTCATGCGCGACGACGACCACGAGCGTGGCGCCTCGCAAATCAACGGCGCTCGCGCGATCCACCGCCGGGCCAACCGCCGTGCGCCATGCAAACGCGACCTTCTCCGGCGTGAGCGGCGCGTGCCTCAGTACCGCCGCAAGCGCGGCCGGCATCAGCTGCTGGAGCGGGATCACAACGGCACCATAGCACTCCGGACGCTCGCGATGAAGTACGATCGACGCTCAGGGCTGCCAGCCCTCTGTGAGGTGCGTCGCTGCGTGACTATCCACATCTTGCGTGTTCACCCAATGGTCCCTCCCTTTCACTTTCAACCATCACCGGCCTCAAGAGGACTCGCGCCGCGACCGCCGTTGCCGCGCCGGCGAGTGCGTGCGGGCAGGATCCTCGCAGTGTTGTTGGTGTGCCTCGGCACGGGACCGCGCGTGGCGCACGCGCAGGAGCGCCCCGGCGTGCCTGTGCCAGCACCGACGAGCCCGTTCTGGGGCGGCGTACCCACGGGCACGGCCAACGCTCAGCCGATCGCGCTGTCGCTGTTCGACGCCCTCCAGCGCGCGCTCGCGCACAACCTGGGCGTGCTGAACGCCGAAGACGCCGTCGACCGCACCAACGGCGCGCGCTGGGTGGCGCTGAGCGAGCTGCTGCCCAACGTGCATGGCGCGGTGAGCGAGACGGAGCGCAAGACCAATCTCGAGGCCTTCGGGTTTCCGCTGGTGCCACCGTTTCCGCGCATCGTCGGCCCGTTCGACGTGTTCGAAGCCCGCGTCTATGCCCGACAGTCGGTGTTCGATTTCAAGGCCATCAACACGGCGCGGGCCGAAGGGTACCGGCTGTCGGCCGCGCGCCTCAGCTACCGCAGCGCCCGCGATCTGATCGTGCTCGTCTCCGCCAACCTGTATCTGCAGGCAGTAGCCGCCGGAGCACGGACCGATGCCGCAAAGGCGCAGCTCGACACCGCCCGAGCCCTGCACGTGCAGGCACAGGACCTGAAGAACGCGGGAACCATTCCCGGCATCGACGTGCTGCGCGCCGAAGTGCGGCTCAGCACCGAACAGCAGAACGTGACCGCGGCACAGAACAGCTTCGAGAAGGCGAAGCTGCAGCTGGCAAGGATGATCGGCCTGCCGCTCCGCCAGGAGTTCACGCTCAGCCAGACACTGCCGGGGATACCTTTGCCGCAATACACGTTGGACGAGGTGGTGGAGCAGGCATACCGACAACGGCCCGACTTCCTTGCCGCGGAGCAGCGCGTGAAGGCCGCGGAAGCCGACCTGCGCGCGGAGAAGTCCGGGCGTCTGCCATCGCTCGAGGTGACAGGCGACTTCGGGGTGATCGGTCTGACGGTAGGGCAGTCGCTGCCGACATTCTCGGTCACGGGCCTGGTCAACGTCCCGATCTTCGAAGGAGGCAAGACGCACGGCAGGGTCGCCCAGGCGCAGGCCGATCTCAGCCAGCGGCGTGCCGAGCTCGACGATCTGCGCGCGAGCATCTACTACAACGCGCGATCGGCGTTTCTCGACCTCAAGGCGGCCGAAGAGCAGACGCAGACGGCGACCCGCACGCGCGAGCTCGCCGACCTGCAGCTGACGCAGGCGCGCGACCGCTTCGCCGCGGGCGTGGCTAACAACCTCGAGGTCGTGCAGGCCCAGGAGGCGGTTTCGGCGGCTACCGAGCGCTCCATCTCGGCGCTCTACGACTACAACATCGCCAAGGCGCTGGTGCTGGGCTCGCCTGGCTCGCTCGAGCAGGCTATTCAGACGTATCTCGGGAGCGCGAACTGATGACCCCACGGATCCGGATCCTGATTGCCGTCGCCGTACTCGTCGCGCTCGGTGTGGGCGGGTGGCTCTATTCCACGCGCGGACACGAATCGACCGATGACGCGCAGGTGGACGCCCACGTGACACCGGTGGCGGCGCGCGTCGGCGGGACGGTCGCGGCCGTCCCCGTGGCCGACAACCAGCAGGTCGAGGCCGGCGCGGTGCTGGTCGAGATCGATCCGCGCGAGTATCAAATCGCCCTCGACAAGGCACGCGCCGAACTGGCCAATGCCGAGGCGGAAGAGGCGGCCGCCAATGCGGATGTGCCCATCACCGCCACCACCGCCCGCAGCGGCGTGTCGTCGGCACAAAGCGGAGTGGAGCAGGCCGTGTCGGTCGCCGAAGCCGCCCAGCACACGATCGCGGCCGCCGAAGCCCGTCTCGCATCCGCCCAGGCCCGTGTCATCGGCGAAGAGGCCACCGCCGTGCGCGACGACCGCAACGTCGAACGCTTCAAGGGCCTGCTCGCCAAGGACGAGGTGTCGCAGCAGCAGTACGACGCGGCCGTCGCCGAAGCCGCCTCGGCCCGCGCCAACGTCGCCGTCGCACGTTCACAGGTTCGGGAAGCGGAGCTGGCGGTGCAGGTCGCCCGCAACCAGCTCGCCCAGGCCAAAGTCGGTGAGCAACGGGCGGGCGCCGACCTGCGGACTGCGGAAACCGCGCCGCAACAGGTGACGGCCATCAAGGCCCGCGCGCAGTCCTCGGCGGCACGCGTCAAGCAGGCCCAGGCCGCGGTGGGCCGCGCGGAGCTCGATCTCGAGCACACCACCGTGAAGGCGCCGATCAAGGGCATCGTGAGCCGCAAGTCGGCGGAGCCCGGGCAGGTCATCCAGCCAGGCCAGCCCCTCATGACGATCATCCCACTCGAGCAGGTATGGATTACCGCGAATTTCAAGGAGACCCAGCTCGAGGACATGCGCGTCGGCCAGCCCGTGACGATCGACGTCGATGCCTACGGCGGCCGCGAGTTCAACGGCAAGGTGGAGAGCATCGCCGCGGCCACGGGCTCGCGCTTCAGTCTGCTGCCGCCGGAAAACGCGACCGGCAACTTCGTCAAAGTCGTGCAGCGCGTGCCCGTGAAGATCGTGCTCAACGCGGGCCAGGACGCCGAGCACCTGCTCCGGCCGGGCATGTCGGTGACGCCCACCGTGCGGACGCGTTGACGCGCCACGACCCTCAGACGTTGAAGCACACGCGGCAATCACAGCGGCATTCACTGCGATAAGGGCGATGAGCACCCCCGTCAATCCCTGGATCGTCGCCCTCGCGGTGATGTTCGCCACCTTCATGGAGGTGCTGGACACGACCGTGGTCAACGTGTCGCTGCCGCACATCGCGAGCAGCATGTCCGCGACCACGGAAGAAGCCACCTGGGCGCTCACGTCGTACCTGGTGGCCAACGCGATCATCCTGCCGATGACGGGCTGGCTGGCGAGCCGCTTCGGCCGCAAGCGGCTGCTCATGCTCTCGACCGCTGGCTTCACGCTGGCGTCGTTCCTGTGCGGCGCCGCACCGAACCTTGCCTCGCTCGTGATTTTCCGGATCATCCAGGGCGCCACCGGCGGCGCGCTGCAACCGCTCTCGCAGGCCGTGCTGCTCGAGTCGTTCAAGCCGGAAGAGCGCGGCCGCGCCATGGGCTTCTGGGGCCTCGGCATCGTGTGCGCCCCCATCCTCGGTCCCGTGGTGGGCGGCTGGCTGACCGAGAACTACTCATGGCGCTGGGTGTTCTATATCAACCTGCCGTTCGGCATTATTTCGTTGCTGATGACGCGCGCCTACGTCTTCGACCCGCCCTACCTCAAGCGGGACTCGAAGGGCATCGACTATTGGGGCATGGGCATGCTGGTGGTCGGCATCGGCGCGCTGCAGTACGTGCTCGACAAGGGGCAGCAGGACGACTGGTTCTCGAACAGCACCATTACGATGCTGGCGATTGTCTCCGCCTCGGCGCTGGTGTCGCTGATCATCCAGCAACTGCTCTCGAAGAACCCGATCGTCGACCTGCGCCTCTTCAAGGACCGCACTTACGCGGTCGGCGTCTTCCTGATGACCGTCATGGGCTTCGTGCTCTACGGGAGCCTGGTTCTGCTGCCCGTGATGCTGCAAACCCTGTTCGGCTTCTCGTCCTATCAGGCGGGGCAGGCCATGGTGCCGCGCGGCATCGGCTCGCTATTCATGATGCCGGCGGTGGGAATCCTGACCGGCCTGGTGGACCCACGCAGGCTGCTGATCATCGGCCTCGCGATTGGGGGCGGCACGCTGATCTGGCTCGGGCAGCTTGATCTCAACGCGGGCTACTGGGAAATCTTCTGGCCGCAACTGCTGCAGGGCGCCGGGCTGGCGCTCCTCTTCGTGCCGCTCACCACGGTGTCGATGGCCACCATCTCGCAGGAGCGGATGGGATACGCCACGAGCCTGTTCAATCTGATGCGCAACATCGGCGGCAGCGTGGGGATTGCGATGACGAGCACAATCCTCATTCGCCAGCGCCAGACGGTCAGCGCGCATCTGGGCGAGAACATCAGCCTCTACGATCCGGCGACACAGTCGCTGCTCGCGCAGATTACCAGCGGTCTGGTGGCCGCGGGGAGCGACGCCGTCTCCGCGTCGCAGCGTGCGTACATGGTGGTGGCCGGGATCCTCTTTCGACAGTCGTCGATGGTGTCCTTCGTCATGCTCTTCCGCCTGTTGGGGGTCGTGTTCCTGTTGATGATCCCGCTGGTCTTCATCATGCGCCGCCCCAAGCGCAGCGGCGCGCCGGTGGCGATGGAGTAGGGGACTGTGTCGCCGCCCCTGCTCCCAGCCCTTCCGGTCCTTCCAGTCCTTCTTTTGGCCTCGGGCTCGGCGCGCCGCGCCGACCTGTTGCGCGCGGCGGGTATTCCGTTCCAGGTCGCCGTGTCGGACGTGGACGAGACACCCGAGGCGGGGGAGTCGCCCGAGGCGATGGTTCGGCGGCTGGCGGCGGCGAAGGCGCAGGCCGTCGCGGCAGCCCATCCGGGTCGAGCGGTGCTGGGTGCCGACACCACGGTGGTGATCGACGACATCAGTCTCGGGAAGCCGTTCGATGCCGCCGATGCCTCGCGCATGCTCACCGCGCTGTCGGGGCGGACGCACACCGTGCTGACTGGCCTTTGCCTGGTTTCCCCTGGCGCGCCAGGGGGGCACGCCTCCGTGACCGCCACTCTGGTCGAGTTCGCTCCGCTGTCTCCCGACGAGGTGGCGTGGTACGTGGCCACGGGGGAGCCCATGGACAAGGCGGGTGGCTACGCGATTCAGGGGATCGGCTCGCGGTTCATCCGCCGCATCGAAGGCTCCTACTCGAATGTGGTGGGTCTGCCGGTCGAACTCGTTCAGGTCATGTGCAGGGCACACGGAATTCAGGTATCCTGACCCTGATCAGGGGAGCGAAGTCCTTACCTATGAGCAATAAAGCCGCAAAGATCGGAATCACGAGCGTCGTGCTGGCCACCGCCTTCGGCGTGCTGCTGTACTCCTCGCTCGGCGAGAGCCTGCAGTACTACAAGTACGTCGATGAGGTGATGGCCGAGCCGGCCTCCTGGCACGGCAAGAACATGCAGGTCCACGGCTACGTGGTCAAGGGCTCCATTGCCCGCAAGCCCGACACGCTCGAGTGGCGATTCGACTTACAGCGGAACGGGAAGGTCGTGCGCGCTTATTACACGGGCATCGTGCCCGACACCTTCAAGGCGGAGTCCGAGGTCGTTCTCACCGGTACCCTCAACGACCAGGGCTTCCATGCCACCGAGATGACCGCGAAGTGCCCGTCGAAGTACGACGCGGCGCCCATTGGAACGGCCATGCCCTCAGGCGGAGCCTAGACGCGATGTCGTCCCTGGGCTACTACCTGCTGCTGGCGGCGTTCGTCGTCTGTGCCTACGCGGCGGCCATCTCGGTAGCCGGGGCGCGTCGGCGCTCGCGAGCGCTCATCGAAAGCGGCATCGGGGCGTTCTACCTGGTGGCGGCTCTGATGGCGGTGGCGTCCGCCGTCATCGTCTATTCCTTCGTCGTCGGCGACTTCTCGATCAAATACGTCCAGCGCTACTCGGATTCGGTGCAGCCCCTCTTCTACCGGTTGACGTCGTATTGGGGCGGCCTCGACGGCTCGATCATGTTCTGGGTCACGCTGTTGTCGTTCTTCGGCTCGGCGGCGATCTACATCAACCGCGAGCGGCATCGCGAGCTGATTCCGTACGTGGTGGCGGTCATCTCGGTCGTGAAGATGTTTTTCCTCTTCCTGATGATCGTCCACAATAACCCGTTCGAGACCTTCCTCACGCAGAACCCGACCGACGGCGCAGGGCTGGATCCGCTGCTCCAGAACTTCTACATGGTGATCCACCCGCCGACGGTGTACCTCGGGTTCGTCGGCCTGACGATTCCGTACGCCTTCGGCATGGCCGCGCTCATCACCGGCCACCTCGACGACTCGTGGCTGCGCGCGGTGCGGCGCTGGACGATGATCGCCTGGCTGTTCTTGTCGATCGGCCTGTGTCTGGGCATGCTCTGGGCGTACGAGGAGCTTGGCTGGGGCGGCTACTGGATGTGGGATCCGGTCGAAAACGCGGCCCTGCTCCCGTGGTTCACCGCCACGGCGTTCCTGCATTCCGTCATCGTGCAGGAGCGGCGCGGCATGCTGCGCGTCTGGAACGTGGCGCTCATCATCACGACCTTCTTCCTGACCATCTTCGGCACGTTCATGACCCGGTCGGGCGTGGTGCAATCGGTGCACGCGTTCGGCGAGGACCCGGAACTGGCACGCCTGTTCACAGCCTTCATGGTGTTGACCGTCGTCTTCAGCTTCGGCTGGGTGATCTATCGGCTGCCGCTCCTGCGCGCGCGCAACGAGCTCGACTCATGGGTGTCGCGCGAGGCCGCGTTCCTCGTCAACAACTGGATCCTGCTCTTTTCGGCGTTCTTCGTGCTCTTTGCCACGATGTTCCCGACGCTGAGCGAGGCCGTTCGCGGGGAGCGGCTGACTGTGGGACCGCCGTTCTTCAACCAGTGGATGCTGCCGATCGGGCTCTGCCTGCTGCTGCTCACGGGCGTCGGGCCGCTCCTGGCCTGGCGCAAGTCCACGATCCTCAATCTGCGCGACCAGTTCATGATTCCGGTGACGCTCGGGGGCATCGCCGCCGGCGTGGTGGTGGCTCTCGGCGTGCGTGTGTGGGCATCGGGCATCTGCTTCGCGCTCAGCGCGTTCGTGATCGGGACCATCGGCCAGGAGTTCTGGCGCGGGGCGCGCGTGCGACAGCAGTCCACCGGCACCGACGTCTTCACGGCGCTCGTCGGCCTGGTGGGCCGCAACAAGCGGCGCTATGGCGGCTACGTCGTACACCTCGCCATCGTGCTCATCTTCTTCGGCTTCGCCGGAGAGGGCTTCAAGCAGAAGGAAGAAGCGTCGCTCAAGCCGGGACAGCAGGTGAAGGTTGGAAGCTTCCTCGTCCGGCACAACGCGCTGTCGGTGGCCGACGACGGCCAGAAGCAGATGATCACCGCGCACGTCACCGTGACGCGCGATGGCCAGACCTTCGCGGAGATGTATCCGGCGAAATGGATCTTCCGCAAGCACGAGGACGTGCCGACCACTGAAGTGGCGATTCAGCGTGGGTTCGCGCAGGACATCTATGTGGTCCTCGCCACCTTCGACGCCGCGACGCAGACCGCCAACCTATCGATCGACATCAATCCGCTCGTGAACTGGGTGTGGATGGGTTTCGGGCTCATGGCCCTGGGTGTGGGCATCTCGCTCCTGCCCGACACGATGTTCGCGTTCGCCGGCGCGGCGCTGCCGGCCAACGCCGCCACGACTGCGTTGCTGCTGCTCGCCGTCGTGCTCTCGCAGGGAGTGGCGCTGGCGCAGGACACGGTGCCGGCGATCCAGCGGAGCGACCTCGAGAAGCGATTGGAAGCCGATCTGATGTGCACCTGCGGCTGCCGGCTGCCCGTGGGCACGTGCGGGATGATGAACTGCCACGGCAAGGCGGAGCAGCAGAGCAAGATCCGGCAGCTCGTCTCCGAGGGCAAAGACCACGACGCGATCCTCGCCACCTTCGTCCGCGACGCCGGCGGCGAGCAAATCCTGTCCCGCCCCCGGGATCGCGGCTTCAACCGCCTGGCGTGGTTCTTTCCGTATGCCGTCGCGGTCGCGGGGCTGGTCGGTATTGTCTTCACGGCCCGTCGATGGTCGCGGCGCGAGGACTCGTCTCCTGCGGCCACCATCGTCGATCCAGCCATCGATGCGCGTCTCGAAGATGAGCTCCGAGACCTCGACTAGGGACTTCACGACGCCCGGCGCGCAGACGCTTCCGCCCTGGCAACTCTTCGCG
>Ga0193753_10004329_pt1 | contig 10182 bp, 6 predicted proteins | sample H1c2metaG_FD_144925 | JGI IMG/M metagenome (GOLD analysis project Ga0193753, IMG submission 144925) | Soil microbial communities from a riparian zone of the East river system, Colorado, United States - H1c2 | ecosystem: Environmental > Terrestrial > Soil > Riparian zone | place: USA: East River... | reverse complement strand
TTACCACAATTAATACAATGTTGCCGACGAATAGAAGACCTGAATTGAGCGTAATTATTTTGTACAGCATCAGCGGTATCAGCAAGAAAAGCAGGAACCGTTCAATAACTGGTGTATTCTTTTCGTGCAAAAACGTCAACAGGTTTCCGTCCGTCTCATTCCGGAAAACATAAAATGTGTTTACTGCCACGGAGGCAATCGTAACTATTACACCCAACACGATAAGTTGATCGGCGCCAGGGAGGTGCAGCATTTTAAAACTATAACCAACCAACGAAAGGATAATTCCACTGACGACACCTAAAATTCTAAGTGCGCCTTTTTTATCATGGTTCGAATATATTCCGGAGAAAGTGCTTACCAGCAACGCGGTAGCCATGCACCCGAAAGAAATGAGAAGTAGCTCATCGGTAAACTGCAAATGCATGAGCTTAAACAAGATGCTGATGAAAAATAATGCTGCCGTGGCAAAAGTAAGACCGCGGGAGAGGATGAATCTTTTTCTGATCGTTTCCATAGCTTCACGTTGGATGGTTTGTAGCTGATCTTTAGGTATGTGGTGAATGACACGTTGCAGGGCATCTTCAAAAGATTGCCCTTGCTCCATTTGTTTCTCGATGTCGCAAGCGACGTGGTCAACCATTTCATCAAGAAGGGGATTGAAGGTAAGTCCCTGCTGCTGGAGCGAGATCCTGAGTTTAATGCGTTGAGGTGCCGTCAGCATGTTCCGATCTTTAGGCTGACATTTGGTTTGTAGCCATCGCCAAGAATTGTAGTCAGTATCTCTGTAAATCGCTGGAGCTCCGAGATCTTTATTTTGGCCAGCTTTCTGCCAGAAGGTGTTAGAGAATAATATTTTCTTGCGCGGGTATCAACAACTTCTGTGGATGTCACAAGAGTACCTTCAGCTTCAAGCTTATATAAAATAGGGTACAGCGCACCATATGTTAGATTGATTTCCCCCTGAGAAAGTTCGGCGACGCGCTGCGTGATTTCATAACCATACATTCGCTTTGTTTGGGCCAGAAGCCTCAAAATGATGGTTTTAAGCATGCCCCTGATGAACTCTTTAGATTCCATTATATTTAAGTTACTTAAATATAATAAAAAATCAATTATTAACAAAACTAAAACAAAAACCGCATATCGGAAGCCATGGGACCTCCGTTATACGGTGGAAAAAAGATTGTTAGTGGGGGTGTTTTAATTGACAAACGGCCTGCACAAAGTGTCAGTTGCTGCTTGCTGTTTTATCCAGCCACTGGATAGGCGCCAAAGCAACCTCGTTTGCTGATTCTTTCGCGCTATAATAGAGGGTCAGTGTGTGACCGCCTTTCTTGAACGCAGTAATCTCCTTTACTGAGCAAGACATCGCATCTTTTACAGTCTTATCGACATCGGGGAACCGCCATTCTTTTAATGATTTATTTTGCTCGTCTTTCAGCGTGATCTTCCGTGACGTTCCCGTCGCGCCGCAGTGACTGTAATAAACGCGCAGCTGGTCTGTCGAGGTTTCGTCCAGGAGCAGCGCCGGCGTTGCTTTACGATTGTACATGCTCTCCTGCAAAACCATCTTGTTGTTCAGGTAGACTTCAAAGTAGTCGGTACCTGGCATCAACGCAAAGGATGAAAGCACCATGAAAAAAGACAGTGCGGCAAGGCACCGTGTTACATGAATTTTCGGTTTCATAATATGTCGTCGTTAAGTTCAATCGAAGAGCAGTTTGCTCTCCCTTTCTATAGACAATAACGCGACGTTATCCGTGAAAGATCAAAGCGTTTGATCAAGGGTATGGTTTTCTTGACGAAGAGAACATACAGAGAGTGAAAAGTTAATGGTGAAAAGTTCTCCGGAAGTTGCCAGAGCGATTCTTCGATGGAAGCGATTTGAGAATGTGAAGGTCACGAGCGCATGAGGTAATGAGGTTCGGGTGGTAGGGGTAGGCATGTGCTACTGAGGTGATGAGGTTCAATTCGTTGGAGCATCATCATAAGGTGCATCGTGAAAACTGTGCGGTACCCAACCTCATCACCTCAGTAGTACTAACGCCCACCTAAGAACCCGGACCTCATTACCTCATTTTCATTTCTTTCGCAACAGTTTGAGGCAGGTCAAAGAGCGTGCGGCTGGAGCGGCCGTGCTGTTAAAAGTAGTTAAATACTTATAACAATGACGTAACAAAAACTTTTCACCTTTCACTATTCACTTTTCACTCAAAGGTATTTTTCAACGTCTTCCGCCGTGATCTCGTCGCCACCCATGATCACAAGGCGTTCAATGACGTTGCGCAGCTCCCGAATGTTGCCTGACCAGTGATGCTTTTCCAATTCGGCCAGCGCATCGGGATGGATCGTTTTTTTTCGGGCTCCGTATTCTTCTGCTATATCTTCAAGGAACTTATCCGCCAGCAAGGGGATGTCGCCAGCGCGTTCATTCAATGCTGGTACTTTGATCACAATGACGCTGAGCCTGTGATACAAGTCTTCCCGGAATTTATTTTCATCGATCTCTTTTTTCAGGTCTTTGTTCGTCGCCGCGATCACACGCACGTGAACCGGGATCTCCTTATCGCCTCCGACGCGCGTTATTTTATTTTCCTGTAGCGCCCGAAGTACTTTAGCCTGCGCAGATAAGCTCATGTCGCCGATCTCATCAAGGAACAATGTTCCACCTTCTGCCTGCTCGAATTTTCCCAGCCGTTGTTTTATGGCTGAAGTAAAAGAACCTTTTTCATGACCGAACAATTCGCTCTCAATAAGTTCGGAAGGTATCGCAGCGCAGTTCACCTCCACCAGTGAACCATTTGACCGCTTGCTTTTTTCATGTATCCAACGCGCTACAAGTTCTTTACCCGACCCGTTCGGCCCTGTGATCAATACGCGCGCATCAGTGCCAGAAACCTTTTCGATCATTTCTTTGATCTGCTTCAATGCGTCTGATTCTCCGATCATCTCGTTTTTGCGCGAGATCTTTTTCTTTAACGTTTTGGTTTCTTTTACCAGTGTGGATTTATCGAGCGCATTCCGGAGCGTTATTTCCAGCCTGCCCAGATCAAAGGGTTTTTGAAGGAAATCGAAAGCTCCCTTTTTTACTGCTTCGACAGCGATATCGATCGTTCCATGGGCAGATATGACGATAAAGTTCGCGCCGATGCCGGACTCCTTCGCCTTTTCAAGCACCTCAAGCCCATCCATCTTTGGCATCTTGATGTCGCAAAGGCAGAGATCGTAGTTGCCTTGCTCGAGTTTTTTATAACCCTCCTGGCCGTCGGCGGCCTCGTCGACATCATGGTCTTTTTCTTCCAGGATCTCTTTTAATATGGATCTTATCTTGCCGTCGTCTTCAATGATCAGGATCTTTGACATCGTGTATAGTTATGAATTAAAAATAGAAAAACCTGTCAGCTTTTGTGTACTGACAGGTTTTTAAAAATAAGCATGCCTGTAAGCCGGGTTCTGTTTCCGCCGAGGCGGACCCCTATCATTTATCTGGTCCAGTCATCGCTGACAGGATCAATCAGTCTACCCGTCACGCCAATTACTAGCGGGCAGCTAGCCACTTTGCAGTGAGCGTGACCTATTTGACCTTTCAGCACGTAAGGTTTACCTAACCTCATGTCACCATGATAGCAGGTGAGCTCTTACCTCACCTTTTCACCTTTTCCCCAACAAGTCGGGGTAGTTTATTTTCTGTGGCACTTTCTGTCCCCCGGCTTGCGCCAGGGTCCTTCCCGTTAAGAAGTACGTTGCCCTATGCTGCCCGGACTTTCCTCCCCGCCGGCGTGAAACCAACGAAGCGATAAGGCGGCTATGCTCAAGCGCAAAGGTGAATAAAATAGAGTGAATAGTGAATAGTGAAAAGTGAAATCGTTCTTTTAGGGTATCCTCCTTAAAGGTCCTCCTTAGAATTTGTGATGGTTCCCTTGAATTCTTAACCGTAGCGTTAGCGAAGGAGTGCACCTTTCACTTTTCACTATTAGTTTTTCACTCTTTGCTAGTGAATGTCTTTTCCGGTGAGTTTCCACTCATAATGATCGGCGAGCTGAGCAACCTCCTGGATCATCTCTTTGATCTGATCTTGAGAAACCGTTGATGCAAGGCATGACGCTTCGATCTTCAAATATCCTTCATCAACCACGAATTTACAGTAGTCGAACCGGCCGTTCTGTTCCATCAGATTCTTGAGGTCGATGCTGTTGCTGAACTCACAAACCTTGGAGGTAAAGAGTGCCTGGTCTCTTCCAGAGACAGCGCTTGTCTGTGTAATAGCAAGAACGGTTTGGAAACGGCTGCCATCGATCGGAACGACGAGGACAGACTTCGTGTGATCATAATCGGTGTACTGGCCACCGATCTGCTCAGCATATTGCTGAACATAGTTCATGATTTTCATGGTAGGGGGATTGTTAGCTTATGGGAAGTTATGAAAATTCCACGGGCGGAGGGGGAGGTATAACTTTTTAATTTTTGATCGTTCAAAAGTAAAAAGGATGGAATTTTACTCCCTTTTCTGAGAAATCGAGTGTGGGAGCAGGAAGCTTGATCATGCTCGCTAAAGCGATGACCGTGTTCACAAACTTCGAACGCGATTTGATAGCGCGAAGATCAAAATCGATCGACAAATAGTACTGGCGATAGGGCGTAGGATAACCCGCGGCCACGTTTTGACTGTCCCTGGCGTACACCATTCCTTCCGCGCCGTAGCCGACGGCCAGGTTAAGCCACTTTGGGAAACGCACAAACTTGTCCATGTCAAACGAAAGCCAATAGGTCTGGCCGTTATAATCTTTGAACATCTCTGACGTCAATACATGCCCCAGCACATTGGGTCGCTTCGGTGCGTAGTGAGTTTGATGGAAGGAGTATTTAGGATAGATCCTGAGTTCCTTCCACAGCAGCGTCTGACCCAAATAAAACGCTGCCCCTCCGGCATTGGCCAAAAGGTCTCCCGAAGACATTCCATAGGCTGAGGAATACCCGTCCAGGATCTCTATCGGTATCATCATACCAAGACCAACCAGTGAACCGACCAGGTCAGCCTTCGCGGGCTTTACCTGGGCCCAACGCAGGGCGGACGCCCAACCGTAGCTCAGATAAAACGCCGAATAAAAGTGTCCCACTTTATCGACCTGTTTCCACTCTGCGTTGTCATTGAACGTGTGAAACGATTGCTTCGGATTGTCCTTATACCAAAGCTCATTCAGCCCTATCAAGGCAATGCTGTACGCAGCGGTGGATCCAATGATGAGTCCGGCCAGTCGCTGTTTGTTGAGATGTGTTGAATCAGGCCGCTGGCCAAATGCCAAGCTTGTCGGTACAACGAGAAAAATCAGAAGGAGTCTAATCACTGCCATCCTTTTTCAGCGCGTCCGTATTTATTGAAGCCCGTTCCTGCTCCTTTTTTTTCCTGCGTGACGATGCAAAAATATCGCGAAGCTCATCGAAACTTTGGGTATGAATAAGGCTCGCACCGGTAGTCAGGTACGTTTGGTTGCTAACCGATGTGAGGATCGTATTTGTATTGGTCCTGCTATACATCTTGACGCGTAGTTTACCATCGGCGGTAAGCTTATAATCAACACTCCAGTCCCCTGCCACGTTGGTGGGACTTGACTGCGTTGCAGTGCCTTGCGTGCTGCTGTTGAAATATGTTCCATCGCCCGTTACCCGCAATCTGCCGTTGAGGAAAGTGTAAGAGAAGCGCAGCTGAAATGTATTAAATGACTCCTGATCCATGGAGGCAACGTCCACGTCGATCTCGAGGTTTTCATCGACCTGGCTCATCCAGTAACTGAGCTGATTGGATAGCATTTCACTCAAACTGCTTGCGACTGAGCCGCTTGTATTGAACGATTCGGGAGGTGAGAACCGACGTAGAATAATGAGGCTGAACACCTGGCGTTTCAGTTCCTGTTCGTCCAGCTTAGCTTTGAAGGCCGTAAAAGCAAGATCAAGATTAATACCTCTTCCAGAACCGTCTTCCACATTCTGCGGAAGGTCTCTTGCAAGGATATCAAAATTGATAGTTGGAGAGAGCATTGGTCCATCAATGAACAGGACCACCTGCACTGGATATTTTCTGCGCAGCTGCGTCGAGCTTTGGGTTGTTTCACTCTGAACGAGCGGGTAGAGCGAGGCTAACTGATTATAGGAAGCATCGATGTCCATAATAGCTTCGTATGGATCTCCGAACCACGTGATACGACTTCCCTTTTTTATTTCAAACTCCTTGTTGATGATATCATACAACGTGAAATTGTACCGTCCCTCCGTGAACTCAAAGGGTCCAAACATATTGAACTCTCCCTTTGAATCGACTTGAAGTTTCAATTCGCCATTGCCACGACCGCGAATGATATCGCCGGACTTAACGTCAAAAATGATCTCGCAATAAGCGTCGGGCGTCACATCGAGGTCGAGATCAAACGTTACCCCGGTGAGGTTGACCTTATTCCTATTGGCAATTTGTTTGATGACCTTTTGGGTCATCGTTGTGTCGGTGAAGTTGACGAACCTGATAAATTCTTTTTGTTCAGTTGACGAACCACCGCTGACAGGGATGTACACTTTTGTATTTTTTTCGGTACGCGCTGACGAGTAGATCTTCAGGTTCGCCAGCAAGCCCCTGAACTGCACGGTACCCGTTGCATATGCCTGCCCGAAAAAAAGCGAGTTGTCCTTGTTTGTCGTATTCAACACCTGGAAATTGGCAAAGGAAGCATCGATACCAATCGACATGCTCCCGAAATTGATGTGATTGATCGCACCATTGAGTTTACCCTTGTTTCTATAAGTGTCAGTTAATTCAATATCCTTGAAATAAATTGAGTTTGAGGTTAAGCCGATCTTACCGGATATATGATACAGGGTTTTAAGATAGACGATCATAAGCTGACCATCACCAATGGTTCCTTCCCCACTTATATCGGGAGCGTCCAGTGTACCCGTTATTTTGAAATCGCCGGAAACCGTACCCGTTATGTTGCTGATGATGTCCTCAAGAAACGGCTCGATGATACTGAGACTTGCCTTGTCCAGCTTGGCCACAAGGTCCAACGGACTGGTCTTGTCTCGTGGATCATATTCGCCGGCAAGATTCAGTATGCGATCCTGCAGCCTGTCAATGTACAGGTTCGTTTCAAATTTATTAGCTGCCGTATCCCAGCGATTCTGCCCCGTTACGTCACCCACGGCAAATTCGTCAATGGTCAAATCTTTGATGTGCAGGTTATTTTGTATTGAAGGTTTCGTGTAATAGTGACTCATGTCAACCTGCGCATCCATGATGCCGGTGAACTTCTTCCTTGAAATAGTATTCAAAAGGGATAGGTCAAGTTGCTTGATCGAAAGCGAAAGTACCTGTGATGGATCTTCTGAGACATCGCCCGTTAGGCCGACAGACTGTTCCCTATTGTCAAGCGCCATGTTCCGGAATTTCCAATCGTTGCCCTGGATGGTCAGGCTATTCCCCTCTGCAAAGTGCCATTGCCTTTCAAGTAGATTCAACGTGGAGGGCTCCATTGCGATTCGTGTGCTGTCTTCCATAAAGTTGACCGAACCTTTTAGTCGCACGTAATTTGTCTGCCCATCCTGGTCAGCGTCTAATCCAAAATCGATGTGGTTTTTGTTCCACACGCCTTCCATTAGGAGGTTTTTGGTTTTTAGCGTTGAACCTATTTGTTGTTTGTCTGAGGCAAGTGAAAATACCGCGAGCACATTGGTGCTGTCCGCTATTTTGGAAGCCGTGAGATCCATTTCCGTATTGAGGAAAACGTTGTTGTTGTACCGGAGGGAATCGAAACCCGCATATGCCTGAAATATGGTGGTATACCCGCTGGTGAATGTTCCATGCACTACTGTATTGGGTGATACGTCTACGTCAAGGCTCAGCAGGTGAGCCAATGGTTTTATATCTTTTAACGTGACCGTTAGATCGGCCTGATATGCCTTTGGACGGATGGTCTTTTGCCGGTAGTAATTTGCTGTAGCCACGGCGTTGTTCTGGATGTTCAAACCAATTTCTTTGGAAAGAGAGCGGATGTTGTAATAGAGGTCCGACATATAGTAAGCGCCCTTGATCTCTACATCCGCCAACGAGGTTTGAAGCAGGAACGACCGGTACTCATCGGTATGTTGTGCATTGAGCTGGATGCTTTCCAGTTTAAGCGATTCGCCGTTAAAGTCGATCTGAAAATTCTTGAAACTGGCAATCCCCTCCAATGAGTCGAGCGTCAGACCCCTGATGTCGGCAATAAAATCCGCGCGCAAAAAGATGCTGTCCTTGGTCAGCTTGAGATTATGCAGGTAGGCAGTGTCAAGTGATGCCTGGATATTAATACTATTCACTCCATCGCGAAGGTCAATTGACCCTCTGGCTTTGATCTGAAGATTTGGATCGTCTATCTGAAGAAAACCGTCGAAGCGTTCCGAAGCAACGCGCGCATTGGTGAGTATGTTCCGGTAATTATAACCTTTGAACCCGATTGAATGGACCTCACCGTTCAGTCTGAAATCCGCTGTCTGTTGGGTGAGGCCGGACCCGGTAACCTTGCCATCCATGGTCACGCGCTGAAATGTAATCGTATCATTGAAATATTTGCCGAGTTCAAAGGAGACCAGTGATAGCGAACCGCGATATACTGACTTGTCGATATTTTTCTCATTCACCTTGAAGTTGATGTCTGATCTGATTGTACCAAGCCGGGTGGAAAAACTGCCATTTGCCACAAAGTCTGTTGGATACCCCAGGAATTGCCCATTCATGGTGAGCCGCCCTAAGGGTGAGATCCGCTGCATAGTGGCATCGTTAAAGAGAAAAGCCAGGTCACGCGGATCAACCACAGAGTTCTTCAGGTTGACGATCATGAACGTCTCATTGATGTTGGGCAGGCCATCCATATCGATCGAACCGGCCAGGTGTGATTTCCCAATGTCAATTTTCATGTCCCTGAACTTGAACTTATTGACCCTGCCATCATACACGCCGTTGAGCATAAAAGATTGACCAACCTTTTCGATACCCGGAGCAAAGAGAGCCAGGTCGTTGGGGTCAATGAAGGTGTTGCTCAGGTTCGCGTGGATGGTTACCCTGTCAACAATATCATTGAGATCCAGCAGCTTCTCGTATTTGAAGATCACGGTGTCGGAGACGGTACTTTTCCCGGCATGCAGGTTCAGTCCAACAAATTCCATTGATTTTTGACAAACGCGAAAGAACGTTGATATCTGATTGACGCTGAACTTTGTTTGAAGATCCTGGGCGATCAGCGTTTGCAGGTTGAATTCGGTCGTGTCCCCCAGAATAACAAAACTGTTCAGCTGGCCTTCGTCAACGCGAAGCGAAAAATGCTGGTAGTCGAAACCGGTGCGAATACTATCCCGATCCTGATCGATGTAGGTGAACTGGCTGTTGTTGACGAACGCTTCGCCAATATTGATCCGGGGACTTTTACCACCACCACTACCGCTGCCAGCGTAGCCTGCGTTCACGTTGGCAATGAATACGTTCATGTTAAGATCTCGCAAGGAGTCAGGTTCATTGATCTTGGTCAGAAACACGTGAGCACTATCAACATAGACACCATCGATGTTTACATGCTGGTTGCTCAGCAGCTGCATCAGTTTGAAATTTATGAGGATCTCTTTCGCCCTGATCATTTTATTTCCTTCCGGATCATAGACGGCGACGCCATCAAGCTCGAGCCTGTCAAACCATAACATCCGGAAGTTTTGGATGGAAGTTCTGAACCCCGTAACGTGCGTAAAATCCTTTAGAAACTTGTTGATGAAGTACTTTTGAACGGGCGGCATTTGCAGCACCAGAAATGCCGAAATGGTGAAGAAGAGGATGGCCGTAAAAGTGTAGGCGAATATTTTACCTACCCTATTTTTGATAACTTGCAGGTTCATTTGTTAACACATGCGTTGCGTTATCCTTGCCATTGAATCTTCTTGCGACGAGACGTCAGCCTCCGTAATAATAAACGGCAAGGTACTTAATAATATTATCGCCACCCAGGCCATACACCAAAAATACGGGGGTGTGGTGCCCGAGCTGGCGTCCCGCGCACATCAGCAAAACATCGTTGCCGTGGTCATGGAGGCCCTGGACGGTGCCCATGTGAAAGCAACGGATCTGAATGCCATTGCGTTCACGCGGGGCCCTGGGCTGCTGGGATCCTT
>Ga0193753_10004328_pt1 | contig 10183 bp, 8 predicted proteins | sample H1c2metaG_FD_144925 | JGI IMG/M metagenome (GOLD analysis project Ga0193753, IMG submission 144925) | Soil microbial communities from a riparian zone of the East river system, Colorado, United States - H1c2 | ecosystem: Environmental > Terrestrial > Soil > Riparian zone | place: USA: East River... | reverse complement strand
AGCCGTTGCGCGCATAAAGCAGCACCGCGAGGGCGAATCCGTAAGTAAGGACCCGCGCGAAGAACAAATAGGCGACCGGCAGCCCGGTCCATTGGGTGTTCTCCAGCATCTCTAAAGGCAGGCGACTGAGAGTGTAGTAAAAGTACCCGCCGATCGCCGACAATGCCGCACTCGCGATCAGCAGATAACGCTCATCATAATCCCAATCGAATGCCAGCAACGGTCGATGCGCCGTCCACGCACCCACCCAGCACATGACAGCGGAGAGAATGGCCAGGATAAGCGTCGATTCCAACGCACCCGGCGGCAGGAATCGATCATGCGCCAACCCAACGAATTGCGGCAAGATGAATGCCGCGAAAACACATCCCGCAAGAAAGGGGTACTGATAGATTCCGTCGCGGGTAAACAAGCCTTGAGCGATCAGCAGAAGGCACGCAACTGCAAACATGACGACCAAGGGCTCGATCACGTGCCGAAGCCCCGGGACGTCCCACCGAGCACGGTCAGCAGCGATTGGCTGTAATGGCCAAAATCGAAGACGGCGGCTTGGCGACGGGCGTTATCCGCCATCTGTCGACGCAACGCTGCATCCTTCGCCAGCCGGAGCACCGCTTCCACGATCGCCTCGCTGCTTCGAACCGGCACCAAGATGCCGTCGAGATTATCGCGAACGATGCTACCGCAATTGGGTGTGCAGATGACGGGCAGGGAAGCCGAGAGAGCCTCGTATATCGAGGTCGCGGATCCTTCGCACAGTGACGGCAGCAGAAAAGCGTCGGCCCAAGCGAAATGCTGGAGCATTTCAGAATGCGGGACTGAGCCAATCAACTCTAAATTCTCAGGGCAAAGGCCGGCGATTTCGGCGTTGCATTCCAGCCCGCCGACCAGGCGGAATATGGCTTCCTTTCCCACCTTCCTGGCCGCGTCGATCAGATATGGGCTGCCCTTCCTTAATCCGACAGCGCCCACGGTCAGTACGCGCAATGGTCCGAGACGACTTTCCCGTGGTTCACACCTAAAGCGTTGGTCTACTCCGTAGTTGACCACGACACAACGCTCCCGAGGTCCACCGCTTGCCGCGATGCTATCTCGCACAAAGTCAGATCCGCAGATAATGGTGTCCGCGATACGCCATTCGGACTCCTCGCGCCGGCACAGCCTCTCGAAGTCCTTTCCGGCCTCCATCGGCTTCTGCCAGGCGGGGAATCGTTTCCGCTCTTCCTGCAGCAGATTATTTTCGAACCGAAGTGGTGCGATGGTCTGTTCGACGATTGCTCGTCGCTTGCCGGCGCTGGCGGCTTCCAGAATCTCGAGGCCGGCGGTGTTGTAGACGTAGACTCCGTCGGCCTCGCCGAGCCCATGCGTGATGACCTTGTTACAGAGCGTTCGCCCCGCCCATAGAAAGGCGCGAGTGAAATCTCCGCGAGAGCGCGCACGTCGCCTTCGATGAGCATAACGAAGCCCCAGGAGGTTGAACGCGGTGACACGGTCGGATGGAACGCCCTTTGCCGTGCGGCCGGCAATGCGTCGAAAATCTCTCGGCTGTATCGGCTCCGGCAGCGCGCTACACCATTGCGGCCAACCAAAATTGCCATAGAGATCAGTGAACAGGCGTTCGAGTTGGTTGGCCGCATATAGTATCCGAGGGACGGCGTAGTGCATTCGAGCGCCCAGCTGCGCAACTACGTAGCTCATCCTTCGGCCGATCGCGGTGCCTGGGCGGTATCCGGCAGCGCCGCAGCGCGCCAGTTCACCCGCAAATGCTTGCTTCCGTACGATGTAAACCAGATATGAAGGCCGACCGGAGCTGCGAGGCCAACGAGCATGATGCCGTCAGACGCCCCGAGCAGCCAGCCTATGGTGCCGATCCCACCGAGAACAGCGGCGCAAGCCGACAGTGCCGCCACCGCCTGGCTCTCGCTGAAGCCCGCGTCCAGCATCAAATGATGGAGATGCAGTCTGTCGCTCGAAAGTGGACTCCTTCCAGCCGCCAGACGCCTGACGGCGAGGCTCAGGGTGTCCGTTGCCGGGATAGAGAAAATCCACAGCACCGCGACAGGCGATAATCCCTGCCCGCTCCCGGGTTGCGAAACAGCGATGGCGAGGAAACCAAGGACGCCACCGAGCATCATGCTGCCTGCGTCCCCCAGAAACACGCCGGCGCGGCTCCGCCAAGGGTGACGCAGGTTGAATCCGAGAAACCCGATGACACAGAAGGCGGCCAGGATCGAAATCGAGAATTCACCATCCAGGCCGAGCGCCGATGCTGCAATCCCAAACCAGAACAGCGACCCAAGCGTCAGGCTTCCGGCGAGGCCATCGATGCCATCCATCATGTTGATCGCATTGATAAGGCCAACCATGGCCAGAATGGTGACCGGAATTGCCCATTGCAGCGGCAGCAGGTGGTCCGCCGGAAGGAACCCGATATGTCGAACGAAGTGCGCACTGGGCAGAACCATCAACCCGGCGCAGGCCGTCTGCGCAAACAGCTTAATCGACGCCCGAACATCGTAAAGGTCATCCACAACACCTAAGACAACAAGCAGGGACAGGCCCAGCAGGAATCCCGTGTATCCATCAGGCCAATGCTTGAGCAGCAGAGTCGCGACAGCAAAAGCGACGAAGACGGCAGCTCCCACCAGGGGAATCTGGCCGTTATGGCGCTTGCGACCGACAGGAATGTCGACCAAGCCTATCAACGTCGAAAATCGCCCCATGAGAGAGATGAGAACGATCGAAAGCAACAACGCGTTCATGCAACTAAGAGCAAGATCTCTCATGACCGATGCCCGATGGGTTATCGTTGTCGCCAATGTCTCTGTTCGGCGCCATCATGCGGAGTTGGAGTCACCTAAACCATTCATCAATTCGAGTATTCGGCGGAGGGAAAGAGGTAGAGACCGGGATACTTCCGCTGAAGTAAGGAGCGCCTCGAGTCTGGCGCGCCTGCGAACTGGTGCAGCGCGCGACCATGATCGCGATGTTGGATAATTGGGTGGAGTCACTAAAGAAGTATGGCTCGGGACGAGCCGGTCAATGGGTTTCCAGGGCCTGCGCCAGTCGTTCGACGCATCGCTCCCAACGATAACCCTCGGCCCGGATACTGCCTCTTGCTATATATTCTGCACGCGCCGCCGCGTCGCGTGAGAACCACCGGATCGCCTCCACAACGGACCCGGTCTCTTCAGGATCAAGGAGAAGACCCGCCTTGCCAACGACCTCCGGCAGCGCACCGCGGTTCGAGGAGATGACCGGCGTGCCCGCCGCCATCGCCTCGACAACGGGAATGCCAAAGCCTTCGTAACGGGACAGGAAGACCGCGGCTGTTGCGTCGTGCAATAGACTCGCCAGTCGTTCAGTGGGAATGTGTTGCAAGAGCTGGATGTTTCCGACCGCAAGGGCGGGCGTGGTGAATGCGGACTCGCCTCTGCCCGCCACAAGGATGCGGAGTTCTGGCAATTCTTGGCTGAGCTTTTGGGCAACTCGAAGGATCAGGTCTCCGCCTTTTCGTCGTGTTAATCCGCCGACCACTACGATGTAAGGTCTCTCGCCCATTTCGCTGCGCAGCCCGTCTTTGGCGGCAAAATAGAGTGGGTCCACGCCATTCCCAACCACGGCCACTCGATCCGATTTTACGTTAAGCAGCTTGCACAATCTGCCTTTGGTGAATTCCGACGCCGCAAGAATACAAGAAGAATGCTTAATGATCGGCGCCATCATTCTTGACCAGCGCCGCCGAAACGCCAGATGCTCCCGTGTTCCCGACCACGGTAGATCGGATTCAAACGCATGAAGATCGTGGACGGTCACCGCGAGCCGTGGCCGTCGTGTTGCGATGTAGACCTCGGTCGGCGAATAGATCCAGTCGGCATCGCCGCACCAGTAGTCTGCCTTAGGGTAGTTGGTCCGCTCCCACAGCGCCTCCAGCCACCGTCGCCCCAGAGGCAGCCCGCGGGCAGCAATACCGGCGAGGGGATTGCCCTCCGATATCTTCTCGTCTCGATCCAGCTGATTTCTGGGTGCGAGAACATTAACATCCATCCCCGGCCGCTGCGAGAGCCCGCGGGTCATGTGGATAAGATGTTGGCCGACACCAGTGGGCATCACCGTGCCCCTGTGCAACTGCACATATGCCGACACTTTCATCGCGGCCGGATTTCGTCGGCGCAGAAGCGGCACATCGCGGTTGCCTCACCCAAGGCTGGAGTCAGTGGTTGAAGAAAAGGCTCGACCGATAGGCCGATCATATCGAATGACGCCGGCAGGCTCACCTCGGCAAACCCGCTGCCTTCGCTTTCCCAACTCGATGCTGCAATTGCCTCCAACTTATTTCACCCAGCTGCTGAGGCAGTAACTCAAGAGTGACATGGCCTCTAAAGCAGCGTCATCTTCTTTGCCGAGAAAGCCTCTGCATAACGTCCAGGGGCGCGACATTCCAGCCCACGGAGGCGCGCTAGACCTCGAAACGTCTCGACGTCGAACCAGTCTTTTGAGCGTTGAGAGCCGAAATGCCTGAGAAGGAGCTCGATTTTGCGCTCCATTGCCTGTTCGGTCAGCGGGATGTAAAGATTCGAACGCTCCAGGTCTCCGTCCCATTTCGGAATCTCATATTCGAGTATGAGGTGATCCCTGAATGTGTTCCAAGTGAGCTGGCTGATTTCACGATGATCCTGGTGTGCGTCTGTGGAACGATGCGTAAATATCACGTCCGGATTGGTCTGTTTCGACATCTCCGCCATCCATTCCTTGATCGCGCCGCCTTCGTAAGGGAAGTAGCTGTCACGGAATTCAGCGAGATGAAGCGTTACGCTGCACGCCCCTTCGAGAAACGCGGCAGCCGACGCTTTTGCCTCCACTGCCCGCGCCCCGGCCGCGCTGAGCACGCACCAGTGGACGTCAAGGAGTACGCCGGCGGCTATCCAGTTGAGGATGGTGCCACCGGCTCCGATCTCGATATCGTCAGCGTGGGCTCCGATGCACAGGACCGAGGCCTTTTCTCCCGGCCTCGCGACCTGTAGAGGCTTCATCGAGTAGCCATGACGAGCCCCGTTGGCGCCGTCTCCTGATCCGGCCGAACGCGCCAAGGCAGCTTGCCCTGCTCGACCATGTCTTCCAGAACCTGGCGGTCCTTCAAAGTATCCATCGCGCGCCAGAAGCCTTCATGCTTGTAGGCTTCGAGTTGATCTTCCTTAATCAATCTCTGGAACGGTTCAAGGACGAGCTCCTCGCCCTCGCGCATGTAGTCGAATATCTCGCGGCGGAAGAGGAAATACCCGCCATTGATCCAGATATCCGACCGGTCTGATGTACGAAACTCGCGTATCCTGCCGTCAGCCGCGATATCAGCGAGATGATAGGTCAACGGCGGCCGGATGGCGAGAAAACAGGCCACTCTTCCGCTCTTCTTGAATTTCTCGACCATGTCATCGAGGTTCACATCGGTGAGACCATCGCTGTAGTTGGCGAGAAACATTTCCTCGCCTTGCACATGATCCCGCACCGCCCAGAGACGCTCGCCGATGTTTCGCCACACACCGGTATCGATCAGCGAAACTCGCCAATCGGCACCAGGCTCACGCAGGAGTTCTATGTTTCCTCCGAAGCCCGACACCACACAGTCCGCAAACGCGTGTGCGCGATAGTTCAGGAAGAACTCCTTGACGACGTTCGCCTTGTACCCGAGGCAAAGCACGAAGTCCGAATGTCCGTATTGACTGTAATACTGCATGAGATGCCAGAGAATCGGTTGATTGCCGACAGGGATCATCGGCTTGGGAACATTCTCGGAATACTCTCGAATTCTGGTGCCCAGCCCGCCGCAGAAGAGAACGACCTTCATGCCAGATCCTCCCTCGGATCGATGATCTCCACGCTGGGTATTGGCACGATAAACTTGCCGCCCCACTCGCCGACATGTCGCATCTGATGAATGATTTCTTTTTTCAGGTTCCAGGGAAGGATCAGAATGTAATCTGGCTTGAACTCGTCGATCGCTTCGGGCGATTTGATCGGAATATGCATTCCCGGCGTGAAGCGTCCGTGTTTGTACGGATTGCGGTCTACGGTGAACTTGAGGAAGTCGGTGCCGATGCCGCAATAGTTCAGGAGCGTGTTGCCCTTTCCAGGCGCTCCATATCCGCAAATTGTTCGGCCTTCATCCTTGGTTCCAATCAGATAGGCCAGAAGATTCCGCTTCACACGCTCCGCACGCCTCGCAAATGAGGCATATGTCGAAATTTCGTCGAGTCCGAACACCCGTTCCTGATCGAGCATCTTCGAGACGCGAGGCTCTTGCCGGAAAGGCGCCTCAGCATGCGCCAGATAGATGCGCAAGGATCCACCGTGCGTGGAGAGCTCATCGACGTCAAATACCTTCAGACCGTGCCGCTTTGCCAGCTGAAGCACCGTCAGCAGAGAAAAATAGGAGAAATGTTCGTGGTAGATGGTATCGAACTGTGATTCTTCCATCAGACGCTGGAGGTGCGGAAACTCAAGGGTAACGACGCCATAAGGCTTCAGTAGGACGGCGATCCCGGATACGAAATCATTGAGATCGGGAACCTGAGCCAGCACGTTGTTTCCGACAATCAGATCCGCCTGAAGTCCTTCAGCCACCATTTTATTGGCCACCTCAAAGCCGAAGAACTCCGTCCGCGTCGGTATACCTCTTTTGATCGCGACCTGCGCGACGTTGACTGCCGGCTCTACCCCCAGCACGGGCACATCGAATGGGAGAAAGTGCTGCAGCAGATAGCCGTCGTTGCTGGCCAGCTCGACGACGAGGCTATCACTATTGAGTGCCAGACGAGCGGTGATCATTTTGCAATAGTCTTTGGCGTGCGTCGTCCATGAGGTCGAATAGGATGAGAAATATGCGTATTCCCGAAAAATCGTTTCGGGGGTCACATACTGATTGAGCTGAACCAAGAAACAATGCTCGCAGACGCGAACGTGAAGCGGAAAGTAGGCTTCCATTTCGTCGAGTTGACTGGCGGTTAATATGTTCTCGCACAGCGGTGACATGCCAAGGTTAACAAAGGTGTATCTCAGTGGCGTGCCGCAGATGCGACATGCACCGGATACGGCGCCGGCAACCTGAAGCTCTTTCTTATGAGCCGTCTGAACGCACTGCACTTTCATCGTCTTCCCCACTGTCCCTTTGGTCAGAAATATCGGATGGATGGGCGATTAACGAGACGCCAATCCGGTCGATTGGGATTGCCCTAAAGTGCTAGGGGTCGGTTGATCGCCGTGAGTGATATTGTTTCATGCATGGCGTCATAGGGGCTGATCGGAAGAGGCGGCGCATGCCCAGCGTGGATGTTGCGATACCCTGCTACCAGTACGGGCGATATCTGCGCGACGGCGTAACCAGCGTCCTACGCCAAGGTTTCGAGGACGTTCGCGTTCTCATCATCGACAACGCCTCTACCGATAATTCATTGGAAATTGCCCGCGGCCTCTCCAAAGAAGACAGCCGCATCCAGGTGGCCGCGCACAGCAGAAACCTGGGCCATCTCACGTCCTTCAACGAAGGCATAGAATGGGCGCGAGCGGACTATTTCATGATTCTTTGCGCCGACGACCTGGTGGCCCCGGGCGCTTTCAAGCGCGCTATCTCCGTGATGGAAGTCCACCCGGACATCAATCTGACCTTCGGCCGGGAATTCACGCTGTTTGCCGATTTTCCGGTACCTGACATCGATCAATCAAACTCCTCATTAGACTGGCGCCTGTTGACCAACCACGCGCTCCTTCAACGGCTTTGCGAGACCGGTCGTCCGGATGCGTCGCGGTTCATGATTCCCGGCACAACGGCGCTGGTCAGAACGTCCGCACAGAAGCGGGTCGGCCACTACAAGGATTACCTGCCCCATACCTCGGATCTCGACATGTGGCTGAGGTTTGGATGCATCGGGGGAGCCGCGGAAACGACAGCCATCCAGGGGATTCGCCGAGTTCACCCGCTGAATCGGAGCGCGTCACTTCATGATTGTCATTCGTGGAATCTGCACTGGGCGGCTGCCTTCGATACCTTCTTCAAAGAACAGGGTGCGTCGCTCGCCAACGCATCGCGATTGCACCGAACTGCGCGACGGGCGCTCGCGGAGCGTGCTTATTGGGGAGTCGCCTCGAACCTGTTGCGTGGCGATTTGGCGTTGAGTTTCAAGCTGCTCTTATTTGCCCTCACCCGCTGCCCAGCGATGATGATGCTTCCGCCAGTGGGCTACCTGCTTCGTCAAGAGGACACGGCGGAACGGGTCGCAAACGTACTGTCAACAGTGACATTGCCATGGCGAACATTTCTGAACCGACCTGTAGACGAACATTGAAACCATCAGGCAGCGGAATGCGCTTTCATAAGATCCGCCTTCAAGGTGCTTGGATCATCGAGCCCGTTCCGTTCGAAGACGAGAGAGGCTCCTTTTCTCGGCAGTTTTGCAGACGTGAACTCGCGGATCACGGCCTAGTGACGGATTTTGTTCAGCATAGCAGCTCCCGCTCCAAGTCTGTTGGTACGCTACGAGGCTTACACTTTCAAAGACCGCCCTACATGGAGGTGAAACTCGTCAGCTGCAGGAAGGGGGCAATTTGGGATGTGATCGTCGATCTTCGAATCGGATCTCCGACCTATCGCCAGTGGCAGGGCTTTGAATTGAACCCGGACAATCAGCGGCAGCTCTACATCCCAAAGGGGTTCGCCCACGGATTTCAGAGCCTCTGCGACGACACCGAGGTGAACTACCTGATATCGGAATATTACGTGCCGAATGCGGCGGATGGAATTCGCTACGACGATCCGGCTTTTCCCATCGATTGGCCGTTGACGATCGGAGCCATTTCACAAAAGGATCGAGACTGGCCAACCTTCTCGGATTCCATGTCTCTCGTGTAGTCAGCGCTGGCCTCGATGTTGTCCGCCAGCAATAGGCCACTTTCACGGAGCAAGCTGGCCGCTCCTTGGATCGCATCGAATGGCATGTTGGCGCGCTCAGCAATGTCGAGTAGTGAGTGCTCGCCATCGGCTAGATTCATAACCCACAGAAGCGCCATGTTTTGTCCTGGGGTTTCTTTGTCCCCGCCGACGTCGGAATAGAGGCCGCGACGGCCGAGCTGAGGCTCGCCTTTCGGATTTGCACTACGCGGCCGATAGTCGTGCTCCAGAATGCTCAAGGCGTCCACAATCATCCGATAGGAAAACTCCAAGTGCTCCGGCCGGATGAAGGTCAAATTGTCAGATGAGTTATGATATTCAGGGAAGCACCCGAATTGGCTTCTCTGAAAGAGCCCGACGGGAAGATCAAAGCCTGGAGAACAGTACTGACGTTCATCGTATCCATATGGAAAGAAGTCCAGGATGCTTGGTGAACTGGCGCTCGACTGGAGGACGTGCGTCATGGCGCGATCGATCAAAGCATGTCCGCGTCGGCTTCGCTTATAGGTCGGGCCGCCGGCGTCGCCAACACAAGACACCACCAAACCATGTCTGATGCGGGCGACTTTGTCTTCATTGCGGGCGAGCCACGCGATCGCGCCGATTGTCCCTGGCGCAAACAGGAAGCGGTAGCTATGGCGCGGCTTCTGTGCGGTCAGCCGTTCTGCCAGTAACGTCAGTAGTGCCAAGCCGGAGCAATTGTCGTTGGCGAGGGACGGATGGCAAACATGAGCAGACAGGAGAATCTCCTGCTCAGTTTCACCCGGGCAAAAGAACTCTCCATAAGTGAGGTACCCGTCTTCGAGACTTGCATCTATTTTCGCCTCGTAGATGCCATCGGGGAGTTCAAGCAGCTTTTTGTGCTGAAGGCAGAAGCCCCAGTTATCTTTATAATAGGATGTACGGTAGGGTATGACATCTGGCTGATCGGGAAGAGTAAATAAATGCCTCTTCAGCTCGCTCAAAGGCATCTTCACTTGCACGGCGGTACTGTAATTCAGTACATGAAGATTTGAACTGTGGAAGTCTACGACGCGATTTCCCTGTTCGTCTTTAATGAAGGCATCGCGCACATTCCACTCGCGAGGAATGGTCCAATCCAACACTTGGGTGCCGGTCGGGATTTCGTGAATCTCGATATCGATGTGCTTACTGAGGATCGCGAGCGTTTGACGGACCCCGTTCCCCGTAATACTGCGGCAGACGGGGAAGAGCTCGGCGGCAAGCGCGAAAATCTGTTCT
>Ga0193753_10004327_pt1 | contig 10183 bp, 14 predicted proteins | sample H1c2metaG_FD_144925 | JGI IMG/M metagenome (GOLD analysis project Ga0193753, IMG submission 144925) | Soil microbial communities from a riparian zone of the East river system, Colorado, United States - H1c2 | ecosystem: Environmental > Terrestrial > Soil > Riparian zone | place: USA: East... | reverse complement strand
TCCCCTCCCTTTCCAGTCGGTCGAGTTCGTCTATCGGCCGGCGATCGGCAAGTGGTATCCGAGCAAGTACTAGAAAGGGAGGGGAGGACAGCCAACTCCCCATCTTACTATGCTAGACTGGAAATATCTCAGGATTCTCCTGAAAGGTCTTATAGGTTGGCCATGTTATCATCGACATGACTGGAGAAATAACCAAGAGATCTTTGTTACTCATACTAATTTTACTGACGAGCATCAAATCGTGGTGGCTTGGAAACAATGTCATCGTTGTGCAAAATCTAAACTGATACATATACTAAAATGAGCCAAACTGATATGCTCGTCATCGCTGCCATAAACGATAGCCTGAAGCATCAATATCGGGTGCTGGATGGGCGAGCTATGTATCGTATCGTGTGGAGCGACGATCAACTCGAAAAGCGGATGGGAACCTATTGCGATTACTATGGAAGCATCCTCATACGGGAAGAGCACAAATGCCTCCGAGAGATCAAGAAGTATTGGTATCTAACGACGCCATGCTGGGTTCTTGAGAAGCTTGTTTTCCTCCCACACGAACGGGAGATGTACGACCTGATCAAGGAGCTAGTCGAGGCTCGAAACGGGACCTACGAGACAGTTTATACCTTCATCAACAAGAAGGGTGAGCATCTGCCAGTTGTGCATGAGATTGTCGAGGTGATCCTCCATACTCTGCACAATCCGACGCAGAAGATGAGCCAGAGTGACTTCGAGGCTATGGAGAAGCTCGAAGAGAAAGCCGAGATGGATTTGTTCGAGGCTGAGTTAATGGAGAACGAGCGCTCACCCCTGTTTGTATGGGAGAATTCAGCATTCGTATCGACTAATCAGCTCGCTTTCGAGAAGAAGCTCAAGCTCAAAGAGGAATACGTAGAAAAGACTCCGGCAATCACTTTAGCTTAGAGGACATATGGACAATTTCAAGGACGTCTCAACTGTTATCTCGATGGTTCCAGTCGCCATCAACGAGAACAAACCTGGGCTCATCCCTGCGGCGTATCACATTCCTGCTTGTCTGCGTCCGCTCAACGATTTCAATATTCTCGTGGTCGAGCGCGCCAAGTTCGGGGTCTACATCGACGAGAATCGGCCGGCGCTGATCGTTCCGGAGCCTTCGGACCGCGTCGCTGAGTCGATCTGCCGTGATCTGAAGGTCTCCTGGGGTCACTACGTCCCCGACCAGAGCGAACCGGGCCTCTTCTGGGTCCACGGTGAGCATACCAAGACAGGACTCGCACGCGCGCCGGAGTTCATGGATCGATACGAGCGCGCGCTCAGGCTTCAGCGTGTGTGGCTCGAGAAGCTGGTCGAAGAGGGCGACGACTATTGGGCCAAGCATCGGGCGCGTCGGATGATCTCGGACCTCCAACGGGCTGCGGCGACGGCGCTGGGGCTCAAGAAGGAGTGGGATCTCAAGAACGAGGTCGCAACGTCCCTCTCGGTCTGCAAGTTCTGCCGTGGCGAGGTCCATCCCGAAGCGGTCATCTGCAAGCACTGCACGGGCATTCTCAACGTGGAGCGATACGAGAAGGAGTTCGTGAAGGCGACTACGAAGTAGTTCGTCAGGCGAAGGAATTATGGCCCTTATTGCAAGTACAGTCTTGGCGCTTTGTAGGTCGGCTTATCTAAACGACCCATCGGGGGCGATCTATCCCGATGTCACCATGTACCCGGTGATGCAGACTGCGTATAAGGAGCTGCAAACCAAACTGTCAGGGATGGGAATTGGCTCAACAAAGGAGATCTTCCCCGCTATCACTGTCCCCGCTGGAACGATTGCCCTCGTCGATGGAGGTCTTCTTCCCACTGATCTGATCTCTCCAATGACGATCAGCGAGCGGCAGTCTGGAGCCACAACGCCCTACCTGGACATGGACGAGCGCGACTGGGAGCCTGATATCACCATCGATACAAGGCTCAATTTCTGGGCCTGGCGAGAGGACGAGATCAAGTTTCCAGGAGCAACAACCGATCGTCAGATCCTAATCCACGGTATCAAGGGTTATACGGCGATTACGGGGATCAACTCCCCTATTCAAATCCTCAACTGCGATGTCTGGCTCGCGAAGAGGACGGCGGCTATCGCAGCTCTGACGATTGGAGGCAATGCAGTAAGGGCTAAGGCTCTGAATGAGGACCTCGTAACAGATTGGGATGACTTCAAGCAGGGAGTGACGAAGCGAAAGCAAGCTATCCCTGTACGGCGGCGGCGAACTCGCTATCGACAAGACTAAACTCAACCTCGGGGCGAAAGCTCCGCGCACACGGCGCGAGGAAGAGTAATGGCACCACGGCATTCGAACAGTCTGATGGGGTTGCTCAAGAACTGGGTAACCGACAACGTCTTCTATTCCTACCTCAACTCAACAACCATTGGGGTCCAGCTCAGTCTTCGGCGACGCTGTACGATTGCGGAGCTGAATGCTGGCGTGACCCTCCTCGTTGCCCTCCCAGGCTTTAAATATCGAATCATTGACGCTGCGATGATTGCGATCGGTGGAGCGGTCACGAGCGCGACAACGGTCGACATTACGGGGACACTGACAACTTCCCGTAAACTTCTGGCCGTCGCCATCGCAGCATTGACCCAAAGCGCGAAGGTCAATGCTGGAGCAGCCAACGCGACGATCCTCGCGGATGGAGCTTCCTTCACAGCTAACGATGTGAACACGGCGATCCTTGGCAGCGTGACCGGCTCGGCAATTACGGTCGCAACTGCCGTCGACGTGTTTATCGAATACGTCATCGAGAAGGTATAAGATGGTCCGGGACCATCAGCCCCTCACGGTTGACGATCCCCGCGGTCTCTTTGACCGAGGTGAGGATGAGTCTGCCCCAAAGGATTTCTTTCTCACCTCCCAAAACAATCGGTTCGTCAAAGGCGGTGTCAAAACTCGAGAAGGTTCATCATCGATCCATACAATCACGTCCGTGAGGCGGGCTACGATATACAAGAGGATAGGAGAGGCCCAGCGCCTGCTGATCTTGGATGGGTCAGGACAACTCTTTGACTCAACCAACCTTTCAGCGCCTATCCTCTCTATCGTTGGTATGACTGATTTCTCCTCCGAGACTATCTTCAATCGAGCCTATATTACTCCCCATAATGGCATAACTGGACTACCAGGACAGATTGTCTATGTATATAATGGGTCAGGAACTGCCAGAGCGGCTGCCGGAATCGCTCCTACGGGGTTTACGCTCGGACTTAGTGATTCATCGGTTTCTGGAAATGTCGAGGCGGGGATACGACTCATTGGAGTTGCTTTCGAGACCACCTCTGGCTACGTTACCGCTCCGGGAGGATTTGCAGCGATCAGCACGATTGGCGGACGAAGGCTTAATGTTGCTAACTTACCCATTGGACCCGCTGGAACTGTCGCGCGCGTGCTAGTAGCATCGCAGACTCTCCTGACGTTCAATGGCGATTTCGTGCATCAGGATTATTTCTTCATACCGAATGGGCGCGTCGGCGATAATACCACGATGGTGCTCAACGATACGCTTAGCTTCTACGATGCGGATTTGACAGATACGGCCACGTTCCTCCTAGAGCAGATGGAGACCATACCGGCGGGCGTAGGTATTGGCCTCTATAATTCTCGGATGATCGTTTGGGGTGAGGACTCAAATCCATCTATTATCCGTGTTAGCGAACCCGGTGAGCCCGAGTCTGTGAGCGATGTCGAGGGCTTCGCTACCATCAATCCTGGTGATTCGGGCAATGGGCTCAAGAACTGCTGGGAGTACAATGGCCAACTCGTCTGCCAGAAATCGCAGAGAACCTACTTTACTCAGGACAACGATAGCGAGGCGGATACTTGGAACGTTGAGGGACCTCTCGATTCGAGCGTCGGATCTGAGCCTCATGCTGTCGGCAAGATCCTAGACTATGGCAAGATGGTTGAGAACATGGTGCTTACGGCTCATGCAACAGGGCTGCGAGTATTCAATGGGACCTTCATCCTTGATCCACTCACTTATAACATTGACGATATTTGGGATCGGATTAACAAGCTCTTTTTTCATACCGTCGAAGTCGTCATCAACCCTCTCGATTGTGAGATATTTATTGCTGTTCCTCTGGACGATGCTGTTGCTCCAAGCCATGTACTCTATGGTAACTATACTGAGGGGCTAGATGCAGAGCATATCAAGTGGGACATCTGGAAATTTCCGGTTGCAACACAGACAGTCGTAGCAGATTTTGACACTGTAACGCACAAACCGTTGTTCAAGTTTGGGTCGTTAGCAGGTAATGTCTACAAGCTTGATACGACTACTTTGACGGATTCTGGAACTGCGATCGACGGCTGGATTGAGTATGCTCTTTTACCGGTCACAGGGTCGGATGGAGTTACTCACTATACAGGCTTCCGAGTGCGCGTCAAGGGGACAGGGATCATAACGGCAAGCGCGAAGGGGCTGGATGGAGTCGACAAGGCGACGTTCGATAAGGACGGAAACCAAAGCGTCGACATAACGATGGCTCTTACTCCAGGGAAGCCTACGTTCCAGGGCATGCAATTGACCTCAGAGCGCTGCTCGGTCAAGCTACAAACCAAGAACGCTGGCTCATTCTATACTATATCTAAATTCTCCTTATTCCTCAGTGGTCTCTGGGAGTCACGCTAGTGGCTGATGAGACTGCGGAGATACTGCAATTACTACAGGGAGTTCAGACTGATAATCCACGTCTCTATCAGGCTCTAACTCAGTTGACAGAGACAGTTCAAAATATCTACTTTCAACTTAATCCTCTAGTTACGCAGTCACAACTTACGCCACCAGTCGATGCTCCAGTAATTGCTCCTGTTTCATTTAACTACGTCTTTACACCTACGACAGTTCGTTTTACATGGTCGGAAGTAGCAGGCACGACCCAGTATGAGATACGACTTGGCAGCAATTGGGATACCGCTGCTTTTGTTTTCAGGTCTGTGTCTCTGCAAGGGGATATAGACGCACTTCTGATTGGCACTTATACTTATCTAATCAAGTCTATTACTCAAGCTGGTATCTATTCGACTACGCCTACAGCTCTCATTGTAACAGTTCCGATTATACCGCAAGTCGCCATTAATTTTCAAGTCATCGACAACAACATTCTACTTTTCTGGGATGAGCCACCATCTTCCTTTGTCATTGACTTCTACGAGGTTTTCAGGGATGGCCTCTCGCTGGGAATTCTGGGTGGCACATTCTTTACTCGCTTCGAGACTACAAGTGGAAGCTTTGAGTATGGAGTGATCGCAACAGATATCGCAGGAAATGAGAGCGTCCCTGCTTTCGTGACTCTGAGCGTGAACAATCCTCCAGACTTTCAGTTGCAGGACTCTCGTGTAAGCGATTTCTCGGGAACAAAGGATAAGACAATTGCCTACAGCTAAACTTGTTCGTGACAGTTTGAAGCGAGATGCGAATATTATCATGCTCCTTCGTATCTTGACCGAGGCTGAGAAGGCCGATGCCCTTGGAGCAGCCGTAGCTTTCCTGATGCATGAGTGCGATACGGAGCCTCATGTGGTTGGAAAGATACTCAATCAACTAGTCGAGAAGCCTGGCTTTAGGCCATGCACAATGATCGACATACTCAACAAAGCGTCAGGCCGAGGATAGTATGTCAAAAGGAAATACAACCGAGAACGACTGGCTCAAACTCTACTTCAACGCGACGGCCATTGCCAACATCGCGGACAACGCGGCGTCATCACCGGCGACGAATCTATACGTTGGCTTGCACACGGCTGACCCAGGTGAGGCTGGTGATCAAACGACAAGCGAGACGACTTATACGTCATACGCGCGCGTCGCGGTGGCGAGGACGTCGGGCGGCTGGACGGTCACGACGAATTCAGTTTCTCCCGCCGCGAACATCACTTTTCCGACTGGCACGGGCGGCTCGGGGTCGGTCACGCATTTCGGTGTCGGCAAGACGGGACCAACAGGCGCCGGTGTTCTCGGATACTCGGGGACCGTTACTCCGAACATCACAGTCGGCAACACGATCACTCCGATTCTGACCACGGCGACAGTGATTACCGAGGACTAATTGTCGTACTCGTTGCTCTCACATCGTTCCGATTTCCTCGGGACGAATGGTGGTGCGTCTGGATCACTGGATACCTCGGGAGCAGACCTCCTGTGTGTTGCAGTGATCACGGATGTTTCGAGTCCAACGTTATCTGACTCGAAGAGCAATACGTGGAGCACGATCGGTAACGAGTACAACAGCAATGGGCAGAAGTTCCTCAACATCTTCTTCTGTCAAGGCGGAACGGTTGGGACAGGGCATACCTTCACGGTCACGGGGACAGCCTATAACCCTGTAGTCGCGATAGGTGCTTGGAGTGGTTCGGGCTCATCACCTCTAGACGCGCATACTGGTGATGGGACTGTCTTCGCCGATAGTATTCAGGCAGGAGCAGGCATAACGCCATCCGTCAATGGCTGTTTAATCTTATCTGCTCTACTTTACTCTCGTACTCAAAGCGCTGCCTACCCGGTCGATAGTGGACTTGCTGTTATTGAGTTTAACGAGGGCGGCTCTGTATATCTAGACATAGCTTGGAAAGCTCAAGCCTCAGCGGCTGCGATAAACCCAACATGGGGACCTCCTACCTTTGCGGGTAGTGTCTATATCGCAACCGCAACGGCTGCATTTAAGCCTGCCTCATCAACTGGTTCAACGGGAGCGGCGGCTGGCACATCAACGGCGACGGCAGTAGGAGCTTCGACTAAAGCATCGGCTGGCTCAGCGGCTGGAACGTCAACTGCGACGGGTGTAAGTCAAGTAAGTAATAGCTCGGCAGGCGCGTCAGCTGGTACATCGACTGTAGATGGCGTATCGAGGACAGGTAAGAATAGCGTCGGGGCAGCAGCGGGGACGTCAACGGCAGCGGGATTCGGTGGAGGAGGTGCAGCTTCTCCTGGGTCCGCAGCAGGAACATCGACCGCTTTAGCTGTAGGAGCCTCAAGCGGATCATCTGTAGGCTCTACGGCTGGAACCTCTACAGCGACGGCCGTAAGCGAGACCAGGAAGAACTCAGTCGGAGCCGCAGCGGGAACTTCCACAGCGACGGCCACAGGAACGACAGGTGGAAGCACTGGCTCAGCCGCAGGAACCTCGACGGCGACAGCGGTAGGTAAGAGTAATCGAGCCTCGGTTGGTAGTGTAGTGGGTTCGTCAATAGCAGCGGCTGTATCTGGAACTATCATCTTTACTTCGGGTACTTTCTTACTCGCTAACATCAATCTTACTGAGACTTTTGAGGGCCATTTTACATCGAGGGGATGGAATTCACCCCAGGACCAGATAGATGCAGGCTATCCCTACTTCGTAGAGCCAACACCGACGGTTGGAACTTACGAGGAGACTATTGACTACGGAATTCTTCTTAGCAGTCTAATCGTAACTATCACTTATAATCAAAATCAAGTCACGGGAAGTGATACGGTTTTGATAGAGATGAAAGTTTCTTCGGATAATATCACTTATACTGGCTACGTGTCGGGAGCTACTCAGTTCTACCCAAGCTTTCGCTATCTGCGTTTCAAATTGACGTTTACTGGAGCCACTGACAAATCTATACTTGTTATCTCAAACTTGACGATACGACTTGATGTTAAGAGGGAACAGGATGGCGGCATCATAAGCGCAGTATCGTCAGACGCAGGTGGCACGACCGTGACCTTTAATAAGGGCTTCAAGGATATCGATTCTATCACGGCGACTCCTATGGGAACAACGGATTCAAAAGTGATCATCGACTTCGTAGATGCTCCGAATCCGACTACTTTCAAGGTTCTTCTCTTTAACAACACTGGTACTAGAATCTCAGGAGATGTTCGTTGGGCCGCAAGAGGCATCGTCTAATGGCATCAGTTTTCGTCAATAAGAACATCATAGCCTTCAAGCTGTCGGATACTGAGAATCAGATAGTTCAAGACTATGTTAGCATCAATGGTCCCAAATCGCTTGAGGATCTAATGAACAACTGGATAATCCAGCGCGCGGCAGAGGTTCAAGCGGTCAAGCAAGAGACTCTACTCCGACGATATGCGAAGGTTGACGATGCGACACGGCAGCAAATCGACAATCTCTTAGCGAAGGGAGACAAGATAGCATGATCATCAACGGCATTGAGTTTCCCGAGACTGTGATGACTCAGATGATTGGGGAGCAAGCCCTTGTTATTGATCATCTTCGCTTCGTTGTGAAGGAGCGAGATACAACTATTCAACTCCTGACTGCACACATCGGCCAATTGCAGAGCGAATTGGATAAAAAGAATGGCTGATTGGACAACTCCTGTTCTCGCCGACCTCTACTCATCTATCCTATCGACGCTCAAAGCGAGGGACGTCGACGCCTTAACTATGCTTGTCTCAGCGCCGTCGAATCCACCGACGGGCGCTATGAAATACGTTCGCGCATCGAACAAATTCCAGGAGTGGGATGGTGCCGCGTTCCAGGACAAAATTCTCGCGCTTGCTGGTGGGGGAACTGGAGGAGCAACAGCTTCAGCAGCACGCACGAGTCTTGGTCTTGGCACTATGTCAACGCAGGACTCCAGTGCCGTCAACATCTCAGGAGGAACTCTTGCGGGATCTGGAGCTGGCATTACATCTCTTGCAGCCGGCAACATCACAACGGGAACGGTCTCGACAGCACGATTAGGCTCAGGAACGCCGAGCGCATCTACATTCCTTCGGGGAGACTCCACGTGGGCAATAGTCGTTATTGATATTCCATATGGAGCCGACCAAAGCGCAGATTTTACGGCGGCGGTCAATACAGCCTACAATCTCACAGGCTCTCATACAGTGGCGCTTCCAACGGTCGTTGGCAATGGGAATAAGATTATCATCCTCGTCATGAAGGGGACTGGTTCTTGGACGATTGACCCAGCGGGAACAGAGACTATCCTTGGAGCTACAACTCTAACGTTTGACTTTGGGCAATATTCATCACTAACTCTCAAGGCCGATGCTAACGGCGGTAAGTGGGATGTCCTATGAGCTTTCGGGCTAAATACATCAAGTTTACGCAGCAGGCATCAGTTGCTATCCCGAGTGGTGCTACGTCTGCAATTTATACGATTCCACAAGCTGTCGTCATGGCTAACACCCTGCTATTCGAGAATGGGTGGAATGCCGATAGTCTTAGCTCATTCAACATCGCGGGATTTCGTTTAATATTTTTATCTACTACGACTGTACAAGTTGATCGTGGTGAGGATAATCAAGCTTATGCTATGAGCTGTAGGTTTACCATCACGGAGTTCTATGGCGGACTTATTCGTAACCTTCAGAGAGGAACACTTACTATTCCCTTAGGCGGATTCTCTAACAGCGTAACTTTGACACGAAATGCTAACTACAATTACAGTCTTTGTCATCTTGGCTCCGTAGATGATTTCGACGATAAGCTTTCTCTTTCACTCTCTGGCACCACGCTGACAGTTTCCGATGCGCGTGGCTCAGCTGCTTTCTCTGGTTCAGATATCTCATATCAATATTACGAGATGTAAGATGCACTTAACTAGAACCTCAAATCAAGACGTTACTGAGATCACAAAGATTTGGGAGGAGTACCACAAACACAGCTTCTCCCTACCAGTGAGGAAAGGCGTAATCGTTGAGGCGAACGCTGTAGAGCGGAACCGCATCATCGGTTATGGCCAGGTGAGGCTCGTAGCAGAGCCTATCCTCGTGCTGGATTTGAACGCGTCGAAGCGACAGAAGATAAGAGCGCTAGAACTTTTGATGAATGAAGCGTTTCGAGGCGTTAGCCAAGCGGGCCTCAAACGTATCTTTGCCTTTACTCGTGATCCTGAGTTCACTGATCTCGTAGTCAAGCATTTCGGCTATGAGCGTGCAGACCTCGGGGAGTTTTTGATCAAGGAGCTGTAATATGGGTGGAGGCGAGAAGGACAAGGCCAACCAAATGGCCGACGAGCAGTATAAGACCGCTCAAGCTCAAAGCAACACCTTCGCCGATCAGCAGTCTGGGGAGAGGACTGTGGCGAAGACAAAAGCTGATGACCTGAGTTCCTCCCTCTCTAGTGGCTATAAGGACCTCGCAGGTCAGAAGCTGTCGATGGATAGCTTTGGTGGTGGCTTCACGGGAGGCGGCGGTGCAGTGGCTCCCCAATATACG
>Ga0193753_10004326_pt1 | contig 10185 bp, 8 predicted proteins | sample H1c2metaG_FD_144925 | JGI IMG/M metagenome (GOLD analysis project Ga0193753, IMG submission 144925) | Soil microbial communities from a riparian zone of the East river system, Colorado, United States - H1c2 | ecosystem: Environmental > Terrestrial > Soil > Riparian zone | place: USA: East River... | reverse complement strand
CGCGACTCGATCCAAGAAAGACCTGGCGACGTACGGTCGCGGGCACCACATTCGCCGCCGCCTCGGGCGCGCGTGCGAACAGGCCGATCTGATGCTGGCGGATCGAGACGGCAACATTGCCACCCGCTTTCAGCGGACCACCGGTGACGCGCAGCGGTGCCCCACTCAGCGAAACGCTGTTTGCATCGAGCACCGTCCCGTTCAGGATGTTGCTGCCGCCGATGAAGCGCGCGACGAATTCCGAGCGCGGCCGGTCGTAGATGTCCTCGGGGCTGCCGAGTTGCTCGATATGGCCGCCATTCATGACCGCAACGACGTCGGCCGTGGTCATGGCCTCGGACTGATCGTGCGTCACATAGACGGTGGTGTAGCGGTACTCGTCGTGCAGGCGGCGGATCTCGAAGCGCATCTCCTCGCGCAGATTGGCGTCGAGGTTGGAAAGCGGCTCGTCGAGCAACAAGGTCTCGGGCTCGACCACCAGCGCGCGCGCCAGGGACACGCGCTGCTGCTGGCCACCCGACAACTCGCCGGGATAACGCGCCGCCAGCGGTTCGAGCCGCGTGGTCGACAGGATCGCCTTCAGCTTGGCGGCGATCGTGGCAGCATCCAGCCGTCGGATCTTGAGTCCGTAGGCCACATTCTCGGCCACGGTCATGTGCGGCCACAAGGCATAGCTCTGGAAGATCATCGACATGTTGCGGCCTTCCGGCGGCACCGTCCGCGCCGGGCTCGACAGAACCTTGTCGCCAACCACGATTTCGCCTGCCGAAGGCTCGATGAAGCCCGCGATCAGCCGCAAGGTCGTGGTCTTGCCGCAGCCCGACGGGCCCAGCAGGCAGACGAGCTGGCCGTGCTCGATGCGCAGCGACACACTGTCGACCGCGACGGCATCGCCGTAGCGCTTGCTGAGATTCTTCAATTCGACCGAAGCCACATTTCCCCCTGCCGACGATACGTGTATGCCCTGTCTATCGGATCGGGGGTATCAAATCACCGTCAGATCGCGGCCTCGCTCTCGGCATCGAAAAAATGCACGCGTGCTGGGTTGACTGCCAGCTTCAATCGCTGGTGCAGCTTGACATGCAAGGTCGGCTCGACACTGGCGACCATCGTCGTATCGCCGACCCGCATATCGAGGAGGATTTCCGAGCCGAGCTGCTCGATCACTTCGACATCGGCTTCGAAGCAATTCCCCGCTGGATCGCCGTCGCCCGCGATATGGAGATTTTCCGGCCGGACGCCAAGCACGGCCTTGCGTCCGATCTGCGGCCGCATCCGTCCCTTGAGGTGGTCCGGCACCAGCACTTTCAGCCCGGTGTTCTCGGCCCAGAGTGCACCATCACGCTCGGCCACCGTCACCGGGGCGAAATTCATCGCGGGCGAGCCGATGAAGCCCGCCACGAACAGGTTGGCGGGATCGTTGTAGAGTTGCAAAGGCTCGCCGATCTGCTGCACCCAGCCATCCTTCATCACCACGACTCTGTCGCCCAAGGTCATCGCCTCGACCTGGTCATGGGTCACATAGATCGCCGTGGTGCCAAGCCGCTCGTGCAGCTTCTTCAGCTCGACCCGCATCTGCACGCGCAGCTTGGCGTCGAGGTTGCTCAGCGGCTCGTCGAAGAGGAAGACCTTGGGGTCGCGCACGATGGCGCGGCCCAGGGCCACGCGCTGGCGCTGGCCGCCGGAGAGCTGGCGGGGCTTGCGTCCGAGCAGTTCGCCGATGCCCAGTATGTCGGCCGCACGCTTGATGCGCCTATCGATATCGTCCTTCTCGAATTTCCGCATCTTGAGGCCGAAAGCCATGTTGCCGGCGACGCTCATATGCGGATAGAGCGCGTAGTTCTGGAACACCATGGCGATGTCGCGGTCCATCGGCGGCACCTCGTTGACGATCGTGTCGTCGATCAGGATCTCGCCCGAGGTCACGGCCTCGAGGCCGGCGATCATGCGCAGAGTGGTCGTCTTGCCGCAGCCCGAGGGACCGACCAGCACCACGAATTCCTTGTCGTGGATCTCGAGGTCGACATCCTTCACCACATGAGTGACGTCGAACATCTTGTTGAGCTTGCGGACGGTTACCTCGGCCATGACGCGCTACCCCTTGACCGAGCCCGTGAGGCCGGAGACGTAATGTTCGACGAAGAACGAGTAGACGATCGCCACCGGGATCGAGCCCAGCAGCGCCCCCGCCATCAGAGATCCCCAGAAGAAAACATCGCCGCGGATCAGCTCCGACGTGACGCCGACGGCCACGGTCTTCTGATCCGGCGAGGACAGGAACACGAGGGCGTAGATGAATTCGTTCCACGACAAGGTGAAGGCGATGATGCCGGACGACAGGATGCCGGGCACGGCCACGGGGATGATGATGTAGAGCATCGCCTTCCAGCGCGACGCGCCGTCGATGCGCGCGCACTCCTCGAGCTCCTTCGGAATGGCCTTGAAGTAGCCCATCATCAGCCAGGTGCAGAAGGGAATCAGGAAGGTGGGATAGGTCAGGATCAGCGACCACGGCGTGTCGCCGAGCCGGAAATCCCGGATGATCTCCGCCAGCGGGATGAACAACAGCGTCTGCGGCACCAGGTAGGTGATGAAAATCATCGTGCCCAGCAAGCCAGCATAGCGGAAATTGAGCCGCGCCAGCGCGTAACCCGCCAGGACGCCGCAGAACAGGGAAATCAATGTCGATACCAGGGCAATGAACATCGTGTTCAGCATCCAGCGCCCGAAATTCGTCTCCTCGAACAGGTACTCGATGTGCTCGAGCGTCGGATGGTTGGTCCAGAACGGCATGTTGTTGACGGCGTTCCACGGCCGGTAGAGCTCGCCATCGGGCCGGAAGGTCGTGATGATCATCCAGTAGAACGGGAAAAGCAGCACGAAGACGAACAGGATCAGCGGAATATTGAAGAAGACCCAGCGTCTCCAGGGGGCGCCCTCGATCATGGTCAGCGGGTCTCCACGCGGCGGATGTAGATGAGCTGCACCACGACGATCAGGAACAGGAACGGGAACATGGCGAGCGATATCGCCGCGCCTTCCGCCAGCAGCCCGGTGCCGATGCCGAGCTGGTAGGCATAGGTGGCAAAGAGCTGTGTGGCGTTGGCCGGTCCGCCACCGGTCATGACATAGACGAGCTGGAAATCAGCAAAGGTCTGGATGATCGAGAACAGCATCACGACCATGGTGACCGGCAGCAGCAGCGGCCAGGTGACGTACCAGAAGCGGTTCCACGGCCGCGCGCCGTCGATCGCAGCGGCCTCGTTGAGTTCGGGGCTGATGGTCTGAAGGCCGGCAAGCAGGCTGATGGCGAAGAAGGGCACGCCGCGCCACACGTTGACCACGATGATCGAAGTCATCGCGAGGTCGGGATCGCCCAGCCAGTTGATGCGCGTGGTAATGAGGCCGAGGTTGAAGAGCGTCCAGTTGATGACGCTGAAAGTGGGATCGAACATCCACTTCCAGGCGAAGGTCGACAGCACCGTGGGGATGATGAAGGGCAGCAGGATGAACGCGCGCACCAGTGCCTTGCCCTTGAAATGACGGTTGAGCAGCATCGCCAGCCAGAGGCCCAAGCCCAGCTTGAACACGGTGGTGACGCCCGTGTACCAAAAGGTGTTCCAAACCGCAGTCCGGAAGATGCTGTCGTTCCAGATCTTCTCGAAGTTCTTGAAGCCGACGAAAGTCCCCGGGTCTCCGACGCGCGCGCTGCTGAACGACAGCATCACGCCCTCGAAGAACGGATAGGCAATGAACAGACCGAGCAGCACCGCCGTCGGCACGAGCAGCGCAAGAGCCAGCCAGCGCTCGTCCTCGAGCTTGCGCAGACGCGGCTGGGGCCGTTTGACCTCGGCCGCATCAAGTGCAGTCACCACCATGGCCAACTCACCGTTGCGCTAGGCAATCGTTATCGATTTCACGCAGAATAGATCTTCTTGAGTTCGCCTTCGGCCCACTTGACCGCCTCCTCGGCCGGCATGCCCTGTACCGCTTTGGCGTACATGTCGGTGACGATGTACTTCGACAAGGCTTCGGCCGCCTTGACATTGGGCTGACCGGCGAAGCCCGGCGCCTGGCCGAGCTTGGCCGCCACCTTGAACGGCGCCATGACGGGGTCGTCGGTCCACACCTTGTGCTCCTCCCACTTGACCGTGCACGGCGTGGCGAAGCCCTTCTGCGAGACGAACCACTTCTCGTAGTTCTTCTCGGTGTGGATCCATTTCAGGAAGTCCTTCGCGGCCTCCTGGTTCTTGGAATATTTCATCAGCATGTCGGACTGCAGCAGGTGCATGCCGAACTGTCCCGCCGGACCCGCCGGCAACGGCGAGTGCTGGATGTCCTTGTTCATCGGCGTGCCCTTGTCGGTCTGATACTGATCGGGCTTGCGCAGGGTCTCGATGTAGATCGAAGCGCCGTTCAGGGTCGCCGCGATGGTTTGCGACAGGAACGCGCGATTGTTGTTGGTGTCGTCCCAGGCAAGACCGCCCTCGTCGCAGCCGTCTTTCCAAAAGGTCTGCATGAACTTGACTGAATCGATCGTCTCCCTGGAGTTGATCGCGACGGTCTTGCCGTCGGCCTCGACCTCCTTGCCGCCCCACGACCACAGATACGGATAGGTGAAGGTCGGCGCATCGCCGAAGGTGTGCCCGAGCGTTTGGCCGACCGGATGGCCCTTGGCCTTCAATTTCTTGGCGACCTCGTGATATTCCACCCATGTCTTGGGAAAGGAAGTCGCGCCCACTTCGTCGAACCACGATTTGCGATAGGCGATCATGGCGCCGATGACCGCCCAGGGCATGCTCATGAACATTTTGCCGTCGCTGCAGATCGAGCGGGCATATTTGTAGAAGCCGCCTTCCCGCTTGCCGAGATCCTCCGCCAGGTCGCTGAGGTCGACGACGCTGTTGGCGTAGATATAGGTGTAGTTGTTGAATGCCTGGATCAGGTCGGGACCCGTGCTCGACTGGATCGCGGCCGTGGCGCGTGGCTGCAGGTCGTTGCCGTTCACTGTCTCGAGGGTGATCTTCATGCCGAGTTCCTTCTCGGCCTGCGGAAGCAATTCCTTGCGCAGCAACGTGTCCGATGCCGGAACGAAGTCGACCCAACGGAGCCAGTGCACGGTCTTTTGCTGCGCGAGCGCCGGCGAGCGTCCGGTCGCAAGGATACCGGCCATGCCGCCGGCTGTGGCGAGCGCGCCGGTACCGGCGAGCTTGAGCGCCTTGCGGCGATTGATGCGAGACATCGTTCCCTCCCTGGAAGGGCTATTTTCGTCTTTTTTGATTTCAGTAGGCGAAAGCGGACGCGTGGCACGCGGAAAACTCGACGCCGAACGCAACTCTGAGTTTGCAGGCTATCGAATAAGGCAGGGATAGCGCAAGGGGCGATCGGGGGTGTATCTGGAGCGTCATTCGATTTGGGACGAAACACGCGCGGAAGGAACCGGGCAATGCAGGATCAGAAGCTCTACGGGCGGCGGGAGGGCCAGGTCGGCCACGTCGTCTTCAACAATCCGGCCAAGCTCAACGCCGTCTCGCTCGACATGTGGGACGGCCTGCTCGACATCCTGAAAGGCTATGCGGCCGACCCCGAGATCCGCTGTGTCGTGGTGAGCGGCGCCGGTGGCAAGGCCTTCGTCTCCGGCGCCGATATCTCGAAATTCGAGAGCGAACGCGCCAATGCCGAGGCGCAGGAGCGCTACAACACGATCTCGGGCGCCGGCTACGAAGCGCTGTACAACTTTTCCAAACCGACCATCGCCAAGATCACCGGCTACTGCATCGGCGGTGGCATGAACCTCGCGGCGTGCTGCGATATGCGCTTCTGCAATGACGGCGCCCGCTTCGGCGTGCCCGCCGCCAAATTGGGCCTGGGTTACGGTTTCCTGCGCATCGAACGGCTGTCGCGCATCGTGGGGCTGCCGCGCGCCATGGAGTTCCTGTTCACCGCCAAGCAGTATTCGAGCAAAGAGGCCTATGAGATGGGCCTGGTGCAAGGCGTCGCCGCCGACGCCGAGCTCGACGCCCTGGTGGCCGGCATCACCACGGTGATTTCACAGAACGCCCCGCTCACCATCGCCCTCGCCAAAGCCTCGGCTCGCGAGATCGCCAAGCCCGAATCGCAGCAGGACCATGAGAAACTCGAGAAGATGACGAAGGTCTGTTTCGACAGCGAGGACTACCAGGAAGGCCGTCGAGCCTTCATGGAAAAGCGCAAACCCGTGTTCAAGGGGAAATAGACCGATGACCGCCCTGCCGCTCGCGCACATCACCGTTCTCGACCTGACGGCGCATCGCGCCGGTCCGACCGCCGTCCGCCAGCTTGCCGACTGGGGTGCCAAGGTAATCAAGATCGAGCCGCCGGGTCCCGACAAGGGCGACGCCACCGGTGGCAAGCGTCATGGCTTCGATTTCCAAAATCTGCACCGCAACAAGCGCGGCATGACACTTAATCTAAAAAGTGAAGAAGGCCGCTCAATATTCATGAAGATGGCGGTACAAGCCGATGTAATCGTTGAGAATTACCGTTCTGACGTCAAGCATCGCCTGGGCGTCGATTACGACCAGGTGGTCAAGGTCAATCCGCGCATCGTCTATGGCAGCATCGCGGGCTTCGGCCAGAGCGGCCCGGACGCCACGCGGCCCGGCGTCGACCAGATCGCCCAGGGTATGGGTGGCCTGATGTCGATCACCGGCGAGCCTGGTAACGGCCCGATGCGCGTCGGAATCCCGATCGCCGACCTGACATCGGGGCTCCTGCTCGCGCAGGCCATCCTGATCGCCCTGCTGCAACGCGAATCGACCGGCGTCGGCCAATGGGTGCACACCTCCCTGATCGAGGCGCAGATATTCATGCTCGACTTCCAGGCGGCGCGCTGGTTGATCAAGGGCGAGGTCGCCAAGCAAGCCGGCAACGACCATCCCACGGGCATCCCGACCGGCGTTTTCCCGACCGCCGACGGTCACATCAACATTGCCGCTTCCGGCGACAATCTATGGAAGCGCTTTTGCCAGGCCATGGGCGCCCCGGAGCTGCTCGATCATCCCGAGCATGCCAGCGGCGCACTGCGCTCGCAGAACCGCAAGGCGGTGAACGAGCGCATCGGCGCCATCACCCGGACCAGGACCAGTGCCGAATGGATCGCCGCCCTGAACAAGGCCGGCGTGCCGTGCGGGCCGATCAACACCATCGACCAGACCTTCGCCGAGCCTCAGGTCCAGCATCTCGGCATCGCCAAGGCGATCCACCATCCCACGCTCGGAGATATCAAGGTCGTCGGCCAGCCGATCAATCTCAGCGCCGCACCGCAGCCCAAGGAACTCAAGCCCTCACCCGATCTCGGCGAGCACACCGACGATGTGCTTCAAAGCCTGGGCTTCGACAAAAAAGCCATCGAAGACCTGCACGCGCGCGGCGTCGTCTGAACCCCAAGGAACACCATGTCAGCACATAACAAGAAGACGGCGCTAATCACCGGCGCAGGACGAAACATCGGCCGTGCCTGCGCGCTCGGCCTTGCTGCCGACGGCTTCAACGTCGTGATCAACGGCTCGAGCGACCGGGCCGCCTGCGAGGCGGTCGCGAAAGAGGCCGGCAAGCACAAGGTCGAAGCGCTGGTGATCATGGGCGATGTGGGGGCGCCGGAAGAGTGCAAGCGGATCGCGGACGAAGCGATCGCCCGCTTCGGCGCCGTCGACGTGCTGGTCAACAACGCAGCCCTGCGCCCGCAAAAGGCCTTCCTGGAGATGACCGACGCCGACTGGAGACGCGTGATGTCGGTCGATCTCGACGCCGCGATCTGGCTCGCCCGCGCCTGCCTGCCGAAGATGGTCGAGAGAGGCTGGGGCCGTATCGTCAACTTCACCGGGATGAACGCCATCCACGGTTATGCCGGCCGTGCGCCGGTGTCGGTGGCCAAGCACGGCCTCTGGGGCCTTACCAAGGCCTTGGGCAAGGAGTTCGGCCCCAAGGGCATCACGACCAACGCGATCTCTCCCGGGCCGATCGCCGCCGACAAGGAGGACACCGACCCCGCGTCGCTCCACCACCGCCAGGACACGATGAAACGCGTGCCGCTCGGCCGCATGGGCACGACCACCGAGGTGGCGGCCGCGCTCCGGCTGCTCGTCTCCGACGGCGGCGCCTATATCAATGCCCAGATGCTCCAGGTGAATGGCGGCGCGGAGACCTGAGCGCCGCCTTCAGCTTTTCTTGTCCTGCGTAGCCGCCGCTGGCTTGGCAGCGTTGCCGTTGACCACGCGCACGGGATCGCCGTTCGCCATGCCGTCCGGCGGACTGTCGATGACACGGTCGTCGGCCGCGAGCCCGGTCGCGATCTCGACGACCTGGCCGAGATCACGCGCGATCGTCACCTTCTTGAGCTGGACCTTGTCGTTGGCGTCGACAATGGCGACGCGCAGGCCGGCCTGATCGATGATCAGCGCGCCGGCGGGAATGCTCAGCACCTTCATGCTCTGCGGCAAGTTGATGCGTACATTGGCGAAAGCGCCCGGCATCAGCTCGCCGGCCGCATTGTCGACGACGACCTGCATCCGGGTCGCCCCCGATGCCGCGTCGACCGCGCGCGACGAGGCTTCGACGACGCCTTCATAGGTCTTGCCGGGATATTCCGGCACGGTGATCTGGACCTTGGTGTCGAGCTTGATCGCCGGCACGTAGTTCTGCGGCACGCTGATGTTCAAGCGGAGCCTTTTCACGTCGGAGACGACGAAGAGCGCAAGCCCGCTGCTGCTGTCGGCGTTGATGAGCGCTCCCAGATCCGTATTGCGCGTGGTGATAACGCCGTCGAACGGGGCCACGACGCGCTTGAAATCGGCCAGCACGACCAAGCGGTCGACGTTGGCCTGGGCCGCCTTCGTCAATGCTTCCTTGAGCGAGAGATCGCCGGTCTTCTCGTCGCTCGCCTGACGCGATACGGCATTCGTTCCCACCAGTGACTGCCAGCGCTGCGCCGTGACCTTGGCCAGCTGCTCGCTTGCCTGGGCGCTGGCCAGGGTCGCGCGGGCCTGCAGAAGCTGCTGATCGAGGTCCGGCGCCTCGATCTCGGCCAAAAGCTCGCCCGCCTTGACCGGAGCACCGATATCGACCTTGAACGTCTTCAGGAAGCCGCTGACGCGGGCATAGATCGGCGCCCGCGCATAGGCTTCGAGCCGCCCGGGCAGATCGAGGAAGGACTTGTTGGTGCCAGTGCTCGGGGTCACCACGCTCACGGTCGGGACGGCCTGGGTTTCCGTCCAGTCACGCAGGCGAACGTCGGTGGCGCCCCGGCTGGCGATGCCGTTGCTGACGACAAAGCCCAGGCCAAGGACAACGACGATGCCCGCAATCACCAATCCGCGGCGCGACAGCCTGCTGGTGGTGGGCGGGGTATCATGCGGCATTGACGGCTCCGTCGGCAGTAGGCGTTTCATCCGTGCTGTCCTGGCGCCGTCCATGGACGACGCTGAACACCACGGGCACGAAGATCAGCGTGGCGATGGTTGCAAAAATCAGGCCGCCGATGACGGCACGCCCGAGCGGCGCGTTCTGCTCGCCGCCCTCGCCCAGCCCGAGCGCCATAGGCGCCATTCCGATGATCATGGCAAGGGCGGTCATCAGCACCGGGCGGAAGCGCACGAAACCGGCGTCGAGCGCGGCTGCCGTGGCGTCGCCAAGCTCGGCCAGACGCTCTCGGGCGAAACTGATCACAAGGACGCTGTTGGCCGTCGCCACGCCCATGCACATGATGGCGCCGGTCAGCGCCGGCACCGACAATTGCGTGTTGGTGGCGAACAGCATCCACACGATGCCGGCCAAGGCCGCAGGCAGCGCGGAGATGATGACGAAGGGATCGCTCCAGGACTGGAAGTTGACGACGATCAGCAGATAGATCAGCACCACGGCGCCAAGCAGCCCGAACAGCAGCCCCGAGAAGGCGCTATCCATCGTCTTGACCTGTCCGAGCAGCCTCACCGAGCGGACGCCCTTCGCGTCCTTGGCGAGGTCGGACACGACCTTCTGGATATCGGCGGACACGGCGCCAAGGTCGCGCCCTTGCGTCGTCGCATAAATCTGCACAAGTCCCTGGATGTCGTACTGCGACACCACGGCGTTGCTCGTGCTGCGCGTGATGTCGGCGACCCCGCCCAGCACCTGCAGCGATGTCGCGGCCGGCGCCATCATCGGCAG
>Ga0193753_10004325_pt1 | contig 10187 bp, 5 predicted proteins | sample H1c2metaG_FD_144925 | JGI IMG/M metagenome (GOLD analysis project Ga0193753, IMG submission 144925) | Soil microbial communities from a riparian zone of the East river system, Colorado, United States - H1c2 | ecosystem: Environmental > Terrestrial > Soil > Riparian zone | place: USA: East River... | reverse complement strand
GGCAGTCTCTTCGGCAAGAAGAAAAAGCCACAATAGAAGACAAGCCCGTCTTGTATTCGAATCTATTCGTAGCGCAGTGCAACCATGGGATCGACGCGCATCGCACGTCGCGCCGGCAAATAGCATGCCGCTAGCGCGATTCCGAAAAGTAGAAGGGCCACTCCGCCGAAGGTGAGCGGATCGGTCGCGCTCACTCCAAATAGAAGTCTGGCCATGAGCCGCGTCAGTGCAAACGATGCGCATAGCCCGATGACAATCCCAGCCAATGCCATTTTGCCGCCGCTCCCCAAAATAATTCGCAAAATATCTCTTGGTCGCGCGCCCATCGCCATGCGGATTCCCACTTCATGGATCCGCTGGTTCACCAGATACGAAACCACGCCATAAATTCCCACCGTCGCCAGCAGCAACGCAATCGCTGCAAATCCGTTCAGCAAGAGCATGGAAAATCTTCGTTGTGCCTGGGAAGCGGTGACAATGTCTTCCATCGTGGATACTCGATTTACGATTTGCCGGTTATCGATGGAACTGATTTCCTTGCGAACCGCTTGCATCATAGCCGCCGAAGGCACCGACGCTCGTACCACAAAGTCCGCTCCATTGGCCCCCATGGTCGTCGCCTGATCGGGAAACTGCGCGAAGGCCAAATAAAGCTGCGAGCGTATTTTTGCCGTGTCGTCGCTGTCCAAGCCCCAGTGATTTACGTGACCAACCACGCCCACAATCTCGGCCGGGCCCAGGATCATAAGATTCAACCGCTTTCCAACAGGGTCCTGTCCTGGAAAATGCTTCCGCGCAAATTCTTCGTCGATTACCGTTATGAGCGGCGCCGTATGGCTGTCCTGTGCACTTACGGTTCTTCCCGCTAACAGCGGAATTTTCATCGCGCGAAAGTATCCCGGGCTCACGCCGTACATAAGCGACCAGGACATATCGTTTTGGCTTGTCGGCTTTGGCTGGCCTTCCACCCAGAACGGAATCTCCGAGTCACCCGACATCGGCAGCGACCCGAACACCACACTGACCGCTTCGATTCCCGGCAATGCTTGCAGTCGTTCGAGCAACTGATTGTTTTTCTCGCGAATCGCCGCGGCGTCCGGCTTCGAGGATGGTGGCAACGACACTTCAAAACTCGTCACATTGCGGGGATCGAATCCCAACTTCACGTTCCACAAGTGCCCCAGACTTCTTAACATCAGTCCCGCGCCAACCAGCAAAATCATCGCCAACGCAATTTCCGAAACGATAAAGATGCCCTGTGCACGATGACGCCCCCCTTCCATCCCGCGGCCTCCTTCCTTCAGAGTTTCCTGCAGATTTGGCCGCACCGTTTTCCACGCCGGCGCCAGCCCAAATAAAAGGCCGGTCAGCAACGAAGCTCCCAGGGCGAAGAGCAGAACGCGCATGTCTAAGTCGAGTCGCACGATTCCAGGCAAAGTTGTCGGAAGCAATTGCAATGCCGCCTGAGTGCCCCATATCGCCAGTAAAATTCCAAGAACTCCGCCCGTCAACTCGCGTGCTCGCGCCGCCGATCGCGCCAAAAGTAAATTGGCCACGTTGGCGCAGGCAATCAGCAGCACAAATCCCACCGCTCCGAGTAAGACCAGCAGCAGTGGCCGAATGTCGCCAACCGCATCTTCACGCAGAGGAACAACAACGGCGCTTGTTCCTTTCAACGCATCCGGATAGGTATTCGCCAGGTTCGCCGTCACCGCTACCATGTCTGCATCGGCCTGGGCGATCGTCACACCCGGTTTCATCAGCGCAATCACCTGGGTTCCCTGGCTCAGTCCCCGTGTCCGAAATATTTCAGAATCCCACTGCCCGATCGGATAAAAGACATCACTGTCGCGATACCAGTGGAACGTTGCGGGAACTACTCCGATGACTGCGTAGTCCTTGCCGTTCAAGGTGAGATTTTTGCCAAGTATGCTTTGCGCCGCGCCGAATCGATTTCTCCAGACGCGTTCGCTGATCAAAACCACTGGAGCCGCGCCCAGTTGATTCTCCGTTTCTGAAAAATAGCGGCCTAGGATGGGCTGCACGCCCAGCAGTGGCATAAAGTTCGCCGAAGTTTGCAACCCCTGATACTGCTCCGCCTCTCCAGATCCTGTTAGATTAAAAGTGTCCCGCCGCCAGGCCGAGAGCGCAGCGAAGCTGCGATTGTCTTTCTGCCAATCCAAAATATCCGGATACGAAACCGACGACTCTTCAAACTGGCTCGTCTTCTGATAAACCGCCACAAGCCTTTCCGGGTGCACAAACGGAAAGGGCCGAAAGATCGCGGCATTCACCACACTGAAGATTGCCGTGTTTGCGCCGATTCCCAAGGTCAACATCAAGATCACCACGACGGTAAATCCCGGATTCTTCCGCAACATTCGCAGCGCATAGCGCGTGTCCTGCCATAGGATTTCCAGCATGGGATGTCCTCTCCTGTCGCGATAAATCTCTTTGGTCTGCTCGGTCCCGCCCAATTTCACCAGAGCCACCCGCCGCGCTTCTTCCAGGTTCATTCCTCTGCGCAAATTTTCATCGATATGCAGTTGCAGATTGCTTTCAAGTTCTGCTGCAAACTCCTGCTCACGCTTTTCCTTGCGAAACAGCTCCGCCGTTCGCAGAAAGAATGCGCGAACTTGTCTCATGCCGTTTCCTTGCCGGTCCCCAGGAAGCGGGCCAGAATTTCCGTAGTCTCCGCCCAATCCCTGGCCTCCTTCGCCAACTGCTTTCTTCCTGCGCGGGTCAACTTGTAATATTTCGCTTTTCGATTGTTGTCGGATTGGCCCCACTCGGAAGCGATATAGCCTTCCTGCTCCAATTTCAGCAGGGCCGGGTAGAGCGTTCCGTAATTCACCGCCAGCAAGTCGCCGCTGGTCTGTTCAATGCGTCGCGCGATCCCGTATCCATGCAGCGGCCCCAGCGCCTCGAGCGTTTTCAGCGCCATTAACGCCAAAGTCCCCTGCCAGACATCTTTCTTCTCGCCCATGGCTTTTTCGCCTCCCTTGCCGCCGTCGTCCTATGGGATACCCATAGCGGAATATCACAAGTCCTATGGGAAGGCAATAGAAGGAACGCAAGGTCTCTGCAATTTGTTCCATACGGTTTCAAATATTTTGCCAACGGCCTACTTTTCCACAAATGGTCCGGCAAGCCTTGACTCCTCTGTAACTTCCAACTAGCCTCGTCCGTCTACTTGTTCAGTCTCGGGAGACAGCTCAATTCCATTTTTTTGTCCCCAAGGAGTCACGCATGCTTTCACGTTCGGGCCGCAGTTGCGCCTGTGTACTTTTTATTGCTGCACTGATGGTGGCAATCTGCGCAGCGCCTGCACTCCGCGCGCAGGGCGGCGAGCCGCAATCGTTTGCCATTCGCGGCGCCAAAGTCGTTCCAGTCTCCGGTCCGCCGATCGACGATGCGACCGTCATCGTCTCTCGCGGCGTGTTCACCGCCGTCGCTAAAGACGCAAAAATTCCCGAAGACGTCTGGGTCATCGACGGCAAGGGCCTAATTGTTTATCCGGGCCTCATCGATGCCTTCACGGACATCGGCCTCCCCGCCGCTCCCGCAGCGCCGGAAGCAACGAGCCGTGCCGCGCGCCGCGCTCCGGGAGGCGCCGCTGGCCCAGAAGATCGTCCCGCCTCTACCCCTTGGCGCAACGCTGCCGATGAAGTTACTCTCGCCGACAAACGCATCGAGACTTGGCGCACGGGAGGCTTCACCACAGTCATCTCCGCTCCCACCGGCGGGTTTTTTCCCGGCCAAGCCGCAGTCCTTGATCTTGCCGGAGATCGTCCCAGCGAATTCGTGGTCAAATCGCCAGTCGCAATTCCCATTGCCGTTCAGCCCGGCGCGGGCTTTGGCAGCGGTTTTCCTGATTCACTAATGGGCGGCCTCGCCTACGTTCGCCAAGTCTGGCTTGACACCGATTGGAGCACCAGGGCGCAGGCCATATACGAAAAGAATCCGCGTGGCGTCCCTCGTCCCCGTTATGACAGAACCGAAGCCGCTTTAGCCGACGCGCTTGACGATCACGCTGTCGTTCTGATTCCCGCAAACAACACCATCCAAATTCGCCGCGCCCTTGAACAACTCGTGGATCGCTGGAAAGTATCGGCAGTTTTGTACGGCGGCCAAATGTCGTATGAAGTGGCGCCAGAAATTGCCGCCAAAAAACTTCCCGTCTTGGTCAATCTCAAATGGCCCGAAGCAGAAAAAGATGCCGATCCAGACGATAAGCCTTCGCTCAGGGTCTTGCGCTTCCGTGACAAATCACCCAGTTCACCCGTCGCTCTCGCCAAAGCCGGCGCAAAGTTCGCGTTTTACTCCGGGGGAATCGCCCTGCCCAAGGACATTCTCAAAGCTGCCAAAAAATCCATCGATGCAGGTCTGGCACCAGACGCCGCCCTCCGCGCCCTTACACTCTCGGCCGCGGAAATTTTCGGCGTCTCCGATCGTCTCGGTTCCATCGAAAATGGAAAAATCGCCAATCTCGTCGTTACCGACGGCGACCTGTTTGAAGAAAAAACTAAAATCAAGATGGTTTTCGTCGATGGCAGTAAATTTGAAATTCGCGAGCCGGAAAAACCAAAAGAACCGCCCAAAGGGGACATCACCGGCAAATGGAAGCTTAGCTATACCACTCCAGAAGGTGCGGAGGAATCGACCGCCGATCTCGTCATGGAAAAAGATGGCACCGTGAGCGGCACCGTCACGAGCAAGCGCGGCACGGGCTCTGTCATCAGCGGTTATGCCAGCGCCGATAAATTCAGTTTCACGATCAACATTCCCGTTGAAGGCGAACCAGCTGACGTCGTCTTCTCGGGAACCTTCGATGCTTCTTCTCTGAAAGGTTCGATCCACGTGCTCAGCTACTCAATTGATTTCACCGGCGCAAAGCCCAATCACGATTCCTCCGTTGCCAGCCAGGTATTAGGGGGTGCCCGGTGAAGCAATCTTCGCAGCTCCGTACAATCTTGAGCTCCTCACTGGCACTCTGGATTTCTTCCGCCGCTCCGTTCACTGCCGCCGCGGCGACCGCGCCGGAAGCGCCCACCGTTATCCTGATTCAGGACGCTACCGTCCTCACTGTTTCTCACGGCACTCTCGAGCACACCTCCATCCTCATCAAGGACGGCAAAATTGCCGAAATCGGCGCATCGCTTAAAGCGCCAAAAGACGCGCAACTGATCGACGGCAAAGGCCAATTCGTCATGCCCGGCATCATCGACTGCCACTCGCATATCGCCGTTGACGGTGATGTCAACGAAGGCAGTGTCTCTGTCTCCTCCATCGTCAACATCGCCGACGTCCTAAACCCTGAAGACATCGACATCTATCGTGATCTGGCAGGCGGCGTTACGGTCGCCAACGTTCTTCACGGTTCGGCCAATGCCATCGGAGGGCAAACCGTCGTCATCAAACTGCGCTGGGGCCAGCCTGCGGCAAAGTTGCCGTTCGAAGGCGCTCTTCCAGGAATAAAATTTGCCCTCGGTGAAAATCCCAAGCGCTCCAATTTCAGCATACCCGGAGCGCCACGCCGCTACCCCGCTACGCGCATGGGCGTGGAGGAAACCATCCGTTCCGCCTTTACCGAAGCCCGCGATTACAAAATCTCCTGGGACACCTACAACAAGCGGGTCTCCGCCGGTGAGAAAAGTCTCATCCCGCCCCGCCGCGACCTCCGCCTCGAACCACTAGTCGAAGTCTTGGAAGGGAAGCGCTACGTCCACTCACACTGCTATCGCGAAGACGAAATCCTCATGCTCCTCCGTGTAGCCAAAGAGTTCGGCTTCAAAGTCCGCACCTTGCAACACGTTCTCGAAGGCTACAAGGTTGCCGACGAAATCGCCGCTGCTGGAACCGGAGCATCTACGTTCTCCGACTGGTGGGCCTACAAAGTCGAAGCCTACGACGCCATCCCCTACAATGCCGCCATCATGACTCGCCGCGGCGTACTCGTTTCCATCAACTCTGACGACGCGGAAGAAGCCACACACCTGAACCAGGAAGCCGCGAAAACCATAAAATTCGGCGGGCTCACGCATGACGAAGCGATCAAACTCGTCACTCTAAATCCCGCCATCCAGCTAGGCATCGACAAACGCGTCGGTTCGATCGATGTCGGTAAGGACGCCGACCTCGTCATATACAATCACGACCCGCTCAGTGCCTATGCCGTAGTGCAAAAGACTCTAGTTGACGGCCGCGTCTATTTCGACCGCCAGCGCGACATAGTGGACGGCCCGGGCCGCGAGAAAGAAAAGAAAGATCTTCTCGAAAAAGAAAAACAAGCCGAGAAAAAATCTGAAGATAAGAAAAAGTCCGAAGAAAAGAAACCGGAAGAGAAGAAACCTGACCATACATCCAAGCCACAACAATCTGCCGCAGCGGCCGTGTCCGCACTCTCCGGAGGTGCTCTGTGAATCGCGCAACGCTCCGAAATGCCTTTGTCTTGCTATGCGCAGTCCCTGTAGGAATCTGTGCGCAAACCCCCGCGAACCCCACCTATGCCATCACCCACGCAAAAGTCTTTACCCTAACCGGAGCACCCGTGGACGATTGCACTGTGGTCATTCGCGACGGAAAAATAACAGCCGTGGGCACCGGGGTAGCGGTCCCCACAGGCGCACAAGTAATCGATGGAAAGGGCCTCGAGGTTTATCCGGGTTTCTTCGACCCCATTACGCAAATGGGCATTTCAGAAATTTCTGCGGTACGGGCCACGGTCGACAGCGCGGAAACTGGCAACTTCAATCCAGACGTAGTGGCAGCCACGGCGGTTTCTGCTTCCAGTCAGCACATTCCCGTAACACGCGCTTCCGGCATTACCGAAGTTCTCGCAGTCCCGGGCAGCGGAGGGTTTGACGCTGGCGGCTCGCAAGGAACATTCGCGGGCCAAGCCTCCGCCATCCATCTTGCGGGTTGGACCAACGAGGAAATGAACATCAAGAAATCCGCTGCCATGGTCATCAACTGGCCGGCAATCGAAACAAATTCCTTCGATTTCACAACGTTCAGCCGAAAACAGAAGCCCTACACGGACGCCAAAAAAGAATACGACAAGCAAGTTGACGAAATCTCCGACTGGATTGAGCGCGCTCGCCATTACGCGCTGGCGTTGGACCATCACGGCAATTCCGAATTTCAACGCGACGTGAAGCTGGAGTCGCTGGTCCCCGTGGTTCGCAGACAACTTCCCGTCCTTGTTTTTGCCGATCGTGCGCGCAGCATTCGCGCCGCAGTAGAATTCGCTGACAAACAAAAACTAAAGATCATCATCGCGGGCGGCTCTGAAGCCTATAAAGTCAAAGATCTTCTCCGCTCGAAAAATATACCGGTCATCCTTCGCCCCGTGCTGACAGAAGTCCGCGAAGAAGACGATCCCTACGACCGCCTCCTCTCGCAACCCGCCGAACTTAGCAAAGCCGGAGTGAAATTCGCCTTTGGCAGCTTCGACAACTCCTTTGCCCGCCGCCTCGGCCAAAACGCCGCCAACGCCGTGGCCCATGATCTCCCCTACGAGGAGGCTTTGAAAGCGATCACGATCTACCCTGCCCAGTTCTTCGGGCTCGACGATCAACTCGGCACACTGGAAGCCGGGAAAATCGCAAACATCATCGTCACCAACGGCGACCCCCTGGAACTGACCACCGACCTCCGCTACCTTTTCATCCGCGGGCAACTCACCAGTACCGACAACAAACACAAATCGCTATATGAAAAATATCTAAATCGCCCCAAATCCCAATAAGCAGTTTCGCTGGCGGGGACCCGGTAGATCGTGCCCGGTTGGCAGGACTGCCGTCGATGACCCGTTCCCGGGTCCGCCTTCTGCGGCGGACCGTCGCACTGCGCCAAAAAACGATTCGACGATCGATTATTCCAACTCGGTCGCCTGAAACTTTCCCCATTTTCTCCCGTCAGATGACATAGACTCCCATCTCAACGGAAAACCATGAACAATTTTCTCCAAGATCTCCGCTACGCCTTCCGCCTTCTAACCAAGAAACCTGGATTCACCATCATCGCCATCCTGACACTGGCCCTGGGTATCGGCGCCAACACCGCCATTTTCAGCGTCGTCAACGGTGTCCTGCTTCGCCCGCTCCCGTTCCGCGACCCCGGCAAACTGATTCTCGTCACGGAAAAAAGCGACCTCCCCACAATTTCTACCTCATTTGAAAACTACATCGACTGGCGCGACCAAAGCCATGCTTCCTTTGAATCTCTAGAAGCGACTCGCGGCACGCAACTCACGCTCACCGGATCCGGCGAACCAGAACGCCTGACCGCGCGCATGGCCACCGCCGGACTTCTTCCGCTGCTCGGTATCAACCCCATTGTCGGCCGCGACTTCCTCCCGGAAGAAGATCGCGCCGGGGGCCCGGCAGTCGTTCTTCTCAGCTATGGCCTCTGGCAGGGCCGCTTTGCCGGCTCCCAGGAAATTCTCGGCAAATCCATCAATCTCGATGCACGACCCTACACAATCGTCGGCATCCTCCCCAGTGGCTTCCAAATTCTTCAGCCTGCTGATGTTATTGTTCCCTTCATGCCGTGGGCACGTACGCTACCGGCGGATCGCAACTGGCACCCCGGCATCATTCCCGTCGGTCGTCTCCGCCCCAATGTGTCTCGCGAGCAGGCCCGCAGCGAAATGGCCGGCATCGCCAAGCGCCTGGAAGAGCAATATCCCGAGTTCAATACAGGTGTCTCTACCAACGTAGTCGGCCTGCAGGAACAAATCGTCCAAAACGTTCGTCCCGCGCTCGTTCTTCTGCTCGGCGCTGTCAGCCTCGTTTTGCTGATTGCTTGCGTCAACGTCGCCAATCTTTTGCTTGCACGGGCCGCGTCCCGCGGAAGGGAAATTGCCATCCGCACCGCCCTGGGCGCCAGCCGTGCCAGAGTCATTCGCCAGCTTCTCACCGAAAGTGTTTTGCTATCCTTGGCTGGCGGCATACTCGGAATTCTCTTGGCTTGGGCCGCGCTCGGCCCTTTGCTAAAAATATCCGCAGGCAGTGTTCCGCAAACGCTGGCCATCGGCCTGGACAGATGGGTCCTAGTGTTCACGGCTGCAATTTCCGTCGTCACCGGACTGATCTTCGGTATCGTTCCAGCACTTCGCACAGCAAAATTGGATCTTCGCGAAACTCTCAATGAAGGAGCCCGTGGCTCGAGCGCAGGCCCCGGGCAACACCGCATTCGTGGCGTGCTAGTGGCCATGGAAATCGCGTTAGCAATGCTGCTGCTGGTCGGTTCAGGACTTCTCCTTCGCAGTTTTGCGCGGCTGCAAGAAACTCCTCCCGGCTTTCGACCTGATCATCTTCTGGTCGCGGATCTTCCTCTCTCCGAATCTACGTACTCCGCTCCGCAGCAGCGCTACCAATTTTTCGATCGCCTCGTGGAACGTGCCAAGCAGCTTCCCGGCGTCCGCTCCGCCGCAGCCGCGTCGTTCCTACCCGTAAGTGGCGGCGGTTCCATCATTCATTTCAATATCATTGGCCGCCCGCCACGCACGCCACACGACTATGTCGCGGCCGGATACCGAACCATCACACCGAATTATCTGGAAACTCTTGGCGTTCCACTCACCCGCGGCCGCCTGTTCACCGCTGCCGACAACGAACGCGCGTCAGCCGTCGTCGTCATCAACACCACCATGGCGCACACCTATTTCGCGGACGAAAATCCGCTTGGCAAACGTCTCCAGATCGGCGCCACACCCGATAACAGCATTCCCACGATGGAAGTGGTTGGCGTAGTCGGCGACGTAACTCCGGGCCTCGGCCTAGATCCCCAAGCCGAAATGTATCTTCCTTACAGGCAGGCCGACGCAGTGCTGCCGGTATTTCAACTCTCCGTGGTTTTGCGCACCACAGCCGATCCAGTTCTCCAATCCAACGCGCTGCGCAGCGTGCTGGGCGAAATCGACCCCAATCAACCGCTCGTCAAAGTTCGTACTATGGAAGACAACATGTCGGCCACCGTCGCGCAACCACGCTTCCGCACCTGGCTGATCGGGATTTTCGCTGCTCTCGCCTTGGTCTTGGCTTCCATAGGCGTCTATGGAGTCATGTCCTACACCGTCACGCAACGCACCAACGAAATTGGGATTCGTGTCACGTTAGGTGCCCAAGCCACTGACGTTTTCCGCAGCGTAGTCGGTGAAGCCCTGCGCCTGGCGTTTTTCG
>Ga0193753_10004324_pt1 | contig 10190 bp, 7 predicted proteins | sample H1c2metaG_FD_144925 | JGI IMG/M metagenome (GOLD analysis project Ga0193753, IMG submission 144925) | Soil microbial communities from a riparian zone of the East river system, Colorado, United States - H1c2 | ecosystem: Environmental > Terrestrial > Soil > Riparian zone | place: USA: East River... | reverse complement strand
ATCTCAACTACGCGCCCTATGGCCGCAATGTCGAAGGCGCAGGGGCGGCCGCGCTCACCTATTTCGACCGGCCGGTTGGAGCGCTGTCGCTGCCGGAAGCCCTGACCCTGGCGGTGTTGCCACAGGACCCCGTGCGCCAGCTGCGCAAGGGGCCCGGCACCCAAGGCATCATCAACCGGCGGCTCAGCGCCTCGCGCGACAGGCTTTATCGCCACTGGCTCATCAATCATCCCCAGGACGCATCGCTGGCGCCGCTGTTCGCCTTGCCGCTGAGCATCCGGTCGCTGGCGCGCCTGCCTTTCGAAGCGCCGCATGCGGTGGAACAATTGCTGCAAGCCCAGCGCGCCGCGGGCAACCGCCAGCCGCGCCTCGCTTCCACCATCGATCTGGGGCTGCAGCACATATTAGAGCGTCAGATCACCCGTTATATCGCGCGCAACAACAGCACCGGCATCGCCAACGCCTCCGCCATCCTGGTGGACACGCGCGACATGGGGATCAAGGCGCTGGTAGGCTCTGCCGACTATTTCGACCGCGATCTTTCCGGTCAGGTCAACGGCACAATGGCGCGGCGCTCTCCCGGCTCGACGCTCAAGCCTTTCATCTATGCACTGGGTTTCGACCAGGGCATTTTGCATCCCCAGACCGTATTGCGCGACGTTCCGACCTCCTTCGGTCCCTACACGCCGGAGAATTTCGACGGCCAGTTCGTGGGACCGATCACCGCCACCGATGCGCTGAACCGCAGCCGCAACATTCCGGCGGTGTGGATCGCCTCGCAGCTGCAGTCCCCCGACTTCTACCAGTTCCTACAAAGTGCCGGCGTCGGTCCGATGGCCAGCCCGCAGCATTATGGCCTGGCGCTGGTGCTTGGCGGCGGCGAAGTCAGCATGCAGGAAATGGCTGGGCTTTACGCCATGCTGGCCAATCGCGGCATGATGAAACCGCTCAGACTCAACACCACCGACGCGCGCCCGGACGGCACCCGCCTGCTCAGCGCCGAAGCCAGCTTCATGGTGATGGACATGCTGCGCCGGCATGTGCGCCCCGACGAGACCACCGGCGCCCAGCCGGTGCATGCGCCGGTCTATTGGAAGACCGGTACAAGCTGGGCCTTCCGCGATGCCTGGACGTCAGGCATTTTTGGTCCTTATGTGCTGATCGTCTGGGTGGGGAATTTCGACGGCTCGGGCAATCCCGCTTTTGTCGGGGTCGACGCGGCTGCGCCGCTTTTCTTTGAAATACTGGACGGGGTGGAGGCCGAACATCCCAACCTGCCCCAGCCCGCTAAGCGCATTCCCGCAGGTGTCAAGTCGGTGGAGATCTGTCTGGCCAGCGGCGATTTGCCCGACCAATGGTGCCCGCAAAAGGGCCGCAGTTGGTTCATTCCCGGCAAGTCGCCCATCCGGGTCAGCAGCGTTCACCGGCCGGTGATGATCGACGATGCGACCGGCTTGCCGGCCTGTCCGCCCTATGCCGGCAAGCAGGTGCATCAGGAGCTGTATGAATTCTGGCCGTCAGACTTGCTGCATGTCTTTGCCCAGGCGGGCATCCCACGCCGCAAGCCGCCGCAAAATTCCGCCTGCGCCAATGCCGGGGCGCTTGAAGGCACGCCGCCCCAAATCACCTCGCCCCTGCGCGGCTCCAGCTATGTGATGCGGATTTCGCGGCAGGACCGGCAAAGCATCGCCTTCAGCGCCGTCACAGATGCGGATGTCCGTACCCTCTACTGGTTCGTCGACGGCGCGTTTGCAGGCAGCACCAAGCCGGGAGAATCCCTTTTCTGGCAGCCCGCCTCGGCGGGCAGCTACCGTTTGCGCGCGGCGGACGATCACGGCCGCAGTGACGAACGGCTGTTGGATGTCCGTTTGACGGAATAGACGTGGCAATTGAGCTGTTAAACAACCTCTCCAGCCACTCGCTTGTTAAGCGATAGAGTTTTTCGGCGCCAACGGTCGTTTCGGTGTCCCAGTGGTAGCCTAGTCAGCTACCACAGCCGCCAATAGAGCCTTGACCTTGCTGCGTTGATGTCACGTAGAAGCCTGTTTAATGCCGCGTCCAGAACGGGAATCATTTTCTCGTAGCCAGCCGCATTCGGATGAACGCCGTCGTCGCTACAAGCCGGCAACATTTGTCCTTGCGGATCCGCCAGCGCCGAATAGTAGTCTGCGAAGGGATATCCTCGGGACGAAGCAAACGATTCTAGCCAGCTATTGACCGTGCAAATAGCGTCACTGTCGCGGGCAACGCGCTCCCGATCCACCCCTACCGGCGGAATAGCGCCCAATAAGACGGCCATGCCATTGCCATGGGATATGTCACACATCGCCGTCACGTTCCGCCGGATTCGAGCCAGGGCTGACCGCCGCCACATCCGTCGGATCGCCGACATACGCGCGCAGATCATTTGTGCCGCACATCAGAACCACGCCCTTCGGCTGAAGGGCCACGACATCATCTTCAAACCTCAGCAGCATCTGTGAACTGTTCTGTCCAGCGATGCCGCGGTTTATGATGCGAAATGTGCTCGAACTTAACGCATCCAAGTCCCAGAACTCGGTTATAGAATCACCTATGGCGACTATGCGGGGTGTTTGGTCGGCTGCGGCGCGCAGAAGTCCATTTTCGGTGGCATAATGGGCTATTTCCGGCAGGTCCTCCTGTTGCATCATCCAGCGCGAGGCGAAATCTCGTAACGTGTAATCACCGATGCCTTTTCCGTTTAAGGGCGGCCTTAGATGTTTCATTGGTTTTTCATCAGGCATAGCAGCAGCACCACCGAAAATTCATAACCTCATGCCGCCATCAACGTGGAGTTCTGCGCCGTTAATGTAGGACCCTGCATCCGAACAGAGGAGAAGCGCCGCTCCCGCGCAATCCTCCGGTGTGCCAACGCGCCCGAGTGGAATGCCATCGAGAATTTTCTGGAGCCTGGCGGGATCGGAAAGCGTGGCATGCGTCCGGCCGGTGTCGATCGCGCCGGGCTTAAGGATGTTGAACGTTACATTCGGGGCGCAGACGTTACGAGCCATATTGAGCATGAAGCTTGTCTGCGCCGCCTTCGTCGCCGCATAAACGATGTGGCGGGAATTGGGCCTTGCTTCCTGAACAGAACCAATCGCCAGAACACGTCCCCAGCCGCGATCAAGCATGGCGGGCAGAAAGGCCTGGACCATGAGCAGCGGCGAATACAGGTTCACCATACCCTGTTCTTGTATCTCCGCCGGTCCGGCTTCCCGCCAGTCCTGCGGGATTTCAATTGAAGCGTTCAGAACCAAAATGTCTGGAGAGCCCCATCCGCCGATTTTGTTTTGCAGCACCCCGGTCCCGTCGGGGGTTGAAAGGTCGGCAGTACTTTCCACAACGTCAAACCCGCGATCGCGCCATTTCTGAGCCACCGAACTTACTTCTGCTGAATTAAGGCCGTGGGCAACCACACCGGCTCCCGCTTCAGCAAAGGCTTCGGCAATTGCCCGCCCGATACCAGCCACGGATCCGGTAACAAGGGCTTTTCGGCCAGTCAGACTGTACCCGGAGCTCACGCCGCAATGACCTCCCGTCCAGATCGCAGAACAATAATCAGGAATGCCAGGCCTGCAATGAAGGCGGAGCCTGCCAAAACCTCCATCCCGGCCTCAAGCCCATAATGCTGCCGCAGGGCACCCATGATGAGCGGTGACAGAGCGCCAACAACATAAGCCACCGCGACTATCAGCCCGGTAACCGACGCGCGCAACCGGTTTTCAACGCGTTCGAAAATCGCGGCATAGAGACCCGCGTCGTATATGCCGCGGAAAAACCCGAAGGCTGCAAGCGCCAGATACAGGGTGAGCGACGACATTGCTTTTGCGCTGATCAATAGAAACGGCGCGAAAAACAGCAGAGAGATGCCCATCGAGAGGAGGCGGAAGCGCGGCCACACGATACTCAGATGGTCCCCGGCAGTGCCAGCGACCAGCAGCCCAATATAGGCCAGAATGTGGTGCCAGGCGACAGACTGAAAGCCCGCTTCAGCCAATGACAGATGAAACCGTTCGGCGAGCAGGCTGGGCATCCATGTGAGATATCCAACCAGAATGAAAACAAGGCCGCTGAAGCCAATGGTTTGTGCGATCAGCGCAGGGGTGGCAACGATCCTCCTGAATGCCTCGCCAAGCAGAAAGCTCTCTTTCTTCCTCTCCTGGGCAATTGGAGATGGCCCCCTGCTTCTGACTCTCACCAGAATGACCATGGACCACAGAAGACCAACCCCTCCGAAAGTCAGGAATGCAAACCGCCAGCCAAAATGATCCGCCAAGGAGCCGGCAATGAAGCTGCCTAGTACGACACCGGTATAGTTTGCGGTCTGGTGCAGGGATAGCGCACGTCCCCGCGTAGTATCATGATGTTCGGAGATAAGTGTGTTGGCAGCCGGCGCGTAAAGCGCTTCCCCTACTCCCGTAGCGATGCCGCGGAAGAGAAGTAACAGCAGGAATGAGGACGCCACACCCGTCAGCAGGGTACCAAGGCTGAATACAACCAGGGACGCGACTACAACCATGTCCCGGCGGAACCGGTCGCCCAGCCAGCCTGCTATGGGAACGAAGATTCCAAACACGATGGAGAATGTTGTAGCGATTAGCCCCATCTGGGTGTCACTGAGATGGAATTCGCCGCGAATGAGCGACAGGGTCACACCAAATATCTGCCGATCACCCTGATTGAGAAAATATGCAAGCCAGAGCAGGCCAACAAGCTCCCAGCCAAATAGCCTATGGCGGCCGCTCTGTGTCGTGGCGCTGCCCGATGAGGTGGCTATTTCAGGCGGGCACATTTGACGCTCCTGAAATGAACTGAGCGGTGTTCGGAGAGAGACCCGGCGACACGTCGCTCAGTGCCAAAATCTCGCCCGCCTCTGCTTCGGTTACGACAAGCCCCAGCCGGCCAGACGGATCGAAGGCGCAGTTTGTGGGATTTTGGCCTTTTGTCGAGAGAATGCCCGCCTGACTCCCCGACGATGTGCTGATCATGATGCATCGCGCGCCATAGACTGCCGCGTAGATCCGGCCCTCCATGTCTATGGCGAGACCATCGGGGCCAATGGGACCTGGCGTTTGCATAACCACCGCGCCCGCCGATGTCCAGCGGTTTGCGGCGGCGTTCCAGCTCCCCTTGAGCACGCGCTGCCGGTAAGTCTCAGCGACGTAAAGCGTCTCGCCATCCTGCGCAAAGGCCAGCCCATTGGGAAACTGGAGCTCGCGAGCCACGATATGGCAGTTACCCCGCGTCGTGAGAACAGCAAGAGATCCATTGGGCTCTGTTCGCGACTGGCCCGGGCAGCTGAAGAGCAGATTTCCTGCCCTGTCGAACGTCAGATCGTTAGGAGCATCAAGGTCTTGCCCGTCCGCCGAACCAGCCACCGCCCAGCTCTGCCCGGTCAGGGCTGAAAATACGCGGACTTCATTGCGATCGCCGTCGCAATACCAAAGCTCTCCCTGACGTCCAGGCGCCAAGCCACAGGGCCTGCCACCAACCGGATAGCGATCAAGAGCTCGGCCCTCGTGTATCCGAGTAATGCAGCCGTTGCGCAGCTCGACACACCATAGCTGCCCATTTTCGTCAAAAACCGGACCTTCGGGAAACTGCAGGCCTTCTGCAACAATCCTGGGTCCGGCGCTGTCGGTCACTTCAGATGCACCGAGACCAGAACGACACACTGCGCGTCCTCAGGCAGGTCGGCCACCAGTCGTAGCCAGTTGCCAAAGTGACGAACCCGCAAAACTCCGAGCGAATCCTTGTCTGCCGGCATGGAGGTGGCTGTGCCCTCGTCCGCCCATCGCATGCCATCGGCGGATATCTGCGCCCTGATCTGCGGAAGCTCGCCTGTCGGCTGCACAAGGGCGCGCACGAAAAAAAGAGCTTCGGTCGCCCAGCCTGCCTCCACCGGTTCGGTGGCGCATGCGCCCTGCCAGGTCTCATGGCGGGCCACAACGTAGGTCACACTCTCCCGGAGCATCTAAAGATCTCCCGACAGGCACACGGAGTCGACATACAGGAAGGCACGCTTGTTGCTCGCGGTCTCCACAAAAAAACACACATTCAGCATGCACCACAGATTCTTCATGGCAGGCAGCCGAATGGAATCGAAGCCTTTCATGTCAAATATGCGGTCGTTGCACTGAAGTCGCTGGGCCGTCATGGTCCCGATATCAAAATCAAACCGGAAATAGTGCCAGTTCACCTTGGTCGCTATCTCGTTGTAGCAGAGTCGCTGCGACCCGCCCGGCAGGTCTTCCCATCCCTCATCCGCCAGATGGAAGTGACTCACCGTCTCATTCCGCTCACCGATCTTGCGAACATCGGGGGTCCGGCGCTTGAACTGCCATTTCTGCTGAAGCGTTCCGTCCCTGGCGTTCAGGTAGCGCAGATGGGGCATGACGCGCTCACCACCAGAGCCAACGGTGTCCCCCATCTGCAGATCGAGCAGGAATCCGATCGATTTCAGATCCTTGTCGGATAGCGCCAGGTCGCTGGCTTCGGGTTTGAAGGTTGCATAGAATTCCAGACGCACCGGAGAGGGCTGGCGGAAGGTGAGACGCTTGATTGCAACGGAAACCGCGTCTTTCTTTGCGCGGGTCGCTACCTTCATAGCATAGGTACCGTCCATTGCCCCGTGCGAGCCGCTGTCCCAATGGGAAAGCGTCGACAGCATGGGATTGGTCATGTCGCGATAGCCGGGAAGAATGGTATCAAGGGACCCTTCGTAATTGCCAAGCAGCTGTGACCAGCCGCAGTGCCCCCTATCGAAGTCATCAAGCGAAAGAATGCGCGGAAGGGGATCAAAACGGCTTAGGCGAGGGTCAGCCAAGAGAAGGCCGGCACGGACATTCGCAGTGTCGGTGTTGAACAAGTGCAAATTCCCTAAGGTGAAGACGGTACTGAACTATTCGACCGCAGTTTCTCTAAACCCGAGAGCCTGGGAAAGATTCGAGGCTGCCTGCGACGCAAAAGTGCGGACCTCGTCCAGCGTCGTGAAAGATGTCCGTTGCGGCAGATAAGGGACGGTCAGTGCGGCAACAACACTTCCCAGACGGTCACGCACCGGGAAGCTGATGTTGATGATTCCGGGAATGCGCATCGAAGCGCGCTCCTCAAAGCCGGCCTTGGTGACCTGCGCCATCTTTACGCGCAGCACCGCAATCGCTTCGTCGTCGATTATCTGGGCAAGATTGGCAAAGAGGGCACGCTCTGCAGCGTCCTGCTGGAAGGCGCACAGCAGGATGCCCGAACTGGTTTCCCAGACGGGAAACTGTGCGCCCAGCCGTACAGTATAAATTATTGGCAGGGGCGAGGTTATCGTCGCCACGATGGTGACACTGGTACGATTGAGAACCGCCAAGTGGCAGCTATGGCCCGTTTTGGCGGCTAGGTCCTCCATTATCGGCACGGCCGCTGCCGACAGCGACCGGACGGGAGGGTTGTCGTGGGACAGATGAAACATCTTCATCGAAAGCGAATATGTATCACTGTCATCATCGCGCACGATGTAGGCGCTATGATCGAGGTACTGCAGTATCCGGTAAATCTCTCCCGTGGACCGGCCAAGCTCGGTGGAAATCGAGGTGAGGTTCAGCGGAGTGGGCGAACGGGCAAGTAGCTCAAGAATCTCCAGCCCCTTCTCGAGGGCCGGGACGTTGTAGCGGGTTTCGGGCTTCTCTTCCTTGGATGCCTGATCTTGCTTGCTCACAACATCACCTTGGGCCGTGTCGGATTTCATCTAAACCGATCTCTCCCTTCATATAATTTTCGCCGATTGATGCTTGGAAGGCAAGGCGGAAGTCCCTGAACCACGGTACCGTTTGCCTCCAAGTCCATTCACATCAGTTTCCCGGTATTGGTACCACCACCGGCTGACACGATGCTCAGGTTACCAATAAGCACCGCGCAGCCCTTCGATAGACGCATACTGGCCTGCAACAGACCTCAGAAGTTCGCAGCCAAACCGAGGTATAGGCGTGTGTCGTCCTGCCAGGCGTTATTGATGCGATTCTTGTTGGACACGTAGTAGCTGTTCATGTCCTTGCCGAGGTTAACAGCTGCAAACGTCACGCGATAATCGTCGGTGATCTGATAGCCTGCCGAAAGATCAACTTGACCGTGGGAATCTGCGTAGAGACTGCCTCCTGACGCAGCCCCCTGCTGCAAGATCAGATAGGGAGAGCGGTAATTCCAAGTGGCTCGCCAGCTGAATGGCCCTTTTTCGTAAAACAGGGTGGCATTGGCACTGTGCTTTGAAGAGAAGGGCATTGGCAGGAACTGCCCAGTCAACTCGTCAACATTGGGAGTGCGGCTGTCTGCACGGGTATAAGTAAATCCGATGCCGAGTCCGTCGAAGGGAGAGGGCAGGAAATCCAGATCTTGCAGGTAGTTGAATTCAAATCCTCCGACTTCGCCCTGCGTACCGTTTACGGGACGGTTCACAAGATACGTTGTCGATCCGTTTGTGTTATTGGGCGCCTCTGGATGATTTTCTGAGACCTGAATAATTCGCGTAAAGGCTGACACATCCTTTTTGAACAGCGCGAGGGATACCATGCTGGTACGGGTAAAATACCACTCAGCCGACATGTCGTACTGGGTCGCCCCATAAGGTTTCAGGTCCGGATTTCCTGCGCTACCCGTATTGGTGACCGGAGCAAGCGAGACGCCAACGCCGGTAGTATTGAGCGGGGGGCGGGCAGTAACTTTCGCCGCCGAAAGGCGGATGTCAAAGTCATCCGCGGGCTTGAGTATCAGGTTTGCGTTGGGCAGCGGATCGTTGAAGTGTCTTGAGACCGATACCGGGACCGCCTGCGTACCACCTATGATCGAATAGCCGCCCGATCCGCGATGCACATCGACATCACGCAGGCCGGCATCTCCGGTATAGGGGATACCAAACAGATCACCCTCAAACTCGAACTTCATAAATGCCGCCATGGTCTGCTGATTCACCGAGTTGATAGAACCCAAGGAAGCAACGGAACTGAGGTCGGGCGGCGTGGCGTGGAGGAAGGCGCGCCACACATCAGGTTGAGGAGTTCCACTCAGCAGCATGCGCGGAAAATTTCCAGATTGCCCATCCATGAAATTCTGTATCAAGGGACCGTAGTTAAGGCCGGGCACTTCCGTGACACGAAGACTGGTCGCGGGCGTGGGATCATATGTGGAGAGTGCGGGATAGGTTGCATTGGCCTGCGCAGAAAACACGCGCGTATTTTCAAGCCGAACACCGACCTTTATCGCGTGCAACGGCCCCCAGTTCGTTTCGTACCGGGTGTCGAAAGCATAGTCGCGTCCCCGGTTTTTAACTGGATAGTTGGAATCGAAGGTTGCGAATATCTCATATTGCGAGGGATCGAAGAGATTGTAGTTTCCAGTCAGACTATAGTCGGGCGAAGCGTTATTCCGCCCCAGCTGATAGTTGGCTGTCACAGTGTTCGTGGGATTCAGCTGTCGGGCGACGAGGACGTTTGCATTTCCAGGAGCGGTGGAAGTTCCAGCCAGACCGTCCTGGCCCAGCGCATTTCCCTGGCTTTGGGATGCATTGAAGTGCGCGGTCCATGGGCCGTTCACGTAAGCGACATTCACCGCAAGCGCATCGCTGTTGGACGCCTGACCTTCATTGTATATCAGGGGTCTGAACGTCACCCCCCCAAAGGTCGCCTTTGCAAGAGTGCCGTCGCTCAGTATCACGCCGTTCGTGACGTTCGTTGGGGTGAGCACAGCTTGGGCGGCGGTCAGGGGCCGATAGACGTCTCGTTGTGAATAAAGACCATCAAGTGTGACGGTAAGTGAATCCGTTGGGCGCCACTGGGCCGTCCCGTTCAGTTCAAAACGTTTGTCGGTGAAATTGTCGGCAAACTGCTGCAGACGCAAGGGCATGAAGAACGTGTCCTTTATACCGTCACCGTTTACGTCGGTTGTGTTGACGCTACGGGTCCAGCCTCCAGTCGTAAACTGATCGGATCGCCCGCTTGACTGCGAATAGGACGCTCCGAGCAGGACGCCGAATTCATCATTGAAGAAATTCTGGGTGCCAAATCCGAACAGCTTGAAGCCCCCCTTCCTGGCCTTGTCGGCGTAGGACATTTCGGCCCGCGCCGAATATACAGGATTGGCGAAATCAAGCGGCCTTTTGGTGCGCAGATTGATGATGCCACCAAGCCAGC
>Ga0193753_10004323_pt1 | contig 10190 bp, 6 predicted proteins | sample H1c2metaG_FD_144925 | JGI IMG/M metagenome (GOLD analysis project Ga0193753, IMG submission 144925) | Soil microbial communities from a riparian zone of the East river system, Colorado, United States - H1c2 | ecosystem: Environmental > Terrestrial > Soil > Riparian zone | place: USA: East River... | reverse complement strand
CACCGAGAAGGACAATCTCTTCACCCGCATCGGGGTGAGGCCGATGATCAATGGGCGGGGCACCTACACCATCATCAGCGGCTCGCGCTCCCTGCCGGAAGTCAAGCAGGCCATGTTCGAGGCCTCGCACTATTACGTCCAGATGGACGAGATGATGGACGGCATCGGCGCCGAACTGGGCAAGCTGATGGGCGCGGAATGGGGCATCGCCACCAACGGCGCGGAGGCCGCGATCTGCCTGGCCACCATCGCCTCCATCGCCGGCGCCAATGTTGAGAAGTGCCAGGCGCTGCCTTACGTCAAGGCCAAGGACCAGGTGATCATCCCGAAATATTCGCGCAATCCTTATGACCTGGGCGTGCGCATGGCCGGCGCGCAAGTCGTCGAAGTGGAAACGGCGGAAGACCTGCACGCCAAGACATCGGCGCGCACCGCCATGATCTATGTGATGTCGGGGCCCGAAGCCGAGAAGGGGCCGCTGAGCATCGCCAATCTCTGCGCTTTCGCCAAGCAGAGCGGCATTCCCATCCTGGTGGATGCAGCGGCAGAAGAACCGCTCAATCCCAATATCCATCTCGCCAAGGGCGCGACCCTGGTCTGCTATTCCGGTGGCAAATGCCTGCGCGGTCCGCAGTCTTCCGGCATCCTGCTCGGCGACAAGGCGCTCTGCAAGGCGGCTTACTTCCAGGCCGCTCCCCACCACGCCTATGGCCGCGCCTTGAAATGCAGCAAGGAAGAATCCATGGGCCTGCTGGCGGCGGTCCGGCAATGGTACAAGCGCGACCATGCCGCCGAGCAGCGCATGTGGCGCGGCTGGATGCAGACCATCGAGAATCGTCTGAAGCCGCTGCCGTCCACCAGCTTTGAATATCTCGAGCCCGAGGACCTTTCCAACAAGGCGACGCGGCTGCGGGTGAAATGGGACGCCAATGTGCTGAAAATCACCGGCCCCGAACTGGCCGCCAAGCTGGATGCCGGAACACCGCGCATCATGATCGATGCCGGCAGCGGACGGCGGCCAGACCAGATGGCCAGTTCCGTCATCATCATGCCGTACATGATGGACCCCGGTGAGGCCCAGATCATTGCCGTTGCCATGCACGCCGCCCTGTCAAATCCGGGACATTATGAAAATCCGGTCCTGCCCGCGGGCGCGCCTGCCTCTTTGGGCGGACGTTGGGCTGTCACCATTCAGTACCTGCACGGACAGGGCGAGCAGCATTTCATCATCGATCAGTCGGGCGGCGCTGTTTCCGGCCTGCACAAGGGCGAACTCTACAGCGGCAAGCTGCAAGGCCAGGTGCATGGCGATCACGTGGAACTGCACACCGTGATGGAGGTGCCCGGAAACAACATTCGCTGGACGTTCACCGGCAGCGCCCAGGGCAACCGCATGTCGGGTGCCGTGAACATGGGCGAGTATGGTCCCGCAACCTTCACAGCGGTACGGGCATGAGGCGCTTTCTGGCCTGTGCCGCGCTGACATTGCTGTCGGCGGGCGCGGCGGCGCAGCCTTTGCCGGCTTACGATCTGCTGCTGCGCGGCGGCCATGTCATAGACGCCAAGAACCACATCGATGCGGTGATGGATGTCGCCATCAAGGACGGCCATATCGCCAAGGTGGCGCCGGGTCTTTCCCCCGCCGACGCGATCAAGACCATTGATGTACGGGGCCTGTATGTCACGCCCGGCCTGATCGACCTGCACACCCATAACTATACCGGCACGGGTGAGCGCGGCTCCTATGCGGGGGACCTCAGCGTGCGGCCGGACGGCTTTACCTTCCGCAGCGGCGTTACCACGGTGATCGACGCGGGCTGCGCCGGCTGGCGCAATTTCGAGGATTTCAAGGACCGCATCATCGACCGGTCCAAGACCCGCATCCTGGCGATGCTCAATATCGTGGGCGCGGGCATGCGCGGCGGCCGTTATGAGCAGAACACGTTCGACATGGACGGCGAGGCCACGGCCAAGATGGCCTTGCGCCATCCGGGTCTCATTGTCGGCATCAAGTCCGCCCATTTCAACGGTCCGGAATGGACCCCGAATGAGCAGGCGGTAATCGCGGGCACCAAAGCCAATATTCCGGTGATGGTGGATTTCGGCGCCGACCGCCCCACCCGTCCGCTCTATGACCTGCTGACCAAGAAACTGCGGCCCGGTGACATTTACACCCATATGTATTCCGGGCTGCGGCAGGAACAGGACCCTGCAACCCTCGGCCCCAGCAAAGCCTTCATCGAGGGCCGCGCCCGCGGAATTTACTTCGACACCGGCACCGGCGGCGGCAGTTTCAAATGGTCCCTGGCGGTGCCGATGATCAAACAGGGATTCAAGCCGGATTCCATTTCCACCGACCTCCATGTCGACAGCATGAATAGCGCCACCAAGGACATTCTCAATGTCGCCAGCAAGTTCATGGCGATCGGGCTCAGCCTGCAGGAAGTGGTGGCGGACATGACCGCGCATCCGGCGCACGAGATCCGCCACGACGAGTTGGGCAACCTGTCGGTGGGCAGCGTCGCCGATGTCGCGGTCCTGAGCCTTCAGAAGGGGCACTTCGGCTTCACCGACATGGTCAACACCCGCGTCGACGGCAGCCAGAAGCTGGTGGCCGAGCTGACCCTCAAGGACGGCAAGATCGTTTATGATCTGAACGGGATGGAAGCCCTGCCCTGGAATGCGCCCCAAGGTGACATACGCCAGGATTCGCGCTGGACGTCCTGGCCGCGACCGGTGCCGCGCCCCAGCGACGGCGTTACGCTCCACTAAAAACGCGAACGGCGGGGAACTAGACTTTCGCCTGTCCTCGCCGCTCGTTGTGATTTGCGATCTCTCGATCAACACCTCACAACGAGAAAACGCTGAAGACCGGGCGCCGTTCCGCGTGCCGCAGCAACATTTTGTCCCCTTTCCACCCAGCTATTGGGGCGATACGCTGCCGCAAAACAACGGGTAGTGGAGGGAGTTTCGTGGCTTTTCCAAAAATCCGGCATGTTCGCGCCTTCGTCGTGCGTGGTGGTGGCGCCGATTATCACGACCAGAAGGGCGAGCACTGGATCGATGACCATATCGCCACGCCCATGTCGCGCTATCCCGAATACCGCCAGAGCCGTCAAAGCTTCGGCATCAATGTGCTGGGCACCCTGGTGGTGGAAATCGAGGCCGAAAACGGCGTCACCGGCTTTGCCGTCACCACGGGTGGCGAGCCAGCCTGCTATATCGTGGAAAAACATCTGGCACGCTTCCTGGAAGGGCGCGATCCCGCCCAGACCGAGAAGATCTGGGACCAGATGTATTTTTCCACCCAGTTTTACGGGCGCAAAGGGCTGGTGATCAACGCCATCTCCGGCGTCGACCTGGCGCTGTGGGACCTGTTGGGCAGGCTACGCGAGGAGCCGGTGCATCAGCTTTTGGGCGGGGCAGTGCGCGACGAGCTGGTGTTTTACGCCACGGGCGCACGGCCCGACCTGGCCAAACAGATGGGCTTCATCGGCGGCAAGATGCCCCTGCATCATGGCCCCGCCGAAGGCGAGGAGGGCTTGAACAAGGCGCTGGCCGAAATCGCCACCATGCGCGAGCGCGTGGGACCGGATTTCTGGCTGATGCTGGATTGCTGGATGGCGCTGGACCTGAATTACGCCACGCGGCTGGCGACCAAGGCCTGGGAACAGTCCGGCCTGAAATGGATCGAGGAAGCGCTGTCGCCCGACGATTACTGGGGCTATCGCGACCTAAAAAAGGCGGTGCCGCCCGGCATGCTGGTGACCACCGGCGAGCACGAAGCCACCCGCTGGGGCTTTCGCATGCTGCTGGAGATGGACTGCTGCGATATCATCCAGCCCGATGTCGGCTGGTGCGGCGGTGTCACCGAACTGATCAAGATCGCCAACATGGCGGAGAGTTACGGCAAGCTGATGGTGCCGCATGGTTCATCGGTCTATTCCTATCATTTCGTCATCACCCGCCATAACAGTCCTTTCGCGGAGCTCCTGATGATGGCGCCGCAGGCGGACAAGGTGGTGCCGCAGTTCGCGCCGCAATTGCTGGGCGAACCGGTGCCGGAAAATGGCCGCATGAGGCTGTCGGCACTGGACAAGCCCGGCTTCGGCGTCGAATTGAATCCGCAAGTCAAGCTGCATCGTCCTTATCCCAGGTAGCTGATGCTGGACGGCGACTATGATTACATCGTGGTGGGCGCGGGCTCGGCGGGCTGTGTGGTCGCCAACCGCCTGTCGGCTGATCCTAAAACGCGCGTGCTGCTTCTGGAAGCGGGCGGGCGCGACGACTGGATCTGGTTTCACATTCCGGTCGGCTATCTGTACCTGATCGGCAATCCGCGCAGCGACTGGATGTTCGAGACCGCGGCCGAGCCAGGGCTCAATGGCCGCAAGCTCAACTATCCGCGCGGCAAGGCTTTGGGCGGCTCCTCCAGCATCAATGCCATGATCTCCATGCGTGGCCAGGCCGGTGACTATGACCATTGGCGGCAATTGGGATTGACCGGCTGGGGCTGGGATGACGTCAGGCCGATGTTCCGCCAACTGGACCGGCATTTTCTTGGCGACAGCGAGCATCATAGCGCGGGCGGCGAACTGAGCGTGGAGGCGCCCAGGGTGCGCTGGAATATCCTGGATACGATCGCCGATGCGGCGGAGGAAATGGGCATTCCCAAGACACCAGACTTCAATACCGGCGACAACACGGGAAGCTGCTATTTCCACGTCAACCAGAAGCGCGGGCGGCGCTGGTCTGCGGCGCGCGGTTTCCTCAAGCCGGTGCTAGGCCGGGCCAATCTGCGGCTGGAAACGGATGTCCTGGTTGAGAAAGTGCTGTTGGATGGCAAGCGTGCCAAAGGCGTGCGCTTCCAGCGCGGTGGTGAAACTATTGAAGCCCGCGCCAGGGGCGAGGTGATTCTTTGCGCCGGCGCGATCGGTTCGGTGCAACTGTTGCAGCGTTCCGGCATCGGGCCGGGTGCGTGGCTGAACGAACTGGGCATCCCCGTGGTTCAGCCGAGCGAGGGCGTGGGCCGCAATTTGCAGGATCATCTGCAATTGCGGGCGATGTACCGGGTCAGCGGCGTGAAGACCCTGAACGAAATCTATTATTCGCCGCTGGGCCGCCCGCTGATGGGCCTGCAATATGCCCTGCTGCGGCGCGGGCCGATGACCATGGCGGCGTCGCAACTGGGCATTTTCACCAAGTCCGATGCCGCCCAGGACCGCGCCAATATCCAATTCCATGTCCAGCCGCTGTCGCTGGACCGCTTCGGCACGCCGCTGCACCGTTTTCCCGCCATCACCGTCAGCCCCTGCAACCTGCGCCCCAGTTCGCGGGGCACGGTGCGGTTGACGTCGGCAGATATCACCGCCGCGCCGGAAATCCGGCCCAACTATCTTTCCACCGATGAAGACCGCCGCGTCGCCGCCGATGCCATCCGTCTCACCCGCCACCTGATGCGCCAGCCGGCGCTGGCGCGCTATCGCCCCGAAGAATTCCGCCCCGGCCCCGCAGTATCCGACAGCGACGCCGACTTGATTCATGCCGCAGGCGACATCGGCACCACTATCTTCCATCCCGTCGGCACGGCGAAGATGGGGCTGGCCAGCGATCCGCTTGCCGTGGTGGACGAACGGTTGCAGGTGCATGGCCTGGAAGGTTTGCGGGTGATCGACGCGTCGGTGATGCCGACCATCACATCGGGCAATACCAACACGCCGACCATCATGATCGCGGCCAAGGGCAGCGAGATGGTGTTGCAGGATGCGCGGAGCGCTTAAGTTACCGGCGCCGGATTAAACAAGGTCAGGTCATTGTGCAGACCCCAGCGGTCCGCCCACACCTGCTTCCTGCCGCTGGCGACGTCCAGCATGAGCTGGAATAGCTTCCAGCCAATATCTTCGATGGTGGCTTCGCCGGTGGCGATGGGGCCCGCGTCCAGGTCGATCAGGTCGTTCCAGCGCTTTGCAAGCTCGCTGCGGGTCGAGACCTTGATCACCGGCACCGCGGCCAGCCCATAAGGCGTACCGCGTCCGGTGGTGAAGACGTGCAGGTTCATGCCCGACGCCATTTGCAGGGTGCCGCAGACAAAATCGCTGGCCGGGGTGGCGGCGAACACCAGCCCGCGACTGCGCACCTTTTCGCCCGGCGCCAGCACGGCGTTGATGGCGCTGGTGCCGGACTTGGCCACCGAGCCCAGCGATTTTTCGATGATGTTGGACAGCCCACCTTTTTTATTGCCGGGGGTGGTGTTGGCGCCGCGATCCACCCCGCCCTTGTCGAGATAGTCGTCGTACCAGCGCATCTCCCGCACCAGCGCCTCGGCCACGTCCCTGGTGGCGGCGCGCGGGGTGAGCAGATGAATGGCGTCGCGCACTTCCGTTACTTCCGAGAACATCACGGTGGCGCCAGCGCGTACCAAGAGATCGGCGCAGAAACCCAGCGCCGGATTGGCGGTGAGGCCTGAGAAGGCATCGCTGCCGCCGCATTGCATGCCCACGATCAGTTCGGCGGCCGGCACGGTCTCGCGCCTGCGCCGGTCCAAAATCTTAAGCCGCTCTTCGACCTTTTCCATGATGCCGTCGATCATGGCGCCGAAGCCGACATAGGCCTCGTCCTGCAGCCGCAGGGTGCCGGTTTCCTGGCCTTTCGGCAGCAGCCGTTCGGGCGCCAGTTTTTCGCAGCCCAATCCGACCACCAGCACCTCGCCGCCGAAATTGGGATTGTTGGCCAGGTTCTGGAGGGTGCGGATCGGCACAATCGCCTGCGGCGCGTTGATCGCCACGCCGCAGCCATAGGCATGGGTCAGCGCCACCACGTCGTCCACATTGGGATATTTGGGCAGCAGTTCGGCCTTGATACGCTTGAGCGCGAACTCCATCGTGCCCGACACGCATTGCACGCTGGTGGAAACCGCCAGGATGTTCTTGGTGCCGACCGTGCCGTCGGCATTGCGATAGCCTTCGAAAGTGTAACCGGTCAGGGCTTCGGGCTTTGGCGGCGGGCGGGTCGCCATCTCCAATTGATCCAGCGGCGGGGCAGTACCCATCACCACATTGTCTTCATTGACCCAGTCGCCGCGCCTGATGCCGCCCTTGGCCGTGCCGATCACCTCACTGTAGCGGACGATGTTGCCGCCATCGGCGATGTCGGACAGCGCCACTTTATGGCCCTGGGGCACGAAATGATTCAGCACCAGTCCGTCAGAAAATTCCGTGCCCGCCGGCAGGCCCAGGCCGTTGACGATGATCGCCACATTATCCCCCGGCGCCACCTGGATGCGGCGTGGCGGTTCATGCGGGGCTTTGGACTGAATATTCATGGCTGCGTTTATAGCACCCCTCAGCGAACCAGGCAGGGCTTCTTTGGATCGAATTTCCAGCCCGAGATCAGGAACTGCATGCCCATGGCATCGTCGCGCGCACCATCGCCCAGCGTCTTGTAGATGGCATGCGCTTTTTCCACTTCAGCCATGTCGATCTCCACCCCCAGCCCGCCCTTTTTTGGCACCTGCACCAGCCCGCCCTTTATCCGGAACGGCTCGCGCGTCAGGCGCTGACCGTCCTGCCAGATCCAATGGGTGTCGATGGCGGTAATGTTGCCAGGGGCGGCGGCGGCAACGTGAGTGAACATGGCCAGCGAGACATCGAAATGATTGTTGGAATGTGAACCCCAGCGCAGATCGCGGTCGGCGCACATCTGCGCCACCCGCACACTGCCGCGCATGGTCCAGAAATGCGGATCGGCTAGGGGAATATCCACCGAACCCAGGTCCACCGAATGCACCATCTGGCGCCAGTCGGTGGCCACCATGTTGGTGGCAGTGGGCAACCCGGTGGCGCGGCGGAATTCCGCCATGATCTCGCGCCCCGAGAAGCCGCTTTCCGCGCCGCAAGGGTCTTCGGCATAAGCCAGCACATCGCCACGCCCCTTGCACAGGCCGATCGCTTCCTTCAGCGACCAGGCGCCGTTGGGGTCCAGGGTGATGCGCGCCTTGGGAAAGCGCTTGGCCAGCGCCTCGACCGCCTTCATTTCTTCGGCGCCCGCCAGCACGCCGCCCTTGAGCTTGAAATCGTTGAAGCCGTAGCGCGCATAGGCCGCTTCCGCCGTGCGCACAATCGCATCGGGCGTCAGGGCTTCCTCGTCGCGCAGCCTGATCCAGTCGTCGCCCTGCTGGTCGGCGCGATAAGGCAGGTTGGTCTTTTTGCGGTCGCCGATAAAGAAAAGATAGCCCAGCATTTCCACCGCCTCGCGCTGCTGGCCTTCGCCCAGCAGGGCGCAGACCGGCACATTTAGATGCTGACCCAGCAGATCGAGCAGCGCGCATTCCAGCGCTGCCTGGCAATGCACGGTGATGCGCAGGTCGAAAGTCTGAAGACCCCGCCCACCCGCGTCGCGGTCGGCGAAGCGGCGGCCCACCTCGCTCAACACATTGTTCCAGGTGCCCAGGGTTTTTCCGACCACCAGATCGCGTGCTTCCTCCAGGGTCCGGCGGATTTTCTCCCCGCCCGGAACCTCGCCCACGCCGGTGTTGCCGGCGCTGTCGGTCAGGATCACCAGATTGCGCGTGAAATAGGGAGCATGTGCGCCCGACAGGTTCAGCAGCATGCTGTCCTGTCCGGCGACCGGAACGACCTTCATCTCCGTGACGCGCGGCGCGCCGCTGATTTTCTCGGGCATAAGCAACTTCCGACGTTAGGCGGTGCGCAGCACCACACGCTTGATCTCGCCGGTGATGAAGCCATAGCTGATCATGGCGATGATGGAATGGGCGAACACGAACAGCAGCGCCATGTCCCAATTGTTGTTGGTCCAGGCCAGGATGAAGCCGATGCCGATCGGGGTGAAAATGCCCGCCAGGTTTCCGAACAGGTTGAAGATGCTGCCGGCCAGGCCGGTGGCTTCACGGGGCGAGGCATCCGACATCACCGCCCAGCCCAGCGCGGCCACACCTTTGCCGAAGAAGGCCACGGACATGAACGCCATGATCCAGCCTTGGCTGTCGGTGTAGTTGCATAGCAGGATGGCGCAGGAAATCACCAGTCCGACCAGGATCGGAATCTTGCGCGCGGTGGAAAGCGGCCAGCCCTTTTTCAACAGGAAATCCGACACAACGCCGCCCAGCACACCACCGACAAAACCGGCGATCGCCGGTCCCGCCGAGGCCAAGCCTGCGCCGGCCAGGCTCATGCCACGCGCCTTGATCAGGTAGATGGGAAACCAGGTGGCGTAGAAATAGGTCAGCGCGGTGATCGAGTATTGCGCCAGATAAATGCCCAGCAGCATGCGGTTGGCCAGAAGTTGCCCGACAATGCCCCAGCGGATCGGCTGCGCCGCCGCGGCGGGGCGGTCCAGATTCACCAGCGCGCCATTCGCTTCGATGTAAGCATATTCGCGCTTGCTGATGCCCTTGTGCCGCGACGGGGACTGCACCACCGCCCAGAACAGCGCGGCGCCCAAAAGGCCGATGCCGCCCATCGCCAGGAAAACGCTGCGCCAGCCATAAACTTGCGCCAGCCAGCCCATCAGCGGCGCGAACGCCACCAGCGAGAAATATTGCGAGGAATTGAAGATGGCGCTGGCCGTGCCGCGCTCGGCATTGGGAAACCAGTTGGCGACGATGCGGGCATTGGCGGGGAAGGAAGGCGCTTCGGCAAAACCCAGCATCAGGCGCAGCACGAACAGGCTGATCAGAACGGGTATGACAGCGAACCAGGTGACGAAGGCCTGCGCGGCGGTGAAAATGGCCCACAGCGTGATGGACCAGAGATAGACCGGACGCGAGCCGTAGCGGTCCAGCAGGGCGCCGCCAGGTATCTGGGCGATGGCGTAGGACCAGGCGAAAGCCGAGAAGATAAAGCCCAGTTGCACCGTGCTGACCTCGATCTCCTTGGCCAGCGGCACCGCCGCAAAGGAGAGGGTGGCGCGGCTGGCGTAATTGATCGAAGAGACGATGAACAGGACCGCGACGATCCAGAAGCGGATGTGAGAGTTGCGGGTGTCGGTATCAGCACTCGTCATGGTCGCATCCCTGCTTTTTGCCGCGTTTCGGGGCGTTATTGGCCAAAATAGGCCGGATCAGCTTGGACGGTCCAAGCCAAAGGTTCAAGCGATCAATGCCGGAATCGTATCAATCCACCGCTGCAGCGGCATCATCGCTGCGCAGCAGGTCCAGAAAGCCTGCCAGCGCG
>Ga0193753_10004321_pt1 | contig 10193 bp, 10 predicted proteins | sample H1c2metaG_FD_144925 | JGI IMG/M metagenome (GOLD analysis project Ga0193753, IMG submission 144925) | Soil microbial communities from a riparian zone of the East river system, Colorado, United States - H1c2 | ecosystem: Environmental > Terrestrial > Soil > Riparian zone | place: USA: East... | reverse complement strand
TTCCGGTTGCCGTGAGCGTCTTCCCAGACGAGCTCTATCCGACTCCGCGAAGCTGGGCGGAGCGGGCGTTTCCCAAACTTATCCACTACAACAAGGTCGAGAAGGGCGGGCACTTCGCCGCGTGGGAACAGCCCAAACTATTCTCCGGAGAGGTGCAAGCGGGATTCAGATCGCTGCGCAAATAGTGGAGCAGTGGAATTCGTTTCTACTTCCGAGAGCCCGCCTATTGCGGTCGATGCATTTGCGGGCTACGGCCTACTCGGAATAAGTTCATCCGGACGTGCAACGCGCTACTGCTAGCCAAGAAATAGCTTCCGATATTGCGAGTTAACGCGCCATATCTCGGGTGGTCAGCGTTTCCCCCAATTTCCGAATTGCCGACAATCCACTCGGAGGAAGTAACAACCATCTGGGATTACTTTCGATAAAACCATTTTCAGGTCGTTATTGAAAAATGCCCCGAACGGATCACGCGATTCATTTGCGGATTGGCGACGATACTTTTTTCACCAACTCCAGGCCACCCACAAGTCCAATGGCTTCGCCGGTCAGGTACGTATATTTCAACTCCGCCGTGCTTGCCGCGCAGCGTGCATCCTTCAGACTGTAGCGGGCCGGACCGAATGTCCGTCCTTCCTCGTCCCAGATCTGGCAAATGTTGTATTCGGCTGAGCCCCTTGAGCAGGTGACCCAACCGCCGCCATCCATCCCTCCAGTCCAGGTTGCTGCAGCGGGAACATCACTCGGCCTCGTCGGCGGATATGTGCGGTAACACGCCGTCATTGACACGCAGGCCAGCACAATCGGGATGGTAGACACCAGGTTCGCAAACATCCACGCTTCGCAAATTGAGACGCAAGTTTGGACCACGCTGTTCCATTTCCGCCCTTTTTGGCGGAAACGACGTTATCGGAAAGTATGACCGGTCTACCCGGATTGGATTGTAGATGAGTGACGGGCAATTCGGAAGTTACCGTTAACCCCAATGAGCCGAAATAGCTTCCGATATTGGTCATTAACGCTATCTCGCCGTACCAGGCGAGCAATAACACTGCGAGTTCAAAATGTGCCGAATCCATTTCTACGAGATGCCGACTTTACGTCCACGTGGTGTGGCGATCAGTTTAAAGGCTCTTTCTTAATGAGGACTCAGTCTGATGTTTGGAGGGGACGCGATTGTCGTCCACTCTGACGCAGCTCGTTTTGCCGGCAGCACTTATATCAACGTAAAATGACTCACCTCGAACCTTCCGTAGCCGCCAGCGACTCCATCCTGGACAGCTCAATGCGCATGCTCCGAGCCTGCTCCCGATCAATTAAGATGCTCGCGACCGTAGCGCGAATCCAACTGGCTCTGTCCCAGCGTGCGCGCATGAGGCCGGTCGGCGAGTGTTCGCTGGAGCGCAACAGTAAATGCCCGAGTTCGTGGGCCATCGTGTAGCCGAGGACTTTGCTGAACGATGTCAAAATCTGGTATTTTACGTTCTCACAATGATCGACGAAGATAGTTGAATCAATGCCGAATGCGGCACATGGCAACGAGAATCCCAGTGTTCCGGGCGCCACGCCCCGCGGCGCGTGCTGCAGCAGTTGCAAACGCAACTCGCGCGCATGCCTAGCCACCCTGCAACCTGCCGGCGAGCTATTCTGAGCGGACTGATCCGTAATCAAAGATGCGCGATCATCCAGTGCCCCCACCGCCCAATGCACCTCCATATCGGCTTCTGCAAAAATTCGGCTTACTTCGCCCTCGGCTTGGGACAGATCGCGCTCAGAAACACGAGCGAGGTTGAAGACACGGATCTGGGCGGATTGCTTCGCTGATTCGGAGCCCCCATTGGCCGACCCAGTTTCTGAACCGAGCGACACTGATACGCAGGCACTTGCGAACGCGGCCGCTAAAATAAATTGGATCTTTGCCTTGAACATCCCGGCCATCTCCAGTGGCGAGCCTCACAGTAGGCCGGGGCGGACGCTGCCTCCAGTCTCCGGAGCAGGTCTGTGGAACAAATGGATATCATCGGCTAAGTTCCTGACGGCAAAAGGTTTATAGGAAGAAGTGATTTCTAGACACCGTTTTCCCATGCCGGTGTCAGCGATGGTAAACTCACATCACTGTGGGATCGTCCGCCAGTGCGCCTGCGAAACATCGTTTCGGCACCTTTGAGCTGGATCGAGGGACTGCCGAACTGCGCAAGCGCGGTATTCGGATCAAACTTCAAGAGCAGCCGTACCGTATCCTTTGTCTCTTGCTCGACAGCCCGGGCGAGCTCATTGCTCGGGAGGTGCTTTGTGCCGCTCTCTGGCCCGAAGACACGTTCGTCGAGTATGAGCACAGCCTGAACGCCGCGATCGCAAAGCTGCGCCAGACGCTTGGCGACTCGGCTGAGAACCCGCGATTCGTCGAAACCGTGGCGCGCCGCGGCTACCGGTTCATCGCGCCCATCGAGGCAATTGCGGTTTCAGAATCGACAACCGATATTGCACCGCAAAGCGCCCCGATCGCCGCAATCGATGCCGCCGATTGCGCGCGCCCACCCCAGCCATTTGCCCCCGAGCACCATAGGAAACTCTGGATTGTAGGAGCCGCCATTGCGGCTATTCTTGGCGCGGTTGGTGCCGCTGTCATCTTGGGTCGGCATTCAACAACTAGCACCACGCCTGAGATAACCCGGCTTACGTTCGACTCCGGTCTGACTACCGATCCAGCCGCATCACCGGATGGGAAGCTACTGGCGTACGCAACGGACCGCAATGGAAGCGGACACCTTCACATTTGGGTGCAGCAGTTCATGCCGGAGGGGCAAGCTGTGCAGTTGACTCGCGGCGATGCTGACGATCATCAACCAACTTTCTCTCCGGACGGAAGCACGATCGCGTTTCGGTCGGAGCGCGACGGCGGTGGGATTTATGTGATTCCGGCTGTTGGAGGTGACGCAACCCTGATCGCAAAAGGTGGCCGCGATCCACGCTTTTCTCCTAACGGGCGATGGATCGCTTACTGGCGGGCGGCTATGATGGCGTCACCATCTGGGGCTAACGGCGGAACGGTTTATCTCGTCCCGAGTGACGGCGGCCCTTCTCACGCCATAGCTTCCGATTTGGTCGAGGCCGGCGTCCCGATCTGGGCTGAAGATGGGAAGCGGCTGCTTATCTACGGTCACAACGATGACATAACTCCTTCCGACGCGCATTGGAACTGGTGGGTAGTTCCGGTCAACGGAGGCTCGGCGCAGTCCACTGGCGCCTTTAGGTTGCTAGGGGAGAAAGGTTTTCGTCTCGGGTTGAACGCGCCTCGTGTTGCCAGTTGGATCGGCGACGAATTGCTGTTCTTTGGCCGAGCTGGCGACAGCGGAAATGTGTGGAAGATCCACATAGCAGGTTCTAATTCCCGCGTGGAGGGCGATCCTCAAAGGTTGACATCCGGTACCGGCTTGGATGCGTATCCTTCCCTCACTGCCGATAGGCGCCTATTGTTTGCCGGCCTGACAGATTCCTCGGATGTCTGGACCCTGCCCATGGACACCAACACGCCGAACGCTCCTGGCCGACCGCTGCGAGTGACAGAAACCATCGGTCCTCATCGAGGTGCGTCGCTTTCCTTGGATGGAAAACTGCTGGTCTACAGCTCAACGAGATATGGGCACTCTCAAACCCGGATCAAAGATCTGGACACGGGTACCGATACACCAGTGGCGGGTAAGGCAGACGGCCTGGTGCAACTCTCGTCCGATGGTTCGCTCCTTGTCTACAACACCGGTGATGAGGACCGCAAGGGTCTCGTTGTGCCAGTGCGAGGGGGGACGACAGCAGATCAATTCTGTACCGATTGCAATTCCCCGTATGATATTTCTCCCGATAATAAGGTGGTGCTGTATCGCAAAGCTAAGGTCATTCGGGCTTTCAACCTCGCTTCGCACCGGGATAGCCTGTTTATGCAGAGGGATGGCTATCAGTTGTATCAGCACAAATTCTCGCCCGACGGCCGCTGGATCACATTCGAAGCAGTGCGCCACGGCCAGTCGCGGCTTTATATTGCCGCCCTTCGGAACTCCGTAACTCCCGCGCCGGAAGGTGAGTGGATTGCCATTACCGCTGATGAAGGCTGGGCCGACAAGCCCCGCTGGTCACCGAATGGTGATTTGATCTATTTCATCTCGAATCGAGATGGTTTTTTCTGCTTGTGGGCTCAGCGCGTCGCTCACGATTCTAAGCGGCCGATCGGTGCACCCGTGTCCGTCGCACACTTTCATGGGAGTCGACTATCCATGGCGAATATTGGCGCTGGCGGCGCCATGGAAATTTCCGTGGCTAGGGACAAAATCGCATTCAATCTCGGCGAGCTTACCGGGAACATCTGGGTAACAACTTTGTCGTATTGACAGTGTCAGTTCTTTTGGCTCACAGCGAGTTGTAGACTAGGTAGCTCCTGGTAGGCAATTACTGAAAAACGAGCACTTGACCGAGAAACGCACTAGTCGTAGACTTGGCAGTACCAATGAGACACGTCGAGTCTACGCGTGCGCTGCTGCTAGCCAAGAAATAGCTTCCGATATTGCCACTAACGCGCCATATTCTTGGGCGGTCCGCGCTCCGGCCGAACTTCCGAGTAGCCGAGCAACGGGACATGGTTCGCAAATACCACGTCGTATTCCACGCTTTATGCGGCTAAAGTGCAATCACTTTCCAGTTTGCAATGATCCCGCACATTCGGAGGAATACCCCAGGTACCGGTAAACGCCTAGCGCTTACTCATTCGTAATCTGTCCAGGCCTCGAAGGGAAACAGCGAACGAGGTCTCAGTCGGAGATATCGGCGTCGGTCAAAGGCAGCAACATTTCAAGCACCAAGCCCTTGGGAGATCCGTTCTTCGCGCTAATCGTGCCGTGATGCAAGCGGAGAACCCTATCCGCAATAGCTAACCCCAGCCCCGTTCCACCAATGCTGTGATCTCTAGCTTGATCTACGCAGTAGAACGGGCGGAAGATCTTTTCCAACTCTGAATCCGGCACTCCAGGCCCTACGTCAGAAACACAAATGCGTACGTACTTCGCCCCATCAGCACTCACTCTAACTCCCACTTCCGTCTGGGGGTCAGTGTATTTGATCCCATTCCTTACAGCATTTTCGACAGCGCTGTAGAGAAGGGTGGCATTTCCGAGAACTCGCAAGTCAGAATCCGATACGTAGGCCCGAAGAGTCACCGCCCGGCTTTGCGCCTCGAACGCCGCGTTCTGGACCACTTCGGCCACGAGATCAGGGATGTTCACGCTCTCTGTCGAGAGTGGCTCTGGATAGACGTCCAGCTTTGCGATAGTCAGCAGTCGCGCGATCATTTCGTTCATCAAGTTAAGATCCTTTTCCATTTGGTCGAGGATTTGGTCACCGTTGTTTTTCTCTCTCTCAAGATCCAAGGCGACGTTTAACCGAGCTAAGGGAGATCGGAGTTCATGAGACATGTCGAACATAAGTTGACGCTGCTGCGCGACTAGCTGATCGATGCGGCACGCCATCGCATTGAAGTCGCGAACCAGGCCCCCAACCTCATCTGCTCGGCGTTCTAACGGACCGCTTACTCGGACCTTCAAATTGCCGCCGGCTAGTTCGCGCGAAATAGCTCTTAACGACAAGATCGGAGCAACTAAATATCTTGTCAGAAGTAGGCAAATAAGTCCCGACACACAGACAGCCACCGTCCACTGTCGCGCAATGAACGAAACAGAAGGTCGGAAGAGCGGTGCGGGGGGGTGCGCTCCCCACAACGCGTGGTCTTGGCCGGACCACAGATTAAAGGCAATCACCAGGGCGGCAGCAGTGATTAGAGCCGTAGCCCAGAACGAAAGAAAAATTCTAAGATAAAGGCGGCTCACTGGTTATATGCTCATACTGCTTGAACGAATCGCATATAAGTAGCCGGAGCTCCGAACCGCTTTAATGCGCTCGCCGTTCTGACCAGGCCCCAATTTCTTCCGCAAGTTACTTACATGAACATCGATCGATCGGTCAAACCCACCGCCTAACTTACGACACAGCACCTCTTCCGTAAGCTCGTCCCGGCTGACAGTGGTCCCCGCCTTTTTCAGCAGAATCTCCAATAATGTGAACTCAGTGCTGGTGAGATGAATCAGCATGTCGCCGATCTTTACGTCGCGCGCTTGCGGATCGAGAGTGATGTCGTCAACAGCCAAGATTTCACTCGACCTCAGCAATCCCCTGCTGCGACGCAAGACGGCACGCATCCGGGCTATCAGCTCCCGCGGATTGAACGGCTTTGCCAGATAATCGTCCGCCCCGCTCTCAAGCCCGAGCACTTTCTCGATATCATCTCCGCGCGCCGTCAGAATGAGCACTGGAACAGCCGACGAGGCACGGAGTTCTTTCAGTACGTCGAAGCCGCCCAGCTTCGGCAGCATGAGATCCAGAACAACCAGCGCAAACCGTCGCGAGCGGGCCATCTCTAGTCCCTTGATGCCGTCATGGGCAAACTCAACAACAAAGCCTTCCGTACTCAGCCGCTGTTCAAGGAGAGCGCACAAACTGGCATCATCCTCGACCAGGAGAACGCGAACGAAGTCAGGCAGGGGCTGGGGCATCTGATTTTATGCTAAAGCCCAGCCAGACGGAGAAGTCCGGTTCTAAATATATCTTTACCTACCTGAAGCAATCTGAATGTTCGAAGGGTGGCATCGGTGGTCAGATCGAATTATGGAATGCATCGATACACACCCCAAGATCGAAAGCTTCTGTCGAAGGAGTTTTGCTTGGCTGCCCTAGAAACAGAGAGTCGACTTACGAATCGGAGCGTCGATCGGATCAGAATTGTTGTCGCGATACTCCATGCTGCCTTTTTTGTGGCCAGCCTGGTTGTCGTTCCGATTCTCGCACCCGGAGCCGGGATCCCGAATCCTTTCGGATCTGACGAAGCAGCACGTGCCTTTCTCCTCCATAGCGCGGAAGCGATTCGGGTTAGTTCCTGCCTGCAACTCGTGTCAGCGGTCTGTCTGGCTGCATTGGGCGCAATGATGATGAGCCGCCATAAGCCTATTGGCGACGCTTCTGCTTCTGGTTTAACAACGGTGGGCAGCATTGGCTCAGCTGTTCTGCTTGCAGCCGCGGCATTGTGCTCATGGGCGCTCGCTTCGCCCGGAGCGGTCGACCCTGGCCCAGCCTTCCGAACCCTGCAATTTCTTCCGTTCCTCATGGGGGGCCCGGGATGGGCAGGATTCTTTGCATTGTTCTTAGCCGGGGTGGTCCGAAGCGGCATTGGAGTTCTTCCGAGATGGATTGTTTCGACAGGCTGGTTCCTGGCGCTTGTTTCCGCGCTTGCAATGTTTGTGATGCTGACGATCACGGTGTCGGTTTGTCTCCCCATCAGTCGCTTCATTGGGTTTCTCTGGCTCATCTTGGTAGCCGTGAGATGGAATAGTTCAGCCAAAAAAACTCTAACCGCATGAAGATAATGCGCCCGATTCTGATGCTGCAGGCGACCGCGTTCTTAGCCGCGGCCCTGACACATTTCGGCGTGTGGGTAGACGGCTATAAACATCGACAAGCAGCCAATGCCGAGAGCGTCATTGGCTGTGTGCTCCTCATCGGATGGATTCTTACCTTGGTTCGTCCCTCTTGGGCCACTCGATCTGCCGTTGGCGCTCAGTCCTTCGCCGTTTTTGGAACCATGGTCGGGATATTCACGATCGTCGTCGGAGTGGGGCCCCGGACGATGCCCGACATCGTATATCACGCTTGTATTCTCATTTTGCTGCTATCCGGACTCAGTTTTTCCATTTATCTTTGGAAGAGGGGAAGGGAATTTTAAAGGCAATGCCAGATTCCTCCTGCCTGGTCGCGAAGTATTTACTGACGGTGAAAGCTAGTTTCCGGATCATGCGCAAAATGGAGACTGCCAGTATCCCGACGGCCTTTTTGTTCCAATGTCCGAGTAGCCGACCAACTCATCAAGCGGCCGGAAATAGCTTCCGATAACAGCCGTTAACGCTCGCATCCGACTACGGCTGCAAGGCTGCTCAACGCAGCTAACTTCCGTATGTTGACTGATCCAGGCGCGCAATTCTAGCGGCTTGAACGAAGGGCCGTTCTCGGCGCGAACTCAGGATTCGCTACTCCCGGCCGAAACACATATAGGCGCACTGTCCGGAGCCTCGTCCGGCCATCTTTTGTGTTTGACTTACAGTCCAGACGCACCTATTCTACGAGAGAGATCCATCTTCAGCTTATTGGAGGTTGCCATGTCGCCACTAACTACGTTTCTCGGCAGGCTCATCGGATTGTTTTTAATCCTCGTCGCGCTACCTCTGGTTACGCACAGGCATGCGACAGTTGAGACGCTAACGGCGCTTGCTCATAATCCGCCGCTGCTCTTCATCTTGGGCATGGTGTTTTTGGCAGCCGGTCTCGCAATCGTTCTCACGCACAACATCTGGTCAGGCGGCGCGCTGCCGGTCCTTGTGACCCTCGTTGGATGGGTAACTGTGATCCGTGGGGTGCTCCTGTTGTCCCTTTCGCCAGAGACGCTCTTAGGTCTTCTCGGGACGATTCATTTCGCAGAATTTTTCTATCTTTACGTCTTCATCTCACTCGCTATCGGCGCCTATCTGACTTATGGCGGCTTCAAGCCACTGCGCTACTTGGAGAAAAGCGCCGAGCATAGCACCGGTTTTTAATCGCGCCTCAGAACGGAGCCTCGCTGGCCATTCCACAAAGAGCGCACCAAAGCGTGCGATTTTTTGCCTCCAGGCCCAACTCCAGGCGAGCGGTCGGCATTCGACTATGGAAGGATGGCGCGTGATTCGGGCAGAAATGGGCAAAATCTAGTTCGGCCTTTCTCAAAATTAATCAGGTGCCTCGCTGGCGAGCAATTCCGTAGTACGCTGGCGTTATGAATTTGACTGGCATAACGGTGCTCGTTGTGCTTTTTGTCCTGCTGTCCGGTGTCCGGATCGCGAGAGAATACCAGCGCGCTGTTGTGTTTCGCCTGGGCCGCTACACGGGGTTGCGCGGCCCGGGCCTGTTCTGGCTGATTCCGCTCGGTGTCGAAAACCAAACCCGCATCGATCTCCGTGTCGTCACCGCTCCCATCGAACAGCAGGAAACCATCACGCGCGACAGCGTAACAGTCAAGGTGAACGCCGTACTCTGGTATCGCGTGAGCGACCCGCAGAGAGCCGTTCTGAACGTGGAGAATTTTCGCGCTGCCGTCCAGCAGGTCGCCCTCACCAGCTTGCGAAACGTCATCGGCCAGCACGATTTGGACGAAGTCCTGAAAGCGCGCGATCAGATCAATGCGATCTTAAGCAGGAATGTAACCGATAACATCACTCCTTGGGGAGTCGCCGTCGAATTGCTTGAGATGAAAGACGTCGAGATTCCTCAGGACATGCAGCGCGTCATGGCCATGGAAGCCGAGGCAATGCGTGAGAAGCGCGCCCGCATCATCAAAGCGGACGCTGAACTGGAGGCTTCTAAGAAGCTGGCGGAAGCGGCGCAATTGATGGTCGGGAACCCCGCAGCGCTCGAATTACGCCGCATGCAGATGGTGGCAGAGGTGGGCGCGGAGAACAACAGCACCACCATACTTATGATGCCCGCCGAGTTTGTTCATATGGCGGGAACCCTGTCAAAGTTCCTGGAAGGGAAGGGTGCGGCTTCCGAGCCGCACCTGTAACCCTACCAGGGCGGCCGCCTCCGCTTTCCTTGTGAAAAGGGCCCCAGCAGGTTGGATACCGACCGGATCGCCAAATTCGAAATCGATTAGATGGGTCGATCGTGCCGTCACAGGATGAAGGACCGTCTCTACGCCTGATTGGATTTCTCGTTGAACATAAAGGCGAACATATTGTCTTGTCGCCTTCGACGGCTGTCCGACTTGACTTGAGTGCATCACTTCTGACACGCATCCAGACGCTTGGGCGCTTGTGAAGTCAATCTTAATCTAAGCTCGGCTAGATATGATTTCGATGGCCGGCTCAAAGAACGTGCGGCGCATCAGGCTTCCTGACGGCCAGTGTGGAGGAATCTTATCTGGACGTGCAGTCGGCGCGTTGGACGAGGGAAGCGAGTTGTTTCCGGATAGCTGCCGGATGACGACAGATCTCTATCGGAAGCGGCCCGGCAGATAAGGCTGAGCGCAGGTGTGATGTTAGTGGCCGGGGCCGCTTCGGATAGAGTCGTAAGAA
>Ga0193753_10004320_pt1 | contig 10194 bp, 12 predicted proteins | sample H1c2metaG_FD_144925 | JGI IMG/M metagenome (GOLD analysis project Ga0193753, IMG submission 144925) | Soil microbial communities from a riparian zone of the East river system, Colorado, United States - H1c2 | ecosystem: Environmental > Terrestrial > Soil > Riparian zone | place: USA: East... | reverse complement strand
TTGACGTCATCGACCTTGACGAGCTCGCTGTCGGGCTCCGTCAACAGCGTGGGCCACTGCGCTCTGAAGCTGTCTTTCCACTGGTAGAATATCGCCTCGTCATCCATCTTCGCATAGTTCTTGTGGGTCTGGCGGATTTGGTCGATGAAGTCCGGGTTCCACGCCCGGTGCATGCAGACCTCATCCATGAAATCATACAAGGGCTGCATGACGCGGCGGAGCTTCATGATGTAGCGGCTCTGCTCACGCGCATCCTCAGAGCCCTCGGAGAACGCCGCGCTGAAGCTCTCTTCTGTCAACATCTTGGCGGGCATGCCAGCGCCAGATGCCTCGTCCTCGATGATGTTCTGCCGGGCCATCTTGAACGGCCCTTCGAGATTCTGCAGATTGATAGACTCGATTGCTTCGCCTTCCGCGCCAATGCTGATGACGTTGCCGACAACGGCTTCCTTCACGACGTTGCGCTTAATGCCCAGAGCACCAAGCATCGTGTTCGTAATGGTCGCGCCGTATTGCTTTATCTTCGCAATGATCACACCGGCCTTGACGCTGACCATATCATTGGTGATCATTGTCTGGATGAACGACTTCATCGGGTAGAGGCTGCGCTGATAGATGCTGCGGCCGCTGAAGCCATAGGTGCTGGACGTGAAGGAAATATAGATGGGGAATTCGTTCATGATCACGCGTGTCCGCGAACGATGGAACATCGCGTTGTTGACCCGGATCTCGGCGGAGTGCTGGAACTCCATGCTCAACGGGTCTTGGCTCAGCACGAGCGAGCCGGCAGTGTTCAACGGATCATAGACGTTGAAACTGATCTTCTTTTGCCAGAGGTCGTCGAAGTCAACAGGGTCCGCGGTAGATGTCTCGTCTTCCAAGAGCGCAATGCTGGCAATGCCATACACGCGTGACTGCACGACGGCGGAGTAGATTATGTGGTCTGCCTTCATCCTATCCCATTCCTTCTCGAACGCTTCGACCACGAGGTCTTCAGGCGAGTCGGAACAGGTGATGTCACGGGCTTGTGACTGGGCGATCGCGACGGGCTTCTCCGCCATCTTGGCACCGTGCGGATGCCAAAGATAGAGTTTCTTGCATATGTCGTAGGACAGAGGTTGCCCCGGCAGCATGTCATACTGAAGAATCTGCATCAGCGGATTGCTGACGCGCGAACCGAGACCGTTGATCAGGAGCTCATACGCCATGACGCATCTCCTTGATCAAGTGGTCGTTGCCACTGCGCATCCGTATCTGGTTGACGATGCTCGGCTTAGGGTGCGACGGAGCACTGGCACGAAGCAAGTAGTTCAAGTTGGAATCGTGCTCCGTCATCAAGAAGAGTTGAGCCATCCAGAACATGGCTTGCTGAGCTCTACTGTTTTGTAGACGTGACGCGCGTCCTGCCATGTTGGACGCAGCACGAAGCAGAATAGACTCTTCGCTTTTCATTAGCCTCTCCCGTATGCTGGCAGATCACGCAGCGTCGCGGCCTGAGCGGAGTGCACCGCATAGTTCCGATGGTCTGGGTGCTCACATGTGAAGGCGTGAGCTTCCTCAAGTTGACGATACGCGGAGTTCCATCCCGTGTTCGTCATCCAATGGACCCAGCCGCCGCCAAGCTCGCACTTGCGATACTTCTGCGGGACGAGCATCCCATTGCGCATGACGTACGATACACCCTCATTGCCCGACACGATGTACTGTGTCATGACGGCCTCCTAGCTGGTGAGCGTGATGCCCGCATCCTTGTATCTGTTGACGGTCGCATCGACGAACGGAATCGAGCAGTCGTAGTGGTTGGCGATATCAACGTGCGTGTAACCCGCCAAAGAGAACGCATAGATCCCGACGGCCTTCTCGTCAAGCTCCATGCCGTCAGTGCCTTCGGGGAAATCCAACTTGATACGTCTTGCCATGTGTCTTCTCCTAGTATCCGTCCACGTTGCCTTGTGATAGAGCGATACCATGCGTGAAGGCATTGAGAAGGATCTGCGCCTCCACGTCCTTCGCTCCCGCATGGAACGATTCGATCTGTGAGATGAGGTGGTTCTTCTTCGTCCCCTTGTATATCTCGGCCTGTTCCATCGCAGCAGTCGACAGGCGCACCACTCCGTTCTTGACATACGCAGAGGTCGCCAAGGCACGAGCATCGTCCTTGAGTTCCGACTCAATCTTGCCGATTGGTCTTCCCGATTTGACCGCGGCGTGAAACAGAACCTCACCTGCACTGTCGTCCTTGACGTAGACGCCCTGAGCGCCGAAGCGCGGCTGAATGACGCGCGCCAGTGCGTCGAGATTGTTGAAGACGGTGGGCAGCCAGTAGTCTATGAGCTGACTGTCCATCTCATGAATATCCCATCCAAGCACGACCAACGGTTGGCCGTCACGCGCCTCATGCGCCCAGAACACGACACCTGCTCCGTCATTGTCACGACCGCCGCGCATCCAAGTGCAGATGGTCGCAAAGATCGTGTCCGTCTGCGTCGGATAAGGCACGGGCACGGTGTTCAGCATGAGGTCGCTCTTGGCGAACATGCTCTCCGATACGATGTCACTCGTGCCGAACAGCATCATCAGCGTGTCAGCCATGTTGGGACTGGCCATGCCGTCGGGCGTCTTGATGATGCCCAGCTTGCCGAGCGTATTGTACCCGTAGATGACCTGCGATAGTTCTCCCTGAAGCGCGATGAGCTTGGCCATGTCGCTGCTGAGGCTGATCATCTCATCCTGATGGTACTCCAACCCCTCAGTCACGGCCTTGAAGGTCTTCTCGAAACGTACTCTCAGAGACCACCAGTCTTGAGCCTTGCGGTTCTGAAACTGATTCTTGTTGATGCGTCCGGGAACATCCTCACGTTCCGGAAATCGTACTGCACCGGACCCGCGGAAAGACTCAATCGATTTCTCAGGTTGACCGCTTGCCTTCCGCTGAGCATTGATGACTTCGACGTCGCCACGAAGGCTGACGCCCATCCCATCGCCGTCGTAGACGAAGCCTTCAAGCCCGTGCTCATCGCAGTATCGCATTGCGGTCTGAGCTGTCCTGAAGAGATTAGAATCCTTGCCACTCCAATCCTCCACGAGCTTGACGACCGAGCCGTTCGATATGGCGAAGGCGTTCTTGTCAGGGCCCTCGTCAGCGACGTCAAGAGCGCCGCGTGGTCTGCCGTTGTCTTCCCACTTGAGCTTGATGTGCGCATCGATCGCCGCCTGCACCCAGACTGAGGGGATGAGGACGCCGGCGACGGACGCATGGTAGTTGATATCGATCTCGGAGGCGACAACGATCTCGTCAAAGCGGCTCTTCTGCTTCTCGTACCACGTCTCGTCTTTGCGTGGGTCATCACGCCAATGAAAGGTGAACAGGCGATCGCCTGACCATGAATGACGCTTGCGTGCGAATGGATTCGCCATGCCGTTGGCGGATGAGACGTCTATGCGGCACCGCGTAGTCTGCGAGAGCGATGCGTCTATGAGCTCAGGATGTTCGATGAACGCGGCCTCGTCAACTATGTAGATAGATGCTCTATCGCCACGACCGATGTTGTCGCCAGCTTCTCCCGTAATAGAGCTTCCATTTCCGAAGCTGATACGACAATGTGCGTCACCGTCTCGCGTCCAGCCTCCACGAAACTCAGGCGGCAAACCTGCCAGGAATTCTCGAGCTTTCCAGAAGAGCGCTTTCGGGTCACCCGTCTTGTCGACGTACTCCTGCTTGCGTGAGCCGAAGCCTCCGACGAAGCCGGGATAGAAGATGCAGAGTGAGTCAATGACCGACACCGTGATCCAGGAGACACCCATCTCGCGGCTCTTGTCACAGAGCCCGTCGTCCGATGCTTTCCACCGACCCACCATCCAGTTGATGAGGTCGTATTGCTTGGGGAATAGAATGAACGGGATCTTCGTGGGCTTGGCGTCCGCGATGTTTCTGGGATCAAACGTCTGTCCCCAGTCGTTGATGAACTCCGCGATATGATCCTTGTAGTAGGCAGCCGCATCAACGAAGCGTTGTCCCGTCTTATCCTCACGCAGCCAGAGGAGCCGAGCCGTTCTCTGCTGAACAACCTGCTGATAGTTGGGATTCTTGTAGTCGTAGTCTAGACGCGCAGGTCGGAGTACACGACCGTCATCTCCAAGATCAAAGTCTTGTGCGCCTGATGGTACGCCGTCTTGCTCAGCGCCCGCCACGTCCCCGACGTCGGTGATAAGCGACGGCGGGCGCTCCGACGTATAAGACCTCGAAGATACGATTCCTCGATGTCCTTCTCCATTGTCGTGACGTTGTGCTGCGGACGCAAGCTTGTGTCCTTTCGCTGATACTGACTTCCCGCCAGAGGCGAGACGATCTCTCTTCCGTCCTTTGGCCACGGATCCCGTTCGTATTGCATTGGTCTTCTCCTTCGTCTTCTGCTTAGTCCTTTTGCTTCTTGAACTCGACGTCGGCACGCGCTTCGACTTGGAGGAGCTTATTGTACGTGTCGATCGCGGCATCTGGGCTTACCTGCACATTGAACAGTTGATAGAGGTCGCCGGCCAAACGCTTGCCGTCTGGTCCGCTCAGCTCATGCTTGTCACGCCACTTGTCCGGCATCCTATTCTTGAGCCAGAAGATCTGGGCGGTCTCGCTGGGCTGGACGTATTCGCGAACGGTCGTCCTGACGATCTTGCCACGGCGTCCATCGTAGAATACCTTTTCGCCCATGTAGGTGAAACCGAGCGCCTGCCGATACAGACGCTGCATCACCGTCATGTTCGCCGAGACCGCACCTTGCGTCACTGCGTCCCTAAATGCCGGATACTCGTGCATCCAACTCGTAATGGTGCGAGCAGCGACACGGAAGAATTCAGCAAGCTCATCTGTCGTGCTGCCGTACACAGCGCATACGATCTTGGCGGCCGTGCAGAACGACGGATGATACTGTATGTCCGAACGCGTGAATTTCTTGATAGCGTTACGGGCAGCCCGCTTACTCCGTTTCGTATAGGTCTTTACGGGCGGCCTCTTCATGACACCCGGATGACGTCCGCTACGTCCGAGAGGGGATGATACAGTGGCCATGGTCGTCCAGTCTCCATCGTCATCTGTCCGGCCTATGCATCGGGAGACTGGATCAACCGACGCACAGGCCGAACAGGACTCACGCCGTCGCAGCCGTGGCAAGACGCTGGGGACTGAGCGGAGTGCAGATTTTTGAGGATACAGAATTATCGCAGGTTGAGTTATGAACGGCAAGGGACGAAAAAGTCCGGAAGCGCCTACATCCGTGGCTTCTTCCGTCTTGCATGACAATCACAGTGTGTAAGACTACTAATTATTCTATTACACTCTGGAGCATTGACACGCTGGCGTGTAAACGAATAGAGCGTGAGGCACGCACGCAGATGCATCTCGACACAGAGTCTCTTCATCTTCAGAGTCCGCATGATATGAGCTATGCCTGCTCCGTCTTGCACGACAAGCATCACTGTCTTCGGTTCCAGTCTCCTGTTCTCACACGCTATGCGCCATCTGGCTATCGCAGAGGCGGCATCTATCGCTCTATCATCCACAGACACGCTCGACTGTGCCTTCACGTACTCCTTCCATTGCATGAACTTGTATCCAAGGCTAGATGCCAGTCGTTGATAGATAGCAGCGATATCGCTCAATGAATCCTGCATGTGAGGATCCAGTATCTTCATGAGCAAGCTATCACTGATACGTCTTGTAGGACGCGGAGGCGAAGGAGCCTTCTGGCGCTTACGCTTGCTCATATCTTCAACCCTAATGCGTTGGCCACGACATCACACATCCTCTTACGATCAACAGGATCCGGTGTCAAGCTAATGAGCAGTCTTCGAGGATGAAACTCTGGCACGAACACATGCCATCTCATAGCCTCCCCTCTCCTGAATTGCAAACAGGATACAACGACTGTCTTACCTCTGCCGTCCCACCACATCTCATGCCATATCCATTGATTAGGATTCAACTCTATCTTCTCAGGACGTTTGAGCTCTATGAGCCCAGGACGTCCTAATCTGTCTTGCACGACAACGTCTGGCTGGCCTGCTCCGAGTCCAGGTTCCTGTCTCATGCAGTAGTAGGGCCACACTGCCTTGAAATTCCCCCACACTCCGTTCTTACCATTCTCGAGCATTGCGCAAGGCCTCCCGTCCTTCTGCTGTTATCTCACATGTCTGGCCGAATGTCTCGACAAGATAGCCTTTATCGCACAGATCATTCACATCATCTGTATCATCATGGTCCATGTATCCGTCATGACGCACTGCCTCCTTGAGGAGTGCTATCTGTCGCGGTGTCATGCGTACTCCCTGCGCAATGCAGCGCCCTTGTACGTGAGGACATAGGTGGCGACGTTTCCGTGTAAGGAATCCAACACGATCAATCCCTCATACTCCAAGGCTATCGCTGCTTTTATCGCTATGTCATTTCCAGACGATAACGGTACAAGGAGCTTAGGACATGCCTTGTCCAACATCGTCTTCTGCAGTCCTTTAAGTATCATGTGAACAACTCCATCTGGCCTGTGAGATGACTACCGGCTTCCTCCAATCCTGCGACCGATCCCAGGAACTCAGCATAGTGATTACATGCGGTCGCTATGAACTCTGCGACCTCATAGTCCTTGATTTCCGCATGACCGAATCCAGCTCCGATGATATAGCCGGTGCTGTCTTTCACGTAGATGCCTTCGCTCGTGAATCTAGCCATCACATCCTCCTTGCGTTGTAGATCGTCTGCCTTACATCGAAACCACCAGAAACATATAAGCCATCATCTAAGCCAGCCGTCAGAATCCCTGATTCTATTACTATATATTACTTCCGGCTTATATGGCTTATATAGAAGTAGTATAATGTAGTGTAAATAATAGATGTTATTCATTGCACAATGCCTTGATACGTTTACGCAATTACGGGTATTAACTTGCAAAGAATGTAAGCCACCAGCCAGATAGCCTCTAAATGTAGTTCCTTCAGCCTTATATGACGGCTGGCTTAGATGACTTTCAATTTGCGTAGACATAAGCCGTCTTCCCCACATCGTCACTAGGACAATTATGACGAGTTGTCCCCCACACCTGCGAAGTTCCACACCGACCGCAAAAGGTCATTATCGGCACCGGCAAGGTCCTTCTCGAACGTCCAAATGTAGTGTTTCTCTCCATCGAGTCGTATCTGTTTGCCTCTTCCGCACTTCAAAGCGCCCAATTTATAGAGCGCCTTGGCAATGGTCTTGTTCGTCATAGCGTCCACATCTACAGAACTCCCTGCTCCCACGAGCATGCTGTCGATGTATTCTATAGTGAATAAGATCTTATTCTTGACAATGTCTGGAATGAGATCTGCGACAACTTCATACATCGGCGCTGTCATATCCGCCAAGTCCTTTTGAGCCTGAGTGGTCTTTGGATTGGTCTGCCCGAATCCCGGATGCACTGTGATATCGTGTTTCAAATAGTGTATCACGTGCATCCAGTTCTTCTTTATCCATCGAAACTCTTTCCTCGCCGCGGCCTTCTCTTTCTTGGTGGCTGGGGACTTGGCGTGTGACTGCACGACAAGGAACCGGCGCTCCTTCCTGGTTATGCTCACAGGATCCGCGGCATTCGTTGAGAAATAAAACGACGCCACGTTGGCCACGTAATACGGCTTAACGAACTTCTCGTTGATTTCTATCTGGTCCTCTGTCCCTGCCAGCCAGTCCTTCATCACATTGAATCGGGCATTGTCCACGCCATATAGTTCGTTGACGATGAGTATCTTCTTGCTGTTTAGAAATGAATTGAACTGGCCTTTGATGCTGGGCACGCTGACCATGCTGTAAAAGTTGAAACGCTTGGCCCATTCCATGATCGGATACAGACTAGAGCTCTTGCCGATACCTTGGCTGCCTTTGACAAGCGGATGCCATTGCGGGCGTAGATGCGGATACTGTACGTCGTAGGCCATGCGCTTGATGACCAACTCCGCTTCGTCCCCATAGACTCGACCCATAAGATTAAGCCACACACTCACATTGCCCGGTTCACCGAACCAATCCGGATTCTGCCAAGTGTTGAACATCATCTTGTTACCGACTTTGGAAGTGCCGGACGGCAGAACAGGATTCCATGTGACCTGATCAACGCATTGCTCCGGCCTGCCTTTGAGAAAGTTCTGCATGGGCGTGAGCGCTTTGACCTTTTGTTTCACGGCATCCGTACGGTAGTCGATATAGACATTATTGAATGTCTTGTCCGACATCCATTGTCCTTTTTTCTTGGCGATAAAAAATTTCTCTTGGTCTAACACGAAATGGAAGTCATCCCATTCATTGGAGCCTGTATCGGGCATCCCGCCTTGTCGTGCCAGCCAGCGCAAGCGCGGCCAGCCGAGCAATGACGCAGGGCTCCTTACCAATTGGCTCCAACGCTTCTCTGTATCGTCGAAGTCGTATTTGGATTCGTTATCGCGTTCGCTTATCTCATGTGCTAGATCAAGCCCCCAGTCCTCTCCTTCCGATGCATTGTAGAGGGGCATCATTATGTTATTGTTCCAGTCGTCCCACTCCCAGCCCTCTTCGCACTTGATATACTTGACGGCCTTCTCGAGTGCTTCTTGGCTGGGCGCTTTAAGCTTTGCTCTATCTACCTTCTCACCTGACATGAGCCTGTCGAGCGTATCAACACCATGGTCGTTCCCGAGGCCGAACGCGTCTATGAGAATCTGCGCTTCCTCGATGAACTTGGTGAGGTCCTCGATCGTAATGACAGGAACATCTCTGAATGAATTCTCTTCCGGATTCTGCCCGTCGTCCCACTTGTACGGCTTGTTCGTATCAGGATGTATGTTGCGTGCTACAAACTGCTTCCCGCGCGCCAGTATCTGTAGCTTATGGACATTCAAGCTTTTATAGGTCTCGCCTTTCTTCAAGCGAACCAAGCGCAGCTTTGGCCGTGTCGGCCTACCAGTTCTCCTGAATGCTTCTGGGAAATGACGATCTGTGAGATCATTGATGGCATTCAAGAATTCTTGCGTGACACCGGGTCCTAGTTCATAGTCATTATCGATACCAATGGCGTTACCGCAACGAATACCGATACCGTAAGGAACCTTCGAGTCCGCATATTTCTTGATAGCTTCTGGGCGCATACGGCCCTTTTGCCATCCCATCCCTAGCGGCTTCTTTTCCTTGTAGGCGAGACGACATATAGGCCAGCCGTCACGATCCATCGTAGCGGCGTATTTCTTCCAGTAATCTATCCGCGGTTTTTCTTTCTTCTCGATAGGCATGTGTTTCCCCGATTACGCTTGTGGTCCGCGGCGATTGGCGGTCTCCACATCTTTGCGACCAGACTTTGCGAATTGATATCGTGCATCTCGTAGATGCTTCTTGACCTTGATGAAATGGCTCCAGTCAAGACCTGAATCATAGTTGTTGAAATATCTGTAGCTGGCTTGCTCGAGATTGAGCGCCGCACGCTCCATGAGACCAAGGCCAATACGCCATCTTCGGTTCTCATCCCTGTAGCTGAATTTTTCGAGATGCTTCTCGAGATATTCTTGGACTTCTTGTAGCTCCCCGCCAACGATCTGCCATTCCAATTCGTTGTGGGCTGAGGGCTCTCGGTCTTCCCTTACATCGTCAAGCTTTTGTTCCACGATGTTGATAAGACGCATCATCCTTTGCATCGCATAGTCCTCTCGTTTGGATCAATCACAAGGACCAACGCGGCCTTGCACATACTATTATGCGCTCAAGCCCCATCAGCACAAAGGCCAATATTGCCAGCGTTATAAGGGCTACACGCGCTGACGCTTTTAGTTTACAATGTTGAGTGCTGGCGTTGCAGTGATGTCAGCCCTTTGCAAAGGACCAAACGACATGGCTATCAAGATCACGATCGAGGGTGACGACAAGGACGAGCTGCTGACGGCAGCGCAGGCTCTGGTGGAGATGCTCGGCGGCGAGGAGGCCGGCGAGGAAGAAGAGGCCGAAGAGGAAGTCGAGGAGGAAGAGGCCGAAGAGGAAGTCGAGGAGGAAGAGGCCGAAGAGGAAGACCCCGCCGACGCCCTCCGCGAGAAGATCAAGAAAAAGGTTCTCGCCCTTACCAAGAAGCCGGGCGGTGCCGAAAAGGTACGCAAGGCATTCGCGATCGCCAAGGCCAAGAAGCTCGACCAGATCAAGGACTCGCTCCTCGCCAA
>Ga0193753_10004318_pt1 | contig 10198 bp, 6 predicted proteins | sample H1c2metaG_FD_144925 | JGI IMG/M metagenome (GOLD analysis project Ga0193753, IMG submission 144925) | Soil microbial communities from a riparian zone of the East river system, Colorado, United States - H1c2 | ecosystem: Environmental > Terrestrial > Soil > Riparian zone | place: USA: East River... | reverse complement strand
TCGATCCGATGGCCGGCCTTCGCGGCGGTCTGCACGCTGGCCCATAGCGCCGCCCCTTCCGCTTTCTCGGTGTCGTAGGTCTTCCCCTGAACGATGTTAGACGCCCAGCTCGGCGGAATGGGCACCCACTCACTGCGCGGCAGGAAGAACGGCTCGGCTAACACGTTGCAGCCGATGACGGGGTCCAGCGACTCGATGCTGCGGCGGTACTTCTGCACGCGGTTACGAAGCTCGGTCAGCGATCTGACGCCGTTCTTTTGCTCGAACGCGTCCCACGCCAGCGACGCGGGCAGCGGCGAATAGCGTACGAAGAACCCGCCGCCCACGATGAAGTTGTCGGGGCTGTGGAGCTTGAAGAGGAACGGTTCGCCGGGTTGGAGGACTTTGAAATTGCGCGAGCCGCTGGGCTGCCAGAAGTTGACCTCGTCGGGCTCGAGGCGCGCGAGGTGTTCGAACCAGGACTTGTCGGTGACGCCGACCCAGAGCTTCATGGAGTGCCGCAGGCGTTTCTGCACGAATTCGGGAGATTCGTGCCTTTCGCGCACTTCGCCTCAAGCGAATACTTTCGTATCGCGATGCCTCGTGCGTTGTGGATCTCTCTCAATTTGGAGACGCACACATGCCGGGCGACCGCCTCGAAAGAGCGGTAGCTCTCTACGCGCGTGCGTGCTCCTGGTGTCACTGACTGGCGGGCTCCCTCAAGCCGGATTCTGCCAGAAACAGGAAGTTAGATGGCCGGCGAAATTCAGGTCACCTCGAACGAGATTGCCAAAGCCATCCTCGTCGCGCGGGATCGAACGGTGTTGCTCGATTCTGATCTCGCCGCACTCTACGGTGTCGAAACGAAGGCGCTGAACCAGGCCGTAAAGCGCAATTCGGCGCGCTTCCCCGGGGATTTTGCATTTCAGCTCACACCCAATGAAACGCGTGCGCTCAACAAGCTACGAGGATCCCTGGGCGTGCAAAAGCACCGCAATCCGCGCAGTCCGCCCTTTGCCTTTACAGAGCACGGAGCAATGATGCTCGCGATGGTTCTCAAGAGCTCGAGAGCAATAGAGATGAGTGTTTTCGTCGTACGCGCTTTTGCCAGTTTGCGTGAAGCCGCGCGAGCGAACGATCAACTCGTGAAGCAACTTCAGAAGCTCGAGGAGCGAGTCGGGAAGCACGACTCGGACATAGCCGTAATCCTGGCCGCGATGCGAGAGCTCGTGGCGTCACCGAGACGCCCGACCCGCGGCATAGGATTCCTTGCTGATATCAAGTAGTTACCATGAACCGGTCACAATTTGTGACCGGTTCAAAGTTACGCATGCCTCGCTGAGATTCGGGGCCTTCTCAAGCAATCAGCCGCCGTACCACCCCGGAATCCTGCGAGTAAGTCAGCAACACTTCGTGCGTCGCCCTCGTAACCGCGACATAAACCAGCCTGACGCAGTCCTCTATCTCCTCCCCATGGCGCCCGACAGCACCAAGCCCACCCACGCAAACACAGGGAAATTCCAATCCCTTGGCGGTGTGCATCGTGAGTAAACGAACAGCCGCCCGCCTCAGGCTAACGCGGTTCTTGTTCTCTTTGACAACGTCGACCGGCACGTCATGTCCCTTGAAGACTTGCGCAAACCTCTCGCCAATCCAGTGTTCGGGATACAGCACGGCCATCTGTCCCCACTCGTAGCCCGCCTTGCGTCGTCCCAGTAGCCACTCAGCTATGGCGTGCGCCTCCGCCTCGAAACTCACGCAACGCCGAACCGTGGGCTCTACCCCCTGCCGCCCGCCGTCTTCGGGTATCAACACCGGGTCTTCATCGTCTGCCGCCACGCCGGGAGCGCCCACGAGTTCTTCGGCGATTCGCCGAGCCAGCCTCAAGATCTGCACGGTATTTCGGTAGTTGACCTTGAGGACGCGCGTTCTTCCTTTGGCCTCGATGCCGAGCTGGCTCCACACCGGCCGCCCCATCCCCTTGTAGATAGCCTGCATGTCGTCATACGCAATCAAGAACGCCTTGGTGTTCGGATTCACCATCTTCACCGCAAGCGACAGCCACTCGGGTTCGAAGTCATGCGCCTCGTCGATGAGCACGGCGTCGTACTGCCCGCCCGGTATGTGGCCGAGCATCGTCTCGGCCTCGACGTAACGCACGAGGGCGGCGAGCCGGTCGTTGTAGTTGGGGTACTCGGCCTCCGTCGGCCCCGGGATGCCGTAGGTCTTGAGCATCTGGGAGCACCAGGAATGAAACGTACGGACTTGAACGCGATCTTCGACGCCGCGTTCCTGCATCGCATCTTCGAGCCGCCCGGCGATGCCGTTGGCGAAGCAGAGAATCAGCACGGGCTTGCTGGCCGCGCGCGCCAGGTATTCGGCGCGAAAAGCCAGGATGAGCGTCTTTCCGGATCCGGCGACACCACGAATGATCCGGTGCCCTTCGCTTAAAGCCGCGCGCCACTTGCTCCTGGTGCAGGTCCATGACTTCGAGGACCCGGTCTTCCGACGCCGCGGGCTTCGCTTCCAGGGAAGCGCGATCTGTCGAATCCGGATCTTGGGGATTGAGCAGGCCGCGCAAGCGATCGAACTCGGGGAGCGTCATCGGCGAGCCCACGCGCGAGGGCACCATCTTCCAGAGCCGCGCGCGGAAGACTTCAGGATCCGCGCTTTCGCTCATCTCGTCTTTGAACACGCAGCGGTCTTCGGGGAAGACCTCATGAAGGTCCGTCTGCGCGATTTGTTTGCGGGTGATGTTCGTGAACACGACGCCGTACCCGAAAGGCACGATCGACTTGCCCTGGTACGCGTGACCCGGCGGATGGAGGAGCATTCCGTCGCCCTGAATGAGCTTCATCACCTCGAACATGTATTGCCGCGCTTGTTCGAACGGGCTGGTCGTTCGAACCGAGCCGACATTCGTTACGAGCTCGACTTCCGACTTGTTGGCGGACGCGATCGTGTCCAGCCGCCAGTCCTTCACCTCGAGAACTAACAGCCCTTTTCCGGGGTGCACGACGACAAAGTCAGGGTGCCGGCCACGCGGCCCCATGGGCAGGTTGTGCCAGATGTAGCTGTTCTCTTCGAGGAAGTCCTTGAGCCGTTCGGCCAGGCGCAATTCGCCGCGGCTGTCGAAGCGCGCAGCGCCGAGTGAAGGGATCAGTGTCGCCATGAATGCATATCGCCTAGGAGCATTAACGCTGCTCCCCAGAGCTCGTGACAAATGCGGCGCCTCGATTTCTCGACGATCGCGTTCGGAGTAGCTGCCGAATTTGATGTCGCCGAGGCCCCTAACAGGGCAACGGCGGCTAACAAGATGTGCTTGATAAGTTGAATGGCCATTCGCTGTGGCTAGTCTGCGCCCGCCGCCCTCACCGCCGCAATCGAGCGGTTCGTGATCCTTGAGATCGGCCATGAACCGAGCCGAGGCGCTGCGTGTGACGCCCGCCAGGATCATCCGGCCTTACGTGAGCAACCGCTTCAGGTTCGCGGCGACGTAAACAAGCGTCGCAGGTGCCACCACCGCCCATGGGCACGTCCGCTCTTCCGCTCACTAAGGGATTACCGCCAACCGCTCGGCCCCCATGAGGGCTATGGTGGGTGAGCGCCTGCACCGCAGTGCCGCGGGAGGCCCCATGCTCGACCATCTACACGGCACCTTTTCGGGGGACGCCTTCATGCCTCACGGCATGTGCTACCTCTGGCAACCCGGCATCCTCGCGCTGCATGTCATCTCTGACTCGCTCATCGCGCTCGCCTATGCGTCGATTCCCTTCACGCTGCTCTACTTCGTCCGCAAGCGCCGTGACCTCGAGTTCCACTGGATGTACGTCTGCTTCGCGGTGTTCATCGTTGCCTGCGGCGCCACGCACGTCATGGAGATCGTGACGATCTGGAGTCCTGTCTACTGGCTCTCCGGCAGCATCAAGGCGATAACCGCGCTGGCTTCTGTGCCCACGGCCTTCCTGCTGCTCAAGCTCGTACCCGAGGCATTGCGGCTGCCGAGCCCGTCGGTGTTGCGACGCGAGGTGGAGATCCGCGAGCGCGCCGAGCTCGAAGTGCGGCGAATCAATGAGCAGCTGGAAGCGCGCGTTGCCGAGCGCACGGCGCAGCTCGAGACCGCGAACCTCAAGCTGCGCGAAGAAGTGAGGCAGCGCCAATTGGCGGAGGAGACGATGCGCTCGGGGCGACATTTGCTGGAGGCGATCGTCGACAATTCCCAGGCGGTCATCTACGCCAAGGACCTCGAAGGCCGCTATCTGCTCGCCAATCGCCGCTTCGAGGATCTGTTCGGGCTCGAGCATGGCGAGATCCTTGGACAGACCGATCTTCGGTTGTTCACGCCCGAAGTGGCCGAAAAGTATCGTGTGAACGACCGGCGCGCGCTCGCCGAGCCAGTGGCAATCACGGAGGAGGAATCGGCCCAGCTGGCGGATGGTATGCACACGTATCTTTCGTTGAAGGCCGCGCTTCGCGACGAGTCCGGCAAGGCGTATGCGATGTTCGGGGTATCGACCGAAATTACGGAGCAAAAGCGCGACGCCGAGCGGCAACGCGCCCAGCTCGAGCGGTTGAGCCTGCTCGACCGAACTACCCGCGCGATCGGCGAGCGCCAGGATCTGCTCAGCATCTACCAGGTGGTTCTTCGCAGCATCGAAGAAGCGTTCGGGATCGATTTCGCGGCGGTCTGCACGCGTGAAGGCGACAGTGAGGTTTTATCAGTGGCCTGCGTGGGAGCCAACAGCCTGCCGCTGGCGGAGCAACTCTCGTTCGTCGAGCAGACGAAGATCGCCGCCGACCAGAACGGCCTCGCGCGCTGCCTCGAGGGCGCGCTCGTGTACGAACCGGACGTTGCGACGTTGACGGCGCCGTTGGCCGGACGGCTGGTGACTGCGGGGCTGCGATCTTTGGTGATCGCGCCGCTGATCATCGAGAGCAAGGTCACCGGCGTCTTGATGTGCGCGCGGCGCGCGGCGCGCGGTTTCTCGAGCAGCGACTGCGAGTTCCTCGGACAGCTGACGCAACACGTGGCGTTGGCCGCACACCAGGCTCGTCTCTACGACTCGCTGCAGGAGGCCTACCAGGACCTTCAGCATTCCCAGCAAACGATGCTGCAACAGGAGCGGCTGCGCTCGCTCGGGCAGATGGCGAGCGGCATCGCGCATGACATCAACAATGCGCTGTCGCCGGCCGCACTGTATGCGCAAACGCTGCTGGAGCGCGACGACACGCTCAACCCGAACGCCCGGGAAAAACAACGCGCAACCGTGTTCGCGATCGAGGACGTTGCGAACACGGTTGCGCGTTTGCGGGAGTTCTACCGCGAGCGTGAATCGCAGGGGCAACACGCCGCCGTGGATGCAAACCTGGTCGTCCAGCAGGTTGTCGAGCTGACCCGCGCGCGCTGGAGCGACATGCCGCTGGAGCGCGGCTTCGTCATCAAGCTCGAGACAGACTTCGACGCCGCGTTGCCGCCCATCACTGGCGCGGAAAGCGAGATCCGCGATGCGATCACAAACCTGGTGTTCAACGCCGTCGATGCGATGCCCGATGGAGGCACCTTGTCGTTGCGTACGTTCCGCGATCCCGCCTCCGAGCGATTCGGCATCGAGGTTCGCGACAGCGGGACGGGTATGAGCGACAGCGTTCGCGCGAGATGTCTCGAGCCCTTCTACACCACCAAAGGTGAACGAGGCACGGGGCTGGGGCTCGCCATGGTCTACGGCATGATCCAGCGGCACAGCGGAGATCTGCAGATCGACAGCACAGCGGGTGTTGGCACCGCGATCCGATTGATGTTCCCGGGCACGGGCAGGGCCGCGGCCTTGCAACTCGCCAGCGCGCCCGTCTCGGCATCGCCGCGGCGCATTCTGATCGTCGACGACGATCCGCTGATCCTGCGATCCGTGCGACACATTCTCGAAGCCGATGGACACACAGTCGAAATCGCGGACGGTGGCCAGACGGGCATCGATGTGTTCGCCACCGCCAATGCGCGTGGCGAACCGTTCGCGGTCGTCATCACCGATCTCGGTATGCCGCAAGTGGATGGACGCACGGTGGCCGCGGCGATCAAGCGCATGGCCCCCGGTGTGCCGGTGATCATGCTTACAGGATGGGGAAATCGGCTGCTGGCTGACGACGAGCGGCCGGATCATGTCGATCGCGTGTTGAGCAAGCCACCGAAGCTTGCCGAGCTGCGCAACGCGCTGGCGGATCTGTCTTAGCTGTTGGCTCTCTTGGCGGCGTCCACGATGGCGAACTCCACGGTCCGGATGACCTCTGCCGGCGTGGGCTGATGTCCGTAAAGCCGGTCCGTGATGTCCAATGGAGGCCGCTCGCCACGTATCCTCTTTGTGACTACATTTTTCAAGAGGCCCGACATGCCGCAAAACCATTTCCAGGGAACGACGCGCAGAACGTTCGTGGCCGGGGCACTCGCGGCCATCGCCGCCGCAAAATACGGCCGCGCGGCGGCCAACACGCCCTTCGCGGTCCCCGAAGTGGACGCGCTCACTCTGCAAGTGATCGTCGACAACGCCACCTTCGGGCCCTTCTTGTCCGACCTGAAACTCCCCGGCCTCACCGTCGAGCGGAACACCGTCCCGCCGGCCCCGCGCATGTCGCGGCACGCACTCATGGCGGAGTTTGGTCTATCGCTGCTGGCAACCTCGCGCCGCGGCTCCGAGAAGCGCAACGTGATGGTCGACTTCGGCTATTCGCCCGAAGTCATGGCTAACAACCTTTCGCTGCTTGGCATCGACGCCAAGGAGCTCGACGCGGCGGTCCTGAGCCACGGGCACCTCGATCACTACGGCGGATTCCCGGGTGTGTTCGGGCGCAGCGTGCCCGCGACGCATCTGCCGCTGTTCGTGGGTGGCGAGGAGACCTTCTGTGAACGCGTGGCGATGATCGGTTCGCCGCCACCGGTCATGGGAACGCTGGATCGCAAGGAGCTCGCGCAGGCGGGGCTGGACGTGAAGATTGCCGCGGAGCCGGCGGTCGTTGCCGAGCACGCGTTCACCACGGGGCTGATCCCGCTCGAGACTTTCGAGCGCGCCGCGATACCGACGCAGATGCATCCCGGCGTGGGATGCGATGCGGCTGCGCTATCCGCGGCGAAGCGCGGTGCAACCCAGCTCCCGGACGATGGCGAGCACGAGCTCGCGACGTGCTATTCCGTGAAGGGATTGGGACTGGTGGTGATTGCATCCTGCAGCCATCGCGGGGTGCTCAACTCGGTCAAACGCGCGCAGTCGATCTCCGGCATTCAGAAAGTGCACGCGGTGGTCGGCGGGTTCCACCTGGTCAAGCCGCGCACGGAAGACGAGGCGCGCCGCACCGTGGCGGAGTTCGCGAAAATCGATCCCACCTACATCGTGCCCATGCACTGCACGGGCGAGGTGTTCATTGCCGAGGCCTTGCGGGTGATGCCGGACAAGGTTGTCCGGACTTACGTGGGTAACCGCATGACGTTTGCAGTGGGCTGACGGGGCGATGCGAAGCCGCGATTGATTGCCGTGGACACGTTCTACATCGGCACAAACGATGATGCGGCGCGGCACGCCTGATTGAATCCGCTCGCCTACTCCGCCGTGCTCATTCCTGATCGACTGCGGCCTCTGACACGCGCAAGATCGCGTTCGTTGCGGCGGTGAGCAGCGCCACAGCAGCCCACAGTATGCGTTCGGTCCCTGCTCCCTCAAGCGCGAAGCGGAGCATCACATGAACGCACTATCTACCACCGCCGCATCGGCGTTCGCGCTGGCCTTCTCCGCCACGCTGATCAGTTCGACCGACCTGACAGCAACTCGCGGCGTCGAACCCGCCGGCAGCGCGACCTACGACGCACTGCTCTCCGAGCCCGGCGGCTACATGTGCGCCCCGTCCGCACCCGGCCGCCCGCTCCTGCTTCAGAACCTGATGCTCGCGCAAACACAGACCAACCCCTCCAACCCCCAGCCGATGAAGTCCGCGGCCGGCCCCGTACCGCTGTACGACAACCTGGGCACGCTGTCCTTCAAGGTGGGCACGCGCGACGCGAAGGCACAGGCGTACTTCGATCAAGGCATCCGCTTGACCTTCGCGTTCAACCACGCCGAGGCGCAGCGCGCCTTCCAAGCCGCGCAAAAGGCAGACCCGAAGTTCGCGATGGCCTGGTGGGGCGAGGCACTGGTGCTCGGGCCTAACATCAACGCGCCGATGATGCCCGAGGCTGTGGCGCCGGCACTTGCCGCGCTTGCCAAGGCATTCGAGTTGGCCCCCGCCGCGCCGGCGAAGGATCGCGCGTTGATCGCGGCCCTCAAAAAGCGCTACTCGGCGGACCCGAAGGCCGAGCGCACCGCGCTCGATGCGGCCTACGCCGACGCGATGAAGTCCGTGGCCGCGAAGTATCCGGACGACGACAACATCCTCACGCTCTACGCCGAGTCCGTGATGGACACGCAGCCCTGGGATTACTGGGAAGCAGGCGGCACAAAGCCCAAGGGCCGCACCGGCGAGTTGCTAGGCGCGCTGGAGAAGGTGCTCGCGCGCAATCCGGGCCACCCGGGCGCTAACCACTACTACATCCACGCGGTCGAGGCGTCCGCGAGCCCCGATCGCGCGCTGCCGAACGCGGGGCGGCTGGCCGCGCTGATGCCGGGCGCGGGCCACATCGTGCACATGCCGGCCCACGTCTACTACCGCATCGGCATGTACAAGGAGTCGCTGGACATCAACAAGCGCGCGATGGCCGTCGACGAGCAGTACTTCAACACCTCGCCCTCGGACCCGATGTACAAGTCGGCTTACTACCCGCACAACATCCACTTCGTGCTGGTCTCGGCGCAGATGGGTGGCGACGGCCCGACCGCGATCGATGCCGCGGGCAAACTAGATGCATCGCTGCCCGACACGGTGATCGCGCAGTTCGCGGTGCTGGAACCCATCAAGGCCGCGCCTTATCTGGCCCACGCGCTTTTCAGCGCACCCGATACGATCCTCGCCTTGAAGGTGCCACCCAAGGAGCAAGTGCTGACGTCCGCGCTGGCGCACTACGCACGCGCGCTCGCCTTCGCGACGAAGAAGGATACGCCCGGAGCGCAGCGCGAGATCGACGCCATTGCCACCATCGAGCAGACAGCCGAGTTCAAGCCCTACACCGACTGGGCCGTGCCGGGTAAGGAGATCGTGCAGACCGCGCGCCTCGTCGCACGCGCGCGGCTCGCCGACGCGCAAGGCGATCTTCCCGCGGCGGCGAAGGCGTACGAGGAGGCAATCGCGATCGAAGACGCGCTTGCCTACATGGAGCCGCCCTTCTGGTACTACCCCATCCGCCAGTCACTGGGCTCGGTCTATCTGCGGCAGGGCAAGCTCAATGAAGCCGAGAACGCTCTGCGCGATTCGCTGGCCCGCGTGCGCAATAACGGCTGGGCGCTGGCAGGTTTGGCGGAGGTCTACAAGCGCAAGGGCGACGCGAAGGCCGAGGCCAAGGCGCGTCAGGCTTACGCGCGGGCCTGGCTCGGCGGCGCGGCGCCCGATATCGCGCGGCTGTAGGCGGCAACGACGCGGCGATTCACCTTTCATCGTGAAGGCGCGGCCAATGCGAGTGCCGTCAGTCTCTCCCCAACTCCGCTTCAAGTTCCGCGATGGTTGGCAAGCTTCCGGCGTAGTCCTCCGGAAGGACTTTCGCGAGCATCGTCTCCCACCCGGCCACGCCGACGGGCTTCTTGAAGTCTCGCAAAGCGTACTCCACAACCACCTGCTGCTTCGAACGACAGAGCAGTAGACCGATCGTCGGCTTGTCGTCCGGGTGTCTCATCAAATCGTCGACCGCCGATAAATAGAGGTTGATCTGGCCCACGAACGCGGCGTCGAATGGAACGGCCTTGAGTTCAATCACCACATAACAACGCAACTTGAGGTGATAGAAGAGCAAGTCGAGGAAGAAGTCCTCTTCGCAAACGGCCAGGCGCACCTGGCGGCCGACGAATGCAAAGCCGCTGCCGAGCTCGAGCATGAACCGTTGAATGTGATCGACGAGAGCTTGCTCGACCTGCCGTTCTCGATGGAGGTCGGTAGTGCCGAGAAAGTCGAACAGGTACGGATCCTTGAACACCTCGGCGGCACGGCGCGATTCGGCCAGAGGTAGAGCCGACGCGAAATTGGTGAGCGCCTTGCCGTGCCGCTGATACGAGTTTCCCAGGAGCTGAAGCTCCAGCACGCGGCGGCTCCAGCC
>Ga0193753_10004317_pt1 | contig 10198 bp, 16 predicted proteins | sample H1c2metaG_FD_144925 | JGI IMG/M metagenome (GOLD analysis project Ga0193753, IMG submission 144925) | Soil microbial communities from a riparian zone of the East river system, Colorado, United States - H1c2 | ecosystem: Environmental > Terrestrial > Soil > Riparian zone | place: USA: East... | reverse complement strand
CCGGGGTGTTCAGGAGGCCCGGTCTCGGTCAACTTTCACCCGACCCCGGTCGCAAGGGATTGATCATGACCTGAGAGTTACCAACTCGATACCGATCGTGAGGGCGGGTCGTGCCTCGTCGGGTCACCCACTGCCCTGTTGCATGGCCAGCACGCGGCCACGATCGTGCGCTCATCGTCGCCGCGCTCCTTGCCCAGCGTGTGGTGCGCCTGCGTGGCCACCCCCGTGCACACCCCCGGCAGGCGCACCCGACACCGGTACCCATCCCGCTCGAGCACCCGTCGACGCAGCCGACGCCACGCCCGGGTGCTACCGCCTGACCACCCGCGGCTCACTAGAACTCGAGCTGCTCGAGCACCGCGACGTGGGTGAGTCCACGTTCTGTCCACGTTTCGTCCGCTGCCTCGTGCTGGTGGTCGGGCGCACGAAAGCGCACGCCTACCCAGGCGCGCAGGAACTTGCCCGTGACGAGCGCGTGCTTGGCCTGCTCGAACGGGTCGAACACGCCGAGCTTGTGCCGATCGTTGATCTGAACACGTTCGGCCACGGCCTCACGGCCCAGTGCTGCCTTGATCGACTGGGGCATGCGGGTGTTGATCGTTTGGTTCGACCACTTGCGCTTTCCTTGCGCCTCAAGGAACTCGCCGAACTTCTCTGCCATCACGGTGACGGGCACCAGCGCGTTGGGGCACAGCTCGAGGTACTCCTGCGCGAACTGGTAGCCCACGTCGCTGTCCGCTCGCCATGCGTCCGTTGCGTCCTGCACGGCAGGCGGCAGGGCGTGCAGCGAGTCGCGATCGTCGTACCAGCGCCGAGCGCCACGGACGGCCCACGCGAGCGCGGCCATGGGCAGCGTGGGGTCACTGTCGATGCGGTGCTTGATCGACGGGTCGCCGAGGCGCTCACCCTCACGTGGATCGCTTGCCACGAAACGGAACGGGAACAGGACGGCCACCAGTCGCCGCCACGTGCCGTGGTCAGTGGTGGCCACCACCGGGTAGTGGTTCGTGTTGATCATCAGCGTGTGCGTGGTGTCGAACGTGATCGAGTCCTGCCGCATCCGCCGCGCGGTGATCTTGGGCGTCCCGATGATCGTTTTTAGCTGGTGCGTGTCGAGGCTGCCCTCCTCGGGCGTCTCCTCGAGCACGGCCAGGCGCAGGCCGCGCAGATCCATCAGTTCGGTTGGGTGCTGATTTGCACTGCCCTGCAACAGAACCCGGTGCGAGATCATGCCCGCGTAGTCGCCGAACGCCCTCATGATCGCCTTCATAAACGCGCTCTTGCCGTTCTGGCCACCACCGACCGTCAGCACCAAGCTGTCCTCGGTCCACCCGGACAGCGCCTGCCCGATGCGGAGCTGCAACCACTCCCGGACGTCGGCAGGGACGGCGTTCAGCACCTCGTCCCAGACCGCCGAGCGTGCCGCAGGGTCGAACGCGGCCCCGGTCTGTTTGGTCATGAGCATGGTCGGTGAGCTGACCAGCCATCCGCCCGTGCGCAGGTCGATCACGCCGTTGGGGCAGTTGACGTAGTCGTGGTGCCGATCCAGCTCATCGCTGATGGTGGCGATGCCGTGCATCCCGCGCATCAACACGACGATGTCGTCCAGCTCTGACCGCCGTAGGCAGCCTTTCCAGGCCTCGGCCTCGACCTCACGCTGCGACATGCGCAGCTCGTCCACCCGCTGCCGCACGAACGCCCGGGTGGCCTCACGCACCGCGTCGGCCCCGGGGTCGAACCGCCACCGGCCGCCGGTGAACTCGTGCCAGCCCAGGCCCGCGACGTACCGGAACCGGTTGATCATCATGGCGCCGGCCACACGCTCGGCTACGTCCGACTGCACGGCACGCCTCCGCGGCTGGTCCTCGACCGGCTGATCGGGATCGTTTCCATAGTCGATCACACTCACTCCTTTTGTGGTCCTGACTGATCTGACAGGCTATCCCGTTTGCAGCGATGCGCGCGCACGACACGCGCGTACGTGGGGCGTCAAAGACGGGAGCTTGTCAGATCGGTCAGAACGGCAGGTCAGAACAGCTTTGGGTCGACGAGCACGGCGCACTCGACGTCCATTGTGTGGAGGCTCTCCCACAGGTAAGGCAGCATGTTCGCCACACGCTCGGCCGCGCCGTCGCCTGGTCCCTCGACCGTCACGGTGGCTGCGTGGCGCACCATGTCCGCGACGCTGCGCATGGTGTCGTCCCGCAAGGCCCACGACGAGCCGCTAACCCGCACTCGGGCGTGGCCGCCGGTCGGGCATGGCTGACCAGCGATCTTGTTGTCGGTCACGGTGATCACGTACTCGAGCCGTACTCGAGGCTGTTCGTTCGTCATGGGCTCACCATAGACAGGCTTGCGCACCATGTGCAACCTGTGTAGGGTGAGCACCATGGAACTCATCACCAAGCACGAGGCCGCCGACCGGGCGAGCGTCTCGCGACAGACCATCGCCCGGTGGCAGGGCGAGGGCAAGCTGCACGCCCACGCACGCAGGCAGCCCAGCGGGCAGGTCGAAAACATGGTCGACGCGGCCGAGTTGCAGCGCCTGCTCGTCGAGGTCGCGCCCACGGTGACCGCGGACGAGGTGCTCGACGACCTGAACAAGCGCCTTGACCGCGAGCTGCGTCGGGCGAACGAGTCGTGAAGCGCGAGCGGTTCGTCAAGCCCATGCACCCTGCGGTGGCGTTCCTCGTCATCGCGGCCTGCGCGGTCGGTCTCGGCCTGTGCTGCGCGCTCGGCTACCTCGCAGTGGCCAAGGCCGTGCACCCGTGAGCAGCACCGAGATGCACATCTTTGCAACCAACTACTTCGACGAGATGTGGTTCACCCACATCGACCTCCACGAGGCGATTCGGTCGGATGCCGAACCGATCGACCCGCTACCGGGCGCAGAGGTGATGGTCAGCGTGGGCGGCGAAGACCTGACCATTCGCCTAGACGCTCAGGGTGTGCGCAAGCTCCGGCTTGCGTGCCAGAACTGGGAACGGGTCAACAAATGACCGCGTACGTGGTGCACGCCGAGCAGGGCAACGGGCTGTTCGCCCTGTTCGTCATCCGCAACACGCAGCACGGGCTGCCGGTCACGTGCAGCGCTTCGCAGACCGAGGCCTACCGAGCGGCCGAGGTGCTCAACCGGCCGACGCACACCCGGCACCGACGCAGGCGCGGCCCCCGGTCGCCGCTATGGGTGACGTTCGCCTACGCGTTGATCAAGGCGTCGTCCGCGTCGTTCGTTCTGATCACCATTTACAGCTACAAATAGGAGGCAACCCGAAATGGCATGGTGGAAACGCAACAAAGCGAAGGCCAAGAGGCTGCATCGCAGCAAGGGCAAGAACAAGCGCCTTGACCGCGAGCTGCGCGCCGCAGGCATCAACCCCGACATGGCTTTGTGCACCGAATGCGGCGAGTGGTACAACGTCCGCAACACCGCCGCCTGCAACCTGCACGCCCACTAGAAAGCGGTTTCCATCATGAAATTGGTACAGACTTATATGCGCGACGAGCTGGTCTCCGGCCTGATGGCGTGCGCGCGGGGCCTCGACGTACAGCGCATCTCGCTCACTACCTCGGCGGCCGACCTACAGTCGCTGCTGAAAGAAAGCGTCGTCTTGAACCTCACGACCCGGATGTTCAAGCACCAGAGCATCGAACGGCCGTGGATGAACGTCACGTGGAACGACGATGCGAACCTTGCGTGGGACATCATGATCTGGCTCACCCCGGGTACGTTCGTCGAATTCCTCGAGGCCAACGAACTGGGCCGGTGGGCGGACCAACCGGACAGCCGTAGCGCAGAACTTACGGACGCAGAACTGCGTCTGACGATCGACAAGGAGATCGCCCGAAATGGCTCGTGAAACCAAGGCAGCGAAGGCCGCTCGTGTGGGCGCGCTGTGCGCGGAGTACAGCAGGCTCACCGAGCAGATCGCCAAGAACGAATCCGACCTCAAGACGATCAAGGAACAACTGCGCGAGTGCGACTCGGGCTCCTACGGTGACTGGTCCCTCGGGTTCGGCAAGCCCCGGGTCATCCTCGACCAGTCCGCAGTGCGGCAGGCCTACGCCGAGCGCGGCGAGCCCGTGCCGATGACGAGCACCACGCCACCGCTCAACGTCAAGCCCAAGGGCTGACCGCACACCAGCGCCCCGGGCCCGTCACCGACGACGGCCACCCGGGGCGCTGTGCTGTCCTCAGCGAGGCGTGTGCTTGGCGATGTAGCCGGACACCCAGGCGACCGCGCCCGGGACCACCACGAGCACCACAGCCGCCACGGCGGCCGGCACGGTGTCGTGGAACAGCCACGCGTTGAGCGCCCACAGCACGAACCCGCTCACGGCTGCGCCCGCGCTCGCCGCGGTCACCTTCCGCTCGACCGGCGCGGCCGGGCTCGAGGTGACCTCGTCGGGCGTGCTCACGTGGTGCTCGCCGGCGCCTCGTCGCCCGCGGCCTCGTCGCCGCTCGGCTGCTGGTCGGTCGGGTGCTCGGCTTCGTGGGCCTCGAGCGCGGCCTCGATCGCGGCCTGCACGTCGTCCGCGGTCAGGTTCTTCTGCCCCTTGGCCACCAGCTCGAGCAGCGCGTTGCCCGCGGTGACCCGGCGCTGCGTCTCGACCTCGATCCGGATCAGGCCGGCCTTGGTGCCCGCGGTGCTCGAGCCGACGAACAGCCCCTGGTGGATGGCGCGCAACTGCGCGGCCTGCTCGGTGTTCATGTCGTCTTCCTCCTCGGTGTCGCGCAGCCGGGCCGCCACCTTGGCGACCGCGTCCGCGTGGGCGATGATCTCGAAATGCATCTCGTCGACGGGTCCACTGCTGTAGTCGCCACCCCACCGCACGACGTGATCGACCTCGTCGAGGATGGCGTGGATCGTCTTGCCCTGCTCCCTGGTGAACGTGCCGGAGCTGCCGCGCGGGTGCTTGGGCGCGTTGTGGTCGATCGCGGTCGCACTGGCGTGGTTGCTGTACCCGGTCAAGCTGCCGCGGATCGGGCGCTCGGCCCAGCCCCAGCACTCGCCGGCCACCGGCGGTTCGACGCGCGCGGCGAGCTGCCGCGCGACGTGGCCGAGCACGGTTGCGACGTCGCCGCCGCGAACCTTCCCGACGTAGGCCACGCGGTCGACGACGAGGTCGACGCGCGTGGGGTTCACTGGCCAACCGTTTTGCGAAACGGGCATGTCCGTACCTCCTAGCAGCCTGCGTTGACGCGTCGCTCGTGCACTGCCGCGGCGAGCCGACGCCCGATATCCGTTTGTGGCACTTGGGTTCCTGCGTTGTAGCCGTCGTCGAGCGCGACGAGCAGGCCGCACCACTGACGGTCGACATGGTTGGTATAGACCAGGTTCAGCACACCGACCGAGACCTGCCCGCAGAACAGGATCAAGATCAGGACCACCCACCGTGCGCGCGTCATCGGGTCATCAACTCGACACATCGCCCGAGGGCGATTCCGCTTGTGGTAAGGGAACACGTGACGACGGCGACCCGGTAGCGGGTCCACGCGCTAGCGAGATCAATTGCACCACCCCAGGAACGCCAGTCATTGCCGCGAACACGGTCAGCAGTGGCACGTTGACGTTGCCAGTCACGAGCTGCCATCCGATGCCGGTCAGCCCGAAAACCCACGTGACGACGTCGCGGATCACGGCGCCGACTCTGTCTACGTTCACGCACAACCGGTCCTTTCGATCACTGGGGCACCATCACCGCGTTGATGAAGCCGTTCAACGCGGAGATGTTCGTCGTGGAGACGCTGAACTCGGCGCGCACAACGACGTTACCCGTGGGCGTGCCGGTGCGGGTGTGGCCGGCGCCGATCAGGCAGCGCGTGCCGGACGTGGTGCCCTGGTTGGCCCCGGGCGCGTTGCCGTAGGTGAACGACGCACCGCCGTCAAACGAGATACCCACGCGTCCCGCGCCGTTCGAGTCGGTGTTGAGCGTGTTCTGTAGCTGCCCGGTCAGGTTGGCTGTGATCTTCACCGGGGCCGCGGGGTTGGTGAAGATGATCGTCTCGGTGCCCCACTGCTCGAACGTGGCCGCCGCCGCCGCGGTGTCGTTCGACAGGGTGGTGCCACCGGCGTTGAACACGGCCAGTGCCGCGGCCGTGAGCTTCTGCCCCGCTGCGAACGCCATGGCGTTACCTCACAGTCCTATGTAGACGGGGTTGAACACGTGCACGGCCTCGTTCGCCGCGTGCGCCTTCACTACGCCGTTGATGGCACGGGTGACGGTGAACGTCTGCGGACTGGCCGCGCCGGTGACGTTCGTGACCCGCATACGTTCGCCGCCGACGAGGATGTCGAACGGCCGGTCCCCGCTCGCAGTGGTCCACAGTGGACCGGTAGGGGTCTTCACCGCGAGCGTGCCCGCGCTGCTCGTGATCGACGCGTTCAGGCTGCTGGTGTCCGAGTCGAGGCGGCCGTAGTCTGCGTCGTCGAGAATCGGCACGTGCCAAGGGGATTCGGGCACGGCGTTGAACACGGCGCTGTGCCGGTAGGCGGTGGCGAGTTGCAGCGTGTAGCCGCGCACGAGCTGCGACAGGTCGTCGAACACGAGCGCGGCCTGCATGCCGGTGATCACCACCCGGTCGCCGATGGACACGGCGAGCACCGCGGCCACGCTCGCCACGTCCGGTGAGGACAGGTTCACGGGCACGCTGGGATACCGCGACTCGTCGACGGTGCCCACGTGCAGCAGCCACCCGGCCGCGTGTTGCAGTTGTTCGTCGGTGGCGACGTTGACGGTGATCGACTTGTCGTACCGGCCGACACCGTCCGGGGGCGCCGCGGTGGACATGGGGCCGCTGTCCAGCGTGACCCGGAAGTCGCCGCCGCCCTGCCGTTTGGCCGTGACGTCGTTGATGATCGCCCGGTCGTCGTCGACGGGTTGCAGGGGCGCGGCCACCTCGTGACCGGAGTAGCTCAAGGTCAGCTTGGCCGTCTGGCTCTCCATGCTCGCCGCGGTGCGGTAGACGATCGCCGAGGCGTCGCGCGCGTCGTACAGCTCGCCGCCGTCCGCGGTCGCGCACTCGGTCAGCAGCTCGAGCAGCGTCTTGGGCAGTTGCGGCCCCATGAACGCCGTGGTGGCCGCCGACCCGACGAGGCTCGAGCCGACACCCCTCGAGGTGCACAGCCGCGTGAACCGGGTGCCGGCGCGCTCACCGGCGTAGGCCTTGAGCTGGTCGACGAGATCGAACAGGGACGTGACCGCGGTCTGCATCGTCACGTGGCCCACAGCCATCGTGCCCGGGACCATGGTCAGGTTGAGCATGTAGCCCATGACCTGCGTCGCGAGCGTGCCGTTGGTGAAGCCGCCCGCGCCGGTGACCGCGTCGAGCGTGCCGACTTTCCAGTTGATCGAGGTCCCGCTCACGGTGAACTCGAGCGACACCATGCACGGCCGGCCGTTGAGCGCGAACCCCGCCGTCGAGTCCAACACCGACACGCCATCGCTGTTGCGCAGGGCCGTGATCCGCAGACCACCGCCGGTCTTGTAGTAGAGCGCCCACTGCAACGTGCCGGACGTCACGAGCGTGGCGAGCAGGGTGTCATCCGCGGCACCGATCGCCGGCACGGACAGCAGGAACCGCAGTTGGAACTGCCCGGTGAACACGTACGACCCCACGGCCGCGTAGAGCGCTCCCGTGGTGCCGATCTCGGGCAGGGGCTGCGACGCGGGGAATACCTGCGACTGCGCCGGCTTGACGTCGCCGAAGCGTTGCAGCGGCTTGCGGTTGGGGTAGGCGCTGGTGAACGCGACCGAGTCGGACCCGTCCTCACACGGCCAATACTCGATCGGCACGTTGCTGGTCTCGAACAGGTAGCCGCGCCTCATGCTCGACACCTCGGGCGTGTCCCGCGCGGCGAGCCGGCGCAGCACGCTGCCGGCCTCCACCTGCACCGTGCGACTCGAGTGGTCGAGGTCCCAGGCGGGCTCGAGGGATGTCAGCTCGCCCCTGAACGCCACGGTGGCGGCCTCGGTCACCCGGACCGGGGTGTTCTGGCCTAGCTGCCCGTACCACTGCCCCAGGGGGTTCCTGGGGCTGAAATGGCCGCTGTTGTCGTCGACGAGGAACCGACACACGCTCGGCTGCGGTCCGGTCGCCTCGGCGCCGCGCCCGTGGGTGATCGTGACCGCGGACGGCTGCCGCACGTAGCTGGTGATGTCGACCCAGGCGCCGGCCAGGAACAGCTCGACCTTGAGCGCGGTCGCCGCCATCACGCACCCACCTGGATGGCGCCCGTGCGGACCAACATCATGAACATGGTCGCGAACGCCGAGTTGAGGTCACCCATGAAGGTGACGTTGCCGCCGCCGCTCGAGCCGCCGCCGTCGCCGGTCACGTGCTCGCCGGCCTTGAGTACCGCGAGCTGCATCGTGCCCGGGTCGCCCGGGACGATGCCGCCCGTGTGCAGGGTCGGGATGTGCGGGATGTCCGGGATGGCGGGGATGCCGATCAGGCCGGACACGTCGTTCACCCGGTGGATCAACCAGTTGATCGAGTGGTCGAGCGCCCAGTTGATGCCGTTGATCACGCCGTTGAGCGCGCCGGTAAAGATCCCCTTGAGTAGGCTCCCCAGGCCGGACAGGGCCTGTCCGATGCGGGTCGGGAAGTGCGTAAAGAAGTCGACCACGCCATCCCAGGCCGACTTGATCCCGCCGACCACGGCCATGACCACGGTTTTGATGCCGTTCCACATGCCGATGAAGAATTTGCGGAACCCCTCGCTATGGGTCCACAGGGCCGCGAACGCGGTCACCAGCACGACGATCAGGCCGACCAAGAACAAGATCGGGTTTGCCTTAATCGCGTTGTTGAGGAAGGTCATGGCGATGGTGGTGCCGGACGTCACCGCGGTCCACGCGCTCTGCGCGGTGCTGGCAAGCCACGTCGCCGCAGTGCTGCCGATGATCTTCGCCCACAGCGACGAGACCGCAGGGATCAGGAACGACGCCATGCCGCCCGCGGTGTCCGCGCCGGCCTGACCGAGGCCGATCATCTTGTCCGTGAAGCTGGCACTGGGGTCCGACAGGGTGTCAAACGCGCCCTTGACGCCGTCGAGCACGTCGTGGAAACCCATGAACTTGCCCTCGGCCCCATCGGCCGATTCGCCCGCCTTATCGAAGCGCGAGCTGGCCGTGGTCATGCTGCCGGACGCGCTCTCAACCCGTTGGGACATCTGGGTTACAGCCGAACCAACGTTCTTGGTCGAGTCGGCGAGCTTCTTCTCGTCGCCGGCGAACGCGAGCGTGACCGTGGGGCCTGCCATCAGGTCACCTCGAGACCGGCGCCGCGCACGACGTCGACGAGCGCCCGCTCGAGCTTGTCGGCCACCTCGGCGCGGTTCTCGACGTAGCCGGCGAACAGGTACCGGCCCGTGCGCAGAAACGGCCGCTTGACCGACTTGTGCCGTCCGACGCTGCCGCCGAAGTCCAGGAACGCGTAATAGGGGAACTTCTTGCTACCGGCCGAGACCTGCGCGGCCGTGCGGGTCGAGCGCGCCCGGATGGACGACGAGGCGTGCCCGCCGTCGCCCGGACCATCGGGCACCTTGGGTCGGGCGTAGGACACGACCAGCTCGCCGGCCTCGTTCGCGGCCAGGCGCAGAGCCTTGGGCGCGTCGCTATCGAGCTTGCGCAACGCGCGGCTGAACTCCGCCAGTCCCTTGACCTTGATCGGTTCGAGTGCCGGCACGCCGTGTCACCTCCTCTTGCTGCTCGCCGCGGCCAACTCGCGCCGCTGCCCCTCACGTCCGAAGTAGACGGACCACTGCACGAACTCGGCGTTGGGCATCTCCTCCCGCAACCGGTCCACCGTCATGCCCAGCTTGCGAGCGAGCATGAACTCGAACTCGAGCCCGGGCTCGACCTCAAACGCTCGGTAGGCCTCTTTTGTCGGCACCCTGCGACATCCCGGACATCTCGGCGATGGCTTCGAGCACGAGCACGGTCTCACCGGCCGGTGACGCCTTGTCCCACTTGGTGACCTCGGCGAGCGTGAGTCGCGGCTCGACGAGGCCGGCCTGCATCGAAAGCCGCTCCATGAGTGGCTCATCAACCTTGCCGCCCTTGGTGGCCTTGAGCCTGATCTCTCGCACCTCACCCCGCGACAGGCCCCGCACGGTCACGGTGCCCACGTTGGGTAGCTCGACCTCACGGGTCGTCGCCCGCTCGGCCAGCAGTCTGGACTTGGTCGAGCTAC
>Ga0193753_10004316_pt1 | contig 10199 bp, 7 predicted proteins | sample H1c2metaG_FD_144925 | JGI IMG/M metagenome (GOLD analysis project Ga0193753, IMG submission 144925) | Soil microbial communities from a riparian zone of the East river system, Colorado, United States - H1c2 | ecosystem: Environmental > Terrestrial > Soil > Riparian zone | place: USA: East River... | reverse complement strand
CGTTGGCAGCCGACCTCGCCGTCAAAGTGCAGGTCCCGACGCTCAACGTCGCCGAGAATCACCGCCCGTACATCGCGATCTGGGTGGAGCGCGCAGATCAGAGCATCGCCGCCGATCTCGCCGTCTGGTATCAGACCGATCGCAAGAAGGAGGACGGCACGCAGTGGCTCAAGGACCTGCGTCAATGGTGGCGCCGCGGTGGCCGTGAGCGTGAGCTGCCCATCGATGGCGTGACTGGCGCGACGCGGCCAGTGGGCGAGCATCAGCTGACGTTCAAGGGCAACAGCAAACCTCTGGCCCAGCTGGCGCCGGGCAAATATTCGCTCGTAGTCGAAGCCGTGCGCGAGGCCGGCGGACGCGAACTGTTGCGCATCCCTTTCGAATGGCCCGGCACGCAGGCGTCGCACGCGACTGCGCAGGGCAAAACCGAGTCGGCACCGTCACGCTGGATGTGGCGTTGTAGCACTCATTCCCCGCTCACGGAGATCACGATGAATCGCATGATCAAGTTCGCAACGCTCGCGTTCGCCGCTTGCCTTCCCATGGCCGCGCACGCGCACAAGCCATGGCTGCTCCCCTCCGTCACCGTTACCACCGTCGATCAGTGGGTGACGGTCGACGCGGCGGTCTCGAACGAGCTGTTTCAGTTCAACCATGTGCCGCTGCGCATCGATGCGCTCGCCATCACCGCACCGGATGGCTCTGCCGCGAGTCCTGAGAATGTCGCGACAGGAAAATATCGCACCACCTTCGATGTGCATCTCACGCTGAATGGCACTTACCGGCTGGCCAACGTGAACAACGGCGTGGCCGCCAGTTATGAAGAAGACGGCGCGACGAAGCGCTGGCGCGGAACGGCGGAAAAATTCGCCGCCGAAGTACCGGCGAACGCGAAGAACCTGCAGGTGAACGAATCGGCGGGCCGCGTGGAAACTTTTGTCACCGCGGGCAAGCCGACCGCGATCAAGCCCACCAATGTTGGCCTGGAGCTCGTGCCAGTGACTCACCCCAACGATCTGTATGCCGGCGAGCCGGCGCAGTTCCGTTTCCTGCTCGATGGCAAGCCTGCCGCGAACATTCCCGTCCGGGTGTATCCCGGCGGCTTCCGTTACCGCGACAGCCAGGACGAAATGAAGCTGACAACCGACGCGAAAGGCCAGGTCACCATCGATTGGCCGGCCGCTGGCATGTACTGGCTGGAGTCGTCCCTGCAGGACGACAAGACCTCGATCAAGCAGGCCAAACAGCGCCGCGTCAGTTATTCGGCGACGCTCGAGGTGCTGCCGCAGTAGTTCCCGGACGAGATCCTGACGCAGATGAACGTCAGTTCCTGGCCGCTGTTCGCTGATGGCGCGCGGCTGTCTTGGGCCGCAGCGATCGTCGTCGCTTACTTTGCGGCGAGCGCATGGTTCATGCGTTCCCTGTGGCGCAGGCGCCCTGCGGTCATTGCTTCGGGAACCAGTGCAGCCACACTGATTGCGTACGCCAGTCAGACTGGTTTTGCCGAACAGGTCGCCACGCAGACAGCAAAGTCGCTGCGAACCGCAGGTACGGAGATTCGGGTAGCGTCGCTCGCAGAGCTGCGGGCGGAGGATCTGCCAGGCGTGCAACAGGCTTTGTTTGTAGTGAGCACCACGGGTGAAGGCGACGCGCCGGATCCGGCAGCCGCATTCGTACGTCGCACGCTGGATCGAGACATCGCGCTGCCTGGGCTGCGCTACGGTGTGCTCGCGCTGGGCGACCGTGAATACGACAACTTCTGTGCGTTCGGCCACCGGCTCGACACCTGGCTGCGCCACCAGGGCGCGGCCGCAATGTTCGACGTGGTGGAAGTGGACAACGGCGATGAAGGCGCATTGCGCCATTGGCAGCACCAGCTTGGCGTATTGAGCGGCAGCCCCGACCTGGCGGACTGGGAAACGCCCCGTTACGAACGCTGGAGGCTGGTCGAGCGCCGCCTGTTGAATCCCGGCAGCGCAGGCGATCCCTGTTTTCACATCGAGCTGCGGCCGTGCGACGCAGTGAACTCCCAGTGGCAGGCAGGCGACATTGCGGAAATCGATCCCGGCAACTCCACCTGGAATGCGACGGGCGCGGCATCCATGAGCAAACCGCTGCCGCACCGCGAATATTCGATTGCCTCCGTGCCCGCGGAGGGCGCGATTCATCTGCTCGTGCGGCAGATGCGCCGGCCCGCAGGAGAAACCGGACTTGGCAGCGGCTGGCTCACGCAACAAGCCGCAGTCGGACATGAAATTGCCCTGCGCGTGCGCAGCAACTCCAGTTTTCACGCACCGCCGGACGCCCGGCCGCTGATCCTGATCGGGAATGGCACCGGGATAGCCGGGCTGCGCTCCATTCTCAAATCCCGCGCAGACGGCGGGCACACGCGCAACTGGCTCGTCTTCGGCGAACGCAACGCGCAACACGACCACTTCTACCGAGACGAGATGGACACCTGGCATCGGCAGCAACTCATCGAGAAGCTGGATCTCGTGTTCTCGCGCGACCAGGCCGAGCGGAAGTACGTGCAGCATAGATTGCTCGAATGCGCGGACGAAGTGCGCCGCTGGACCGCGGATGGCGCGTCCGTGTACGTGTGCGGCAGCCTCCAGGGCATGGCACCCGGCGTCGACTCAGCATTGATCGGGATCCTGGGCGCGCAGGCCGTGGAGGAACTTGCGGCCGCCGGGAGATACAGGAGAGACGTGTACTGACTGACCTGCCTTTCGTCATGGCTCCCACCCTCCCCCGCCATGGCTCTTCCGTCCGATGTAACCAATCCCACCGGCAGGCACACTGCGCGCCGGTTGAAACCCCTCACTCGTGTGCGGGAGGAATCAATCTCATGCCTTCGCAGCCGATGATCACGAATCGGCCGGGGCGTAGTCTCTCCACCAGGCCGCATATGCGGCTCGGGAAGCAGGACCTGATGATGCTGTCGATGATTGCGAAGATTCTGGTTGGAGCGGCGGTCTGCCTGCTGGTGCTGGTGGCGGTGGCTTTTGCCTTCGCCGCCGACTTCTTCAGCCCGAAGCCTGAAGTGCAGCGCGTGACGCGGCTGTCGCGCGGCTCCCTGGACCCGAACGTCGAGAACGTTGCTTTGTTTGTTGATGAGGCGCACCGATGAACGACCACCTTCCTTCATCCGCGGAATTCTTCCATCCTTCCAGCTCGGTTCAGCTGGCGCTCCCCGAAGCGGCGCGGGCTCTCGAACAGGCGTGGCAGCGGCGCCGGCAGGAGCTGGGCAGCTGGCAGCCTTCCGGTGGCTGGTTGATCGATCCGAACTCTGTGGTCAGGCGCGCCAAGCAGTAAATCGTCCGTTTGTGCTCCGCGCGGCCAAGGTGATGTAGCGGCTGCGTAGACTTCGCGCTGGCTTCGCCAGAAACGGTGTCAGTGCGTGGTTATTGCCGGCGTCATTCCAACTGTCGTGCGCGACTGTGCAATTGCATCGGCGATGCTGGCGCTGATCCTGGCGGACAGGGTCATGGGCGCAGAGAGCGCACCACCGGTCGGCGCTAATTCCTGCACGACGCTGCGCAACGACCGCGAACGCCTCGCGTGTTACGACCGCGCGATGTCGTACCACCCCGATGCTCAAGACAACGTGCAGGCCGTGCCGGAAAGCGTGTTCGGCGCGAACAGTCAGATGACGCGGCCGGCCGCAACCGTGCAACCTGCGCAGCGCGAAGAGATTGCCTCGATCACCGCACGCGTGAAGGCGCTGCGCAAATCCGCCGAAGGTGGGCTGGTCATCGAACTGGACAATGGCCAGGTGTGGGTACAGACGCAGGGCGGCGAGCTGCTGCTTTCCGCCAACGATCCCGTGACCATCACTCGCGCGGCAATGTCATCCTTCCGGATCAGCACACCAAGCCAGCGCACCGCGCGAGTCAAACGGGTTCAGTAAGAACCCTCACCCTCGCTTCGCTCGACCTCTCCCTTCGGGAGAGGAGCGGACATCGGACGCTCCGCCTGCTTGCCTACCCCTCTCCTTGCCCACTCCCCTCCGCTTTCATACTCCTCTCCCGCAGGGAGAGGGCAGCGCGCGCGAAGCGCGAGCGGGTGAGGGAGACGCGCGAGCGGGAGAAGGAAAAAAAGACGGCGGAGTCGCAGCTCCGCCGTCTGTTGGCTCCAATCTCTTGGAATCCTCAGGACCAGCTCAAAATCAGAAATCCACGGTCACCAGGCCGAAGATCTGCCTGCCGACCGAGTTGTACATCTGCGGCCAGGTGTTGCCGTTGCACGGGCCGGTCGGGCAGGTCGTCGAGCCATTCAGCGGCGGATCCTTGTCGAGCACGTTGTTGATGCCGACGCGCAGGTTGTACTTCTGAGCGATGGTCATGCCCGCTGTCAGGTCGAAGTAACTGCGGCTGCCCAGCGTTGAGTCCGTCGGCAGCACGCCCGTCACCTCCCCGAGGAAGCCCAGGAACTCATTGGAATCCTCGGCATCGCGCTTCGCGGCACCGAAATAGCGCCACCCCAGGGTCACGTCCAGGCCGGCCCACGGTGTGCGCCACGTCGTATCCAGCTTATGCCTCCACTTGGGAGCAGGCACTCCGCAGATGCTGCCGTACAGGCCTTTGCAGTCGTAGGTCACTCCCTCCTGCGGCGTCGTCTTGAGGCTGTCGAGCAGCGTTCCGACGAAATTGAAACCCAGCCGCCCTGCCTTACCCACTTCCAGCGAGTACGACGCATCGAAGTCGACGCCGGACGTGCTGATCTCGCCGATGTTCTCCAGCGTGTCGACGATGAAACCGCCGTTGGTGGCAAACAGCGAACCGTCGGCATCGCGGGTTACGCGGCCGCAAGTCGCGGGATCGCCGTTGAGAGCGCACATCAGCAGCGAGAAGTCCGCATTTGGTGTCTGGATCGCGTCCTTGATCTTGATGTCGAAATAGTCGATCTGGAAGCGCAGGCCGGGCGCGAACTGCGGCTGGAATGCCAGTCCGAATGACAGCGTGTCGGCAGTCTCCGGCTGCAGGTTGGGATTGCCGCCTACCAGGCCGTTGTACTGCGAGGCCGCGTTCGCATCGATATGCCCGTACTGAGCCGCCGTCACACCGGTGCGTGCGCACTGTTCCAGCGTAAGGCCGGGAGTCTCGCCAGCGCAGACGTCGACGGAACCGTCCAGCCCGACCGCCTGCACTCCGAAGAGCTCGGCAACGTTCGGCACGCGCACCGCACGCTGATAGCTGGCGCGGGCGCGAATGTCTTCGATGGGCGTCCATTCCATGCCCAGCTTGTAAGTGTCGGAGCTGAAACCCAGGTCGTAATCCGAATAGCGGTAGCCCGCTTCCACCGACACGCTCTTCGCGAAGGGACGATCCTCGATCAGCGCCATGCGCGCTTCGGCGAAGAGGTCCTTGGCGATATAGCCTCCCGCGATCGGCACGGTCGCGCCGCCCTGCCCCGCGCCTTCGCCGGTCTGCAGTGACAAGTCGGGATTCAGCTCCGATTTCTCCTGCCGCCATTCGACGCCGGCGTTCACCAGCAGGCCGGTCGAAGCAGTAGGCAGCTTGACGCCATAGTTGCCCAGGTCTCCAGTGAACGAGGCGTTGACCACGCGCTCGGTCGTTTGCCCTGTCGAAAGCAAAGGAATCTGCAGGTAAGCGAGCTGCTCCGGGGTGACACCGTTGAGGCTCCAGATGTTGTAAGGCACGCAAGCCGGATCGACACCGCCGGGCAGGGCCGAGCGGCACGCCGGATTGCCGTTCGCGTCCGCCACCACGTCCAATGCGCGGCCCAGCCGCGTGACCGAGAAGTCGTTGGTCTGGTTCGAGACCAGTTGCGATTCGCCATACTGGCCGTAGGCGTCGTAGGACCATGTGTCATTGATGTCGCCGCGAATACCGATGACGGTGCGATACGACTGGTGGCTGATGTCGTTCTGGCGGCCACCACCTTCGACGTTGCGCCGGCCGACCACGATGTTGACGGTGTCGGTGGAGTTCGGCGCGGTAGACAGGCCGAAGCCGGTGCAGAAGGCCTGCTGCTCCGAAGGCGTGAACAGAGGATTGCTGCACGGCACGTTGAATTCCTGGCCGAAGGCGCCGCTGCCGGCAATCTGCGAGATCGAGCGGTCCTTCATGTACATGAACTCGCCGTAGACCGTCTGCTTGTCGGCGACCTCGTAGTTCATGAACACGCCGGCCGTGTAGCGCTCATCCGGGCGCTGGAAGAAATTCAACGGCCCGAAGTTGTAGTTGTCGGTGGCATTGTCGAAGGGCCGCAGCACCCCCGTCGTCCCATCGACGATCATGTTCCCGGCCTGTACGCCGGTAGCGGGGTTCCTCGCACGCAGCCGCGCCGGAAAGGTGGTCCCGGATCCGCCGCAGCTGAATGCGTCGCCGGAGTTGAACGAGCATGCGCTGAAATCGTAATCGCTCTGCAGGATCGCGTCGGTATCGTTGTAGGTCGCGTAGAAGGTCGCATTGCCCTTGTCGTCGGCAAAATTCGAACCCATGATGAAAGAGAAATCCTTGGTGTAGCCGGTATTGACCGAGCTGTCAGGCAGCGCGTAGCCCGCCTCGCGTACCACGTCCGCCGTGGAGTTGCTGTTCTTGTGATTGTTGAAGCTGTACCCGCCTTCGACCTTCACGCCCTCGAAGCGAGTATTCATGATGAAGTTCACCACGCCCGCGATGGCGTCGGCGCCGTACACGGATGACGCGCCGCCGGTCAGCACCTCGACGCGCTCGATCAGCTGCTTCGGAATCTGGTTGACGTCGGCTGCGCCCGCCTGGTTCGACGGCGCACCGTCCGGATTGCCTGGCATGAGACGCCGGCCGTTCACCAGCACCAGGGTGCGCTTCGCATTCAGGCCGCGCAGGTCTATGTTCGCCGCGGCGGTGGAGCCGTTGGAAATGTTCGAGCCCTGCGCCGCCATGGCCTGCGGCAACTGGTTGAGGATGTCTTCCACGCGGATCTTGCCGGTGGCGTTGATGTCATCGGAGCCGATCGTCGTCACCGGGCTGATGCTGGTGAGGTTCGGCGAGCTGATGCGCGAACCCGTAACGATGACTTCCTGGATGTTTTCGTCTGCCGCCATTGCCGGCAGCACGCCTGTCGCCGCGGCAGCGGTGCCTGCGAACAGTGCGCAGCGAACTGCGCTTCTCAATAAATGACTCGTGGGCGAGTTAGTCGTGGACATCTGCTTTCCCTCCTGCACCGGGAATGTTTTGAAATGAGAACCCCATCTTCTGCCGGCCTCTGACAGAAACAGGGGCCGCCAGCGCGGCCCCGCTCAAAAGGAAACTGCGCGCCCGAAGCGGCGCGTGGCGAGACCAATCGCAATACCCACGCACGGGATGTGGACCAGCAGTCCTTCCATCACGGCCTGCGCCGAAGGCAATTTTCCGCCCGCCGCGGAGAGCGGCAGCACGACGTAACTCATGACGAGGTAAACGGCGATGCCATACGCAGCGCCGCACAGGACCGGATGTCTTTTCAACAGCGCGAGGCGGTCGCTGGCCGTGACGTAGATCGTCACGATCACGCTCATGATGAGGAAGTGGAGCAGCAGTCCGAGCGCCGCAGTAGGCAGGCCGCCGTTGTATGAATCGCGTCCGAGTAACCCTGTGGCGACGCTCTGCAGAATCCGCACAGGCGGTGCGCCGCGAAAGCCCCAGATAATGATCGCCGAAGTGATGTCGAGCGTGCCCGCGATCAGCGTGCCCCACAGGATTGCGCGAAGCGTGCTGCGACCCGAATCGTCAGTGCCAGGCCCGCTGCTGGGGAATTGCCTCAGAGTTTCTCCGCTTGCCACATTCATCTCCGCGCCGTGTCCGTGCATGGTGTGGCGCGAATACTCGAACGATGCGGCAACGCTTGCGCGCACGTTTGGATGAAGTGCAGCTCGATGAGATGAGGAAGATGCGCGCGGCGCAAATGTGCGCGGCCTGTGGCATCGGGATCACACCAACGTCGATCGCCAGGGGGTCAGGCGCAAAAAAAGCCGCGGAGCATGCAACTGCGCGGGAACTTATTGCGACTGCATGGGACTACGTAGTGTTGCGTGCGTCAGTGATTCGCAACATCCGCTACCGCTCGCGCTGAACTGACGCACGTTCGGACCCGGTTGAGCACAATCGGACCGCAGGCTGCGGGGATACATAACACGGGTTGCTGGCGATCGTTGTTTTTCCGTGACACGACGCCCGGCCCATCGCGGGAGGTTCCATGACTTTGACGAATACCAGTCGCTCAATCGATGCTCCCGGGAGCACGGCCATCCAGCGCTCGCTGGAGGTGTACCTGAGCCACTTCACTCCAGGCCTGAGCGAAATGCCCGCGCGCTCCTTCGCGACCGTCTGCATGTTCGTCGGCTCGTCCGTCGAAGTCAGCTGCATCCGCGACGGCAAGGTGCGCCGGGGACGCGAAGTGGCCGGCGACTTCGACATCGTGCCAGCCCAGACCAAGTGCGCGTGGGAAACCAGGCAGGCCGGTACCACCCTGGTCCTGCGCATGCCCGAAACGCTGCTGCGCACGGTTGCCAGCGAGCTGGACCTCAATCCTGCCCACGTCGAACTCGCGGATCGCTTCCAGATGCGCGATCCGCAGCTGGAGCACATCGGCTGGGCATTGAAAGCAGACATTGAAGCGGGCTGCCCTGGCGGACGCCTGTTTCGCGAAAGCCTGGGCACGGCATTCGCGGCGCGCCTCCTGCAGCGCCACAACCAGCGTTCGCTGCCGATGCGCGATCTGAAGGGCGGCATGAGCGCGATCAAGCTCAAGCAGCTGTTGACGCACATCGAAGACAACCTGGAAAGCGAGCTGTCGCTGGCGGAAATCGCCGACATCGCCGGCCTGAGCGTCTCGCATCTGAAGACGCTGTTCCGGCAATCGACTGGAGTGCCCGTGCACCAGTACGTGCTGCGGCGGCGTGTAGAGCGCGCAAAACAACTGCTATTCGACCGCGACATGTCGATCACGCAGGTCGCGTTCGCGACCGGCTTCGCGCATCAGAGCCACCTGGCGCGGCACATGCGCCGGATACTCGGCGTGACGCCTGCGACGGTCCGGCGCGAGTCGTGAGCGCCAGTCGATGCAAAAGCCGTTGCCAGACTGCTACAGCGACAGTTCCTCGATCATCCGCTCGCGCATCACGAACTTCTGGATCTTGCCGGTGACCGTCATCGGAAACTCATCGACGAAGCGGATGTGCAGCGGCACCTTGTAGTGGGCGATCTGGTCGCAGCAGTACTGGCGGATTTCTTCGGCGGTGCACGCGGTGGCGGGCTTGTTTCTGATCCACGCGCAGACGACCTCGCCCAGGCGTCCATCGGGAATGCCGAACACCTGGACGTCCTGCACTTTGGGGTGGCGGAAGAGAAATTCCTCGATCTCGCGCGGGGAAATGTTTTCGCCACCGCGGATGATCAGGTCCTTGACCCGTCCGACGATGCTGCAATACCCCTCGGCATCGATCACGCCGAGGTCGCCGGTGTGCATCCAGCCCTGCTCATCCACGCACAGCGCCGTCTTCTCGGTGTCGTCCCAATAGCCATGCATGACGTTGTAGCCGCGCGTCAGTAGCTCGCCGCGCTGGCCGATCGGCACGACCGAGCCGCGCTCATCGATCACTTTCACTTCGACGTGCGGATGGATGGTGCCCACGGTCGAGACACGCCGCTCGATCGGATCGTCGGTGCGGCTCTGGAAACTGATGGGGCTGGTCTCCGTCATGCCGTACCCGATGGTCACCTCGTGCATGTGCATGTCGTCGATGACCCTTTTCATGATCTCGACGGGACACGGCGCTCCAGCCATGACCCCGGTACGCAGGCTGGACAGATCAAACTCGCGGAAATCGGGATGCTCGAGCTCGGCGATGAACATCGTGGGCACGCCGAACAGCGCCGTGCACCGTTCGCTGCTTAAAGCCTTGAGCACGCTGAGCGAATCGAAGGCTTCCGCCGGCAGGATCATCGCAGCTCCGTGCGAAGTGCAGCCGAGCACGGCCATCACCATGCCGAAGCAGTGATACAGCGGGACTGGAATGCACAACCGGTCCTGTTCGCTGAAGCGCAGCCGCCGCATCAGGAAGTAGCCGTTGTTGACGACGTTATGGTGCGAGAGCGTCGCGCCTTTGGGCATGCCCGTCGTGCCGCTCGTGAACTGGATGTTGATCGGATCCTCGGGCTGCAGCACCGCACGCAGCTCGCGCAGCTGCCGCAGTTCCTCCGCGCGCCCGCCGA
>Ga0193753_10004315_pt1 | contig 10199 bp, 9 predicted proteins | sample H1c2metaG_FD_144925 | JGI IMG/M metagenome (GOLD analysis project Ga0193753, IMG submission 144925) | Soil microbial communities from a riparian zone of the East river system, Colorado, United States - H1c2 | ecosystem: Environmental > Terrestrial > Soil > Riparian zone | place: USA: East River... | reverse complement strand
TCGACCAGCCACTCGCAGTTTCCAACGCCAGCGGCTTGGTTTCATCGAGTGGCTGGTCGAGCGGACGCAACTCGAGCGCGTGATGCGATGAGCAGTGCACCATCCGAATTCCGCGGGCGAGACAAGCCTCCGCGACGTTTCGCGTGCCCTCCACGTTCACCGCGCGAATGCTGCCATCGCGGTCGCGATCCAAATCGACCTTGGCCGCCAAGTGAAATACGAGATCGGCATCTGCAACGAGCCCTGCAACGTCGCTCGGGTCGAGCACAGAACCGCGGACGAGCTCCACGTCGACGCCGTGTAGCGACTTTGGAATGCCCTCCGACGGCTCCAACACTCTCACCCTGTCTCCGCGTCCACGAAGCTGACGCACGAGGACGTTGCCGAGCCGCCCACCACCGCCTGTCACCGCGACGCGTTTCATAGCCACCTCGCCAGCATGCGTTGCCCGGTCTCCCAAAGTTGGCGACCATTTTCAACATCGCTCGCAGCTTCCGATACCGCTTTGCGACGCATCAAATGCAGGTACCAACCGGTGTCGCCGGCGAGCTCCGGCGCCGTACCGAGATACACGACCGGTAGCGCGGCTTTTTCCGGTGCTTGAAAGACACGCTTCATCGCTGCGTCGACCACCGGGGCCAGTATCTCCGGTGCATCGCGGGCGATGCGCGAAGCGACCGGCCCGGGACACAGGCCGTGCACCGCGACCGAAGGCCCGCGCTCGGTCATGAGCCTGCGTGCGAGCTCCGTCGCGAACGTGAGCATGGCGAGCTTGCTGCTCGCGTAGTGGAGGATCGCATCGTTAGTGCTGAACGAAACCAGCTCCCCGAGGCGCGCGAACGCCAGACCATCCGACGAGCGATGCGTCTCCGATGCGACGAACACGATGCGCGGGATGCGCGTACCCGTGCGACCGTTCGAAGCAAATACGTCGTTCGGGATCACACCGCTGGCGAGCAGCCGCTGCACGAGCAAATGGTTCGCGAGGTAGTGCGTGCCAAACATCACGCAGTAGCCCTGCCGCGTTGCGCGAGGCTTGTTCGGCATGAGCCCAGCGTTGCAGACCAGAAGGTCGATGCGCTCTTCGCGGCGTGCAAGCTCATCGGCGAGCTTCGCAACGGATTCGAGGTCCGCAAGGTCGACACGCAGCATCTCGATTGCCTGCGAGCCACTCTCGCGCGCGATATCCAAACCGGCTTCTGGAATGCCGCTGCGACATGCGAGCAAGACGCGCGCACCACGTCGCGCGAGATCGATCGCGACGGCTTTGCCGAGCCCGCTGTTCGCACCGGTTACGAGCGCGGTCTGGCCGCCGAGGCGTAAGTTCGGTTCGACCGGATTGAGGGACGGTTCGCCATTCAGCATGTCGATGAACGCGGTCATCGTCGCGGTCAACGTCGACCGATGACCGAAGCCCGTCGCTTTCGTTCGCAGCCGCGCGATGCCGTTCGTGGTCTCGTGCCGGATGCCGAACCGCGCCCGATAGTCCGCGAACATTTCCTCGATGCGCGTGGGACTCAAGCCGAAATCGCGCGCGGAATAGGCATGTTTCCCGTAGCGATTTTGGGTGTCGCGCTCGAGCACCCTCTGCATCGCCGCCAGCGCCTCCGCCGAGAGCTCGCGGCCTGCGTGCGCGTAGATGCGCCGAACTTGCTCGAGTGGATCAGCGATCAGATCGTAGTACGAAACGTCCACGAACGACGCCCGCGCGCCCGCGTCGCGTACGGCGAGTGAGCGATCGATCATTCTTCGGACCTTCCGCAGCCAGTGGCTGCCGATCTCGCGCGGCTCGATCAGATCCGAAAACACACCGCGACCGTGCGCCACCATGCTGCAAAACGAGCCCATCGTGGCTTGCGGATCCCGATGGGTCTGCACGATCACCGCGTCTGGAAACACCGCGAACAGGTCGTGCAGATATTCCATGTGGTGCGGCGTTTTGAGCACCCAGAAGTCGCCAGGCTTCTGCCACAGCAGTACTCTCAGCATCTTCGCGAGATACCGATACGGTTCGAGCAAGGATTGCTGCTCGAGCCACGCAGCGTACGTCGGCACGTGCATCGTCGCTTCCGATGCCTGGCTCGTGAACGAGTGATCGAGCAGCAGAATGTCTTCTTCGGGCGAGTCTGCTTCGACCGGATGCACCGCAAAGAACTCGGGCGCGATTCGATACAGCCCGATCTCGGCAAGCCTTCCACCGATGCGCCGTCGCCAACTTCCAGTTCGACCTTCACCAGGCTGAGGAACCGGCCGCAGCGCTTCCCAGCCGAGGAGCGCGCGCGACTGGGGATCGGCGGCGAGCAAACGGTGTAGCAACGTCGTCCCAGTGCGCTGGAGACCTGCGATCACGATCGGCCGCAGAATCGGAGTGGACTCGATCTCCGGAGCGTCGCGAACGATCTGCTCGACACGCAAGCGATTTTCGAGCATTCCGACCAAGCGGCCCTGAATGACCGTTCGCCCAAATGCGTGCAAGCGTGCTTCGCGTTCGATCGAATCGATCAGCACCGCGAGCGGAGTCTTGAAGAACGGATCCCCGAAGTCGTGAAGGCCGGTCGAGCGCCTTGCGGCATCGAGTAGACGCTCGAGGTCGAGCGCAGCGGGATCGAACACCGCGTTGTAGGCGCGCAATACAGCCGGCCGCTTCGGATGCACGTAGTCGGTGGAGGTGACGAGTTTTGCTTCGCGCGACATGCAAACCTTGCCTTCAGTGCGGCAGCGCAGAGACGTCGGCAGACTTCACCACGCGCGTTTCAGGCACGGGCTGCGCGGCGGCGGCGACCCAACGAAAACACATCGTTCCGGATGCGTGGCCCACGGTGTCGATCCAGTTCGGCACACCCGGATCTTCATGCGCGACCACGATTCGCACCGAGCCGTCAGGCGCCGCGCGCGCCGAGTGCTTGTTCAGATGAACGGTGAAGAAGCGGTATTCGAGTGACTCCATCCAGTGGTTGTTGAGCTGGAAGTTCCAGTGGCGACAAGCGGGCGGCATCACGTCGATGACGAGCGCCTCGTCGGGCTGGAGCTGCCAGTGACTGTGGTAGTAGGCGATGTTCGGATCGCCGCCGGCCTGGTTCGATACTTCTTGGTCGAAGCGGGGCAGGGTGTTCGAGTGCTTCTGAAAGTCGCGCGCCCACTTCGCAAACAACAGCGAGGCGCCGGCGACGAGCGTGCTCGCATTGCGCAACCCATCGTCGACGTCTGCAGCCGTGAGCGGCGCGGGCCGATGGGGCCCATCGATGCGTTCGATGCGCAAGCTCGCCAGCTTCTCGGTCGCGCGATCGAGGAAGGTTTGACGCACGATCAAAAGCCCGGTCTCAGGCTTCATCGGCAGCCAATTGCCGGGCTGCGGCTGGGTGCTGAGCGCGATCGTGAAGTCGCCGTGCGCGTCGATTGCGAGCTGGGACGCTTCCAAAAATCCCGTCGGCGGTAAACCCCCGCCTTGCCCGTAGTGCCCCGCCTGGGTGCCGAACGCGAGGTAGTTCACGCTACCGCGGTTGCCTACGATTCGATATTCGTGTGCGCCGCTGATGGTCGCGTTTTGATAGTAGTTGTCGGGATTGTCCGCGCCCATCTTCACGGTTTCGTGCACGACTCGCTTGAGGATCGGCGCGCGTGGATCCGAGTCTTCGAGAAAACCTTCGAGCCCAGCCCGCGTGAGCCGAGCGAGGTAGCGGTAGCCCTCCGCTTGGCTGAAAGGATCTTGAGGCGTGCCCGGAAATTTCAGCGATGCGCCTGCGGCTTTGAGCGTGTCGCAAAACTCATCCCAGGATTCCCCCGTGACGACGCGGCGCTCAGCGACACCTTCGGGGGTGAGCCCGCGAAGTTTCATCGACAGGCGTTGCACACGTTTGAATTGATCGAGTGCTCCGATCAGAAAGCGCCGCATTCAGCTCTCCGTGCTGCCGAGGCTCGCTGTACTCGCTTGTGTGGCGAGACTGAGCACGCGGCGACTGAGTGCTTGGGCGTTGGCCTCGAAGCCTTGTTGCATCGGCGCACGATAGCGACCGAAGAAGAGCGGGACGGAGAGGCCGCGAAACGACTCGTAACACACGTAGCGTGTCGAGCCTTCGCCCACATCTTCGAGCTCTTGGATGCGCGTGCAGTCGAGCAGCACGCCGCCGAGGATTTTTAGACCCCAACCTACCCGATGTTGCGGTTCGTACACCCGCATGCGTTCAGACATTTTCATGCGTTTGCCGCCGAGCATCACGTCGAGTTTTACCGGGTCGCCGATGCGGCCGGTCGTGCCGACGCCGATCGTGAACGGATTCCATTCGGGGTAACGCGCGAAGTCTACGAGGACATCCCAAACGGCACGCCGTGATGCTGGGATGATCAACTCAGTGCGTACTGTCGGTAGGTCCTGCATGCGCGCACCGTAGAATTCTCGAGCGCCGGATACAACGACAACGGCGAGGCCGACCCGCGCACGACACTCGAACGTCTCATCGCGATGGTGCTTCAAGGTGGATCAAAATGAAACGTGTTTCATTTTGCGGAAGCGTGATCTTTGGTCGATCTCGACCGGGCGTGGCGGCCAGATCACGCTCCCGGTGCCAGCGGAGGGCCGGCGACACTTTGTTCGAGCCGGGCGGCCCGCTTTTCGCCACCACGGTGGCGACGCCGGTCCGAGCGGCTCTCCCGGCAGCTCCCCAGCGCGAATCCCGATCTCAGGCAATCATTACAGACTCTTGGAGGTGTTGCCGTGCAGGTGTCGATCTGGTTGGTTCGCGCGATTATCAACAGCGTCGAGCGCGCAGGTGCAAGTCGCAACGAATTCCTTGCGCTAGCCCGCATCGACCCCGAGCTCGTAGAGCGGGGCGAAGCGCGCCTGTTAGTCGACGACTACAAGCGTGCGATCGAAGCCGCGATCACGGTGACGGCCGATCCCGCGCTCGGCCTACACCTGGGCGAGCATGCGAGTCCCGCGATGTACCGCGTGGTCGCTCACCTGGTGGATCACGCTGCGACCCTCGGCGAGGGGATCGCTATGATGATCCGCTACTCGGGGCTGTTGGCGACGGGATACGAGCCGTGTTTGATCGAGTCCGGTGAGCGCGTGGCGTTGCGCCTGCCGTACTTGATCGGAGCTACCGGTGCGACGCAGCTGACGGCGGAGTTCGCGTTGACGGGGTTCATGCGGATGTTTCGCCAGTACGTGGGTCCGAACGCGCGACCCTATTCTGCGTCGTTTGCGTATCCGGCGCCCGCGCACGCTGCGGAGTATCGGCGCATTTTCGGAGGTGTCGAGCGCTTCGACCAACCGTACACCGAGATGGAGTTTCCACGAAGCTGGCTTGCGCAGTCTCAGCTTTACAGTGACCCAGCGCTTCACGCGGTACTGAAGACCCATGCGGAACGCGAGCTCTCGCAGCTCGAGCGTGGAGGTACGGTCGTCGAGCGAGTTCAATTGGCGTTGGCATCGAGTGATTTGCGAGCGCTACCGACGATGACTGCGTTGGCGCGTGAGCTCTCCATCAGCGCGCGGACGTTGGCGCGAAAGCTGAGTGTTGAAGGGATGACGTACGCAATGTTGGTCGAGAGCCGGCAGATGAGTGCGGCTACGTCATTGCTGGAAGGTCGTCAGTTGACGATTCAGGAGATTGCGGACGTCATGGGGTTCGCCAGCGCACCGGCGTTCCATCGCGCGTTTCGGCGCTGGACCGGCCTCACGCCGAAGCAATACGTCTTCTCGGTCCCCTCGGTTGGCCGGGCACCCGTCGAGCCCGCGGCTCGGGGGCGGGAGAAAGCTGGCTAGTGCCGCGCTAGTGCTGGGTGTGCCGCACTGGCGAATGTCCGACTGGCGGCCGCGTTGTCAACGAGCGGTCAATACTTGTCTGTCCCGAGACATTGAGGCGCCCTCGGTTGAACGCTACCCAAGGTTGTTCACGTCAGCGCCGTTGGGCTCGATGCCCACTGCGCTGCGAAGGAGACCGAGTGGCGAAGTCATGGATGTCTGAGAAGCGCGCGGGCCGAATCCTTGGATGTTTGAGCTTGCTCGCCTTGGTCGCTGCTTGCGGCGACGATCAGAACGAGATGATAACGCCGAACACGGGCTCGGCTGCTGGAGCAGGCGCGGGGGCGAGCTCCGCTGCGGGCCAGGGGGCGGCAGGCAGCACGTCTATGTCTACCGGAACGGCGGGTACGAGCCTCGCCGGAAGCGGCGCTGCCGGCCGCGCCGGCAGTACGGCGGCGGCTGGGTCGGGCGCCGCGACGGCGGGCGCTGCTGCAGCTGGTAGCGGCGGAACGCGTGCTGCCGGCGCGGGTGGTGCTGGTGCTGCCGGTGCAGGTGCCGCTTCCGGAGCGGGCGGGTCCGCGGGCGCGGCTGGCTCTGCGGGAATGAACGACGCGGGTGCGTCCGGCGCGGCTGGTGCTGCGGCGCCGGGTGCGAAGCCGCCGTGTCTCAAGAACGCCAGTCAGGTGGTCGTGCTCGGTGATTCGTATCTGAACTGGATCACACATACGTTCCCCGACGACTTCAAGACGGAGTTCGGCGGCGAATATCGGATGTATGCGGTCGGCGGAGCGTCGATGGCGTCTGGAGGAATCTCGGGTTTCATTCCCGACCAATTGACTCAAGCGGTCGCGGACGACGACGACATCATCGCGGCTGTGATGACCGGCGGTGGCAATGATATTTTGATCGCCGATGCTGTGATGTATCCGGAGGCCGATACCTGCAAAGATCGCACGGATTCAACCACGGTGAAGGTCTGTCAGGACGTGGTGAAGGCGGCGATCGATACCGCGGGGAAAATGATGAAGACTGCGGCGGCTGCTGGGATCAAGGACGTGATCTACATCTACTATCCTCACATCCCCGCTGGTGGCTTCGGCGGTATGAATCCCAACGTGTTGTTGGACTACTCGCTGCCGATGGCGCGAGATTTGTGTACGCGGGCCGAGGCCGATACGTCGGGTCAGTTGCGTTGCCATTTCCTCGATCTGCAACCGATCTTCGAGGGCCAATCCACCTGGTTTGCCGACGACGGCATTCACGAGAACTCGATGGGGTCTGCGGTGATGGCGAAGGAGACGGTGAAGATCATGAAGGACAAGTGCATCGCGCAGCCCGAGTCGAGTGGCTGCTGCGCGCCGTGAGTCCATAGCCGAGAGCGTCAGCGCCGCTTCGTTTGCTTCAATGCCTCGCCGATCACGTGCACCAGATCGACGCCACCGCCATCGGGCTTTCGCAATGCTGCAAAGGCGCCGTGCGCCATCGCTAGCTCTCGCATCTCGTCCGACAACGTCGTCATGAAGATCACCGGGACTCTCACGCTCTGTTCCGCGAGCAGACACTGCAACTCGAAACCGCTACGGCCCGGCAACTTCAGGTCGCTTACCAGGCAACGCATCTCGTGCCGGTCACTCGACTCGAGCAACGCCTCCGCAGAGTTGAACAACGAGGTTCGATATCGGCCTGCTCGAATCAGATTGTCGAGACTCTCGCGCACGGACGCATCCTCATCGACGACGCAAACGAGCGGCGCTTCAACGCTGGTCCTATGGATGCCGAACAAGGCCTCGAGGGTACGGCCGGTCCCCCGCATTTTGCATCCGAGAAAGCAACCGCAGGATCTTCGTAGACGCGCCTCAACAGATTAGGTTGTCAGACAGCTAGCTCGTTGTTGTGCGATGGTCGTCGTGCACAGCCAACCATTGGCCACTGCCTGCTAAGGCGTGCACTCGCGCGGCGCCTCCGTGAAGGCTGCGTTCGCGGCCCGCGTCGCGGGCTAGCGGAGGGCGGCCGGAGTCGAGCCCGGCCGCCCGGATTCGCTATTCAGTGCACGCGCGCGGGGCTGGCCACATCAGGTTGGCACCGCCCATCGTTTTCGCCATCTCGGCTGCAGTGCCCAGCTCGACGCAACCCATCGAACCGAACATGGTGGCGTTGATCCCGCACTTGTCATCGTCGGTGCAGCAGCTCGGCAACAGGAGTCCACCCATGATGTCGACCGAGGGACACCGCGGGTCGCCGTTGTTCTGTGCTGTTCCGCACAGGCCTCCTGCCTTTTGTACGCCGCACATGCTCGTAAATGGGTCTAGGCAGCACGCGGTGAGGTCTCCGGCGGGTTCGGGAACCGTGCAGGTCTTCGTGCCGCACGTCTTTCCCTTGTCGGCATCGTCGCCATCCGCGGCACGACCGGATGCGCCAGAATTCGCTCCGCTTGCAGGCTTTTCAGCGTCGTCGCCGCCGCAGCCAGCGCCAATTGCGGTCATCATTGTGACAACTATAGTCCACGTTGTTAGGTGTCTACTCATGCGCCCTTGTCCTCAGCTCTAGCGCGCCATGCTGTTCGCAGCCTCAAAATTATCAAGCGCCGCGAAAATAGATCAGTGTGTGGGAGGGCGCGTGTTGCTCCGGCGACTTTCGCGGCTGCGACATGACTGTCGAGGCGATACTCGGTGCGCTATGCTCCCTACTCGGGGATCCGGGGAATGAAACGAGTCTTCTGTCTCGTCGTTCTGCTCGCGTGGGATGCCGCGTGTGACGACACATGTGGTCCGCGTCCGCTCGCCGAACTGTGTGCCTCACGTTGCCCGGCGGACCAAGCCAGCGCGATTCGTTCCGTGTGCGAGCGAGATGGCGGCTTGTGGTCTGACGAGTGGTCGGAAGTCGAGAACAGTTGCGGCGGAACCAACATCGAATCGGGTTCTACGTCTATGGCGATCAGCTATTCGTTCGACCGCACGGGAAAGCTCGTGGGTGGAGTGCACACGTCGGACACGGACAATGGCAAGTGTTCGAGTTTCGACACGTACTACGGAAAGCCGTGTCAGGCGCGCAAGTCGACGACGCGCGACTGCCCGACGCAGCCGTGAGTGCGAGTTAAAGCCGCGCGTTGTCGAGGAAGACGCAGGGAGGTACGCATCCTGGACTAGAGTCTGCGGCCTCCGGCATTTTGTCCAACACTGGGCCGTTCGCTTGGTGTCGTGGCGGTGAGCCAGAGCAGACCCGAGGCCACAAGTGCCGCCGCGCCCGCGGAGCCAACAATGATTGCGTGTTTCTCGTGGCCACGAGCGTCGTTGCGCAAGTCGATACCCTTCAAGCTGCACACGCCGTCAGGTCTACAGAACGCGTTCGATTCAGTGTACGCAGCATTGGCCAAGACACTGAAGACTACGGTCGCGCCAGCGCCGAGCACAGCCGCCGCCCCGGCCCCAAGAGCAGCCGCTCTCTGTGATCCTATGCTGGTCGAGCTCCATAGGACTTCGCGCGCGTTCTCTGCCGGTCGAACTTCTTTGGTCAGTGCCAGCGTGGTCGCGAGTTGCGAAGTCAACGGTGGCTTGACCGAGTCGGAAGGTGATGCTGAGTCGGAGTTCATTGCCAAGACGTCGCCGATCTTTTGTCGCGCCGCTTTCAACTCTGGAACAACCACGAGGCGCTGCTGCCCGGCCGAAACGCGAACTACTCCACTCCATGAGTGGCCATCTCCCTCTCGAACAACCAGCACGTGCTCGCCTGGGTCAACGTAGATAGCTAGTCCCCACGCATCCTTCGGTTGTTCTTCGCCGTCGATGACCATTTCCACCGTATTCGAGCCGCTCGGACTCAGTGTAATCGGCGTGATTATGCCGAGCATTGGTGCCAAGCGTTGCAACTCCGCTCCGGCGACCCCAGCACGCGCGCTATCTGCCCGGCCCACGGCGGCTTGGTGCGCGCGCTGATAGTATTCGTAAGCGCGGCCAAGTCTCCCAAGCTGAACGCAGCACAACCCCAGATTTAGAAGCGTGCCGATTGTGGCAGATCGAGCATTGCTTAGTTCCAAGCGCTCACATGCCTCGGAGATACGGCCGTTCGCCAGCAGCGCGCGCGCTTCGACAAAAAGTGCCCGTGCAAAACTTCTGACTTGCTCGGCGACCTGCTGTAGTTCGCCCCACGTGTACCAGCGCTTTCGCTCTTTCGAGCCGCAGGGCACCTACGCCCGAGGTGTCACTTCTCGCGCGTGATCCGCAACAGGACGGTGCCCTCACTCACCTGATCGCCCGTCTTGTGCGCGAGATCAGCCGCGTGGCCGTCGAACGGCGCCGTGAGCGTATGCTCCATCTTCATCGCTTCCATCGTGATGAGCGCTTGCCCTTTGACGACAGCAGCGCCATCCGCGATCTTCACCGCAATGATTCGCCCCGGCATCGGCGCGCGGATCGCACCATCAGCCGCAGCACCGGCGCCTGCTGCGAGTGACTGAGGC
>Ga0193753_10004314_pt1 | contig 10199 bp, 6 predicted proteins | sample H1c2metaG_FD_144925 | JGI IMG/M metagenome (GOLD analysis project Ga0193753, IMG submission 144925) | Soil microbial communities from a riparian zone of the East river system, Colorado, United States - H1c2 | ecosystem: Environmental > Terrestrial > Soil > Riparian zone | place: USA: East River... | reverse complement strand
TTCAGCCAGGTTCGTCATTTCGGGTTCTCGGTGACGTAAAGGGGATCGTCGAAATTGATGAACTCGAAATGACGAACCTGGCTGAAGAGCACGAGTGTCAGCAGCACGAGCAGCAGGCCAATCAAGCGCACGGGCGACATTAAGTCAATTGAGCCGCTCCATCGCGCCTGGAGCAAGCGCGAATGAACTCGGGCGCGGAAACAAAAAGGCGAGCTGCTTCGCGACAGCTCGCCTTGTTCAATTACCGGCAACAGTTAAACCGCCTGAGCGAACTCGTCCTGCTTGCGATCGCGTTGCTGAATGCGCTTGCGCAATTTCTTCAACGCTTCGTCTTGAATCTGCCGGATGCGTTCGCGGGTCACACCGAACTGTTGGCCCACCTCTTCCAAGGTCTTCTCATCGTCTCCGCCAATTCCAAAGCGCAGGCGAAGAATCGTCTGCTCGCGCGGAGACAATGTCCCGAGCACTTCGCGCACGATGTCATTGTCGCTTTCCTCCAGCACCTGCTGGAAGGGCGCGGCGGCGTTCTGGTCTGGCACGATGTCCGCGAAGCGGTTCGTGTCGTCGTCGCCCATGTGCGCATCGAGAGACGTCGGCGCAATGGACGCTTTGCGGTAGTCGCGCACTTGCGCGGTCTTCAGTCCAATCTCTTCCGCGATTTCCGCATCCGTCGGTTCACGACCCAGTAGCTCGACGAGCATCGTTTCCGTTTTGCGGATGTGGAACAGCTTGTCCACCACATGCACCGGCAAACGGATCGTTTTGCCTTGGTCGGCGAGACCACGCTTGATCGCTTGCTTGATCCACCAGGCGGCGTAAGTCGAGAGCTTCGCGCCCTTATTCGGATCGAATCGCTCCACCGCTTTCATCAAGCCGATGTTGCCTTCGCTGATCAAATCGAGCAGCGGCAGTCCGTAGTTCTCGTAACCACGGGCAATCTTCACCACGAGCCGGAGGTTCGCGCGAATCATGTGCTCGCGCGCAGCGGCATCGCCTCTCTTAATTCGCTTCGCCAGCGCAATTTCTTCTTTGATCGTGAGCAGCGGCACTTGGCCGATCTCGCGCATGTAGAGGCGAATGGGATCGCCGCTCATGCTCTCGGTCTGCACTGGCTCGGCCACCGCGTTCGACGTCGAAGTCGTCGTTTGCACCTGCGGCCAGACGCTCGGCAGCACCGAGGCGGTTTGCTTCGGCAAGCGCGGGGTTTTCGCGAGACGCGGCCGGCGCGCGCGCAACTTGGGCGTCGCTGCTTTCTTCAGCCGCAACGTCTTTGGGGTTCGTTTTTTCGTTTTCATTTTCGGTCCTTACACTTTGTAAATTACTCCTGCGCCGCCGCGTATAACTCGCGCTCATCCCATCCGCCGCCCAAGGCCTTGATCAATTGCACGCTGGCTATCAGCCGCTGGCCCGCCAATTGGGCCTGATTTCTCTGAGCGGTCAGCGTGCCACGGTTCGCATCCACCACGTCGAGAAAGCTGACAATCCCCGCCCGATAACGTTCAGCCGCCAATCCAGCGGCACGGCTCGCGCTGGCTACTGCCCTGTCTTGCGCCGCGGATTGCACAGCTAAAAACTGGACGCCGGAAAGGCTGTTTTCCACGTCGCCAAAGGCCACGAGCACTTGCTGCCGGTATTTCGCCACAGCCTCTTCATAAACAGCGCGTGAGCGATTTAGATTCGCGATATTTCGTCCGCCCGCAAAAATGGGCAGCGACACGCTGGGACCCAAAGACCACACGCGGCTCTCCCAATTGAACAGTGACTCGATGTCGCCGCTGACGAAGCCGCCTGAGCCAGTGAGTCGCACCACGGGGAAGAAGGCCGCCTTAGCCATGCCGATGCGCGCGTTGGCCGAAGCGAGCTGGCGTTCGGCATCCGCGACGTCCGGACGGCGTTCGAGCAAGTGCGCGGGCAAGCCAGCGGGGATCGTGGGCGGTTGCAAACTCCATTCCTGCGGAGCAAGAGCAGGTAATTTGAAACGCGCCGGATTTTCTCCTACAAGAATCGCAACGGCATTCTCCAGTTCCGACCGCCGTCTGTGCAAAGCCGACAGCTCAGCCTCTGTGCTCGCCAGTTCGTTCTCGGCGCGGGCGTTGTCGAGTTCGTTGCCGATGCCGCCTTCGAAACGGCTGCGCGCCAGTCGCACCAATTCCTGCCGCAGCTGAATCTGGCCGCGCACCGTGGCGATTTCGAGATCGAGCGAACGCAGCGAGAAATAATTTTGCGCCACGTCCGCCTGCAAGGTGAGCAGCACATTGTGCATGGCGGCCAATGAGCTTTGCGCGTCGGCACGCGCGCTCTGGAAGCTGCGGCGCACGCGGCCCCACAGATCGATTTCGTAGCTGAGATCCAGTGGGGTGCTGAACGTAGTCGCCGTCAGTGCTTCAATGTGTCCGTCACGTGGATCAACCCGCCCAAAACTCGGCTCTTGATTCGGCGAGAATCGCTCGCGAACCCAACTTGGATTTGCATCCAGCGTCGGCAAGAACTCGCTCCGCGCCACGCGTGCCGAAGCGCGCGCCTGTTCCACTCTGGCGACAGCCGCCTTCAGTTCCTGGTTCTCCACGTTGGCGCGTTGCTCCAATTCGTTGAGCGTCTTATCGCCGAACACTTCCCACCACGCGCCCTTCGGAACGTTGTCGAGCGGCGTAGCTTCCTTCCACGCGCCGGATTCGTTGGTCGCAATGAATGACTTGTAAGCAGCCGGGACTGAGTTGGTCGGTTGCTTATAATCAGGTCCCACCGAAGCGCAGCCGGTGATCAACAGCGCGCCCAGAATCAACACAGCCGCGGTCCCGGTCGCTGCGCCCGCCGCGCCCGGGGCTGGACCATGTGTTTCTTTCGAAGCCTCGGCGGGTTTCTTTTTCCAACCCAGCTTCATCAGCATCACATAAAAAACCGGCGTGAGAAAAAGTCCGAACAACGTGACGCCGATCATGCCGGCGAACACCGCCACGCCCATGGCCTGGCGCATCTCGGAACCGGCGCCTTTCGATACGACAAGCGGAAACACGCCCGCGACGAACGCTATGCTCGTCATCAGAATCGGGCGCAGGCGCAAACGGCACGCCTCGATTGCCGCCTGCACGGGCGACAAGCCTTCTTCGTCCTGTTTGTGTTTGGCAAATTCCACGATGAGGATCGCATTTTTGCACGCCAGCCCGACGAGCACGATTAGGCCAATCTGCGTAAAGATGTTGTTGTCGCTGCCTTTCAACCACACGCCGCCGAGCGCGAAGAGCAGACACAATGGCACGACGAGAATGATCGCGAGCGGCAGGCGAAAGCTCTCGTACTGCGCCGCCAGAACGAGGAACACGAGCAGGATGCACAACGGATAAACGTAAATCGCCGTGTTGCCCGCGAGGATGCGTTGATACGTGAGATCAGTCCATTCGTAGGCCATGCCCTTCGGCAACGTCTTCGCGATCTCCTGCATCGCAGCTTCGGCCTGGCCCGAACTGACGCCCGGCGCCGCGCCGCCGTTGATCTCCGCGGCGGGATAACCATTGTAACGTTGCGCGCGATCCGGTCCGTAGCTCTCCTTGACTTTCACCAGCGTGCCGAGCGGGACCATCTGGCCGGCGGCATTACGCGTCTTGAGCTTTGTAATGTCATCGGCGCGATCGCGGAACGGCGCGTCCGCCTGCGCGACCACCTGGAACGTGCGGCCGAACAGGTTGAAGTCATTCACGTAGAGCGAGCCGAGATAAATCTGCATCGTCTCGAAAAGATTCTGCAGCGGCACGCCCTGCGACTTGGCCTTCACACGATCGATGTCCGCATCCAGTTGCGGAACGTTCACCGTGAATGTCGAGAACACGCCGGCAAGATTCGGGTTCGTGTAGGACTGCCCGATGACGCCCTGAAGATTCTGATAGAGCGCGTTGTAGCCTTGCCCGGCGCGGTCTTCGACAAACATTTTGAAACCGCCGATCTGGCCGAGTCCATTCACCGGCGGCGGCATCACCGTGAGCACAAAGGCTTCTTCGATGCCGGCAAATTGGGCGTTCAACGCCTGCGCGATGGCCGGCCCACTCAATTCAGCCGACTTGCGTTGCTCAAATGGTTTCAAGCAGAAGAACACGATGCCCGCGTTTGGCGCGACGCTGAATCCGCTGATGCTCAATCCGGGAAACTGCACCGCGCTCTCGACGCCGGGATGCTTCAACCCAATTTCGCCCATCTTGCGCATGATCGCTTCCGTGCGGTCGAGCGACGCCGCGTCGGGCAGTTGCGCGAACGCCACGAGATATTGCTTGTCCTGCGTAGGCACGAAGCCGGTCGGCACTTTGGTGAAGGTCCATCCCGTGATGAACACCAGCCCGCCGTAAAGAATCAGCGCGATGATGCTCTTGCGCAAAACGCCGCCCACCGCGCCCGCGTATTTGTTGCCGCTCCAGGTGAACGCGCGATTGAACGGGCGGAACAGCCAGCCGAACGTCTTGTCCATGCCGCGCGACAACACATCTTTCTTTTGGTCGTGGCTGCGCAGCAACACCGCGCAGAGCGCCGGTGAAAGCGTGAGCGAATTGATCGCCGAGATGACGGTCGAGATGGCAATCGTGATGGCGAACTGTTTGTAGAACTGGCCCGTGAGTCCGCTGATGAACGCCGTCGGGATGAATACTGCGCACAGCACGAGCGCGATGGCAATGATCGGCCCCGTCACCTCGCGCATCGCCCGGCGCGTCGCTTCATGCGGCTCGTAGCCGAGCGCGATGTTGCGCTCCACGTTTTCGACGACGACGATCGCGTCATCCACCACGATGCCAATGGCCAGCACGAGACCAAACAAAGTGAGCATGTTGATGCTGAACCCCAGTCCCAGCATCACGGCAAACGTTCCCACGAGCGAAACCGGCACGGCCGCCAGCGGAATGATGGACGCGCGCCACGTTTGCAAAAACAGAATGACGACGATCACGACGAGCAGGATCGCTTCGAACAAAGTCTCGACGACGGCCTTGATCGAATCGCGCACAAACACCGTCGGGTCGTAAACGACCGAGTAGTCCACGCCTTCTGGGAAATCCTTTTTGAGTTCTTCCATTGTCTTGCGGACGTTCGTGGAAAGATCGAGCGCATTGGCGCCCGGTGATTGGAAGATGGGCAGCGCAACGGCCGATTTATTGTTCAACAGCGAACGCAACGAGTAACCGGACGCGCCGAGTTCGAGGCGGGCCACGTCCTTAAGTAACGTTTTCTCACCGTTCGGCCCGGGCGGCATCGGCCAGCCGCCGAACTCCTCTTCGGTTTGTAATCGGCCCTTGGCATTAATTTGCAGCTCGAATCCGACGGCGCTTTTGTTCGGCGGCTGGCCGATGCCGCCCGCGGCCACTTGCACGTTCTGTTCGCGGATCGCACTCACGACGTCGCTTGCCGTCAAGTTGCGCGCCGCAATCTTGTCCGGGTCGAGCCAAACGCGCATCGCGTAATCGCCCGAGCCGAAAATCTGCACGGAACCCGCGCCGGGAATACGAGCGAGCACGTCCTTCACCTGAAGCGTGGCGTAATTGCGAAGGTAAATTTCGTTGTAGCGATCGTTGGGCGAGAGCAAATGCACCACCATCGTAAGGTCGGGCGACTGCTTCGTCGTCGTCACGCCGAGGCGGCGGACTTCCTCGGGCAATTTTGGCAACGCTTGCGACACCCGGTTCTGCACCAGCACCTGCGCCTGATCGACGTCAGTGCCGAGCTTGAACGTAATAGTCAGCGCCATCACACCGTCCGCCGTGGACTGCGAGAACATGTAGAGCGAGTTCTCCACGCCGTTGATCGCCTGCTCTAAAGGCGCCGCCACTGTGTCCGCAATCGTCTTCGGATTTGCGCCAGGATAGGACGCCTGCACCACGACGGTTGGCGGCACGACTTCAGGATATTCGCTGATGGGCAATCGCCACATCGCGATCAGACCCATCAGGAAAATAATTCCCGAGAGCACGCCCGCGAAGATCGGACGCCGGATGAAAAAGTGGGAGAAGTTCATAAATGCGCTGGCCTTCCGCTTAACGCTGCGCCGTCTGAACAGGCGTCACACTGTCATTCGTGCCCGCCTGCGGCTGCACCGGCATGCCGGGACGCACGCGCGCCATGACGATGTTCTGCACCACTTGCTCGCCCGCTTGCAGGCCCTCGCGCACAAGACGCTTGCCGCTGACTTGCGGCCCAAGTTTCACGGGACGGTACTCGACTGTGTTCGACGAGGTGACCGTGAGCACAAACTTCTGCGCCTGGTCCGTGCCGATGGCCGTTTCTTCAATCATCACTGCCGGGTGCTTGTCGCTGGCGGGCAAACGAATGCGCGCAAAAAGTCCGGGCACAATCTTCCCCTCGGCATTCGCGAACACCGAGCGAAGCAGAATGCTGCCCGCTTGCGGATCGAGCTTGTTGTCGAACGACTCGACGTAGCCCTTGTGTGGGAAACCTTCTTCATCCGCCAGTTGCAATTCCACCGGCACCTTGCCGTCGAGGCTGGCCAGTTTGCCCGCGCGTAAAAGGGCGTTGAACTTGAGCAACGTGTTTTCATCCACGTCCGCATAAACATGGACCGGGTCCACGGACACGACCGTGGTCAGAACACTGCCGTTGCCCGCGGCCACATTGATGTAATTGCCTTCCGTCACCCAGGCGCGGCTCACGCGGCCATCGATCGGAGAGCGAATCGTCGTGTAGTCCAGGTCCAGTTTGGCCGAGTCCCGCGCGGCTTCGGCGGCGAGCATCATGGCTCGCGCTTCCTCGAATCGCGCCTGACGCTGGTCTCCCTCCTCGGAAGAGATGGCGTTATTCGCGAGCAACTGCGTGGTGCGTTTCGCTTCGCGCTCCGCGTTCAGGAGCCTGACCTTCGTCGACTCGTATTCAGCAGCCCGCCGATTGAACTCCGCCTGGTACCAGCGCGCGTCGATTTGGAAGAGCACGTCACCCTTCTTCACCAATTGGCCTGATTGAAACTTCACCGCCTCGATGTGCCCCGAGACGCGCGGGCGCACCTCGACGTTTTCAATCGCCGCCGTTCGGCCGGTGAACTCGTTCCATTCGACGATCTCATGCTGCTGCACCGGAGACACTGTCACCACCGGCGGCGGCATTTGCCCGTGAACGCCCGCGCCGTGCTGTGCCGCGCCCTTTTTGCAGCCCGCGAGCGAAACAGCGAGCGTGATCGCGACCGTGATCAATCCGATTTTCATGCCTTCTAAATTCAATTTCATCTGGAGCCTTCCTGTTATTCCGCAAATGCCAACTCAGCCGCTGCGCCACGAACGGCCCGCTCCCGCCGATGCCACGCTACCGTCGCTTGCGCCTTTTCCGCCGCAAGGGCCGGAAATACGAGATGCGGAAAATCCGTTTGCCACGCGAGCGCCTCGGCTTCGTTCAAAGCCAGCCGCAGCACGCGCCCGTGCTCTTCCGCCAAGTGCGCATACTCACGCAGCACCGCTTCCTTCGCGCGCGCCACCGCGTCCCGAATCGCGTCGCAGGTGTTCAGACAACTGCGAACAAATTCTCGAGTCACACTTTCATGCCGTTGATTTGCATCAATCCGTTTCATTTTCGTCTCCAATAGTTAACCGTTTAGTCAAATTCCAACCCAAAAAAATTTAAGCAGCCTTTCGCTGCGGTGCCTTGGCGCCGAGAATCCCCAGGACGCCATCCGTCATTTCTCGAAGCACTTCCGCGTCGTTCAAAATCCGCGCCTGCGTCAACAATCCCTCGGAGTAAGCGAATAACATCCGCGCCTTCGAGGCAGCGTCCGGCGCGTCAATCAACCCTTGCACGTGCGCGTCCCGAATGGCCGACTCGATGTAAGTGTGATAGTTCGCCAGAATCACTTTGATCTGCTTGTGCAACTTTTCTTCCTGGTTGCAGACCTCAGCGCCCAATGTAAAAAGCGGGCATCCCAGCACACAACCACACTGTTGCTGCATTTCCTTCTGCTTTTCGTAGCCCATCTCGCAGAAGCGGCGCAAGCGATCCATTGGCGGAACCGTCGGCGAAAACATCGCGTCCAGTTCAGGCTTCTTTTGCTGCCAAGTGGCCTCCAACGCCGCCGCCGCCAAATCGGACTTGGAATCAAAGAAGTAGTAGAAACTTCCCTTCTTCACGCCGGCCTTCTCACAGATGTGATCAATGGTGGTGCCGCCATAGGACCCGTGCCAGATGAGTTCCGTCACGGCATCCATCAAACGTTCTTTGGCATCACTGCTTCGTCCCATGGGCGGAGCTTCTGGTTTGTTTACTATTTAGTCAACAATTGTTTTCGGGAATTTCTTGTTGGCGATTGTACGTGGACCTCGGGTGAGGGCAACTTAGCCTTGCGTGGATCGAGTGAAGAATGCCGTTCCCATTTGCTCATTTTCCTCGACGGTTTTGACGAACTTGAAACCGCGAGGAAGAAGGAAATTTGTCACGTCATCAAGGCTCACGCGCCACTTGTGCCACTCGATGAGAACGGAGTCGCACAGTTCGAGGAAAGCAGGCTCCGCCTGGAGGAAATTCAACTCCGAACCCTCGATGTCCACTTTGAGGATGTGGCAGCGGGTATTGCCAAAATGCTCACGCCAGTAATCCGAGAGACTCACGCAGGGCACCCGAATTTTCTCCCACTTACCTTCCAATCCCATCTTCGCAAGGTCAGGCAATTGGCTCGTCGAACAGATATTCGACTCGTAAAGAAAGAACTCGGTGAACTCGCCCTTCTTCCCCTCGCCCAAGATGCCATAAAGTCCAAACACTTCGGGCATGCCATTGGCCTGCGCATGCCACTCCGCTTCTTTGACCGCATACGGATTGGCATCCAGCATCACGCCGCGCAGTTTGCGTCCCTGCGCCAAGTGAGCCAGCCAGCAAGTGAAGTAACCGACGTTGCATCCGAGGTCGGCAAACGTCGTGAATTTCGGGGGCAAAAGAGTTGCGTCATAGAGATTCCCCTTCTCGAACATTTCCACGGCCAGCGGAATACTTTCCAACCGCGTGGCGCGATAGATGACGCCGCTGCCGGGGAGTTGTTTCACCAGAGGAAAACGCCGTAGCCACCAGTTCGCAAGCCGGTGCAGTTGCAGGCGCTTGACGAATCTTCGCAAGAGCGCTGAACGTGACAGTCGAGTGATGAGTCGCCGCATTAGCTGAAGTTTTCAGACATGCGCGCGAAAGTAAGCAGCTCAACCAGTGCGTGCCAGCCGAAACTCCACTTCGTCGAGCCGGCTCAATGTGGCCGGAGACGATAGAAGCGCTGCGCCGGCAATCCGCCCGTCATGGAGCCGTCATCCTTGAAGGAAAACTCTCCGATCGCGGACCCTATTGTTGCTGGAATTTCAAACCACGGTCCGGCGGGGTCATCCGCGTATTGCACGCTGAATTCGCTGTCCGCGCTGGCGGTCCAGGCCAGCGTGAAGCCATCCGGTCCGAAACTGCTAGTACCGATCGCGACCACGGGAGGCGGCGCACAAGGTGTACCCATGTTTACCCGCAATCGAAAATCAACCGGCACGGCGTTCGTATTTCGGACCGCGAGATAATAGCGCCCGCTGCGCAATAACGGAGCTACGCCCACCTGTAGCAGTGATGTTCCATTCGCGACGTTGAGCAGCAAGGGATAATCGTTGAACGCTCCGGTCAATGGGAACGTGTCCTGGTTGAACCATAAGTCGAGCCGGTTGGGCAGAGTCAGGCTTTGCAGAAAATTAGTCACGGTGCCGTTGTCGCATGGCACATCAAACGTAAAATAGCGCACGGCATTGGTGCCGATGGAATTGGTTTGGGTCTGGTTATTCTGTAATTGGACGAATGGCGGATTGGTGCGCACGTAATTCAAATTCAGCCGCCAGCTCAGCAGATCGGAAGCGCTCATCTGTGCGCCGAGCCGGCTGTCCCAGACTTCGAGATTCCACTGACCGAATGCCTGCTGGCCAACGAGAGGCGCGAGTGGTTCTTCGGGCAAATAGTATTTGCGGCCCGTCTCGCGCAGTTGAATGTGGTCCAGCCAGACACCGGGTGTGATGCCAGTGAACTGAAGAGGCACATTATTGGAATGGGCCACGAACGTAATGCTCTGCACGCGCCAGCCGTCCGATGAGGCGGTGAAGTAATTGGTATAGGAACCGGCGAGTTTGATTTGACCAACCCACGGCGATTGCGGCTGGATGGTAACCAGTAACTCTGACAGGCAGAAATTCCCATTCTCCTCGCGCCGTCCCGGCCCGCCC
>Ga0193753_10004311_pt1 | contig 10203 bp, 7 predicted proteins | sample H1c2metaG_FD_144925 | JGI IMG/M metagenome (GOLD analysis project Ga0193753, IMG submission 144925) | Soil microbial communities from a riparian zone of the East river system, Colorado, United States - H1c2 | ecosystem: Environmental > Terrestrial > Soil > Riparian zone | place: USA: East River... | reverse complement strand
CCGGCCTCGGCGGCTGCGGCCACTTTTTCCTCGAACGTCCCTTTCAACGTCCACAACATCACGCTCGAAGTGACCTTCGCCTGCTTCGGTGGACCTACCTGTAAAGCCATCGCGCCCGCGACTCCCTTCAAGAATTCTCGTCTCGCCTGCATCACCGCTTATCATAGTGCCTGGTGCCTGCTCCCGAATGCTGAAAGAAGCCCTCTTTGGCACGCACCAGGATTTCACCGAAGGCGACCTTCGCCGTGGCATCGTGCTGCTTGCCATTCCCATGATTCTCGAAATGGCGATGGAGAGCCTGTTCGGAGTTGTGGATGTGTTCTTCGTCTCGCGCCTCGGCCCGGACGCCGTCGCGACCGTCGGCCTGACCGAATCGCTGCTGACTCTCGTCTTCGGAGTCGCCATCGGCCTCAGCATCTCGACCACCGCGTTTGTCGCCCGGCGCATTGGTGAGAAAGATCCCGAAGGTGCGGCCAATTCCGCCGTGCAAGCCATACTTCTCGGTTTGGTCTTTTCCATCGTGGTCGCCGCCATCGCCATCACGCAAGCGCCCGCGCTGCTTCGTCTCATGGGCGCAACGCCCGCCGTCGAAGCCAATGCCCGCTACACGCGAGTCATGCTCGGCGGGTCAGCCTCCATCTTTCTTCTTTTCCTGATCAACGCCATTTTTCGCGGCGCGGGCGACGCGACCCTCGCTATGCGCACTCTCTGGATCGCCAACGGCATCAACATCGTGCTCGATCCCTGCCTGATTAACGGCTGGGGTCCTTTTCCGCGGCTGGGCGTACTCGGCGCCGCTGTCGCTACCACTACCGGACGTAGCATCGGCGTTCTCTATCAGCTCTGGCAGCTCCGCTCCGGCAAGCACCGCATCGTCGTGCGCCGCCAGCAGGTTCGTCTGAATCTTCCGGTGCTGTGGAAGCTGTTGAAAGTCTCCATCACCGGCATTCTGCAGTTTCTTGTTGTCACCGGCAGCTACCTCGGCCTCGTTCGCATCGTCTCAACCTTTGGAAGCGTGGCCATCGCCGGCTATACCATCGCGATTCGCATGATCGTCTTCACGATTCTTCCGGCCTGGGGTCTCAGCAATGCCGCCGCCACGCTGGTCGGCCAGAATCTGGGCGCGGCTAAGCCCGAGCGCGCCGAACAAGCCGTCTATCGCACCGGCTTGTTCGGCGCGCTCGGGCTCAGCTTCGGCTACATCGCCTACGCCTGGGGCATGGTCTTCATGCAGGCATTCAACGGCGCGGGCGATACCGTCACTCCCACGCTGATCAATCTATTTGCATTCTGGATACTGCAGATTCCCCTCAGCTACGTGCTCGCCATTCACTACAGATACGGCCCGACGGGCGCCTTCATGGCCATACCTATCGCCGATGTCGCGTTCACCCTCATCGCCTTTGCCCTCTTCCGCCGCGGGGCGTGGAAGAGTCAAAAAATATAGGCGCTCTGCAACTGCCCCAAGCCGCCGCGACAATTCATCGAGCGCCATTCTTTCCATGAAGCCGAGTGCCGATCGCTCCACCGCGAAATCGAATGCGACTCCCCTTCCCGGCGGCATGGAGGCGATGAAACGCACCGTACCCTCGAAGGCTTCCCTAGTCAAATAGGGCGTCCCACCTAACCACGAAAAAAACGCCGGTTCCGCGCTACGAAAGCCCGCAGTCAATAATTCGACATCACGGGTCGTCCAGTACTTGGTGTGTGGCGCGCCGCATAGCGACGCGTCGCGCTGTCACACTCGCCCGCGAATCAGGCCGCAACGTCCGCGGTCGCTTCCTCTGCCATTGCGTCGGCTCCGCCAATGCGCATCCGGTAGAACGAGCGCCAGGCGAAGTACATCGAGATCGCCAGAAACACTACCGCGAGCACATGGCCGAGCATCGCTCCGCCTTTATTAGAGAGCGACACGGCGAGTTCCACCGCCAGCAGTCCGAACAGCGTCGTGAATTTGATGATCGGGTTCAACGCAACCGACGACGTGTCCTTGAACGGATCGCCTACCGTATCGCCGACAACCGTCGCATCGTGCAGCGGCGTGCCTTTCTGCTTCAACTCCGTTTCCACAATCTTCTTGGCGTTGTCCCAAGCACCTCCGGCGTTCGCCATGAAGATGGCTTGGTACAAACCGAAGAGCGCGATCGAGATCAGATAGCCAATGAAGTAATACGGCTCCACGAAGGCAAAGGCCAGCGTGACAAAGAACACCGTGAGAAAGATATTGAACATGCCGCGTTGCGCGTAGCGCGTGCAGATCTCGACGACTTTCTTGCTATCCGCAACGGAAGCCCTCGTGACACCTTCCAGACGAATATTGGCTTTGATAAACTGCACCGCGCGATACGCGCCCGTGGTTACTGCTTGCGTGGATGCCCCGGTGAACCAATAAATCACCGAGCCGCCCGCAATCAGCCCGAGCAAGAACGGCGGGTGCAGAATCGAAAGATTGGGAAGCAGATCCGGCCGCAAGCCGTGCGTCAGTGCCACCACGATCGAGAAGATCATCGTCGTCGCGCCCACGACAGCCGTGCCGATCAACACCGGTTTGGCGGTGGCTTTGAAAGTATTTCCCGCGCCGTCGTTTTCTTCAAGATGGTCCTTGGCGCGCTGGAAGTTGACGTCGAAGCCGTAGGTTCTCTTCAGCTCCGCTTCGATGCCTGGGATTTGCTCAATGGTTGAAAGCTCGTAGACCGATTGCGCGTTGTCCGTGACGGGTCCATAGGAATCGACCGCGATCGTTACCGGCCCCATCCCTAAAAATCCGAAAGCGACCAGCCCAAAAGCGAACACCGCCGGCGCCATCATCATGTTGTCCAGGCCCAACGTGCTCACCCCGTAGGCAATGCCCATGAGTATGAGGATGGCGAGCCCGAGCCAGTATGCGCTCATGTTACCGGCCACGAATCCCGAAAGAATATTCAGCGACGCGCCGCCTTCCCTCGAAGAAGCGACCACTTCCCGCACATGCGCCGAATCCATGGACGTGAAGACCTTCACGAGCTCCGGAATCACCGCGCCCGCCAGGGTTCCGCAGGTAATTACGGTAGAGAGTTTCCACCACAAACTGGAATCGCCGCCAAGGTCGGGAATCATAAGGTACGAAAGAAGATAGGTGAGAGCGATCGAGAGAACCGAAGTAAGCCACACCAGGCTCGTCAGCGGCGCTTCGAAATTCATCTTGTCCACGTTCGCGTACTTTGCCTTGGCAACCGCCGCATTAATCAGATAGGACAAGCCGGACGAGACCACCATCATCACGCGCATGGCGAAAATCCAGACCAGCAATTGGCTCTGGACCAGTTGACTGTTGACCGCCAGCACAATGAAGGAAATCAGCGCCACGCCAGTGACGCCATACGTTTCGAAACCGTCGGCGCTCGGTCCCACCGAATCGCCGGCGTTGTCGCCCGTGCAATCGGCGATCACGCCCGGATTGCGCGCGTCGTCTTCCTTGATCTTGAAAACAATCTTCATCAGGTCCGCGCCGATGTCGGCGATCTTGGTGAAGATGCCGCCCGCGACCCGCAATGCCGCCGCGCCGAGCGATTCACCAATCGCGAATCCGATAAAGCACGCCCCCGCATAGTCGCGCGGAATGAACAGCAGGATGAACAGCATCAGTACAAGTTCAATGCTGATCAACAGCATGCCGATGCTCATGCCCGCCTTGAGCGGGATTTCGTAACACGGAAACGGCTTGCCACGCAGGCTCGCAAACGCGGTGCGCGAATTGGCGAAGGTGTTCACGCGAATGCCGAACCACGCGACGCCGCAACTGCCGCAGATGCCGATCACGCTGAACATCAGAATGATGAAAACTTTGATCGCGGCAAAATGCTGCAACGCTCCGAAATAGAAAACGATGATCGACCCAATGAAGATTTCAAGAATGATCAGAAATTTGACTTGCGTGATCAGGTACGTTTTGCACGTCTCATAAATCAGCTCCGAAATCTCGAGCATCGATTTATGGACCGCCATATTTTTGAGCTGCTGGTAGATGACCACGCCGAACAGCAGACCGAGCGCGACCACAATCAGGCCCCACAGCAACAAGGAGCGGCCTCCAATGGCCCCGCCGAAAAAAGTCGCCTGCGTCAGATCGGGCAGGCGGAGGTTGGCTTCTCCGCCGGCTTGCTCCTGCGAGAACAAGGAGACCGGGAGCAGAAGAAGGGACAGCAACGGAACGAGGTAGCCGCGCATTTTGGTTAACAAAGTATACCTCGCGCTACGATAGCGCACGGTTGCCGGGGTTTCAATACACTAGGTCATTTCGGACCACCGGCCCAACTGAGCCGCGACCATAAGGGAGTCGGTTTTGGTAGGGACGGGCGGATTCGAACCGCCGACCTGTCGCTTAGGAGGCGGCCGCTCTATCCATCTGAGCTACGTCCCCGCTTTTCGCCGTCTTACGCAGTTTACCAGCGACGCAAGCCCTTGTGTCCAATGTCTCGGCGATACTGCATACCACGGAAAGAGATCTTCGCGGCGGCACGATAAGCCCGATCGATAGCTTCCGGCAGGCTCTCACCGCCGGCGGTCACTCCCAGTACGCGGCCGCCCGCCGTGACGAGTTCGCCATTCCGTTGCTTGGTCCCGGCGTGAAACACCGTCGCTCCGGTCACTTCGGCTTCCGCTATGCCCGTAATCGGGTCGCCAACCTTCGGCGCGTCCGGATAGCCCGCCGAAGCCATCGTGATGCACACCGAGCATCCCGGTTTCCCCTGTTCGCCGTGGTCCAGAAACGCGGCGAAATCACCGCCAAACGAGTGCAGAATAGCCTGCGTCTCGGGATCGCCAAGCCGGGCGTTGAACTCGAGCACCTTCGGCCCGTCGGCGGTCATCATCAGGCCAGCGAAGAGAAATCCGGTAAAAGGCGTGCCGTCCTGACGCATCTGGCGCAGCGTAGGCAGCATGATGCGCTCCATAATTTCGCCAGACTGCGCGGACGTCAGTATCCGCGGATCGGTGTAAGCGCCCATACCTCCTGTATTGGGGCCTTGGTCATCATCGAAGACACGTTTGTGGTCCTGCGCCGGCGCGAGCGGCCAGAGTTCATGGCCATTACTCAGACCGATAAAACTGACTTCTTCACCCTCGAGAAATTCTTCGATGACGAGATTCGGCCCAAGCTTTTCGATCGCGTCGTCAGCTTGCGCGCGATTGTGAGCGATGATGACGCCCTTACCCGCAGCTAAGCCATCGGCCTTAATGACAACAGGAAAGCGCTTTATATCGGAAAGTACAAGCGCTGTTGGAATGCCGGCGCGTTCGAACAATTGTTTGGCGAAAGTTTTCGAGCCTTCGAGACGAGCAGCTGCTTGTGTCGGGCCAATGATCCTAAGGCCGCGCCGTCGAAATATGTCGACAATGCCCTCGACCAGCGGCGCTTCCGGACCAACGACCGTCAGATCGACGCCGTGCGCCTCGGCCAAATCGAGGTAACCAGAAATCGCGGCGGGGGCCGGCACGCAGTGCCCGATTCCTGGGTTGATTCCTGGGTTGCCGGGCGAGGCTATAACGCTGGTGACGCTGGGCGATTGCGCAAGCCGCCAAGCCAGCGCGTGTTCGCGGCCACCGCCGCCGACAATAAGAATCTTCACCGATCGTTTCCCCAGCTAGAATAATGCCATGCAGAGGAAGTACGACGTCGTCGTAGTAGGCGCCGGCCATGCCGGATGCGAGGCGGCCCGTGCTTGCGCTCGGTTGGGGCTGAAGACCGCGATGGTCACTATGAACCTCGACCTGATCGCGCAGATGTCTTGCAATCCTGCGATCGGCGGTATAGCCAAGGGGCACATAGTTCGCGAGATCGATGCGTTGGGCGGCGTGATGGGCGAACTGACCGACGCCGTCGGCATTCAATTCCGGCTCTTGAATACCAGCCGCGGGCCGGCCGTCTGGTCGCCACGCGCGCAATGTGACAAGAAGCAGTATCGAATCCGGATGCGGGAATGGCTCGAAAACGAACCCAATCTACGGATCTTGCAAGCCGAAGTAGGCGAATTGCTGATCGCGCCGGGCAAGATCGCAGGCGTCCGCTTGAAGGATGGCCGCGATCTGCTGGCCGAAGCTGTCATTGTCACGACCGGCACATTCTTGAATGGCTTGGCGCATGTCGGCGAGCAAAAGTATGCTTGCGGACGCAACGGAGAACCGCCGTCGAACACATTGGGCGCTCAGCTTCGTACGCTTGGCTTGCCCTGGACTCGCTTGAAGACCGGAACGCCGCCACGGCTCGATGGACGGACCATCGACTGGGCACGTTTTCAGGAGCAGCCAGGGGATAAAGTCCCGACGCCGTTCTCGTTTTTAACGGAGAGAATCGAGCGCGAGCAAATTTCCTGTCATCTGACTTACACGACTGACGAGACGCATCGCATTTTGAGCGAGGCAATTCCGCGTTCGCCGCTATACAGCGGCCAGATCGAGGGAATTGGGCCACGCTATTGCCCGTCGATTGAAGACAAGATCGTGAAATTTCCAGAAAAGCGGCGGCATCAGATTTTTCTCGAGCCGGAAGGCCTCGACACGCACGAAGTTTACATAAACGGTATGTCGACGAGCATGCCGATCGACGTGCAGGCCGCCATGGTGGCGTCCATTCCGGGACTTGAGAATGCGGAGATGATTCGCCCCGGTTACGCGATTGAATATGACGCACTCGACGCGAGAGAGTTGACCCACGCTTTGGAAGTGAAGAAGATCCAGGGATTGTTCCTGGCGGGGCAGATCAATGGGACCTCCGGCTACGAAGAGGCGGGTTGCCAAGGTTTGATGGCCGGGTTGAACGCAGCAGCCAAGATCAAAGGCCTCCCGGCTATTCAATTGGCCCGCAGCGCCGGATACATCGGTATTCTAATTGACGATCTCGTAAACAAGGGCGCGGATGAGCCGTACCGGATGTTCACTTCCAGGGCGGAATTCCGGCTACACCTGCGAATTGACAATGCCGACGAGCGCTTGACGCCTGTGGGGCGTTCGATTGGGTTGGTCGGAGACGACCGCTGGCAGCTATTTGAGCGCAAGCAGGAGCAGAAGACGCGGATAGCCGCCCTGCTGGGCAAAGTACGCGCGAGCGCGGTCCCGGAGTTCGTAGGGCTGGATGCAGCGGCGGATAATCCGAGTCTCTTGGTTTGGCTTCGGAGGCCGGAGGCCAAAATCGCGCAGTTGGCGAATTGGATTGCCGGACAAATCGGGGCGGATCTGACGCACGGTGTTTTAACGACCATCGAGACCGAATCCAAATATGAAGGCTATCTGGCCCAACAAACTCGCCAGATACAGCAATTGCAGCAGTCAGAAAGCCGGCGAATTCCGGAGAGCTTCTCCTACGAGCAAATTCCAGGCTTGTCTAATGAAGTCCGGCAGAAGCTGACTCGCGTGCGGCCCGGAACGCTGGGACAAGCCGGGCGCATCCCCGGCGTCACCCCTGCAGCGGTCGCGGTTTTGGATATTTACCTAAATCTGGGTCCCGATGTTTCACGTGAAACATTAGCCTGCTAGAATCGCACCTGACGTGGCGCGCGTAATTTCTATTGCAAATCAAAAGGGCGGAGTCGGAAAAACCACTACCGCTATCAATTTGGCGGCTGCACTCGCCGCTTGCGAATTAAAAGTCCTCTTAATCGATTCTGACCCCCAGGGAAACTCGACTACTGGGGTTGGAATCGCCAAAGTGGCCGAGCATCGAACGCTGTATGACGTTCTCTTAGGTGAAACCACGCTGGAAGAGACTATCCAGAAAACCGATTTTGCGGATTTGGACCTTGTTCCCGCAGATCAAGATCTAGTCGCTACCAATCTTGACCTGGTCGATCAAGACGAGCGCGAACTCCGCCTTAAAAAAGCATTGGCGCTCATCCGGGATAAATATAACTACGTCATCATCGACTGCCCGCCGGCTCTCGACCTATTGACCCTGAACGCCCTGGTCGCGTCCGATTCCGTGCTCGTGCCGATCCAGTGCGAGTTTTTCGCACTGGAGGGCATTTCTCAATTGATGGACACTATCGATCGTCTGAAGAACGCATTCAATCCGGAGTTAAAAGTCGAAGGCGTCTTGCTGACGATGTATGACGACCGCACAAACCTAACGAAGCAGGTGGAGACCGACCTGCGCGAGTTTTTTGGTTCCGAAGTCTTTAAGACGGTGATTCCCCGCAGCATCAAGCTTGCCGAAGCCCCCAGCTTCGGGAAATCGATTTTGGCGTACGACCCCCGCTCCCGTGGCGCCGAGGCTTATATCCAATTAGCAAAGGAAGTTTTGGCGCATGAACAAAGAGCCAGACCGCAATCCGCGCAAAGTGCTGGGTAAAGGGCTCTCCGCCCTTCTGCCCAATCGAGGCACCTTCCCAGCCGCCGCCCTCGCTATACCAGCCCCGGAAGCGACACTGCCGGCGAATTTCGAAGAATTTCAGAGTATTCCTCTAGACCAGATCCAGCCTGGTGAAGAGCAGCCCCGGGATGTCTTTGACTACGCGAAAATGCAGGAGCTCTCGCAATCGATCCGGTCGAACGGAATATTGCAGCCGATTGTCGTCTATCGCGATCCGGCCTCCAAGGGACGCTACCGCATCATTGCCGGCGAACGGCGTTGGCGCGCGGCCGGAATGGCGGGCCTGAAAGAAATTCCTGCTCTGGTCCGGGTGGTCGAGCGCGACAAGCTGCTCGAGCTCTCGCTCATTGAAAATATTCAGCGTGAAGACTTAAATCCGATCGAAGTCGCGACGGCCTTCGAGCGTCTGCAGACGCAGCATGGACTGCGGCATGAACAAATCGCGGAGCAGACCGGTAAGGACCGCTCGACGATCACAAATTTTCTCCGGCTGCTCAAGCTCGGCCAGCGTGCGCAAACCGAGCTAAAGATGGGGACGATCAGCGTGGGCCACGCGCGCGCCATCTTGAACGTTGTGGACGAGAAGCGGCAAGCGGAGCTTTGCGACCAGATCATCACCAAGAAATTATCCGTCCGGGACGTGGAGAGCTTAGTTAAACGCCTTACACATGAGCCTGCTACTATTGAAAAGAAAGAAGAAAAGCGAGTAGACCCGAACGTTCGGGCGGCGATTGACGAGTTGGAGCGAGTCTTAGGGACGCGAGTACACCTGATGCAAGGCGCAAAAGGCGCAGGCCGGCTGATGATCGAATACTATTCGCAGGATGACCTCGACCGGATTTATTCGGCCATCGTGCAATGATTTTAAGGTGCGCCGGCGTAGCTCAGGTGGTTAGAGCGACGGTCTCATAATCCGTAGGTCGCAGGTTCGAGTCCTGCCGCCGGCACCAGCCACGTCTCAATGCCTTCGACAATTATGGCGATCGCCGCGCATCCGGGCGACGGCATGTTCACCATGGGCGCCGCGGTCGCCCAGCACGTTCACGATGGAGGCAAAGGAATCTTCCTGAGCCTTTCGGTGAGCGCGGATCGAATACGATTCCAACCCCGGAATACGGCGATATGCAGCGCGCCGCTATGACCAACGGGGCCAAGCTGGTGGGCGCGGAGGCCGAGTTCCTGACCTATCCCGACGGCGAAGTGCCGAGCGGCGACATGATCGATTTCAAAGTCTGCGATCTGATTCGGCAATATCAGCCGCGAACGGTGATCGGCCATTGGAGCGGCAGTTGGCATAAGGATCACCAAAATTCCTACATGGTGACGCGCGACAGCGTTTTCTATGCGGGATTAAAGGCCGTCCAGCGCAAGTTGCCGGCCCACGGCGTCAGGAAGCTGTTCTTCGCCGACAACTGGGAAGACGCCACCGGTTACCAGCCGGATCTCTTCCTGAACGTCACGCCGGTGTACGAAAACTGGATCAAAGCCTGCGCGCTGTTTCCTATGTGGCGCGGCGAAAACGGCTTTCGCTACAACGATTATTATCAAAGCCTTGCAGTCATGCGCGGCGCGCTAGCGAACTGCCGGTATGCAGTGGCCTTGATGGCAGATCCCAATCAAAAAACGAGGACCGTTAGCAGCCTGGACTGAAAAAGCTTGCGTTTCAGTATATCGTTAGGTCATTATACTGACTATGCGGAAGCTGATCTGGCTGTTTACGGCGTTGAGCGCGGTAGCAGAGGCGCAGTCTATTACGGGTGCCGTCACGGGCTCGATGCGGGACGCATCGGGCGGCGTCATTACGGGCAATGAAGTTCGCTTGGCCAACGCGGGCACCGGCGTCGTGAATCGGACGGTGACGA
>Ga0193753_10004310_pt1 | contig 10206 bp, 3 predicted proteins | sample H1c2metaG_FD_144925 | JGI IMG/M metagenome (GOLD analysis project Ga0193753, IMG submission 144925) | Soil microbial communities from a riparian zone of the East river system, Colorado, United States - H1c2 | ecosystem: Environmental > Terrestrial > Soil > Riparian zone | place: USA: East River... | reverse complement strand
GCAGCACCCAGCGCCCCGCCTGCATCGCCTGCAGCCGGTTGTATAAAAATCTTATCGAATATTCCAGCCTCATGCAATTTTCCATTTGCTGTACAATTTAGTGCTACACCACCAGCCATACAAAGATGTTTGCTCCCCGTTAAACGTTTTGCTTCCAGGGCCATTTTTATCACTATCTCTTCTGTAACAGTCTGAATGGCCAATGCCAAATCGCAATGTTTTTGCTGCAATGCAGATTCAGGTTCCCTCCTTTCAAAACCAAATAAATCTTTCCATTTACCATCAGCAACCATACGCAATCCGGCGGCGTAGTTAAAATATTGCTGATCAAGAAAAACGGAACCGTCTTCCTTTATATCTACCAATTTTGATTTAATTATTTCAACGTAGTGAGCGTACAATGCAGCATTCTTATTGCCATAAGGGGCAAGTCCCATGAGTTTATATTCCCCGCTATTTACCTTAAAGCCACAATAATAAGTAAATGAAGAATATAAAAGCCCTAATGAATGAGGGAAATTCAGCTCTTTGATAATACGGATCTTATTTCCTTCGGCTTTACAAATTGAAGCAGTTGCCCATTCTCCTGCACCATCAATGGTTAATATGGCAGACTCCTCAAATGGAGAAGGGTAATAGGCGCTCGCAGCATGTGACAAATGGTGTTCAGGAAATAATAGTTTTACCTTCTTCTTATCAAAATCTTCAATATTTCTCAGCGCTTCGTAAATAATCTTTTTGAGAAACAATTTTTCTTTTATCCACACTGGCATGGACTGGATAAAAGAAAAGAGCCCTTTCGGCGCAAAGGCATAGTAAGTCTCCAGCAGCCGCTCAAATTTTAAAAAAGGCTTATCGTAAAACACAACGGCATCCAGATCATTTAAGCTGCAACCAGCATACTGAAGACAAAACTTAATGGCATTGGAAGGAAACGCAGGATCATGTTTTTTTCTTGTAAACCGTTCTTCTTGTGCCGCGGCTATGATTTTACCATCACTAAGCAGGGCTGCTGCTGCATCGTGATAAAATGCTGATATGCCGAGTATTTTCATCGGGGCTAAATTAGGGTTTTTTGGGGCCTGAATGTTCTTGCCAGCATACCGGTTTCAATCTTTTCGATTTTAATCATGAACTGATCTGATCTTTATTACCAGCAATTCCTGTTATATTATCTGCGGCTGTTTATTTTTGCGCCTACAACTTTTACCAGTTCTTTTGCAATTTTCAGACACATTGATGGTGAATAATGGAACCGGTCTATAAAGGGATACCCTCTTTCATTGACCAGCATATTCCCAAGAAAAAGGCAATTGCCAATACTATCCGATTTTTTTTCCAGGATCCTATATGCATTTTCCACCAGGGGAAATTGTTGCTTATCACATATCGGATCGTTCTTTTTATTTGGATAATTATAAAAAGGGTTAGGCTGAATAAAGAAAAAAGCATCGAAGTTATTAACGGCTGCAATTTTTTTAACCTGATCAATATTTGATAAATAGATTTTACTCAATGTGTCTGTAAGCGTTTCTTCACTATATCCATCAGGATAATTAAATAAGGTGGCGGTTGAATCATTGATACGCTCTAATTCTTTAAAATTAATCCTGTCTTTGCTCGCCTGTTTAAGCCGGTAATAGTAATAGGGCAGCCTTTTTTGTACTGCATATGGCATCAAAAAATCATTTAACCCATCCAGCATAATTGCAATTCCGGGTTTCTGGCCAGAATAGACCAGGTGAGAAAGAAGTATCAGCTCATTGTAGGAATGATAGGCAGACACACCATAGTTTACCACTTTTATTGAAACACCAGCAGGAAACTGTTCTTTATATAAATTTACAAAAGCAGATGCTATCGTTTCCCTGTCAGCAATATTGATTCCATACATGGTAGATCCGCCAAAAAAATAAATGGTTTGTATTGCTTCGCTATCCGGGTTAATAAACGTATCGGGCACAGTTTTTCTTACCAGCCCCTTTGTATTAATATATTTTCCTGAAAAATCAATGTTTTTATATTCTGTCCATGGCGAATATTCAAAGTGATTGCTTGCAAAAGCTTCTTTTGCAATCAGTTTATTTACCTGGTTACCGGAGTCAGGTCTTGCAAGAAGAAAATTATGGTATATCCGTTCCAAATCCGGTCCTGCTATTTTTCTTTTTATGTTTTTAGCTATTTCAAAAACGGCTAATTTTTCTCTTCCTACCCGCTGGTAAAAGATGATGCGCAAGAAAAGTTCAAGCAGGAGAATAAAAATGAATGTTTGTATTAAAAGCCTTACAAGGCGTTTTTTTTGCATAGTGCGTTCCGCATTTAAATTACCGGTAAATGTACATCCTGAAATTTTATCAAAATGGCATCAAATCTTTTTGTCTTCATGATTTATCCTTTTCTGTCTTAAATCATATGCTGAACCAGGGATACGGGATTAAATTTATTAAATAAAATAAATACTGAAGGCCACCTGCCGGCAGCCTTCATATATAAGTTCCTGTATGTAAAAATATTTCACTGTTTACCGCATCAGGTACATTTTCCCATACCCGCGGGTGAAAAATTTATCGGTGGTATCACCGTTGTCTGTAAACTTATCCATCTTTTTGCCGTTGAGCGTAGTAACAAAACGATACAGGTAAACGCCGTTTCCAAGGCGCTGGCCAAATTGATCAGTTCCATCCCATTTATACTCAGTAATATTTCTGCCAATGTGCAACGGTCCGAGTTCCTGTTTGGTGATTTCTTTTACAACCTTTCCTGTAACAGTCAGGATCTGAATTTTCATATTATCAGGTATATCGCTGCCCGTTATGGTAAATACAAAAGCTGTAGAGGTGGTAAAGGGGTTTGGATAATTAAGCAAATTACTAATCATTGGTTTACTGATAACCCGGAACGTTATGGTATACTCAGTCATGCCCGCTTTATTACCACTTACATCCTTTCCCTTTACAATTAACTGGTATTCATCACCATTTTCACTTATCTGATCCAGGAATTGGGGAGAAAAATCAATGGTTGCTGAATTATCAGTTCCGCTAACTGCTGGTGTAAACCGCAATGTATCTGTATTAAACTGGTATGTTCTGAGGGTATTATCCGGAAATTTTACCTGTACAATAAGATTAGAAGTATCTGTAAGCAATAAATATTTTGCATCATCCTTTAATTTAATCTGTATATGCGGTTTAGCAGAAACGATGTCCTTGTTAAGAATATGAACATTGTCAAAAGTTACATCCAGCAGCGGATTGGTCTTATCCGGTTTCACATAAAAATTACGGAATAAAAAATTATTAAAATGGTTTTGTTCCGGTTGATCATTATCGGGATTAAAGTCTACATAAATTGTATTCATCCCCGGATAATTTTTGGTGTCAATCTGGTAATCGAGCTTTATAGAATCAGCTGTTATCAGCGGCCTGCTTTTGGGTAAGTTAATATAATGCGACGTATTGGTTTGATCTAAAATATACAATTTTATTTTGACGCTGTCAAAAGCGACTGCACTGATATTCCTGAATGCGATTCCAAAATTGAATGTTTCGCCTATGTCAAGTGTGTCAATTGCTTTAGACACATCCTTTGTCTTAAAATATATATTGGGTATTAATGCGCCTTCGGGTACCGGGTCATAATCGACCCTCCAATAACGCAACTGGTAAGGCGTAAGGGTTACGGAATCCACATTACGCATTTTCAGCCTGATATTTGGGTATTGTGCAGCGCTCATGCCGGATATATCAAAATCCTGTTGTGTATTATTCAGGAAATACAGGACAGATTCCGTTCCGTTTGCATCAATACCAATAACCTGCACAATTGGATTATCAGCAGAATTAGGTTCCTGGCTATCACCACGCCAATGCACCTTATTCCATTTTTTTGCAGGGCCAAACGGTGGTGATGTAATATAACCAAGTGAATCGGGCGTAGGACAATCAGCACTTAAAAGTGGTTTGTCATTTGGCCCGTCACTGATTTTATATTTTGGCGTAAAGGAAGCATCTTTCTTTTTATATATAAAATTAAAAGCCCGCAAATTATAAAAAGAGTCGATTTGCGCAAACCCTGCATTAAAAAGCCTGTGATATAATGAATTTCCTGAACCATATAATAAGGTGTCTGCCTTCCAGTCTTGTACATAACCACCGGCGGGCTGAGAAGTATTTGTGACATTACGTACAGCCACATAAGCACCGTCCGGGATAATATTATCCATAAAATCCATCATATTCTTACGGTTAACGGCATCCATATATGTAAATTCAAAATTGTAATTCCGGGAAGGTTTACAATTAGCCGAGCCGCTTCCACCAACATATAAATTATTACCGGAACCATCTACATTTTTCCATGGTTTAAATGTAACGGGATCTATTACATTAAAGATCAGTGAATATCCAACACAGGCGCTTTGAATATAAGCATCTCCATTAATTGATAAACTGAAATCTACATCCTGTGTTGCCGCAGGATAAACAGCGTTACGTGCAAACAAATTATTAATTCTTGGATTAAATTTCCAAATACGATTTGTATTTAATGAAATTCTATCTGTACCGGATTTCAATTGCTGGTAATAATGCGATTGATTAAACCCTGTGGAGGAAGCAGCCAGGTAAATAAAAGAAGATTCATTCCAATGATAATCTCCACCAGTGCCAGGCACCAGTGATGTACGCCAGTAATATACGGTACTGTCATTTAAACTGATGCCGGGATCGAACTCCAGTAATCCTCCAACCGAGGATAATGTTTTACTGACTTTCAGTGGAGAGTTAAACAACTCTGTAGTATCCATTTCAAGTGCGTATTGTTTCAATGTACTTAATGGATTGGCTGTAGATGCGTACAATTTTACTGTTGGCTGGTTTACGATAGAAAAATTATATGGATAGGCAGGCCTGGCTTCATCTTCATAAATATAGAATTCTTTGGTAACTGTATTATTGGCTTCCGTAATTTCCGGTACCACATCATCTGCATCCACTTTAATTATTAATTTGTTTAAACCCTTGTCCCTGGTAGCTATAATGGGCACAACTAAAACAAGTGAATCCGTATAGCGGATACCAGGTATCTTTTTCCGCGATAATGAAACGATGCTGTTATCAGGGTATTGGCGTTTGATTTCAACAGTTATAGAATCATTTACGGCTTTGCCGATATTATACAGCTTAATATTAGCAGTAAACGTGGTTTCAGCAATAGAAACAAACTGGGGGTTTATGACTACCTGTGGTTCTTCTATAACATAATCGGGAAGGGCCTGGAAATTCATTTTTATTGCAGGGTCGCCATGCAGCGTCATTTCTTCGGCATGCAGCCTGGCATGGTAATCACCACCTCCGGAAATCTGAATTAATTGTTGTGCGGCATCCTTGTTTAGTTTGCCCAGGCTGGCTCCATAATCAGTTTTGCCCATCAGGTTATAAAAACTGGTTATAAAAATATTCAGGTAGTTTACTATTCCAAAATGGGTAGAGGCAAGAAAGGCAATACTACCCCTTTGTTTGGCTAAAGTAAATTTTTCAGATAAGGTCTGGCTATAGGTAAACCTTTGCGGATCAAAAACAAAAAAATCACCTGCATTACATCCGTTTACGGAAAAAACAGGATACTTGCCTGCATTGCTATAGTTATTAGGATCAGAAATATTAAATTCAAGGACAGTAGAAGAAGAATGCCCGAAATAACAAAAAAAGCTCATGCCATCATTAAATGCCTGCCCTATCTTGTCATCCGAAATTTGTTCTATTTCATTACTTGTATTTTTGCAAAAGACATTGACATTTGCCCCAATAAGTGTATCAGCAATAATGGCTTTGTATGTTTGCATATAATCACAAAGCACCCCGCCCAGGTAAGCTTCACTTGCGCCGGTTATCTCTGTTATATTTTTCATCCATGCACGGTCTGCTATTGTATTGGCATTTGAGCGCTGGGCTGTTTCGTATTCTTTTACCTTCTCAAGATAGTTGCTTACTTCCTGTGCGGATACGGCCGAAATTCGTCCAATAGGGGTAACAGGTACAGGGCTTGCTCCATCAGGCGAAGACAGTAGATTATCTGACGCCGGCCATCCGAATGTAGGTACAATATTTAACCGGTCCGCTAAAGGGCTGGCAATGTTTTTCCGGTAATCATTATAAGAAACCCCATGACCAATCAGCAAAACATACTGGGGCATAGAGGCAAATTTTGCCCTTGCAAACCGCATGAAATTCTTTACAGAAAGCGGGTGCTTTTTAATACCAAAAGCAAACTGATCAACCAGTTCATCAATATCAAACACTTTTGCACTATAACTGCCGCCGATAGCTGAACTCCTGTAATTTTTATACTCATCAACCGGGTTTACCCCGTTATCTCCGTTGTACAGCAGGGGACTTGAAATAATAATATAATTTGCCTGGTTGGCAGTATTATTAAAATTGATAAATGTTTTGGGCATAAAATTCTGCGAAGCAATACTTATATAATTTGTTGTTTCCTCATTTACCAATATCAGTTTTCGCTCAGCAGCACCCGGCGGTAAAGCAAATTTTACTGTTCCTGCAGTAGCAATGTCTCCTGTATATTTCTGCTGGTAAGTAAGATCGTACAGTGTGGGAGCAGTGGCCCCATAATTAAAATTTGTAACCTGCAAAAAATAACCTGCGCCGGAAGGGGGTAATACAAACTTAAAATTAGTGGATCCGCCAAAATCAAATTTACGTGGATACGTAAGTTCATAAAAAGAGACCACCATCCTGTCAGCAGAAGTTGCAGAATTATTTGTAAATGTAAGATTTGCATTTCCGGGTGTAAGCAACGCAGAAGGAACGGATGCGTTAACAAGAATATCATTGAAATAATCACATACCGTATCTTTTATAAGCGTGTTATTGATTGCAGCCTGTACTGTTCTTGTATTAAGTGCATTACCCACTGCGCCAAATTTCAACTGTGCAGCCGGGCCTGAAGTATAAGGAAATAAGTTAGCCAGGTTATCTGATTTGGGTGTGGCTGGTCTGATATCAGGGGTAGATAAAAATTCTCCTTTGTCATAGGAGGAAGAATAAACATACTCACCTATAACTGCAGCAAAACCAGGATTTATCTGATCCCTGAAATACCTGCCTGCTGTGTACATAAAATAAGCTTCTGGCGGCAATACATTAGTTGCCACATTGTTGGGTGCATCGTTAAACCGGAGGTTAGTGGAAACCGCATCAACCGTTAAAAAATAGGCTGCCGAATCTGTTTGCAGGCTTGTTTTATCTGTATGCTGAAAAACAGGATCACGATACAATGGTTTGTCCGGTTTGCCGTCATTGGCTTCTCCCCAAAATTCAATATACCCGTTTACCGGTAAAAGACCAGCAGCAGCAGAAGTATACAATGTTACTTCCTGTCCATTTCTCCATAACTTAAATTGCTCTGCAGGTACAGCTCCCAGCCCTATGCCTGCCAGGGTTGATTGCGGAATCCGGAACAGACCAGTACGGTCTGACTTAAATTTATAATAAGTTTTTGAAAAATCTATCCATTCATTATTGTATAACTGTGCATAGCTGCAGGTGCCATACAACAACAGTAAAAGTGTAAACAATTTCTTCATAGTATAAAATTTCCCGGTTTCTTAAACAAGACGGATTATTTTTTGGGTTTCTTTTTCAAATCTAATTTCAATGAAAAGATATGGGTGTACAGGGGGTTAGACTGATTGGCCAGGTTGGTAAATGCATAATCTATCTCTACATTGGATATCCTGAAACCTGCACCGATACTGGGCTGATAAATCCAGACTTTTTTGGTATTACTACTATCGCTTTCATCCAGCGCTTTCTGGAAATTGTTGATACCTGCCCGAACAAAGAATACATTTTTAACGGATGCTTCCAGCCCAAGCTTGGGATCAATACTAACAGTTTTGGAAGAAATAACGGTATTCCTTCTTCCATCGAAAGTAAAATCAATATTGGCTTCCGTCAGCAGACTTATCGTATTATTTATTTTAAAGTTATAGGCGCCGCCTGCAATTAATTTAGGCGCAGTTAATTCAGTGGAGTGTACCGGTACTTCGTTCTTGGTTAAGTAAAACACTTCCCGGATGTTTTCATTCAGGTTATATGACCATGCATTAAATGTGGTTGTAACATCTCTTGCCATCAGCCCCAGTTTCCAGTTCCTGTGCTCATACTGTATGCCTGCATCAAAACCAAAGCCCCAGGCAGTGGCAAAATCGCCGGCTTTGCGATGAATGATTTTAGCATTGATGCCAAAATTCAGGTTATGCTTCTTTTTTATTTTAACCTGCTGTGCCAGTGAAAAAATAAAAGCGTAATCAGCCGAAGAGAAAGTGGTTATATTATCAAAATTAATAGTGCCGTCGGGCTGCACCAGGAAAATAGTATTGGGGATATCATCTACTGCAAACCGTAAAAGAGAAAGGCCGAAAGTTCTTTTGCCACCGTTGATGGGTACGGCCAGTGTGCCATAATCATATTTACCTATGCCGGCAAAATATTCAGCATGCATTAAAGCTACCTGTGGTTGGTCCTTTATATTAACAAGACCGGCCGGGTTCCAGTAACCGGCTGTGGCGTCATTCACGGTTGCTACTTGCGCACTGCCCATTGATAAACCCCTTGCACCGGCACCAATATTTAAAAATTCGTTGGAATAGGTGCGAAACTGAGCAACGGTAGTAACACTCAGGAAAAGGGATAAACCGATCAACAGGGGTTTACTATTTTTCATTAACACGATTTTCTGATAAGCAATTAAATAGACTTGTTTTCATGAATATTGGCTGCATAACGCAAGTCAGATCAATTGCCCGGATTGACAATTTTATACGGGAAACGACCACTCAATATTGGGTAACGGGAATTGGGGCATTTTATTGCACTTTTAGGTCTATATGTGTATTAAGAATCAATTACTTTTGCGCAAAATAGCTGATTAACATGAATCTGATAGCAGAATTGCGCTGGAGGGGTATGATCCAGGATATTATGCCTGGTACGGAGGAGCAGCTGCAAAAGGAAATAACAAGCGCCTATATTGGGTTTGACCCTACGGCAGACAGCCTGCATATTGGCAGCCTGGTACCCATACTTTTACTGGTGCATTTACAAAAAGCGGGGCATAAACCGATTGCCCTGGTAGGCGGGGCCACTGGTATGGTAGGCGACCCTTCAGGAAAGAGTGAAGAAAGGAATTTGTTAAGCGAAGACACATTACGGCACAACCAGGAAGGCGTTAAAAAGCAATTGATGCAATACCTTGATTTTGATCCGGCTAAAAACAATTGCGCGGAAATGGTCAATAATTTCGACTGGTTTAAAGGGATCAGCTTTTTGGAATTTATCAGGGATGTGGGCAAACACATTACCGTTAATTACATGATGTCTAAGGACAGTGTAAAAAAAAGACTGGATGGCGATAGCGGGATGAGCTTTACAGAATTTACTTACCAACTGGTACAGGGCTATGATTTTTACTGGTTGTATAAAAATAAAAACGTCCAACTGCAGATGGGTGGCAGCGATCAATGGGGCAATATTGTTACCGGTACAGAATTGATAAGAAGAAAAGCGGGTGGCGAAGCGTTTGCCTTTACCTGCCCTTTAATTACAAAAGCAGATGGCGGCAAATTTGGAAAAACAGAGAAGGGAAATATCTGGCTGGATGCGTCTAAAACATCACCCTATCATTTTTACCAGTTCTGGTTAAATGCAGCTGACAGCGATGCGGAGAAATGGATCAGGATCTTTACTTTTTTACCACAGCCTGCTATTGATGCTTTAATTGAAAAGCATACCCAGCATGCTGCTGCCCGGGAACTGCAAAAAACACTGGCCAGGGAAGTAACCATTTTTGTACACGGAGAAGATGAATACCGGAAAGCAGTGGAAACCACTGAAAAATTATTTGCCGGCCAAACGGCTGCTGCGGAAAGTTTAAGCCCGGATGATTTGGAAAACATGGAGGGCATCGTAAAAATTGATCTTGCAGCGGATAAAATAAATAATGGTATTGACATCGTTAGTTTTCTTGCAGCAACCGGCATCTTTAGCAGTAAAGGCGAAGCAAGAAAAACAGTACAGGGCGGCGGCGTTAGTATCAATAGAAATAAAATTGAAAGCATTTCTTTTGAGGTGAATAACAGCTTATTGTTACATCAGCAATACCTGCTGGTTCAGAAGGGGA
>Ga0193753_10004307_pt1 | contig 10209 bp, 8 predicted proteins | sample H1c2metaG_FD_144925 | JGI IMG/M metagenome (GOLD analysis project Ga0193753, IMG submission 144925) | Soil microbial communities from a riparian zone of the East river system, Colorado, United States - H1c2 | ecosystem: Environmental > Terrestrial > Soil > Riparian zone | place: USA: East River... | reverse complement strand
CATATACCAGATAAAAACCGTCAGCGCGCCCACCGTCATCGTTTTTGCAAAAATAAGGTCCGTTCCGCGCCAGAGCACAAGGCCAATACAAAGAGAAACCACAATCGTTACCACAGGAGAAAGCGCAGATTTTACTCTCCTCGCCTTGAGCGCAGCATCCATCGTTTCCCGGCTGACTTGTTTCAGTTTATCCTCTTCCAAATCATGCCGCCCGAAAGCATTTACTGCCCTGATAGACTCAAGACCCTGTTGTAAAACAACCAGCATATTACTCTGATCCTTCCGCACCTCCCGGGTCGCTTTCTTCATAATCTTTTTAAAGCGGGCGACAAAAAGAAGCAAAAAAGGTGTAACGGCCAGTGCTGCCAGGGTAAAACCGGTATCCAGGTAAAACATCAAAACGAGCATTCCGCAAATAGTCATGGCATCCACGAGAATAGTTAACAAAGTGGACGAAGCAAAATCCTGGATTGTTGAAACATCAGCGGTAATCGTACTAAGCAATTTACCTGTTTGGTGTGTGTCGTAGTAAGAGAGAGAAAGGTGCTGCAGGTGATGATATATTCGCCTGCGGAGATCATTCGCAATGTGTTGCGCGACATTTTCATTATAATAGCTATTGATATACCCCGCCAATGATCCGATGGCGTTGATGAGAACAAATCCCAGGGCTACAACGGCAGCCATTGCCACTGTACTATGTAAAGGGACAATAACCTGTAACCATTGAAGCCAGTGGGGAAGCGTACCATGTGCCACCACATCATCAATAATGATTTTAAGAGGCCAGGGCGTAGCTACACTCATCACTGCTTCCATCAGCATGGCTAACAGAATGATGACCACCCATTTCAGATAAGGACGGGATAGACTGATCGCCCACATCATCAAACTGATGAAAGAATGCTGCCGTTCAGGGTCAATATTGTTTGCACGCATCTGTTAAAAATAGCTAACTCTATCCCAAAACTTCATAAACAGTCATCGGATCTTTCTTATTCTTCAAATTTATTTCGCCCACCCTTCTGCAACTGAAAGATTCCTGTACTTCCTTATATGACATTTCTGTAATGATAATTTGCCCTTCTTCTGCCGCTGTTTGCAATGCCTGCGCCAGATTCACCGCTTCACCGATGACTGTAAAGTCAAACCGGCGAAGACTTTCAGAACCGATATTGCCGGAAATCATTTCCCCGCTGTTAATGCCGATGGAAACCTTCGGAGAAAAAGACGCATTTTCATTTACTCTGGAAAGGCCCTCGATCTGCTTCCTGACTGCCAGACAGGCATCCATGGCTCTGTCCAGATGAAAGTCTCCCCGAAATACGGCCATGATCGCATCTCCGATGAATTTATCAACATATCCATTTTGAGCCAAAATTTCTTTTACCATGACGTCAAAATATCTATTCAGCAACGAGACCACAAAATCCGGGTTTTCATTTTCCGTAATCGTAGTAAACCGGCAAATATCTATAAATACAACGGTGGCCTCCACCGTATCACTCAGAATAAGTGATTTTTCAAACTCCTTCCGGTTCATATACTTTAAAACCGTTTCGTCCACGTACATCCGCAGGATATTGTTCTCCTTAATCGCCCTGACGGTATCTTTTATCTGCGACACCTGCCTGATCGTTTTCAGAATGGTTGTCTCAAGGTCTTCGAAATTTACCGGCTTGCAAATAAAGTCATAGGCCCCTTTATTCATGGCAGACCGGATATTTTCCATGTCCCCATAAGCGGAAATGATAACCGTTTTGACAAGCGGACTGACATCCGGTATTTTTGACAGTAATGTGAGGCCATCCATTTCAGGCATGTTGATATCACTCAGAACGATATCAATGTCTTCATGCTGTTTTAATTTTGTAAGAGCTTCCACTCCATTCATGGCAAAAACAAATTCAAACTCCTTATTTCTGATCTGCCTGCGAAATTTTTGCTTGATGAGAACTTCCAAATCAACTTCGTCATCCACCACTAAAATCTTTGTACTCATTTTACTAATTTAAGTTTCTCTCTTAAGTGAGTAAAATTCAGTGGCTTCGTTAAAAAATCATCTGCCCCCAGTTTCATCGCCTGTTGATAATTTTCATCATCACCAAAGGCAGTAATCATCATAACGGTCGGTGGCGGTTTTTCAAAATGCGTTTTGATTTGTTTCAGCAACTCGAGCCCGCTCATGCCAGGCATGTTTATATCCGATAATATCAGTACGGCTTCGTGTTTCAACGCATTGAGATATCCCAAGGCTTCTTCACCGGAATATGCAAAGGCAAAAGTCATTTCTCCGTCCCGTATTTCTTTACGGAAACGCTGTTCAAACAGGGCCTTGACATCCCTTTCATCGTCTACTACCAGGATTTTCATGTTGTACTAAAATTAGGTTGTTTTCAAGAATTAGATCAATAAGATATCCTGTCTGTCGAAGGCGCCCGCCGATGTATCGAATTTGTCGATTATGGAAGGGGGTATTTTTTGCCTGTCAGATCTATTTTGTAATAGGCATTATTGTCAATCAGTAAACCCTGCGAGTTCCCTTCATGTTCGTTTACATCTATACCGATCACTTTGCCCTGATAGAAAGAGGAAACCGAGTCGATGATATCATGTCCGACGATTATTTTTCCAACCTGGTAAAATGATAGGGTGCTATCAACCAGTCCCTGACCGGCACGTGGTTCAAGGAAGTAGCCACGATACCAAAAAGGCGAATAATCACCGTCAAAGAATCTCCACATATTCTTATCCGGAAATTTATCCGGCAGAAGCATCGCCTTGTCATAGTATTCGCGGCAATCCGAATTTATTTTATACAGGGGCCATTGAAGATCCAGCACTTCCCTGGATATGCCGGCATGCAGATATAAACCATTACTTATCCTCTCTATTAGGTTCTTGGTCAACAGCCACCTCCCCAGCTCGGTCCGGGAGTTGTATAAGAACTGATATTCTGTTCCCATCTTTTTAGCACGTTCCAAATATTTCGGTTGAACGTACCGGAAATCGCCACTCAGATTCATGATGTCGTGATTGCCCAGTATGATATGCACATATCCGCCCTGTTCCTTTGCTTCTCCCTCCAACTTATACATCAGCCAGAGCTCTGCGGCCACATCACTTCCGCGGTCGAAAAGATCCCCGCAAATAACCAGATGCCCCTTTCCAAAGGTCCACTGATATTTTTCGTCTATCACCTGGTTGGCAATTAACAGATCCCTGAATGCTTCGAATTCTCCTTCTATGTCAGAAAAAGCGACGATCCTGTCTACTTTACCCCAACTATAAGGTTCCGTTTTTAATTTCTTTTGAAGAAGTACAGAAAAGTCCCAGCCGCTGTGATTGGAAAAATGAACTTCTATGGGATGTCGGTCCTTTTCGGCAGGCGGAAAGGAATCGATCAGGACCTTTCCGTCCACTGCAATAGCCCGGACAATGATATCATTTTTCCGGTATTCCACATAGGGCCCTTCACACTGATTCAGCGTCTGTCCAAAACAAACGATCACGAATAGTTGAGAAAAACATATGGACAACCACTTCTTCATGATGATGGAATTTGAGGAAAGAGGAAACCTTCCATTAAAAATACGTTTTTTCGGGCTACCGGTGCCGGCAGGTTTTAGCCAAATAACTGATAATGAAAGCGGTCATACTTCTATCCCTAAGAAAATGTTAGCCTTTTTTATTTATTGAAGTTTTTCGATAAATAAACTATATATTTGCATCGTAATTTATTTTATATGGATGCGAAAAAAGCAGAAAAGATCTCCAAGGCACTGGCCGATCCCAACCGGCTGACCATCCTGAAGGAAATCAAGAAGAGCAGACAATGCCTGTATTGTGTGGACCTGAATAATACACTGAACCTCGCCCAGCCTTCGATTGCCCATCACTTGAAACTATTGATTGAAAGTGAACTGGTTACATCTGATAAGGAGGGACGGAATGTGCGTTATTACCTGAACAATAAACTGATGGACGAGTATATACGATTTATCGAAGGACTGAAGATTTAAAAAAAATTTTATCTCATTTATCGAAATACTTAAATAAATCTATAACTTTATTCTTTCTTTTTTGTTATACCCTATGGAGACTTGCGCTTAATTATATTGAAATATTTGAATATATCTATTAATAATCATCACCATGTCAACACAAACCATCACCAGAAACCTAATCAGCAGCCCCCTGTTGGCTGCCCTTGCATATTTCTCTATCATGTTTATCGGCGGCTGTTATGCCAAGGCTGAAGAAAAGGCAAAAACCGTTATTACCGCCGCCCCGGTATCTCCGGGTGTACCCGTAGACGGATATATAGTAAAACCAGCCGTTTTAAAAGATGAACTGGAAATCACCGGAACCCTGGAACCTAACCAGGAAGTGGATATCGTCAGCGAACTGCCCCGGAAGATCATTCGGATCAACGCAAAAGACGGAGCATCGGTTACAGCCGGTCAGTTACTCTTTGAAATGGACAATGCCGATCTGCTGGCCCAATTGGAAAAACTTCATCAGCAGGAAAAACTGGCCAGATTAAATGAAGAACGCCTCCGTGATCTCATCCAGCACGAAGCGGTAGTACAGCAGGACTATGATCAATCTTTTACCAACCTGAAGGTCCTGGAAGCAGAGATCGCCGAGCTACAGGTTTTGATAAATAAAACTAGGATCAGGGCACCATTCAGCGGTCAGCTGGGCATTGTAAATGTATACCCGGGCGCCGTGGTGTCCGCCAATACGGTGCTCACGCATATTCAGGATAATAGCCAGGTCAAACTGGATTTTCATGTACCTGAAAAATATGCGCAGACCATTACAACAGGAAGTCTGCAAAAATTCACGGTGGCTTCCGATACAAAGCAATACAACGCCAAAGTGATTGCGCGGGAAGCCGGGGTGGATCAAAGTACAAGAACCCTGTTGGTTAGGGCCGTCAGCCTGAATCCCGGGAGGACCCTGCTTGCCGGGCAAAGCGCCAGAATGCAGCTGTCGCTGCATTCGACCGCCGACGCACTGATGGTTTCATCACAGGCATTGATCCCTTCTTCTCAGGGGTACAGCGTGTATACCGTAAAAAGTAACCAGGTTCAGTTGGCGGCCATCGAGATCGGACAACGCGGACCTTATACAGTAGAAGTTTTACACGGTTTAAATAAAGGTGATACGGTCGTGACCAGCAACTTATTGCGGTTAACGCCCGGTGCAGCTGTACGTTTTGCAAGCTTGAAATAAGTGGTGGCATGAGGCCAAGCCATCAACAACCAACGATTTCCTGCCCATTGATAATTAATAATTAATAATTGATAATTGTATGAGCGCTATATCCCAAGTAAGCATTTCCCGGCCTGTGCTGGCCGGCGTAATGTCGGTTCTGCTGATTCTCTTCGGCATCGTAGGTTACACATTTCTGGGAACCCGTGAGTACCCGGTGACCGATTCACCCATTGTGACGATTACCACAGTTTATCCCGGAGCCAGTGCAGATATCATTGCATCGCAGGTTACCAAACCACTCGAGGAAGCCGTGGCTGAAGCCAATGGCATCCGGGCCATGAGCTCGGTGTCCCGTGAACAGGTGAGTGTGATCACGGTAGAATTCAATCTGAACGCTGATTTGGAAGCCGCTGCAAATGATGTCCGCGACAAGGTTTCAAAGTCCCGTCAGCAACTACCGACAGATATTGAACCCACCATTGTTGAAAAATCCGGTCCTCCTGATTTCCTGGTCTTTCTAACCGTACAAAGTGACACAAAAAGCCTGGAAGACATTACCGATTTTGTCAACATCAATATCAAGGAAAGACTGCAATCGATCCCGGGTGTACGACTCGTGGATTCTTATGCAGGTCGTAAACGGTCCATGCGTTTGCGTATGGACCCGGTTAAACTGGCCGCCTATCAGCTGACACCCGCCGATGTGCAGGCTGCCCTGCAAAAAGAAAATGTGGATCTGCCCAGTGGCCGGATTGAAGGACAGAATACTGAAGTTACCCTTCGCACGGAAGGCAGACTCGTTACCGAAGACGATTTCAATAATATGATCCTGCGTCAGCAGGACGGAGCCATCATACGGTTTAAAGATATTGGCACAGCAATCATGAGTTCTCAAAACGAACGTACAGCCATGATCGTTAGTGAAGGGAATACCGCCCGCTACGGCGTTGGTACGGGTGTGCAGCCACAGCGGGGAGCCAATTCACTGGCCATTGTGGATGAATTTAAAAAGCGTTTTGCTGACATCCAGAAAACCGCACCTAAAGACTACATTATTTCACTGGGAAAAGATTTTACGGTTCCTGTGCGTAATTCTTTATCAGAAGTAGGTGAAACATTGTTGCTGGCTTTTGTGCTGGTGGCATTGATCATTTTTATTTTTTTGCGCGACTGGAGAAGTACCATTATCCCCTTAGTAGCCATTCCGGTTTCTATCATCTCCGCCTTTTTCATCATGTATATTGGAAATTTCTCCATAAACGTGTTAACCTTATTGGGGCTGGTGTTGGCAATCGGTCTGGTCGTGGATGATGCCATCGTAGTACTGGAAAATATTTACAGTAAAGTAGAACAGGGCATGACTCCGATACAGGCGGCAAGAAAAGGATCTGATGAAATTTATTTCGCGGTTATTTCCACCACCATAACACTGGCTGCCGTTTTCTTACCGATTCTTTTCCTCGGAGGAATTACCGGAAGATTATTCCGTGAGTTTGCCATCGTGGTTTCCGGGTCCGTTTTAATTTCAGCCTTCGTGGCCCTGACCCTTTCTCCGATGATGAGCGCCTATCTTTTAAAAACAGGATCACATCATAACTGGCTGTATAAAAAAACAGAACCGTTTTTCATAAAGCTGAATGACGGATATGAAAAATCATTGAGATTCTTTTTCAAAACAAGATGGGTGGCATTTGGCCTGCTGATTGGTTCATTCGCGATAGCCTGGCTGCTCGCCCCCAAATTGCCTTCCGAACTCGCTCCGCTGGAAGATCGTTCCATGGTCGGTCTGGCCGTGATCGCTCCTGAAGGAACTTCTTACGAAAGCATGGAAGAAACCATGAAGTCTATCAGCAATTATGTTTCGGATTCCATACCCGACCTGAATGAAAACAGAACCTATGCCGGCATTGCTGCATCCGTCGGGACATTGGTGCAGCCGGTGAATGGTGGGTTTCAATGGATATTTCTGAAGGAACCAAAGGATCGCAAAAGCGGTTTAACACAGAACCAGGTGTATCAGAAACTGATTGCCGCATCGCAAAAATTCCGGAATGTGATCGTAATTCCGATCCAGATTCCGACCATCGGTGGTTTTTCCAGCGAACAACCCCTGGAATATGTTGTACAGGCTCCGGATCTCAAAAGCCTGGAAGCCGTTATTCCGAAGCTGATGGGTGAAGTGTACAAATCCGGTAAACTCGTATTCCAGAATCCTGATTTTAAAATTGACCGCCCTGAAATTGGTATCAGTATTGACCGTCAACGCGCTGCCCAATTGGGTATTTCAACACAGGAGATCGGGCGCACATTGCAACTTGCTTTGAGCGGAAGACGCTACGGATATTTTATCTACAACGACCGGCAGTATGAAGTGATCGGACAGCTGGACAGGCAGGAACGTTCCTCACCCGATGCCCTGCGTTCTCTTTTTCTGAAGTCAGGAAATGGTGAAATGATTTCGCTGGACAATCTGGTAAAAATGAATGAAACAGTAAGTCCGCCTGCCTTATATCGTTATAACCAATCTTACAGTGCAACTATTTCCGCTACACCAGCGCCCGGTGTCAGTCTGGGAGACGCGATCCAGGAGATGAACAGCATTACAAAAAAAGTATTGCCCCCGGGTTTCAGAACAGCACTTGCGGGACAAAGCCGCGATTTTGCGGAAAGCAGTTCCAGTCTCATTTTTGCTTTCATTTTTGCGATCCTGTTAATTTATCTCGTGTTGGCTGCACAGTTTGAAAGTCTGATTGATCCTTTCATCATCCTACTCACCGTCCCCATGGCCGTAACGGGAGCCCTGCTGAGTCTCTGGATCACACATCAGTCAATCAATGTATTCAGTGAGATCGGCATTATTATGCTCATCGGGTTAATCACCAAGAACGGAATCCTGATTGTTGAATTCGCCAACCAGCGGAAAGCTGAGGGAATGAATGTACGTGATGCAGTTTTGGCTGCAGCCACATCCCGGTTCCGGCCCATCCTGATGACAACCCTGGCCATGATTTTCGGAACATTACCCATCGCCTTGTCCCTGGGCACTTCTTCCGGAAGCCGCACGTCCCTGGGTATTGTAGTGGTGGGTGGGTTATTATTTGCGGGCATTCTGACCCTGTACGTGATTCCCGCCGTGTATTCATATTTCTCCAGGCCATACAAAGCGAAAGCCGAATCCAAGCCCGGCATATTAACCATACCAGGAAAGATTATTCCTGCATAAATCAATTTTATATGACACTCAGAAAAGCTTTCTTATATACATCACTTGTTTTTGGACTGATTGTGCTACTATCCTATATAGCCAGCGCACAACCAAAACAATTATCTCTTAAAGAAGCACTTGGCCTGACGTTAGCCAACAACCGTGAAATCAGAATCAGTTCTTTGGACGTGGACCGGTCGGAACAATTGACTCAGGTTGCAAAAAGCGCATCGCTTCCTTCTGCCGGTATCACTGGACAGGTAAATCATTATTTTTATGAAGCACCTTTTTTCGGAATAAGCAATACCGGAGTCAGTAGCGACAAAATATCTTATGACCGATTTGGTGGAAGGGACCAGGCTGGGGCAACTGCCTGGATCACGCAACCTGTATACAACGCTGCTACGAAACCCGGAATCATTCAGGCTAAACTGCAGGAACGCCAGAGCCGCTTATCAGTAATAGATAAACAAACGGATATCGCAGCCTTGCTGAAACAAACCTATATCCGGATCCTGGTTCTGCACGAACGAATCAAATTGCAAAATGAAAGTCTCGCAAGAAATGAAAAAGCATTACAGGATGCTAAATCATTATTGGCCCAGGGAAGGGCTTTGCGCGTAGATACCTTGCGTGCTTACACTTCTGTAAAAAATCTGGAACCTGATCTGTTGAAACTATCACTCGCGATAGAAGTAGGCAAGCAGCAACTCAGGACCTTAACCGGTTTGGACAGCCTGCAGGAAATTGAATTAACCGATTCACTGATCCTGCCTGAAGCAGTGCCTGTATTTTTCAAGGAAAATGAAGTGTATAACGAAGCAAGGGTTCACAGGGCAGATCTGCAGTCCCTCGATCTGCAGCAACAGTCGTCAGACCAGCAGATCAGAATTGCTGCGGCTGCGATGAAACCCTCCATCTCATTGACCGCTCAATACCTGATTCAAACGCAAACGAATAAGTTCGATTATTTTAATGCTTTTTATCCATCTACCCCGTTCGTGGGAGCACAGTTTTCCGTTCCTATATTTAATGGCAACAGTAATAAGGCTAAAGTAAAGAAAGCCCAGATAGAAAAAGATCAGTCCGTCATTCGTTCCCAACAGGCATATGAGGAACTACGCAGTTCTGTGAAACAGGCCGTAGCAAATGTACGCGAAACCGCTGCCCGCATACAAACCAGCGATAACGTACAAAAAACGGCCAGGCTTAGTTATGAGATCACCCAATACCGATATGCCAAAGCGGTAGCCTCCCGCCTGGAATTGACAGATGCGGAACTGGCATATACACAGGCACAGTCCAATTACCTGGAAGCGGTGTACGATTATTTGTCTGCCAATATTGAAGTAGAAAGAACGATGGGTATCATCGGAAATTAAACTGTCACTCCCATATTCCCATATTTCCATATTCCCATACTGTCTACCCCCGGATCTTCGTCCATAATTTTTTTTGCCTCGTTAATATCCGTATTGAAAATGCCGATTCCGAATACGCCCGTCCCGTCATTCACCGGACAGACGACAGATAACAAGCCAGCGGCCCTTAAACTAAAATTCCTGCGTCCATGTTCCCATATAATTTTTTCGACTCCGGGCAGCACAAATTCCGGTCCCTGTCTCAGGATCATCAGCGTGTAATTCTTCGTCGTCGTTCTCATTTGCTGCATGTATTCGTCGGTAATTTCCGGTAGCATATAATTATATTATTTTTAAAATAAAAACTAATTTACGTTAATGTTATCAGCAAAAGATATGGCTTATACGGTTAAGAATCCC
>Ga0193753_10004306_pt1 | contig 10209 bp, 13 predicted proteins | sample H1c2metaG_FD_144925 | JGI IMG/M metagenome (GOLD analysis project Ga0193753, IMG submission 144925) | Soil microbial communities from a riparian zone of the East river system, Colorado, United States - H1c2 | ecosystem: Environmental > Terrestrial > Soil > Riparian zone | place: USA: East... | reverse complement strand
CCGTCTCCGGCGGTGCTTGGCGAAAAGATGCAACAGGCGTTAAAAAACGCGGCGAAAAAATAAATGGCTTTAGAACGAACTTTTGCAATTATCAAACCGGATGCCGTGGGCAAGGGCCAAAGCGGCGACATTCTCAGCATGATCGAGGGCGCGGGTTTTCGCGTGGTTGGAATGAAAATCAGACGCCTTACGAAGCAGGACGCCGAGGCATTCTATGCCGTCCATAAGGCGCGGCCATTCTTTCCGGGACTCGTGACGTTCATGACGGAAGGCCCAGTCGTGACGTTAGTACTTGAACGGGAAAATGCGATCACGAAGTGGCGCGAGCTGATGGGCGCCACCAACCCGGCGAATGCAGCCGAAGGGACGATCCGCAAGCGCTTTGCCGAAAACATCGAGCGCAATTGCGTGCATGGTTCGGATGCGTCCGAAACGGCTGCAGTGGAGATACCTTTCTTCTTCGCCGGGAACGAACTACTCTAAGCTACCTTCGCTTCGCTAGGCTACCTTCGCTTCGAGGGTATGGACATCGATAGCGTTGGCGAGCGCCTTCTTAGTTTTCGCCGCCAGACTGCGCAGACGCGCATGCTTCGGACGGCTTAGACGGCGTTCGACGCTGCGGCGCGCGCGTAACAGACGAATGCGTACCGCCGTCTCGGACCAGCCGTGCTTGCGGGCGATTTCCTGAACTTTGTAGCCTTCAATATAGTGACCTTCGAGCACTACGCGATCGTTAGGCTTGCACTCGTGCAAAATGCGCTTGACGTCAATAGCCGCGACGTTCATGCGTGGAGGCGCCTGCAATTCCGGTAAGGTCTGGGTCTGAGGCTCACGCCGCAGGTAGGTGCGATGAATATTCAGAGCGATGCTGTTGGTCCACGTCAATACTAAGGCGGGATCGCGCAATTGTTCGCGGCGCTCCCAACCCTTGGCCCAAGCCGCTTGGGCTGTGTCCAGGGCGGAGTCATAGGATAAACCGCGCGAGACTAGAAACCGCACAGTAAGGTTGAATCCCCGCTGGTATGCTTTGCCGTAATCTTCAGTTGTCATTTAGCTTTCGCCGCTCCTCAGTTTTTTTGCGCCAGTTTCGGGTGTCGACCCCTGAAAAAGGCTTTCGATGATCGGATACGATCAACTTTTGGGATAACCGCCAGCGTGGGGGCTATCCCTTCTGCTAATACTGAGGCAGTTTGGTGGCCACCGCCCTGTGGATATCGCCAGGGTGTGTAAATTACTGAAAATACAGAGAGTTACTGTTTCAGGTGGGTGAATTGGCTAGAAATCAAGGCGACCGAGCGTAGCAATTCTTTCCGGCTGCCGCAAAATTTTCCCTGACTCCAAAAACTACTTAATGGTTTCAGAAGAATTGGCAGCTGGGGTTTCGATCTTTTCCGGCTCTTCGGTCGCGGCTTTCATGCTGTCGCGAAAAGATCGAATCCCTTTGCCGAGACCTTGACCGAGCTCAGGCAACTTCTTCGGTCCGAAGATGAACAACGCCACAACTAAAACAATCAAGAGGTGGCTGGGCTGCAGAAGTCCTTCGATCATGGGGATATCTCTCGGGACTATCCTAGCACTATTTATGAATTTGTGAAAAATGGAGTTCGGTGAGCGCGGCGCATCGGGTTGACACAGCCCGCGAGTGTCCGCTATAGTTCCTAAAGCGTTTAACTATCAATGAGTTGACGCCCCACCGCGGGTCTTTTCTGGAGACGATTCGAGGCGCAGCGGACAAAGCCATGGCCGGTCCACCTGACAAGTTTGTTGACGCGCCCGACGCGATCGATAGCGCCGACTATCAGGCATTCCTCGACGATTTCAGTAATCAGCTTACATCGCACGAGGGCGAGATCCTACACGGGCACGTGCTGAGCGTTTCTGACAAAGAGGTAATCGTCGACATCGGGCGAAAGATTGAGGGGCTCGTGCCGGCCACGCAATTTCCGTTCGCGGAAGGTAAGCCAGCCGTCCATGTCGGCGACGAAATTGAAGTAATGATCGATCGGCGGGGCGAACCGGTCGAAGGCTATATCCTTCTTTCGTACGAGCGGCCCCATCGCTTGCATGTCTGGGAGCATTTGGAAAAAGCGGCGGCCGATCAAACGCCGGTAACCGGGCGCGTCATGAATAAGGTGAAGGGCGGCCTGGCGGTGGATATCGGTGCGATTGCTTTTCTACCGAGCTCGCAAGTGGAGATCCGGCCGATACACAACCTGGACAGCTATCTCGGACGTGAGATCGAGGTCGTCGTTCTAAAGTTGAATCGACGGCGCGGCAACGCCATCGTTTCGCGGCGAGAATTATTGGAACGCGAACTGACCGCGCGCAAGACCGAGGCGCTCTCCGCGCTTTATGAAGGTGCGGTCGTATCGGGCGTGGTAAAAAATCTGACCGACTACGGAGCGTTCGTCGACCTAGGCGGAATTGACGGGCTGCTGCATGTCAGCGACTTGAGTTATGGCAACGTCGCACACCCGGCGGCCGTAGTACAAGTGGGCGACCAAGTCACCGCCAAGGTCCTCAAGTTCGACAAGGAGAAGGAGCGCATCTCGCTCGGCATCAAGCAGCTTCATCCGGATCCCTGGAATAACATCGAAGCGCGTTATCCGCGGCAGAGCCGGGTAGTGGGGCGCGTAGTAAGCGTGACCGACTACGGCGCTTTCGTAGAGCTCGAGACCGGAGTAGAGGGCTTGATTCATATCTCCGAGATGACTTGGAGCCGGCGCATGAAGCATCCCGCCAAAGTTGTAAAGGCCGGAGATTCAGTCGAGGCGGTGGTGCTTGAAGTGAAATGCAAAGAGCGGCGTATTTCACTCGGCATTAAGCAACTCGAAGCCGACCCCTGGACCACGGTGGCGGATCGATATAGCGTTGGCTCGGTAGTAGAAGGGCGCGTGCGAAAGCTGGCGGACTTCGGGGCATTTATCGAAATTGAAGAAGGCATCGACGGACTGGTGCACATCTCGGATCTGTCCTGGACCGCGCACGTAAAGCATCCTTCGGAGTTGGTGAAAAAAGGGCAGATTGTGCAGGCTGCGATTCTAAGCATCGACGCCCCGAACCGGCGGCTATCGCTCGGAGTGAAGCAATTGCAGCCGGACGCCTGGGAGACATTCTTTCGTACGCACCAGAGCGGCGATCTGGTCAAAGGAAAAGTGTGCCGGGCCGCGCCGTTCGGGGTGTTTGTGGAATTATTACCGGGAGTGGAGGGGTTGTGCCATCGCAGCGAGATCGTGCCGGATTCCAGCAAGCGGCAGGCCGCGCCAGACGAGCCGGCACTTCCGATCGGCGAGGAGATGGACTTCAAGATAATCAAGATGAACGAAGCGCAGAAAAGAATTGGGTTGAGCTTGCGCGCGATCACGGAAGAAGACGAGCAGAATCGCTTGCAGGATTATAAACGGCAGGCGGTGGCAGCCACGTCCACGGTCGGAGACGCAATCAAGCAGCATAAATCGGAAGAGAACCGCTAACAGGAAAGCAAGGGCAAATGGTTATATGACTAAGGCTGAGCTGATCGAAGAAGTATCTAAAGTGGTGGAGATGACCCGCAAAGATTCGGAAACGATCGTGGAGACCATCTTCGACAGCATCGTGAACAGCCTCCATAAGGGAGATAAGATCGAGATTCGAGGATTCGGCAGCTTTCGCACGCGGCAGAGGCAACCGCGCGTGGGAAGAAATCCGAAAACCGGATCGCGCGTGGAAGTACCGTCCAAGCGAATACCGTTTTTCAAACCGAGCAAGGAACTGCGCGACTTAGTCAATCACTCGGCCAAGGCCAGCACGGAAGCGGCGGCAACACCCGCACCAGCCACCGGAATCCCCGGCTCGCACCATTAGGCGCCGAGCCGGCCATGCATCATTTGTGGGCGCCGTGGCGTGCCACCTACGTGAGCGAAAAAAGCAACCCGAACCGCTGTATTTTTTGTGAGGCGGCGGCGTCTTCGGACGACGAAGCGAATCTGGTCGTGTACCGGAAACAGAGGAGCTTTGTGATCCTGAATCGATTTCCTTACACCAGCGGTCACTTAATGATCGCGCCGTTTGCACATGTCTCGCGGCTTGGACAGACTGACGAAGAAACCGCTTCCGAAATCATGCAGCTTAGCCGTCTCGCCGAACGGGTGCTGGAAGAGGTTTATACACCGGACGGATTAAACCTGGGGATGAATCTTGGCGAGGCGGCGGGCGCGGGCATTCAACAGCACATTCACATGCACTTGTTACCTCGGTGGAGGGGCGACGCCAATTTCATGACCAGCGTCGCCGATACACGCGTGGCTTCCGAAGCGCTGGAAGTCACTTACGCGAAGCTAAAGCGGGGATTTAGCGGATATTGATTTTCAAAATGGCGTCGGAGTGACTGTGACGCCACTTCCAATAGTCATCACGCTGCCGCGCGTTGGCTCTGTCCCAATCGACGAAGTTGCCATGACGCTGTTGCCCGTAAATGCGGTAGGCTTGCGATTCGTGGTCATTCCACTCGTGATAGTCCTTGTGCTTTTTATCGTAGTAGCGGTGCTCATCGGGATGGTCGCGACGATCGTCCCGGTCGTCCCTGTGCTGCGCAAACATGCAATTCGGTACAAGAAGAGCCGCGGCTACGAATAGTCCAGTAAGTGTTTGTTTCATGTTATTGTTTATAATTCTCCAACCTCCTAATTGGTTAGACCGTGAAAGTGCTATCAGGTTTCTTATCGAGGCTTGCGTAGCGTTTGTGTCCGAAATAGCGTCAGATAGGCGAAATGCCAAGCGCTGAAGTGGAGTCGGCTAAAGCGGCGGGGCTGCGCTATTCGATCCCCAATGGACAAAGCATCACGCGGCGACGATCCGGCTCAGGATTCATGTACTTAGGCTCGGACCACAAACGGGTAACAGACGCATCGACTCGACAACGCATTCGCTCACTAGTAATACCGCCAGCCTGGACTTGTGTGTGGATCAATCCACTTGCTAACGCGCACTTACAAGCCGTAGGCCGCGATGCCCGAGGGCGCAGACAATATCGCTATCACGGCGAATACAGGAAAATACGCGATCAGATGAAGTTCGACCGGATGAGCGCGTTCGGCGATGTTCTGAGCCGTATGCGCGCAACTTTGAATCGCGATCTGGGCCGCAAAGGAATGCCGAAGAGGAAAGTGCTAGCAGCCGTGGTTAAGCTTCTCGAAACGACCTACATCCGCGTCGGGAACGAGGAGTACGTCGAGGAGAACGGGTCTTTTGGACTCACTACGCTTCGCAACAAACACGTCCAGATACTCGGTGAGATGCTGCAATTTCGCTTTCGCGGCAAGAGCGGCCAGCGCCACGAGATTACGGTAGAAGACCGCCGCCTCGCCCGTATTCTTCGCAAGTGCAAAGACATTCCGGGGAGCGCTCTGTTCCAATACATCGATGACAAAGAACACGCGCAATCGGTCGAATCGGGTGACGTGAACGACTACATACGTATGATCGCCGGCGCTGAGTTCACAGCAAAGGATTTTCGAACTTGGGGTGGGACCTGCCTGGCGGCCAGCTTTCTGCTGACAAAATGTTCCGACCCGACGTCCCCGCAAAGCAAAACGGCTTTAGTTGACGTAGTAAAAGAAGTGGCGGCGAAGCTAGGCAATAAGCCGGCCACTTGCAAGAAGTACTACATTCATCCGAACGTGCTCGAGTGTTATGCGTCGGGACGGCTCAGTAAGATCGCCAAGACATTTCACCACCGCCACCATGGCTACGATTACGAGAGACTTGTCCTTTCTCTGCTCCCGAGCCTCGCCAAACGGCGCGCGGCTTGACATCCTTGGCTATCCGGCGCTGGCGGTTTGCACTTTAGTGAACTCGAGGTCGAGTTCCAGCTTTACTTCGTCGCCGATCAAGACTCCGCCCGTTTCGAGCGGCGAGTTCCAAGATATGCCAAATTGGCGCCGATCGATTTTGGTTTTCGCCGTGGCGCCGATGCGGATCGCACCCCAAGGATCTTTCGCTTCCGGAGATACGTCTTCGACACTGAGGGTGACCTCGTGCGTGACGCCATGGATCGTGAGATCGCCCGTCATCTTGAATGCCCCGTCGCCGGTTTTTTCGGTACGTTTGGCCTTGAATGTGATCTCCGGATATTCGGCCATGTCCAAAAAGTCGGCTGTCTTCAAATGCTCGTCGCGCTTGGGGTCGCCTGTCGAGAGCGTGGCGGTGTCCACGGTGGCATCTGCCTCAGTGGAGGCAGGGTCGGCCGGATCGTACAGTACCGTTCCCGTCACGCCGCTGAACGTGCCGCGCACGTTACTGAGCATGAGATGGCGCACGGAGAAATGCACGCCGGAGTGAGCGGAATCGATCTGATAGGCAGTTTTCATTGTTGAGATACCTTTTCCTAGAGACTGGATGCCGCACGCATCCGTTACGTCGCGAGCAAATTGAATAGTGATATTCATAGAGGTCATGTCTATCACCCGCCGCACGCTCACCCGCAATCTGCTCGCCGGCGCCGCTCTTTCGCCGTTGGCTTCCTTGGTAGCCCAAGGCCAGGAAGGGGTGAAGAAGATCCGGTATTGCATCGTGGGCCTGGGACGAATCTCGCTCGGTCATTTCATGCCGGCCTGCAGGACTTCGCAAAAGGCGGAGGTGGTGGCGCTGGTGAGCGGCCATCGAGAGAAAGCCGAGAAATACGCCGCCGAGTACAACATACCGGCAAAAAATATCTACAGCTATAGCAACTACGACGAGATCGCTGGGAATAAGGACATCGACGCGGTGTATATCGCGCTGCCGAACAGCATGCACGCCGAGTACACCATTCGCGCCGCCAACGCGGACAAGCACGTGCTGTGCGAAAAGCCCATGGCGACCAGCCTGCGGGATAGCCAATCGATGATCAATGCCTGCCGGGCGGCGAACAGGAAATTGATGATTGCGTATCGCTGCCAGTATGAATCGACTAATCTGCGCGCGATCCAACTGATTCGCGACGGGAAGCTCGGCACGATTCAGGCCATCGAGAGCGCGAACGGTTTCAATGAGAACGCCGGGGAATGGAGGCTCAGCCGCAAGCTCGCCGGTGGCGGCCCTTTGATGGACGTAGGCGTCTATTCCTTGAATGCTTGCCGGTTTTTGACCGGCGAGGAGCCCGCACATCTGGAAGCGAGCTGTTCGGTGATCGATAAAGACGGGCGTTTTGCGGAAGTGGAAGAGAGCGTGGCTTGGACTATGCGTTTTCCTTCGGGCATTGTGGCGAGCTGCAACACCACCTATGGGGCGAATATGCCGGGTTTTCTGCGCGTGCATGGATCGAAGGGCATGCTGCACCTCGAGCCCGCATTCTCCTATCAAGGCATCAGCCTGAAGGCCAATATCCAAGGCGAGACGCCCATTGAAGAGACGAATCCCGCCAAGGATCCCGCGCAGTTTGTGAGCGAAGCCGAGCACTTTGCCGATTGCATTTTCGAGAACAAAGAGCCCAAAAGCAGCGGCGAAGAGGGCCTGCGCGACATGCAGCATATGGCCAACATTTATAAAGTCTGCGGGCGGTCGTTGTAGGATCGCTCCCCTCCGCTTGCGGCTCAGGCGGATATTTTGGGTTTGCGACTTTATCTTGATATCAAGCATCTCTATATCAAGATGGATGAAAATACCAGCGGCGTTCACCTTTGGCTTGTGCTTTGGAAGGCGGCCCGGGCGCTCGAAGCACGCGCCCACGCGAACGTCGCGTCCCTGGGGATAGGCCTGAGCGATTTCGGTGTGCTCGAAGCGCTCTTGCACAAAGGCCCCTGGCAGTCAATGAACTAGGGGCCAAGGTCCTTCTGACGAGCGGCTCGATTACTACAGCAATCGACCGGCTAGAGCGCAAAGGCCTGGTGACACGTGGAAACGATCCGCGGGACCGGCGCGCCCGGATCATCCGGCTCACTACACCGGGCCGCAAATTCATACGCAGCGCCTTCGCGGATCACGAACGGGCGATGGAGCAGGCCGTTTCCCATCTCAAAGAACAAGACCGCGCGGCGCTTCTTAAATTGTTGCGCCGTCTGGGCCGAGGCACAAGTTTGGATAAATAAGGAAAATCAATGAGAGAACTAAAGAAGGTATTGAGCATTCACGAAGCCGGCTCGCGGCATTGGGTAGGAGACGGCTTTCACGTCCGGAATCTATTTCCCTCGACCGGAATATCGAAAGAGATCGACCCGTTTCTGATGTTGGATTATGCGGGGCCGACCGAAGTGGCTCCATCGCACCGGCCACGCGGCGTGGAGGAGCATCCGCACCGTGGATTTGAAACCGTGACGATCGCCTATCAAGGAGCCGTGGAACATCGGGACTCAGGCGGAAATTCAGGCATCGTCCGTCCCGGCGATGTCCAATGGATGACGGCAGCCTCCGGCGTAGTACACGAAGAAAAACACGAGCGCGAATTTACGAAGAAGGGCGGCGCGTTCGAGATGGTGCAGCTTTGGGTCAATCTTCCGAAGGCGCACAAGATGTCCGCGCCGCGCTACCAGGCCTTGCTTAGAGAGCAGATTCCAGTGGTGAGTTTGGGGACGGCGGGAGAAGCAAGAATTATCGCCGGAGAGTGGAACGGCACTCGGGGCGCGGCGCGGACGGTTACGCCGATTAACGTGTTCGACGTACGATTGCATGGCGGCGGCAGCGCCAAACTCCACATTCCAGCCGGCCACAACACCGCCGTGATTCTGCTGCACGGCGAAGCGGCCATCAACGGAGAAAGCGCTTTGAAGGACGAAGCACAGCTCGCATTGCTCAGCCTGGAGGGCGAACGGGTTTCGCTCGATGCCCGGCAGGATAGCGTTCTTTTAATCTTGAGTGGCGTGCCAATCAATGAGCCGGTGGCCAGCTACGGGCCGTTTGTGATGAACACACGCGCGGAACTAACGCAGGCGATCGAGGACTACAATGCCGGAAAAATGGGGAGACTGGAAACGGTTCATAGCTAAGGAAATTTAACGCGAGAACGATAAACCATTGAGCGCGGCATCCGTCTTCAGAAGCAGGGAAAGGAAACCCTCAAATGAAAAAGCAATTTGGATTATTCGCGCTCTGCGTTATTTTTGGCGCTGGTTTGGCGTCGGCGGGGCCGCTACCGCAGGAAGCCCCGGCGGCGCAGACCAGCCATCGCGCTGACCCTAGCCAACAGCTTCGGCGGCTGACTAAGAAGTTGAATCTTACTTCCGAGCAACAGGACCAGCTTCTGCCGATTCTCACGGACCGGCAACAACAGATGGCCGCGCTGCTGAACGACAGCTCGCTATCGGTGCAGGACCGGCACGCGAAGACGCGAGCCCTGCGCCAGGATAGCGATTCCAAGATCAAAGCAGTTTTGAACGATAATCAGAAACAGCAGTACCAGCAATTGCAGCAGCACCGTAGACAGCACGAGAATAATAGCTAGGGACGGGTTATGAAACTATTTGCCACAGCACTTTTGGGAATTGGTTTAGCAGCCGGCGCCGCGAACGCACAAGTATACGTGCGCATCGGTCCGCCGGCGCCACGCGTGGAGCGACGGCCGCCTCCTCCGAGTCCGCGCCATATTTGGGTGGACGGTTTCTATCGCTGGGATGGAAGAAGCTACAATTGGGCGCCGGGGTACTGGGCACAACCGCCGCGGCCACGCGCGCGTTGGGTACGGGGGCACTGGGCGCATGGGCGGAGAGGCTACTACTGGATTGACGGTCACTGGCGCTAAGACGGAGCCGAGAACGCCGCCTGCTTCAGGCTTGGATTGCTATACTTACACTTTGCGCGTCGGCCGGGATTCGGCTCAGGAGCATTGGGTGAGCACGTGTTTATAAGCCTCCAGGAACTCGAGCTGAGGGATGTTCGTTTCGACGTAAAGATCCCGGCTGGCGAAATCGATTTCGACGGCGAGATAAGGCATTCGTCGCCGCTTCAGGCGCGGGGCGAAGCGCGGTTACTGAATCATTCGTTAGGCGAGATACGCGTCGAGGGAGATCTGAGCGTGGTGGTGGACGCCGCGTGTGACCGGTGTCTCGAAGCGATACGGTTCCCGATCGAGAACCATTTCGATCTTGTCTACATGCCGGCTGATGAGGCCGCGGCAGAGGATGAGCAAGAAACCGGTCAAGCGGGTATCGAAGTCGGTTATTACGAAGGCGGCCGGCTGGCGGTCGAGGAAATGTTGCGCGAGGTAGCGCTGCTTGCTTTGCCTATGCGGCTGGTTTGCAGCGAGACGTGCAACGGAAT
>Ga0193753_10004305_pt1 | contig 10212 bp, 9 predicted proteins | sample H1c2metaG_FD_144925 | JGI IMG/M metagenome (GOLD analysis project Ga0193753, IMG submission 144925) | Soil microbial communities from a riparian zone of the East river system, Colorado, United States - H1c2 | ecosystem: Environmental > Terrestrial > Soil > Riparian zone | place: USA: East River... | reverse complement strand
GGGTGATTGTCGACAACTGCTCGGTGGCGGCGTGGGGGCTTTACCGGTTGTGGCGGGAGCGCCCGTAAGAGCGGCATTCCCGCCAGTCTTGCGATGGCTTATGGCTTGTCTTTTCTATCTTTATAGGTGGCTGACAGCAGGTGGGGCTTCTCTGCGGCCAGCTTGAGGATAAGTTCGCCGAAGAGGGTGTTGGCCCAGGCGAACCAGGAGCGGGTGAAGTCGGTGGGATTGTCCTTCTGGAAGGCCTCGTGCATAAAGAGGGTGTTGCCGGTGGTGTCGCGGAGCCAGCGCAGGCAAAGGGCTGTCTCCTGGTCGCTGGTGGAGGTGAGGGCGCGGACGATGATGGACATGGGCCAGATGTAGCCGAGACCGATGTGTGGGCCTCCGATGCCTTCTGCGGCTGACCCCTGGAAGAAATAAGGGTTGTCGGGGCTGAGGGTGAAGCGGCGGGTGCTTTGGTAGAGGGGATCTTTGAGATCGATGGAGTCGAGGTAAGGGAGGCTGAGCAGGCTGGGGGCGTTGGCGTCGTCCATGCAGAGGGTGTTGCCGAAGCCGTCGATCTCGTAGGCGTAGATTCTGCCGTGGGTGGGGTGGGTGACGATGCCGTGGCGCTGGATGGCGTGGTCGACTTCGGTGGCGAGCTGTTGGCACTGGGCGGCGAGGTCGGAGTCGGAGAATATGGCGTGGGCCATCTCGCTGAGGCGGCGAAGCGTGACGACGGCGAAGAGGTTTGCGGGGATGAAGAAGGAGTAGGTGCAGGCATCGTCGGAGGGGCGGAACATGGAGCAGATGAGGCCGTTGGGACGGATGGGGTTGCCGTAGCCGGAGAGCATGAGGGTGTCGGTGGGGATGGGGGAGGGGCGTTGGAAGTGGTAGGGGCCGTGGTCGGATTTGCGCTGCTGTTGCTGGAAGGTGCGGAGGATCTGCCAGGCGGCCTGATGCCAGGTGTCGTCGAAGGGTGAGGTGTCGCCGGTGGTGCGCCAGTAGGCGTGAGCGAGGCGCGTGGGATGGCAGAGGGAGTCGATCTCCCACTTGCGTTCGCCGATGCCGGGGCGCATGTCGGTCTGGTCGTGAACGGACCAGGAGAGGGGTGGGTCGGTGGGGTTGCGCAGGAAGGCGTTGGCGTAGGGGTCGAGGAGGATCTGGCGGGCCTGTCGGCGGATGACGCCTTCGATGAGGGAGGCGAGGGGCTTGTCGTCTTTGCAGAGCGCGACGTAGGGCATGACCTGCGCGGAGGAGTCGCGGAGCCACATGGCGTCGATATCGCCGGTGACGACGAAGGTGTCTGGTTTGCCGTTGAAGGTGCCGACGGTAACGGTGGTGTCGAGGGTGTTGGGGAGACAGTTCTGGAAGATGGCGGCTAACTGAGGGTCCGCAATAAGTTTGGAGGTTCGCTGAATGGCGCGCTCGACTGCCGTGCTGGTGAAGCGGCGCTGACCGAGGGGCGGGCGCCGGGAGAGCGTTGGGGTGGACGGGAGGGCGAAGGCGGCGTGAGGACGCATGGCGGTGACAAGGCAGAGGGCGCCGGAGCCACGGAGAAGCTCTCTGCGTGTGAGAGGGGGCGTGAGAGCGGTGGATGGCTCGCTGGTTTGCGTGGCTGTGGTGCGAGAGTGGTTGCTGTTCTCCAAGGTCTTTTTTCTCCGGTGCGGTTATCGATGAGCGTTCAATCGTTCCAATGGTACTGAATATTGTCGAGATCGCTGGGTGGTTGGTGGAACGCGGCAGAGGGGTATTTAATTCAACCGCTTCGAAAAGGCGTCATCATGATAAGTTTATGCATCAAAACCTCTGGCGAATACTTTGAACGAGCGAACAGATACGAACAGCGGAGATGCGGGACGACGGGTTAGCAAGTGGTGGGTCTTCCTGTTTGTGGCCGTCGTCGTGGTTGCGGTGGTTGTCGAGGTGGTCGTCCATCGCGCGGAGCCGATTTTGAAAGGCCGCGTGATCGAGACGCTGAGCACACGGTTTGAGAGCAGGGTGGAGATGGATGGGTTCCACGTCTCCGTGCTGAAGGGGCTGGAGGTCTCGGGGGATGGGCTGAGGATTTATGCACCGGATGATGTGGTTGCAGCCGGAGCGAAGGATCCTCTGATTTTGCTGAAGCACTTTTCGTTTCATGCGAATCTGGCAGGGTTGTTTGTGAAGCCGATGCATGTTGGCACGGTGTATGTGACCGGCATGACGATCAGCATTCCTCCGCGGGAGATGCGGGAGCAGGGGGCGAAGAGGCAGAAGCACAACGGCAAGATCAAAATCGTGGTGGATGAGATTGTGTGCGACGACTCGCATTTGATTATCGGTACGGCGAAGCCTAATAAAGATCCGAAGGACTTCGAGCTGGGGCATATCGTGATGCACAATGTGGGACCGACCGATCCTTGGCGCTACGATGCGACGCTGGTGAACGCGATTCCGCGTGGGGATATTCACGCGAAGGGAACGTTTGGGCCGTGGGTGAATGGGAGCCCTGGCGACTCGACGGTGACGGGAAAGTACACATTTGACAATGCGGACCTGAATACGATCAAGGGCATCGGCGGGATGCTCTCTTCGGTGGGGGAGTTCAAAGGGCAGCTCAACCGGATCGAGGTGGATGGGACGACGGAGACGCCGGAGTTTTCGCTGGATACGGCGAACCACAAGGTGCCGCTGCATACCAAGTTTCACGCGATCGTAGATGGAACGACCGGTGATACGTATCTGCAGCCAGTGGAGGCGAAGCTCGGTGGGTCGGAATTTACGTCCTCGGGAGCGATTGTGAATGTGAAGGGCAAGGGACACATTATCGACCTGGATGTGAATGTGCCGAATGGACGGATACAGGACTTTCTTGAACTGGCGGTGAAGACGCAGCCGGTGGTGATGACTGGGCGGGTTGCGATGAAGGCGAAGCTGCACATCCGTCCGGGCAAGGAGAGCGTGTCGCAGAAGATTGGACTGAAGGGCGGGTTCACGCTGCGGGAGATTCATTTCACGAATCCTGAGGTGCAGGACAAGGTGGATATGCTGAGCCTGCGGGCACAGGGTGATCCGAAGGAGGCGAAGCCGGGTGCCGAGGATGTGCGCTCCCGGATGGTGGGGACGTTTTTGATGGGGAATGGAAGGCTGAGCTTCAGCGAGCTTTTATATTCGTTGCCGGGTGGAACGGTTCGGATGACGGGAGCTTATTCGCTGGATGGGAAGGAGTTCGATTTTTTTGGAAAGGTTCGGACCGATGCGAAGCTTTCGCAGATGGTGGCTTCGCGGTGGAAGTCGCTGTTGCTGAAGCCGGTGGATCCGTTCTTCAGGAAGAATGGCGCGGGGGCGGAGATTCCGGTGAAGGTAACGGGGACGAAGGGGGCGCCGAAGTTTGGGCTGGATCTGCGCCACAAGGATAAGAAAGACGGTGGGAGTTGAGTCGGCCGGGGACGGAAACAGCGTAACGGTGATCGAAGGGATAAGACGGATAACTACAGAACGGGTGGCTTGTGTGTGTTTTGTTGAGATGGGGACCGTCTTCATTGACGCTTAGCGCGGTGCTTAATGCTTCGCTCTATTTCAATGAATGGTTTTCATTGACGCTTAGCGTGATGCTTAATGCTTCGCTCAATTTCAATGAATGGTTTTCATGCGGCGGGACATGAAGTCCATGAGGAGATAGCTGCCGAGGTTTTCCGGGGTGGTGAAGTAGGCTTTGCCTCGGCACATGGCGCTGACCTGCTGGACGAATTGGACCAGGGGAAAGTCGCTGGCCAGCATGAAGGTGTTGATCATGATGTTGCTGCGCTTGCAGCGGGAGACCTCTTCGAGGGTTTCGGCGATGACGAGGGGATCGAGGCCGAAGGCGTTCTTGTAGATGCGGCCGTCGGGGAGGGTGAGGGCGGAGGGCTTGCCGTCAGTGATCATGACGATCTGCTTCATGTCTTTATTTTGGCGGGCGAGGATGCGCTGGGCCAGGCGGAGGCCTTCGCGGGTGTTGGTGTAATGGGGGCCGACCTTGACGCGGGAGAGCTGCGAGACAGGAATCTCCTCGGCGGTGTCGTGGAAGAGGACGAGGTTGAGGGTGTCGCCGGGGAACTGGGTGCGGATGAGATGCGCGAGGGCCATGGCGACGCGCTTGGCGGGGGTGAAGCGGTCTTCGCCATAAAGGATCATGGAGTGGGAGCAGTCGAGCAGGACGACGGTGGCGCAGGATGAGGTGTAGTCGGCCTGCTGGACGTGGAGGTCGCTGTACTCGATGTTGAGGGGAGTGTTCTCCTCGCCTTCGATGGCGGTGCGGATGCCTTCGCGGGCGAAGACGCTGGAGAGGGTGGTTGTGATGTCGAGGTTGAGGGTGTCACCGAACTCGTAGAGCTTGCTGGAGCCGTTGGTCTCGACGCCGGAGGCCTCGTGGCGGGTGTCGTGGCGGCCGAGGTTGGATTTGCCGAGGGGGCCGAGAAGCTCGCGGAGGGCCTTGTAGCCGAGGAAGTCCATGGACTTGTCGGTGACCTCGAAGCGGGCGTTCTCTCCGGCTCCGGATTCGCCTTCGCCGGTCTGTTCGGGCTGCTCGGCGTTGATGAAGTTCTGGTCCTGCATCTTCTGGATAATCTGGTCGATGAGCTCTTCTACCTGGTCTTCGGGGAGGGCTTCGAATTTTTCCTGGGCCTCTTCGTCGAGGAGATCGCCAGACTCGAGGGCCTGCCGGATGGCGTCGCGGAGATTGTCCAGGGTCTGGTCGTTGAACTCCTGGAAGTCGGAGTAGGGGTCGTGGTAGCCGGAGTCGAGGAGGAAGTCGGACAGGGCCTGCATGAGGTCTTCAAGGCCGAAGGAGGAGGCGAGGTCGCCGGTGAATTTGGTGTAGCGGATGCGCTTCATGGATTAGACCTATTGGACCCAGCGGTTTCTAACGACGAAGAGTTTCGAGCAGCCGACCTTTGCCGCCAGCTTATCGATGGGAAGGGAGGATGCGCCGGATGTCTTTCTAATTTGATTTTGAAGGTCTTGCACGTCGGAGAACTCGAAGACGTTGCAACCGCGCATGAAGTCGACGATGTCACCTGTGGTGCGCTCGATGGAGTACATGCGGACGAGGTGTGCTTTTTTGTAGAGGCCGATGCTATCGAAGCCATCGTCAACGTCAGGCTTCATGGGGTCGAAGGTGTAGATCTTCTGGTCGATGGGCCAGCCTTCATCGTGGGCGAGCTTGCGTGCCGTGTCGATGAGCTGCGCGCTGGAGAGGGTGGAGGCCGCGGGCTGCGGTTGCGGTGGAAGCGCCAGGGCCAGCAACGTGATGAGGGGGGTGAATAGCATGGGACACCAACCTTTGACGAGTGGAACGCGGGGATCGACGCGCCTGGAATAATAGGGCGTCGCCCGCGTGTGCTAGTTGAAACCTCGGCGGGTTCGGTTTTTGGCGTAGTCGTCGCGCTCTTGTTCGCGTTCGCGGATCTTGTCGGCGTAGTTGATGGCGTCGCTGGTGCGCTGTTTCTTTTCGGCGGCGGAGAAGCTGCGCTCCTCGGTACGGCTGAGGCGCTTGTGGGCGTACATGCCTTCGAGGAGGAACTCTGCGGCGCTTACGGCGACTTCGGGTTTGGATTTTCCGTTGATTTGAAGAGGGGTGAGTTTTTCAAAGAGCCCCTGGATCTGCTGAAGCTCAGCGAGCGAGCCTGCGGAGGGCTGCGCGTCGTTGAGCTGGACGGTGCCGCCGAGGTTGAACCATTGCTCGATCTGCTCGGTGTTGGTGCCGGTGAAGTACTGGTCGAAGACGCTGGCTACGCTGGTGCGGATGATCTCGCGGATGACGGTGTCGGCTCCGCGCATCTCGCCTTCGTATTCGAGCTCGATCTTGCCGCTGATACCGGGGAGCGCGGCGTAGATGTCGCCTACGCGGGGGACAGTGATGGCTTCGTCGTGGAGGAAGGCGCGACGTTCTGCGTTCGAGAGGACGAGCTCCATGGTGGAGATGGGCAGGCGCTGGCTGACGCCGCTGCGCTTGTCGACTTTTTTATCTTCGCGGGCAGAGAAGGCGATCTGCTCGACGATCTGGCGGATGTAGTGGGGGATTTCGATGTTTGACGCGGGGCGCGTGGACCAGGACTCCTGCGCGGTGATGGCGATGCCCTCTTCCACGTTTTCGGGGTAGTGGGTGCGGATCTCAGAGCCGATGCGGTCTTTGAGCGGGGTGACGATCTTGCCGCGGGCGGTGTAGTCCTCGGGGTTCGCGCTGAAGACGATGGCGACGTCGAGGGGGAGACGGACGGGGTAGCCCTTAATCTGGACGTCGCCCTCCTGCATGATGTTGAAGAGAGCGACCTGAATTTTACCGGCGAGGTCGGGAACCTCGTTGATGGCGAAGATGCCGCGGTTGGCGCGAGGGAGGAGGCCGTAGTGCATGGTGAGCTCGGAGCCGAGGTCCTGGTTGCTGCGAGCGGCCTTGATGGGGTCGATGTCGCCGACGAGGTCGGCTACGGTGACGTCGGGTGTGGCCAGCTTTTCGATGAAGCGGTCATTTGGGGTGAGCCAGGCGATGGGGGTCTCGTCGCCGAGGCGGGTGATGAGGTCGCAGGCGAATTTGGAGATGGGAGCGTAGGGGTTGTCGCGGGTTTCGGCGCCGGCGACGTAGGGGGTTGCGGGGTCGAGCAGGGTGGTGAGGGAGCGGAGGATGCGGGACTTGGCCTGGCCGCGCAGGCCGAGGAGGATGAAGTTGTGCTTGCTGAGGACGGCGTTGACGATCTGGGGGACGACGGTGTCCTGATAGCCGACGATGCCGGGGAAGAGAGGCTCTTTGGAGCGGAGCTTGGCGATGAGGTTTTCGCGGAGCTCATCTTTTACGCTGCGGGCGAGACGGGCGGGGGTGAATTCGCTGGCGCGGAGGGCGCCTAAGGTCGAGGGAAGGGTGGTCGCCATGTCTCAGTATAGATGTTCTTGGATGGGTGAAGGGTTCGGTCGGTAGTCGATGCGAATGCGATCTTTTGCCAGAAGAGTGCGATGGGCATGCCACACCTGCGAGAGGTTAGTGGCTGAGCTCCTCCCGCATACCTTCCATTTCCGCGAGGGCATGCTGGTTGCCGGTGCGGTTGGCGGCGGCGATGCCTTCGTGGAGACGGGCGAGGGCTTCTTCGGTGCGGCCCGATTTGACGAGAGTTTGCGCGGACATCTGGTAGCCCGGGACATAATCGGGATTGTGCTGGATGAGGGTGTTGAATTCGACGAGGGCCTGATCGGTGTTGTTTTCAGCGGCGTAGGCCATGGCGAGGCCGTAGCGGGTGAAGGCGTCTGTGGGGTTCTGCTCGAGGATCTGGGAGAGGAGGGCGATCTTGTCCATGGATTGATGGTGCGGTGTGGGGGGCGGGGTTGGCAAGTCAGCATGCGGGCGGTGAGATTGATTGCGGCAATTTAGACTTAGAGGATGAGCGATGAGGTTTTAGAGCGGACGGTGGCTGCATCGCAGTCGGAGCGGAGCGAAATTGTGTTTCCGGCTGATGCGAATGCGCTGGGAAATCTCTTTGGTGGACGATTGATGCAGTACATCGACCTGGCGGGGGCCATGGCGGCTTCACGTCATGCACGGGCGATTACGGTGACGGCAAGCATGGACCACCTGGACTTTGTAGCGCCGGTGCATGTGGGCGACCTGCTGATTTTGAAGGCGAGCGTTAACCGGGCTTACCGGACCTCGATGGAGGTCGGGGTGAAGGTGATGGTGGAGGATGTGAGGAAGAATCGGCTACGGCATGTTTCGAGCGCCTATCTGACCTATGTTGCCGTGGACAAGAATGGCCAGAGCCTGGTGGTGCCGCAGGTGGTGCCTGAGACGGAGCATCAGAAGCGCAGGTATGAGGATGCCGGCCGCCGGAGGGAGATGCGCGGCGGCGAGACGCTGAGGAAGCGCGAGATGCGCGCGGCGCTGCCGGAGGGCTGGCACGTCTGAATCGAGGATTGGACTTCATTCGTCCAACTTCTAGTTCGTGGATTTTCCGAGAAACACAACAGTAGCGGTGAGACGGTGGAAGATTTGCCGGGGAGAACAATATGGGAAGCACAGGACAGGCAATGCCGCAGGGGCCCCAGCCGCTGCAGGGAGTGGCGCATGTGGTTGCCGTTGGGAGTGGCAAGGGTGGAGTGGGGAAGACCACAGTCGCGGTGAATCTGGCGGTTGCGTTGGGGAAGCTGGGGTATAAGGTTGGGCTGATCGACGCGGATATCTATGGGCCGAATGTACCGATGATGCTGGGGGTGACGCGGCAGCCAAATATCGTCGGCGAGAACCGGATTGAGCCGATTCTGTCGCATGGGGTGAAGTTTATTTCGGTGGGGCTGATCTCGCCGGGGGACAAGCCGATGGTGATGCGGGGGCCGATGCTGCACCAGATTATCCGGCAATTTTTGCAGCAGGTGGAGTGGGGCGAATTAGATTTTCTGATTGTGGACCTGCCGCCGGGAACGGGCGATGTGGTGATTTCGCTGGTTCAGACGGTTCCGCTGACGGGGGCAGTGGTGGTTTCGACGGGGTCGAGCGTGGCGTTGCAGGACGCTCGTAAGGCGTTGGAGATGTTCCACCAGGTGAAGGTGGAGGTGATTGGCATGGTGGAGAATATGTCGCAGATGACGCTTCCGAGCGGAGAGGTGATCGACGTGTTTGGCGCGGGTGGGACGGAGCGGACGGCAGCGCAGTTTGGGTTGGAGTTTCTGGGGGCGGTGGAGCTTGATCCGATGATTCGCGAGGGTGGGGATCGGGGATTACCGGTGACGCTGGCCGGACCGGAGTCATTGAAAGCAAAGGGTTTTTTTGAGATAGCGAAGAAGGTTGCGGCCAAGGCGCAGGAGATTGGGGCGAAGACGGAGGATGTGCTGGAGATTTTGTAAATCCGTCAGAAGTGTCTACTTTTGGGGAATTTCGGGCAGTTGACGGCTGGGGTAGAGTTAAGGCTAGAGGTGCGTGAGATGGCGGATGCGGAGCGGGTGACGGCGCGGCAGCGAGCTATTCTGACGGCCATTATTGAGAGTTATATCGAGACCGGGGAGCCGGTGGGGTCGGGCACGATCGCGCGGCTGCAGGTGGTTCATGGATCAGGGGTTAGCCCGGCTACGGTGCGCAATGAGATGGCGGAGCTGGCGGAGGTGGGACTGCTGGAGCAGCCGCATACCTCGGCGGGACGGGTGCCTACGGCGCGGGCGTTTCGGATGTATGTGGAGCAGTTGAGCGGGGGAGCGAATCCGCGGATCGATGTGGGGCGGCTGTCGGCGCGGTCGAGGTCGCAGATCGATTCGAGCTTTGCGGGATTGGCGGGGACGCAGGCTGTGCTGGAGCGGACATCTCATGTGCTTGCAACACTTTCGAGTGGGGTGGGCGTGGCGATTGCGGCGGCGGCGGATGGGGACATGCTGGAGCATGTGCATTTTTCTCGTTTGGCCCCGGCGCGGGTGCTGGCCGTGGTGGTGACACGCAGCGGACTGGTGCGGGACCGCGTGCTTGCTCTCGATAAAGACTTGAGTTTGAGGGAGTTGGAGACGGCGGCGAATTTTCTGAATGAGAACTTTCGCGGGTGGAGCGTGGAGCGCGTACGGGCGGAGATTGCGCGGCTGGTGGAGCAAGAGAGGAATGAGTATCAGTTGCTGCTGAACTCGGTGCAGCAGCTTTGGGTGAAGGCGGTGCCGGAGAGTGGGGCGTCTCCGCAGACGGTGTATGTGGAGGGTGTGGCGAATCTCGTTGGCAATCAGGAAGATAGAGAGCGGCTGCGGGAGGTGCTGACGGCGCTCGAGGCGAAGCAGCGGCTGGTGGAGCTGTTGAATGCGTATATCGATGCGCGGCAGGAGAGTGTGAGGGTGGTGTTCGACCTGGAGGAGCAGGCTCCGGAGATGGCTGGATTGGTGCTAATTGCAGCGCCGGCGCGGATGGGGGGCGAGAGCAGGGGGACGGTGGGGGTGATTGGGTCGAAGCGGATGCACTACGAGAATACGATGAATGCAGTGAGCTATATTGCGCAGGTTTTTGACCGGATGCTGCATCCGGGGGAGTGACGGGGGAGTGAAACGTCCACCGTTTTTTTGCGCTGGTGGAGGGCGGTTTTTGCTGGGGTTTTTGGCTTAAATCGCGTCGTTGACGTGGTGAATGTGTGGTGGCTTGTGGTGGAACGCGTGGAAAAGCTGGTGAGCGGATAACGCTTGTTCGAGATCGAAAACTACGCCAACTATTTTGAATTATTTATGAGGCACGGGATGTCTGCCGATGTGAGTGCAGAAGGCTCAAGT
>Ga0193753_10004304_pt1 | contig 10214 bp, 9 predicted proteins | sample H1c2metaG_FD_144925 | JGI IMG/M metagenome (GOLD analysis project Ga0193753, IMG submission 144925) | Soil microbial communities from a riparian zone of the East river system, Colorado, United States - H1c2 | ecosystem: Environmental > Terrestrial > Soil > Riparian zone | place: USA: East River... | reverse complement strand
TCCTGGTTCAAAGATGATCAGTGGTTCAATGCCCTGCTTTTGGTATTCCAGCAGCGTCGAAGACAGAGCGAAGGCTTGTTCCTGTGCTGCTGCCTGGTCTGCTGGCATGGCCGCAAAGACCATCATGCGGTTCAGGCCCCGGCCCAAACGGGCTTCATACTGGCCCAGTAGGCGCAGCTGGGAATTGGCGCTCTGGGCCAGTCCGGGATGTATGTCGGGTGCGTTCATGGGTTCGTCTTCGGGTGGTGGTGGCCCGGAAGGAATAGGGCTTGGCTGGCCCGGTCCAGATGGCGGCAAGATACCTCCATCATACCCAGCGGCAGCACCGGTCACGACGATCATCATAGTAATCAGACTGATTGCGGCGAAGATTCGTCTGACTCCTCGTTGCCGTGCAGGAAGTGTTTGGTTGATCCCTGGCCAAGTTAATTCCATAGAACTTTACTATACTAAGAAACTTAAAAACACACTATGCCAGTCATCCACTTTTTTGGTTTTGGCCAGCCAAGAGACACGCACTGAATCCCTCATCCCAGCCACAAGCCAAAATCTACCTACCATTTTTATGCTACGATTAAGAGTAATCTACAACTATGTCCGGAGAAACTTCGTCACACCACCCATATCACTTACAAAATCCGCATGACTTCACGCACCTGGAAACGGAGTATAGCGTTCTTCCACCTGAACTGGTAGAAGGCTATCGCCAAGTCGAAACCGAGGCAAGCCGTGCGTTCCTGAAACACTACGGAGAGTACCTTTCAGGGGGTCAAAAAGAGTACTTTAGCAACAATCAAATCCTTTTCACAGACCATTCCACGGCAGAATATTTTGTAAATGAATGGGATGAGGGCATATACACTATCACGCCCGAAACCGTGGACGATGCCAGTATAGATGATTCGGTCTACGCTGCTTACTCGGTTGGTGAGCCGCCAGCGGAACATGCCGTGACGGATCATGGAGGAGGCTCTTCGACAATTCAGCAATCTTGGGCAGGGCGTATCGTGATTCATCCGCTTGCCGATAATGAAATCCTCCCGATAAGTGGTGAGTGGCTTCTAGATGAGGATGCCTTCTACGAAAGGACAGACCCCTTGCCAGCAAGCCAGGCAATGAAAGCAATCGTACCATTTATATACAGCAATGACCTCGCATCCGTAGCCATACATGAAAAGGTACATGGTGCCCAAGACTGGAGACTCCCACTACCGATCCTTGAGGCAGCGGCGCACTACTACGAAAGAGAAGTTGCCGAGCAGCAAAGCTGGCATGGGCGCGAGATAGCACAACCCATGCAGGCCATGGCAGACTTCTATGGGACATGTGTCGAGGAACTCGGCGAGGATGTTCATCGATTGCTATTTGGAACGCTTGACCCTGAAAAGCGGGAGTCGATGCTCTCGGCTCTGAAGGATCGATTTACGAGTGATAAGATCGAACAACTATCTCAATCCAACCACAACCAGACCGTCTATTGGGAAAAGGCTCCTGCGAGCAAGTTCAAACAAGACTAAGGGTAAGGTTCGAATCCCTCCGCCCCGGGACCCTGCCTGTGCCCCCGCCAACTGGTTATAGGGCGTGGGGTATACTAAAGCGGTATGAAGTCCCCTACGCTCCGGCAGGTCAACACGGCATTATCGGCCATTATAGTGCTGCTCTGTCTGTATCTTATACTTGGGCCGTTTGTGCCACGGCTGACCTTTCGCTTCAAGCCCATCCCTTCCCTTGTTGCCCTGGAAACAAAAGGGCAGGATACACCTGTCCACATTCCAGACAAAAACACTCTGGTAATTCCAAGTATGCGTTTCCAGGGGACGATTCACGAAGGCCTTTATACCTCGACCCTGAACAAGGGCGTGTGGCATCGCCCGGGGACGGGTGCTCCTGGCCAATCTGGCAATACTGTACTTACGGGGCATCGGTTCACCTACGGTGGGCCAGCCGTTTTGTATCATCTGGATAAAGTCCGTGTGGACGATAAAATAGTGCTGTACTGGGAAAAGCAGCGGTACGAATACCGTGTGGCGCGGGTGCGTGAAGTGCCACCCACGGCAGGCGAGATAGAGGGCAAAACAGACGATGGCCGTTTGACTATATATACCTGCACACCACTTATGACCGCCGAAAACCGACTAGTAATTGTCGCTAGGCCCCTAAATGAAGAGGAGAGGTAAGTATGAAAGAGTGGCACAGAACAATCATTCTGGTCATTTTCCTGGTGATCCTGATAGCCCTCATTGTTGTCTCTCGCCGATTGGGTGACCCTACTCTTGGCGTGTAGGGGTGGGAAGAATCCTAAATCCTAATACCTAAACTCTAAACAGATCTCAATGACCAAAAGCTTGGCATTCCAAGCTCCAAATTCCAAATTCCAAGATCCAAACAAATTCCAATATCTCAATGACCAAAGACTAAAACGACAGTGGCCCCATGAAGCCTGTTTTGAAGTATTGGAATTTTAGATATTTGGTATTGTTTGGGATTTGTCTATTGGAGTTTGGAATTTCTAAGGGATTCGGATTTAGGATTTCTGAAGATTAGAAAAGGACCGATTGGTGGCCGGTCCTTTCTGAGATTTCTGTACCCAATCCTTTAGGGAAGTTGGGGGAGCAGTTCGTCTAGGGCGCCTTGGTAGGTTTTGACCGTCAGGCCACTGGTTTGGATGGCTTGCAGTTGGTCTGCGAAGTCGGCAGGGTAGCTGTCGAACTGACCAGCATCGGCTGCAACGCGGTGATAGACCAGAACAAGCCAAGTGTTGGTGGCCGCAGCCTGGTTCAACCAGCTCTGGTATTCGGCCATAGTGGTGGTGTTCTGGACATTCTGGACACGCAGGCGGTAGCCGTTGAAGTTGTCCTTAGAGTTGTAGCCTTCGTCAACAGTACGGTGCGACTGGTAGTAGTCGTCGATGATGGTGTTGACGTGGGCGTTGTAGGCACCGTAAGGGCTGGCAAAGTTCCGGACGGGCTGGCCAGTAATGCCCTCTAGAACATCCTGAGAATGCTCAAGCTCTTGGCGGAGCTGGGCGTCGGTCAGGGTAGTGAGGTCGGGGTGAGACACGGTGTGCGAGCAGATTTCGTGGCCGCTGTTGAAGAATGCCAGAACGCCTTGCGTACCTACGGCATTGCCTTCTACGTGATCGGTGGCGTAGCACTGCGTGGTCTTGAAGCCGTGTTGGTTCAGCAGTGGCAGTGCGTTGGCAACATTGTCCTCATGTCCGTCGTCGAAAGTCAGCGTCACTAATGGGCGGGTGAAACCAGCAGTTTGGTAAGGGCTAACACTGTAATCGTCGGTTTGAACCCAACCGTTGCTGTTGACGTAGAAGAACACGCTAACGGCCTTGGCAGTGACAGGCACCGTAAAGGTGTCGCTGTACTGCTGCCAGGTAGTAGCAGCGTTTGCACCGGGCTGCGGGTTAGGCATGCCGTAGTACTGTTCGGTGTTGTTGTCGTTGACGAAGCGGACTACGGCGTTTGGAATGATATTTGTCTTGTACCAGGCGTTGAAGCGGTATTGCTTGCCGCGTTCCAGCTGGTTGGCACCAGTGCCGGTGGTGATGGGGTCGAACATCCATTTGGCGTCACCACTCTGGTAATTGCTAACGGTAACCTTGACGCTCTTGGCGCTGCTGTGGCCTTCGTTTATCCACTCGTAGGTAGGGGTGTTTGTGCCCCAGTTGCTGCCAATCCAGTTGGCTGGCTGAGCAGGGTTGCTAACAGAGGCATTTTCTAGAGAACTATTAGGGATGGGACCGTTGGAAGGAACGGTTACAACCTCGTTTAGGTGGGCGTCGTCGATCTGGAGGGAGCCCACGGCTGCCAGGACGTGCAGAACGGTTACTTTTTTGGCAGTAGCAGGTGTGGTAAAGCCAACACTTGTCTCTGCCCAACTGGCACTGGCTGGGACGGTTTTGACCCACTCGTAGGTCCAAACATTGTTGGCATCGATATAAGCTACGACTATATCAGTGCTAGCGGCAGACTGGTAAAAATGCTTGTAGATATACTGTTGATTAGCTTTGATAGCCAGCGGTTCAAAGTACCACTTGGCGTCACCATCGGTAAAGGCGGACATGTTGGTTTTCAGGCTGCGGCCGGTGTGACCGGCTGCCTCTGAGGTAAAGGCGGTGGTGTTGGTGCCCCAGGCGCTAGAAGTCCAACCAGCTGGTACCTGGTCGAGGCCAGTCAGTTCCATGGAAGGGTTGGGGAGCAAGTTGGTTGGATCAACTGGTGGAATAATAGGATTGTCTACAGTTATTTGTACGGGCGCAGATGTAGCGGTTAGGCCGTTAGCACTACGCACAACAGCTGTCAGGGTGTGGCTGCCGTTGGCAATAGTTTTAGTGTCCCAGGTTGCTTCGTAGGCAGCGGTGGTGTCTTCGGCACCGATGTTGGTACCATCAACCTTGAATTGTACACCTGCGACCGTGGATCCGGGGCTGGCCGCAGTAGCGGTGATGGTTTGCACATCTGTCAGTGTGGAGGTAGCGGCTGGAGCGGTGATGTTGACAGTAGGGGTAACGGGGTTATTAACGGTTACCAGAACGGCGCTAGATGTGGTGGTCAAGCCATTGGCACTGCGCACAGTGGCGGTAACTGAGTGACTGCCATTTGCCACGGTCTTGGTATCCCAGCTAACCGAGTAGGCGGCTGAGGTATCCTCTGCACCAACATTCACCCCATCAACCTTGAACTGCACACCCGCTACCGTTGACCCGGGACTTGTCGCAGTGGCAGCAATGTTGACACTGTTGCTGACAGTAGCGCCAGCGGCTGGAGCGGTTACTGTGACGGTTGGCGCTGTGGGAGTGTTATTAACGGTGACCTGTACGGGTGCAGAAGTAGTGGTCAAACCATTGGCACTGCGCACGACAGCCGTGACGGTGTGAGCTGCGTTGCTGTAAGAAGTAGTGTTCCAGGTTGTTGAATAGGCGGCAGTAGTATCCTCTGCACCAACATTCACCCCATCAACCTTGAACTGCACACCCGCCACCGAGGAGCCAGGGCTTGTGGCAGTAGCGGTAATATTCTGTGTGCCGCTGACGGTTGCGCCTGCTGCTGGAGCGGTAATAGTGACGGTTGGCGAGTTGTTAACGGTGACCTGTACGGGAGTAGAGGTAGTAGATAGGCCGTTCGCACTCCGTACCACAGCCGTAATGGTGTGTGTCCCAGGGGTTGCGGTAGTAGTGTTCCAGGCTACTGAATAAGCCGAAGTAGTATCCTCTGCACCAACATTCACCCCATCAACCTTGAACTGCACCCCAGCCACAGTAGAACCCGGACTTGTAGCAGCGGCGGTAAGGTTGACCGTACCACTTACAGTGGCATTGGCGGCGGGCGCGGTGACGTTTACAGTAGGTGCAACCGGAGTGCCGGGAGTGGTGTCTGATAGGCCAAAGTATTGGTCGTCAATCTGGAGCCAGCCGACCTTATTGATAACATGGTATATGGTAGCTTTCTTGGCGTTGGCTGGGGCTACATAATTGGCCGTAAAGCCACCCCATGTGGTTGGGCTAGCAGCAGGATTGCCCAGGTTAACGTATGAAAGTACTCCACTGGTGTTTTCTAACTCAACAAACACGCTGGTAGCAACATTTGATTTGTAATAATCGGTAAAGGTATAGGTTTTGCCTGGCTGAATAGTAACCGGTGTAAAGAACCATTTGGCGTCGCCATCGGTGTACTTGGTGACAGTAGATTTGACGCTTTTACTGCCGGTACGGCCAGTGGCCTCATAGGTGAAGTTGGCTGTAATAGTGCCCCATTTATTGGTTGCCCAGTTCTGGGGGGAGGTAGGGCTATTGGGTTTGGGAGTTTCTACCGAAGGGTTGGCAACCAGGTTTGGGCCAGGAGTCAGGGCGTTGACCGGAAAAAATGTTGACAGAGGGGCAATGAGCATTGCTAGCGCTAGCAATGCCGTAAAAACATTCTTTGTATTATTCCTGATAGTACTTTTCGTCATATCTTTCATAAAAGGGTAGAACTCCGCTAAACCAATAAGTTATTTAGTTTATTCAAGTAGTTAATTTGCTTTAGGTTTGATCTAACCATAGAAGTGGGTAAATGTCAATAAAGATTATGTTTGTAAAATAAACATTAGCTTTTACATAATATACTTTACAAACCTACATAAATGGTATATAGTTTACGACTATGAGGGTCCGAGTGCAGCAATGCATGCGGATCCCTTTGTTTTTAAACCAAAAGGAGTTCCTAATGTACGGACCAAAAGTACTGGGACGTGGCGCCGTTGTAACGGGCGCTGCAGTACTGCCTGCAACAGGTAGTAACCGCGTGCTGTTTATTGCAGCTGCAACATTATTTGTTGGCGGTTTGGTTGCTTTGGCTGTTTCAAAGCTAGTTGCTGCAAAGCGCTAGGTTAGGAATCGTTCAGGGTACCAGGTAAATAGCGGCCGCCCCTTAATTGGAGTGAGCCGCTATTTTCAAGGAATACGCTATGAAGACTTCAAAGAAATTATTGATCACAGGAACGCTAGCATGCATGCTCGGTTTTGCCGGGCTGGCGCCTAGTACTTATTACTGGTACCGCAATCGTCAGGTGCTACAAGCCGCAGCTCTGTCAGGTGGGCCAACTGTCACGACCCCTGTCGTGGTGCAGGAACCAGAAGTCATTACCGGTAAACCGGTGCGGCTGACCATTCCCAGCTTGAGCCTGGACTTGTCCATTGCCGACGGGGTGTACGATACTAAAACCGGCCAGTGGACGCTGTCCAACGATCAGGTCCACTATGCTCTCATGACCGTGCAGCCCAACGACCAAAGAGGCAATACGCTGATATACGGTCATTATCGCCCGGGAGTTTTTGCTACTTTGCATACTATCAAGCCGGGTGCGATGGTAAGGGTCAAAACGGCTAACGACCACAGTTTTACGTATAAATTTACCGGCAGCAAAGTGGTCAATCCGGCAGATACGTCAGTACTGAGCTATGAAGGCAAGCCAATGCTTACCCTGCAAACCTGCACTGGCGCCTTTATGCAAAACCGCCATTTGTTTAGTTTTGAACTTGTTCGTGTAAAATAAGGTACCTATGAGTTTTCAGCGATACTCAGCAGTACCCGTATTCAGTATCCCCATAGAGGGTGGGATAGATCCGTACAAACGCGCGGATCTAGAAGGGCTTGTGAAGACCTATGCTATTGAACCCCAGGGAGTACCCGAAGGTCCGGAAGACCTAACCCCTTATTACAGTACTGCACCGTTAAGTTGCTTTGTTTCATTACGGCATCCGGAGGGACCGGTAGTCATAGAGTTTATCCCGCGTCAGCCTAACCGGGAACTTGTTACCGTAGCGCGAATTGGCACAACTACGTTGTTACTGCCTGGGTCGGATAGGTTGGAGATTCCTACCGATCGGGATTATGTGGGGATCTTTGGCCTAAGCCCACGTTTTCCCGATAAGCTCTGCCTCCACGAACTCATTACTTATACCGACTAGGGGTTTAAGCTGCTGCGGCATCTTTGAGGGCGGCGGCGTCTAGCTTGTAGCGCCGGCCTTCGGTTCCCCAGCCGCGGATTTCGGCCTGGAATTTGCGTAGGGCGTAGATTTCTATAAAGGCCATAATGAATATGCCAATCTCTACCCAGCGCAAGAAGTAAAAGTACGGCAGGGCGCCAATAAGGTTCCAGCGCTTGATAACCACCGAAGACAGCAGGGTGATAACACCAGTGACTACAAAGTCAGCGGCCAGGACAAACGGTAGCAAGCCCCAGTTGCCCGTGGTGGCGATCATGTAAGGCAGCAGTACGAACATTTGCAGCAGATAAAAGACGGCTTGCCAGACCTGCCAGCCGATGCTGACGTCTATGGCATGGGGTCGGAGGCCGATCTTGTACTTTTTGACACCCTGGAAGAAGCCGCGCTGCCAGCGCAAGTTTTGTTTACAAAAGTCCATAAAACTCTGCGGGTCCTGGGTGTAGTTGACGGCCTTTGGAATAAATAGGATTTTGCCCATTTTGTGGCGGTGGACTTGCAGGGTAATGTCAAAGTCCTCTGTCAGAGTGTTGGCCTCGAAGTCCAGTTTGCTGAGCAGGTCGGTGCGGAAGCAGGTGATGGGACCGGGGAAGACCGAGATCATACCCAGTTTGGCCTGGACGCGCCGGTTGACATGCTGGCTATAGGTGTAGCTGGCGGCCCGGTAGGTGCTGATCCAGTTGCCACGGAGGCTTTGGACAAAACCTACGGCTACGGCGTATTTTTTGGGGTCGAGTTTTTTCTTGTAGATGCGGAAATAGTCGGTGCCAAAGACGCTGTCGGCGTCGGCGATGTGCAGCCACTGGTATTCGGTGTCTAGGTCGAACTTCCTTATGGCTTTTTTGACGGCCAGGGCTTTGCCGCTGCGTTTGACACTCAGCACATGGTCTTTGCCAAGGATGGCGATGGCTTCCTGGCGGGTTTGGTCGCTAGAGCAGTCGTCTACTACATAAATGTCACGCTTGCTTTGTCCGGCTGCGATGGCCGAGCGGATGGTTGTGGCTATGATGAGTTCTTCGTTGTGACCCGGCAATAGCAATGCCAGTTTCTTCATTCTGCGTCGGTCGATCTTTGGCGGCCCGGCAGCCAGCCTCGCCTTTTCGTTGGCCCGGAGGACGGAAAAGCTTTGATCACTGGCTCGCTTCTGAGGCTTACGACCCGGCAAAGTGATGGCGCGCTGGAAAAACGATGCAGGCAGCAAAGTGCGGCCCGGCAGTGTAATGATGCGCTTGGTTAAAGTATGTGTCCGTGTTTTTGGCGCGTCAGCAGTAGTACGACGGGTTTGATAAGCAGCTGTATTTTTCCGTAAGGTTACTCTTGCCATCGGATACTCCGGCTCCCGCTTTTTATAAGCGTTTTTAGCGATATAGTATATTTTCTCCATTAGTCCAGACCCATTTCGGATATGATTTATATTGTAACATAAAGTTATATAACTCACAAGTATATTGCAAAATAATGTAGTTAATAGTTTTGTAAGATTTTGCGCAGAGACTATTTGGTTTATTATGTTTAGTATCTAAGCACCTTAGCGTGGTGCGTGGTTAACTAGAGGGCTTATAAACGTAATGGGGGACAGTAAATGGGTTTAAAAAATGCTTTGCAGGTTACAAAAGGACGGATTAAACAGTCAGCTACAAAACTAAAGTCGCTCCAGCATGATCGCCGCAAGCTGGTTATCGCTGCTGGCATGGTGTGTGCGGTAGCAATAGCGGTGCCTATTGGTATTGCTCGTGGATACAGGGACAGGGGGTCACACAAGCCTCACCACACTCCTGTTGCTACGGAGTCGACGCAAGAGGGGGAGACATTGGCTAAAAGGTCTAAAAAACCATCAAAACCAGCGCAGAAACCTGCCGCCCCTGTCGCCAGGACCGGACTTGCCTGGGAATGGAATGCTACCAAGCCGATTGCTGGGTACTGGAAAATTGCTACTCCTGCACAGCCTGTCTACAACGACGAAGCACAAACCTATATGAATCGTTCCCAGAACGTTCGGGTAGAGAAGGGTGCGCTGGTGCTGGAGGCGCGTAAAGAGGGCAGCAAATATACCTCTGGCTGGGTGGACACCAAGGGATTGTTGGCGGTCGAGGCCGGCAGCCGACTGGAAGCGACCATCAAACTGCCAAAGGGTAAAGGGACCTGGCCGGCATTCTGGCTGTTGTCTACGAGCCAGCCTCATACCACACTGCTGAAACCGACCAATGCCGATTGGGAACAGGAACGGTTCTACATGCATGACGGCGAAATCGACATCATGGAAGCCTACGGCAACTATCCTGGTATGGTCGAGGCCACCGTAAATGCCTTCAAATCCAGCCCCGAAAGCCCTTTCCAAAAACTGGGTGGCGATCCAAACGGATTCCACACCTATGCCTTGGATTGGAAGACTGATGAACTGGTGTTCAGCGTCGATGGTAATGCGTACTTTAGCTATAAAAAGACCTCAGACGACCCCAAACAGTGGCCCTTTACGGCCAGTAACAAGATGTACGTTATCCTAAACTTGGCCATGGGCGGCAGCGGTGGTGGCAAGATCACACCAGCCGCGGGTGACTCTTGGCGGATGGAAATCTCGTCAGTTAAATATTACAAATAGCGAACCCTCAGCTGTTGAACCACCCCACACCTCCCCATCCCGCCACTGTCATTCCGGCCTCCGAGCCGGAATCTAGTAAAAAAAAGAAAACTCCTTAAAACTGGACGGCCGGGTCAAGCC